>JACCDQ010596736.1_pt1 | contig 22561 bp, 18 predicted proteins | sample 7446031 | NCBI WGS metagenome assembly JACCDQ01 (sample SAMN15323442, study PRJNA562643) | freshwater metagenome | isolation source: river surface water | place: USA:Blue River Watershed | collected 2017-08-17 | reverse complement strand
AGAGCGCCAAAGCCTGTGGCTTGGCGCCAAAGTGATGTGCCTGATGATTGGTATTCGCTTTCTGGCCGACTACTTAAATGGCGATTTGTATTTTGCCGTGCACAGGCCTGGCCACAATTTGCAGCGGGCGGAAAATCAACTGCGGCTCTATCTGGACCTGCAGGCGCAGCAGGCTGAGCTGCAAGCGCTGTTGGTCTGAAAATATTTACGCCGAAAGACAACCAAACAGCAGCGTGCTGCGACTTAGTGTCTGTTGTTGTCTGATTTGCGCACCCTTGATTGGGTGCGTTTTTTTATTCGCACCATCCTTGGCGCTCACCCTTCCGGCCAACGCTGCGCGTTGTTAAAAACTGCTCCTGCAGTTTTTTATTCGCACCATCCTTGGCGCTCACCCTTCAGGCCAACGCTGCGCGTTGTTAAAAACTGCTCCTGCAGTTTTTTATTCGCACCGTCCGTGGCGCTCACCCTCTTTGCCGGCGCTGCGCCAATTGCCAGCACTGCGCCAACGCTTTGCGTTGTTAAAAACTGCTCCTGCAGTTTTTTATTCGCACCATCCGTGGTGCTCACCCTTCAGGCCAACGCTGCGCGTTGTTAAAAACTGCTCCTGCAGTTTTTTATCTGCAAGCTGGGTGCGTTCAGGGCTGTCCGTGCGAACAGCCGCCAAATTTGATTAGAGCCACTGGCAAATTTTTGTTTTAATAGGCCACTTTTTTACAATCTGACGGATGACGCCGGCAAACTGGCAGGGCAGTTCCAAAGAGAGACAGGCAGAGAAAGATGACAGCAATCGGGATTTTCGGCGCCAATGGCCGGATGGGGCGCGCACTGGTCACAGTCGCGCGTGAGCAGCAACTGGCCCTGACCGGCGCTGCTGTGCGCAGTGGCTCGCCGCTGGCTGGCATCGACGCCGGCGAACTGGCCGGCATTGGCAATATCGGTTTGCCACTGCAAACCGTGTCGGCCGAATTGGTGCAACAAGCCGATGTCTGGGTTGATTTCACCATGCCGGAAGCCATGCTGGAACACCTCAAACTGGCGGTTGCGGCGAAAAAGGCGATAGTAATTGGCGTTACCGGCTTAACAGACGCCCAGTATGCAGAGGTCAAAGCGGCCAGCGCGCATATTCCGATTGTCTGGGCGCCGAATATGAGCGTAGGGGTCAATCTGTTGCTGCATCTGGTGCAGACCGCCGCCAAAGTGATGGGGCAGAGCGCTGACATCGAAATCATTGAAGCCCATCATCGTTTTAAAAAAGACGCACCAAGCGGCACGGCACTGGCTATCGGCAACAGCATTGCCAAAGCGCTCGGCCGTGATTTAAATCAAGTGGCCGTCTATGGCCGCGAAGGCATCACCGGCGAGCGGCCGCGCGAGACCATTGGCTTTGCCACGGTGCGCGGTGGCGACATTATCGGTGACCATACCGCTTTGTTTGCTGACATCGGCGAGCGGCTGGAAATCAGCCATAAAGCCTCCAGCCGCAGCACTTTTGCTCAAGGCGCGCTGCGGGCGGCGGTCTGGTTGAAAAAACAACAGGTCGGACTTTATTCTATGCAGCAAGTGCTGGGTTTGGCAGACTTAACATAGATTTTTGGCTTATTTGCCTTATTTTTGTGATAAAAGCGTTATTTTTGCAAAAATCCAAAAAATAGTTAGACCAGATGCCACAAATCACCTAGAATATAAAGGTTTGCCTAGGCAGACCTGATTTCACAATTTCTGGGTCAAAACGGGTCGTGAGAACCAGTGGGTTTCCGCCCGTTTTTTGCTGTTTGGAGGTTATCTTGACTAAGTCCGCCCTGCTCGTACTGGAAGACGGCACCGTATTTCGTGGTACAGCCATTGGCGCTGAAGGTGTGTCGGTTGGTGAAGTGGTGTTTAATACTTCAATGACCGGCTATCAGGAGATCCTGACGGATCCCTCATACGCAGAACAAATGGTCACGCTGACCTATCCGCATATTGGCAATACCGGTACCAATGCGGAGGACGAAGAATCCGGTAAAGTCTGGGCCAAAGGCCTGATTATCCGTGACCTTCCTCTGCTGGCTTCTAATTTCCGTAATCAACGTTCTCTTAGTCAATACCTCAAAGATCACAACGTTCTTGGCATCGCTGATATCGACACCCGCAAGCTGACCCGGATCCTGCGGGAAAAAGGTGCGCAGAACGGTTGCCTGATGGCCGGTGATATCGATGAAGCCAAAGCGCTCGAATTGGCGCGTCATTTCCCTGGGCTGTCGGGCATGGATCTGGCCAAAGAAGTGACGGTCAAAACGCCTTATCAGTGGACCGAAGGCAGCTGGCAGCTGGGTGAAGGCCACCGTGCGGCATCTGAGTCGAAGTTTCACGTCGTTGCTTACGATTTTGGTGTGAAACGCAATATTTTACGTATGTTGGCGGACCGCGGCTGTCGCTTAACTGTGGTTCCGGCGCAAACGCCGGCGGCCGAAGTGCTGGCACTGGCGCCGGATGGCATCTTCCTGTCAAACGGTCCTGGCGACCCGGCACCTTGTGACTACGCCATCGAAGCCATCAAAACCTTCCTCGAAACTGACATTCCGGTATTCGGTATTTGTTTAGGCCACCAGTTACTGGCGCTGGCCAGCGGTGCTAAAACGCTGAAAATGAAATTTGGTCACCACGGCGGCAACCACCCGGTGCAGAATCTGGACAGCAAAAAAGTACTGATCACGGCGCAGAACCACGGTTTCGCCGTAGAAGAAACCACTTTGCCAGCGAACTTACGCGCCACGCACAAATCGCTGTTTGATGGCTCCTTGCAGGGTATCCACCGCACGGATAAACCGGCGTTTAGTTTCCAGGGCCACCCGGAAGCAAGCCCAGGTCCACACGAAGCCAGTGAACTGTTCGATCACTTTATCGAACTGATGCAACAGCGTAACGCCAAATAACAGGACAAGAGACGAGCCATGCCAAAACGTACCGACCTTAAAAGTATTCTGATCCTGGGCGCCGGCCCTATCGTGATCGGTCAGGCCTGTGAGTTTGACTACTCGGGTGCTCAGGCCTGTAAAGCACTGAAAGAAGAGGGCTACCGGGTGATTCTGGTGAACTCTAACCCTGCCACTATCATGACTGATCCTGAGATGGCCGATGCGACTTACATCGAGCCGATCCACTGGCAGGTAGTCGAAAAAATTATCGAAAAAGAACGTCCATGTGCGGTACTGCCAACCATGGGCGGCCAGACCGCGCTGAACTGTGCGCTGGATTTAGAGCGCCACGGTGTGTTGGCGAAATACAATGTCGAAATGATCGGCGCCACCGCCGACGCCATCGACAAAGCGGAAGACCGCAGCCGCTTTGACAAAGCGATGCGCTCGATTGGCCTGGCTTGTCCACGCGCCGGCCTTGCCCATTCGATGGAAGAAGCTTACGAAGTGCTGGAAAAAATCGGTTTCCCTTGCATTATCCGGCCTTCTTTCACCATGGGCGGCTCAGGTGGCGGTATTGCCTACAACCGCGAAGAGTTCGAAGAAATCTGTACCCGCGGTCTGGATTTGTCACCGACCAAAGAGCTGCTGATTGACGAATCGCTGATCGGCTGGAAAGAGTACGAAATGGAAGTGGTGCGGGACAAAAACGACAACTGCATCATCGTCTGTTCCATTGAAAACTTTGACCCGATGGGCGTACACACCGGTGACTCTATCACCGTAGCGCCAGCCCAGACGCTGACCGACAAAGAATATCAAATCATGCGTAACGCCTCGCTGGCGGTGCTGCGTGAAATTGGTGTCGAAACCGGTGGTTCGAACGTGCAGTTTGGTATCAACCCGGTCGATGGCCGGATGGTCATCATTGAGATGAACCCACGGGTGTCGCGCTCTCCAGCACTTGCCTCGAAAGCCACTGGTTTCCCAATTGCCAAAGTGGCAGCCAAGCTGGCGGTGGGTTACACGCTGGACGAGCTGGCGAACGACATCACCGGCGGGAAAACTCCGGCGTCGTTCGAACCGAGCATCGACTACGTGGTGACCAAGGTGCCACGTTTTAACTTCGAAAAATTTGCCGGTGCCAACGACCGTCTGACTACGCAGATGAAGTCAGTCGGCGAAGTGATGGCGATTGGCCGTAACCAGCAGGAATCGCTGCAAAAAGCGCTGCGTGGCCTTGAGATTGGTGTCTGTGGTCTGGACCCGGTGATTGACATCAAAGCGGCAGAAGCAAAAGAAAAAATCACCCGTGAACTGCGTGAGCCGGGCTCACACCGGATCTGGTACATCGCTGATGCGTTCCGTTTTGGCATGAGCATGGATGAAATCTTTAACCTGACCAAAATTGACCCTTGGTTCCTGGTGCAGATTGAAGATTTGGTCAACGAAGAAAAAGCCATCACTGAACATGGCTTTGCCGGTCTCGACCAAGGCCGTTTGAATGTGCTCAAACGCAAAGGTTTTGCCGACAAGCGTATTGCCGATTTACTGGGCGTGGCAGAAGCGGAAGTGCGTAAAAAACGCCACAGCTTTGGTCTGCACCCGGTGTACAAACGGGTGGATACCTGTGCGGCCGAGTTTTCTTCTGACACCGCTTACATGTACAGCACTTACGATGAAGAGTGTGAAGCACAGCCAAGCAACCGCGATAAGATCATGATTATCGGCGGCGGCCCGAACCGTATCGGTCAGGGCATCGAGTTTGACTATTGCTGCGTGCATGCGGCTTTAGCGCTGCGTGAAGATGGTTATGAGACCATCATGGTCAACTGTAACCCGGAAACAGTCTCCACCGACTACGACACCTCAGACCGGCTGTACTTCGAGCCAATTACGCTGGAAGACGTGCTGGAAATCGTGAAAAAAGAACAGCCAAAAGGTGTGATTGTGCAATACGGTGGCCAAACACCACTGAAACTGGCACGCGCCTTAGAAGCCAATGGTGTGCCAATTATCGGCACTTCACCAGATGCGATTGACCGGGCAGAAGACCGCGAGCGTTTCCAGCAGGCGGTTGAACGCCTGGGCCTGAAACAACCGAAAAACGCCACAGTGACCAGTATGGAAGAAGCCTTAACCAAGGCGCCGGACATCGGTTATCCGATGGTGGTCCGTCCATCTTATGTGCTGGGCGGCCGGGCGATGGAAATCGTCTACGACGATATCGACCTGAAACGTTACATGAACGAAGCTGTTTCGGTATCGAATGATTCGCCGGTATTGCTGGACCGCTTCCTTGATGATGCCATTGAAGTGGATATTGACGCCATTTGTGACGGCACCGAGGTGGTGATCGGCGGCATCATGGAACACATCGAACAGGCCGGTATTCACTCGGGTGACTCGGCGTGCTCATTGCCACCGCACAGCCTGAATCAGCAGGTTCAGGATGTGATGCGTGAACAAGTACGCAAACTGGCATTGGAACTGGGCGTCGTGGGTCTGATGAATACTCAGTTCGCAGTGAAAGATGGTGAAGTTTACCTGATTGAAGTGAACCCGCGTGCTGCCCGCACTGTGCCTTTTGTTTCTAAAGCCACCGGTGTTGCTGTTGCTAAAGTCGGTGCCCGTTGCATGGCTGGTAAGTCGCTGCAAGAGCAGGGCGTGACCAAAGAAATCATCCCACCGTATTTCTCGGTGAAAGAGGTGGTGATCCCGTTCAACAAATTCCCGGGTGTTGACCCGATCCTTGGCCCTGAAATGCGCTCGACCGGCGAAGTGATGGGCGTCGGTGATACCTTCGCCGAAGCTTTTGCCAAGAGTGAGCTGGGCGCTGGCACTGTGGTTCCGACCGGCGGTCGCGCTTTACTTTCAGTGCGCGATAGCGATAAAGTGCGCGTCGTTGAACTGGCAAAAACCATGGTCAGTCTGGGCTTTGAGCTGGACGCTACCGGCGGTACCGCTAAAGCGCTGCAGGCGGCCGGCATTCCTTGCCGGGTGGTCAGCAAAGTGTTTGAAGGTCGTCCGCATATCCTTGATCGGATCAAAAACGGTGAGTACAGCTATATTGTCAATACCACCGAAGGACGTCAGGCCATCGAAGACTCCAAAGTGTTACGCCGTGGTGCACTGCAACACAAAGCCAACTATACGACGACGCTGAATGCCGCATTTGCGACCTGTAAAGCGAACGCCGCTAACGCGTTTGCCACTGTGTCGTCGGTGCAGGAGTTACATAAGAGAGTAAACGGATGAGTCAAATCCCGATGACAGTCGAAGGCGCACAAAAACTGCGCGACGAGCTGCATGAACTGAAATCAGTGAAACGACCAGCGATTATTGAAGCGATTGCTGAAGCCCGTGAACACGGTGATTTAAAAGAAAACGCCGAATACCATGCTGCCCGCGAAGCACAGGGGTTCTGCGAAGGCCGTATTCAGGATATCGAAGGTAAGCTTGCCAATGCGCAAGTGATCGATGTCACGAAACTGCCCAATACCGGCAAGGTCATTTTTGGCACTACGGTCACTATTCTCAACCTCGATACTGAGGAAGAAGTGACCTACCGTATCGTCGGTGACGACGAAGCGGATATCAAAAATAACCTGATTTCGGTCAATTCACCGATCGCCCGCGGTCTGATTGGCAAACAACTGGATGACGTGGTCAATATCACTACCCCAAGCGGTGTGGTGGAATTTGAAATCACCGAAGTGCAGTATCGCTGATCCCGACTTTGGTCGATGAAAGCAGAAAAAAGCGGCGTCAGCCGCTTTTTTGTTGTATAGCTCAGTAAAAATTACCCATCAGTAAGAGTGCCTGATAGCTGTCATCAGGGTCGTGAGGGCTGAAATGAGTTCTTTGGTAAAAACGCGAAAGGGGAAAGCCTATCAGCTTCGTCTGGAGCAACAAACTTTGTGGGTGACTGCATTCGGTACATCAACGTTGCGTGATGTTGAAGAATATGTGCGTGAATTCAGATTGTTGGTGCAACCGCTACTGCTGAAACCCTGGGCCTGTGTATTAGATATGCGTCAATGGCAACCGAGCCCGATTGAGACATTCGCCTTATTTCAGGACAACAGTATCTGGTGTATTCGCCACAATCTCGCCTGTGCGCAGGTGCTTCTGCCAGCGGACCCTTTGCTGGCCTGGCAGTATCTGAAATCGACCGATGTTGGTAAACCAGCGGGTTTTCGTTCTGAACGGGTGTCAGATGAGGCAGAAGCCCGCAGAAATCTGCAGGCTTTGGGCTTTTTGACCTGAATCAGCCGCGTGGCAGCTGCAGTTTTTTCTCTTTGGCGGCGCGATACAGCACCAGAATATGGCCAATGACCTGAACTTTTTCGGCTTTGGCTTCACGGACAATGGCGTCCATGATGGCGATTTTTTCTTCGCGATCGATGCTTGGCACTTTGACTTTGAGTAATTCATGATGCTCCAGCGCCAAATCGATTTCGGCCATGACGCCTTCGGTCAGACCGTTGCCGCCGAGCAGGATCACGGGCTTGAGCTCGTGCGCTTTAGCCTTTAAAAATTGTTTTTGTTTGTTTGTAAGACTCATAACCTGATTTTTTCCGATGGGAAAGCTTGAAATTCTGTCATTGTACCGCCATCTTGCCCTGAAGACCAATTAAGAGTGTTTCCATGACCAAGAAAAAGCGCTCGGGCAGTTCCAGTCGCTGGCTGCAGGAGCATGTGTCAGATCCCTTTGTGCAAAAAGCGCAAAAGCTGGGTTTACGTTCGCGGGCTTCGTTCAAACTGGACGAAATTCAGCAAAAAGACAAATTGATCAAAACCGGCATGACTGTCGTAGATCTCGGCTCAGCACCTGGGAGCTGGTCGCAGTTGGCTGCGGAGCTGACGGGCCCGTCTGGGTTGGTGATTGCCTGTGATATCCTGCCGATGGACCCTTTAGCCGGAGTTGCATTTTTGCAGGGCGATTTTCGGGAGGAGGCTGTCCTGAACGCTTTGTTAGCGCGGATCGACGGCCGTAATGTCGATGTTGTGCTTTCTGACATGGCGCCGAATATGAGTGGGAACGCGACGGTCGACCAGGCACGCAGTATGTATCTGGTGGAGCTGGCGCTTGATATGTGCCATCAGGTACTGAAAAAAAATGGTAGTTTTGTCGTCAAAGTGTTTCAGGGCGAAGGCTTTGAAGCTTATGTCCAGCAAGTGCGGGACGTATTTGGCACTGTACGGATCCGCAAACCGGATTCGTCCAGATCGCGCTCGCCCGAGACTTATATCGTGGCGACCGGGTTCAAAGTCTAGTAAAGTAGCAACAGAAGTCTTTCTGGTAACAAGAGGTTATTTCCTTGAGTGACATGGCAAAAAATCTGCTGGTCTGGTTAGTCATCGCCGTCGTGCTGATGACGATGTTCAACAGCTTCAGCCCGGCTGATCGTGCTGACCGCAGCACCAGCTATACCCAATTTATCAATGACCTGAATCAAGGCCAAATCCGCGAAGTGCAGGTTGACCGTGGTGGTGTGGTACGTGCTGTCCGCAAAGATGGTCAGCGGGTGGAAACCACTATCCCAGGCGGTTTTGACGAAAAGCTGGTTGATGATTTGATCAAGAATAACGTTGATTCGTCTGGCGTTAAGCCTGAAGAGCCAAGCGTACTGGGCCAGATTTTTATTTCCTGGTTCCCAATGCTGCTGTTGATCGGCGTCTGGATTTTCTTCATGCGCCAGATGCAAGGCGGCGGCGGTAAAGGCGCCATGTCCTTCGGTAAAAGCCGTGCCCGTCTGATGGGCGAAGATCAGATTAAAACCACTTTTGCCGATGTCGCCGGTTGTGACGAGGCGAAAGAAGAAGTGACCGAGCTGGTGGATTATTTAAAAGATCCATCGCGTTTCCAGAAGCTCGGCGGTCGTATTCCAAAAGGCGTGCTGATGGTGGGCCCACCGGGCACAGGTAAAACTTTGTTGGCCAAAGCCATTGCCGGCGAAGCAAAAGTGCCGTTTTTTACTATCTCGGGTTCTGATTTCGTCGAAATGTTTGTCGGCGTCGGCGCCAGCCGGGTGCGCGATATGTTCGAGCAGGCCAAAAAGGCTGCGCCTTGCATTATTTTCATCGATGAAATCGATGCCGTGGGTCGTCAGCGTGGTGCCGGTTTAGGCGGCGGTCATGATGAGCGCGAGCAGACCTTGAACCAGATGCTGGTGGAGATGGATGGTTTTGACGGCAATGAAGGGATCATCGTCATTGCAGCGACCAACCGTCCAGACGTGCTGGACCCAGCTTTACTGCGTCCAGGCCGCTTTGACCGTCAGGTGGTGGTTGGTCTGCCAGACGTGCGCGGCCGTGAACAAATCCTGAAAGTCCACATGCGTAAAGTGCCGTTAGCTGATGGTGTTGATGCATCCATTCTGGCACGGGGTACGCCTGGGTTCTCAGGTGCAGATTTGGCGAACCTGGTCAACGAAGCTGCGCTGTTTGCGGCGCGCGCCAATCGCCGTGTCGTGTCGATGGACGAGTTTGAAAAAGCCAAAGACAAGATCCTGATGGGCACAGAGCGTCGCTCTATGGTGATGACCGAGAAAGAGAAGGAAATGACTGCCTATCACGAAGCTGGCCACGCCATTGTGGGCCGGTTAGTGCCAGAGCACGACCCTGTTTACAAAGTGAGTATTATCCCGCGAGGCCGTGCGCTGGGTGTGACCATGTATCTGCCTGAGCAGGACAGGGTCAGTCATTCAAAACGTTATCTTGAGTCGATGATCAGCTCGCTGTTTGGTGGTCGTATCGCTGAAGAGCTGATTTATGGCAGCGAAGCGGTCAGTACCGGTGCTTCGAATGACATCGAGCGTGCGACTAATCTGGCGCGTAAGATGGTCACCCAGTGGGGTTTTTCAGAAAAACTCGGTCCGCTGTTGTACGCGGAAGAAGAGGGTGAAGTATTTCTTGGCCGCTCGGTGACCAAGAATAAACACATGTCGGAAGATACCGTCAAACTGATTGACCAGGAAATTCGCGATTTTATCGACCGCAACTATGTCCGTGCCAAACAACTGATCGTTGAGAACATGGATATTCTGCACGCAATGAAAGATTGTCTGATGCAGTATGAAACCATTGATGCCAAACAAATTGATGATTTGATGGCGCGTCGTGACGTTCGTCCGCCAGAGCACTGGGAGCCAAAGGATAAAAAGCCGGAAGCACCAGGTTCAGGTGGCGCCGCCGCGGTAACGCCAGCTGATGTGGCGACGAGCGAAAGTCCAAGCAGCTAAGTCCGAAAGGACAACTCAGAGAAAACCCCGGCCTGCCGGGGTTTTCTGTTCTGGGCACCGTAAAACAGAGGAAATTTAATGGAACTGATTTTACCCCGTGGCAGAAAGCTGGACTTGTCCCGCAGCCGGCTGATGGGCATTTTGAACCTGACACCGGATTCTTTCTCCGATGGCGGTCGCTTCAATGCGGGGACTGCGACTTTGCAACGTATCCGGCAAATGAAGGCAGAAGGCGTTGAAATCATTGATATAGGTGGCGAATCGACCAGACCCGGTGCAGCGGATGTCAGCCTGGATGAAGAGCTGGAAAGGGTGGTGCCGGTGATTGCGATGATTCGCCAGCAAGATCCCGACATCGTGATCTCGGTCGATACCAGTAAAGCCGAAGTAATGCGCCAGGCGGCTCTGGCAGGGGCTGACATACTTAACGACGTGCGGGCACTCTCAGAAGTGGGGGCCCTTGAAGCCGCAGTACAAAGCGGTTTGCCAGTCTGTCTGATGCATATGCAAGGGGCTCCAAGGTCAATGCAACACCAGCCTCTGTATCGCGACGTCGTTGAGGAAGTACTGGACTTTTTACTGGCGCGGGCAGCCATCTGTCAGCAGGCCGGCATCGCCCGTCAGCAGATTGTGCTGGATCCCGGTTTCGGATTTGGTAAAACTTTAGCGCACAACTATGAGCTGTTGGCAGCTTTACCGCGTTTTATTGGCAGCGGCTATCCGGTACTGGCTGGTATGTCGAGAAAATCAATGGTCGGCCAGCTGCTAAAGCGTGATGTTGCAGAACGTTTGGCAGGCAGTATTGCCTGTGCCACAATAGCCGCCATGCACGGTGCACAGATTATTCGGGTGCATGATGTCAAAGAAACGGCCGATGCTTTAGCAATAGTGGCCGCGACGAAATTTGGAGTAAATCAATGAGCAGGAAGTTTTTTGGTACTGATGGTGTGCGTGGTCGCGTTGGTGAATTTCCAATCACCCCTGAATTTGCGATGAAGCTGGGTTGGGCCGCTGGTCGTGTTCTGTCGCAGCGCGGTACCCGCAAGGTACTGATTGGTAAAGATACCCGCATCTCAGGTTATTTGCTGGAAACCGCACTGGAAGCCGGTCTGATCTCTGCCGGGATCGATGTCCGGTTGTTGGGGCCAATGCCAACCCCTGCCGTTTCTTACCTGACGCATACTTTCCGTGCCGAGGCTGGTATCGTGATTAGTGCCTCGCATAATCCTTATTATGACAATGGTATTAAGTTCTTCTCTGCGGATGGCAGCAAACTGCCGGATGAAATCGAACTGGCGATTGAGGCAGAACTTGAACAGCCAATGGTCTGCGAATCATCAGAAAAACTGGGTAAAGCGCAGCGCATCGACGATGCCGCAGGCCGTTATATCGAATTTTGTAAAAGCCATTTGCCCAACCATATGTCACTCAGTGGTTTTAAAATTGTGCTGGATTGCGCAAACGGCGCCACTTATCACATCGCGCCAAATGTGTTTCGGGAGCTCGGAGCAGAAGTTCATACCATTGCGGCGACGCCTAATGGCCTCAACATTAACGAAAAATGTGGCGCAACACATACGGATGAGCTGCAAAAAACAGTGATTGAATTGGGCGCTGACTTAGGGATTGCCTATGATGGTGACGGCGACCGCGTGATGATGGTCGACCACACGGGACGGCAGATCGATGGCGACGAAATTATTTATATGATTGCCCGCTCAGCCAAGCAACGGAACCGGCTGACTGGCGGCGTGGTGGGCACGCTGATGAGCAATATGGGGTTGGAACTGGCACTGGCGGAGCTTGGCATCCCATTTGTGCGCAGCAAAGTCGGCGACCGTTATGTGATGGAGCTGTTGCAGGAAAAAGGCTGGCGCATCGGTGGCGAAAACTCAGGCCATGTCATTAACCTCGACCATACAGGGACTGGCGACGGCATTGTCGCTTCTTTGCAGGTGCTGGCCGCAATGATGGATACCGGCTTGTCGCTGGCTGATTTAAGTCACGGTATGACGAAGCTGCCGCAGGTCTTAGTCAACGTGAAATTTGAAAAAGGTTCGGCTCCGCTGGAAAACAAGCATGTGAAAGATGTAATAGCGACAGTCGAGGCCGAATTACATGGTCAGGGCAGGGTATTGATCCGAAAATCAGGGACAGAGCCGTTAATCCGTGTAATGGTAGAAGGAAGAGAACAGGAGCAGGTACAGCAATATGCAGAAAAAATTGCCGCAGCAGTAAAGCTGGCAAGTTGACATTGTAGCTGTATCCACTTTGCAAAAGCTCGCATTCCAGTGCGGGCTTTTGTTATTTTGCACACCAGTAATTTTTCTCTCGACTTGTTGCAGCATAGGGCGGCAGCCTGCGTTTTTATGGCTTTTGCTTGTTCTTATCGGGTATGTCCGGTAAGATCGCGCCGGCTAAATCAGGGGAGTTCGCATGACATTTCGCCGTCCGCTCATCGCAGCAAACTGGAAAATGAACGGGAGTACCGCGCTGGTACAACAGACCTGTGAAACGCTTGCATCATTAGATACTCGTCACGAAATTCTGATCTGCCCACCGGTAATCTTTCTTCCGTACTTCCCAAAACAGCCTCATTTTCAGCTGGGTGCTCAAAATCTCAGCAGTGAGAACGCCGGAGCCTTCACAGGTGAGATCAGTGCTGATATGATTCGCGCCGCTGGAGGTTCATACGTCATAGTCGGCCACAGTGAACGGCGGTCCTTGTATGGTGAAACCGATGCGATTGTTGTGCAAAAAGCACAGCAGGCAGTGGCCGCTGGTTTGACGCCAATTATTTGTTTTGGCGAGACTTTATCCGAGCGGCAGCAAGAAAAAACCATGTGGGTTCTTGCACAGCATCTGGATGCGGTGTATGCTGCGCACCCTGATTTACTGGCCTGTTCGGTGATCGCTTATGAACCGGTTTGGGCTATCGGCAGTGGCCTGACAGCAACGCCGGAACAAGCACAGCAAGTGCATGCTTTTATCCGCCAGTACCTGCAGAGAATAGATGCAGATGCTGCGAAGGCAGTCAGAATTATTTATGGTGGCAGTGTGAACGGCGGTAACTGGCCAACACTGTTCAGTCAGCCAGACATCGATGGTGCACTGGTTGGCGGTGCAAGTTTGAAACCCGCTGAATTTTTGGCGATTTGCCAGACAGCAAAGGATTAAAGATGTACGAAATTATTATCGTATTATATGCGTTGGTTGCCTTAGCTATTATCGGTCTCGTCTTGATACAGCACGGTAAAGGCGCTGACATGGGCGCTTCGTTCGGCGCAGGCGCATCTGCCACTATTTTTGGCTCTGCTGGTCGTGGAAACTTCCTGACTCGTTCTACCAGCGTACTCGCTGTTGCTTTTTTTGCATTGAGTCTGGTGCTTGGAAACTACAACACCAGCCACATTGAGAAAAAATCTGAGTTCGAAAACATTGCTCCAGCAGTAGCTGCTGAGACAGTGCCTGCGAAACCAGAAGAAAAGAAAGAAGCCTCTAAAGATATTCCGGTCGGCAATTAATCGATTGCCTGAGACCAAAGAAAAAATGCCGAGATGGTGAAATTGGTATACACGCTACCTTGAGGTGGTAGTGCCCTAGGCGTGCGGGTTCGAGTCCCGCTCTCGGCACCAATATCCTGAGTTCAGTGCCAGGTCTTCATACTGAACCAGAGCGCAAGCAACGCTTGCCAGCAAAGAAAACAATGTGTTGCGGTGTATTAGGCATCGCTATATAATACGCAGCAGTTTTCGGACGCGGGATGGAGCAGCCTGGTAGCTCGTCGGGCTCATAACCCGAAGGTCGTCGGTTCAAATCCGGCTCCCGCAACCAACTTGTCACGCAGGTGGCTGTCTGAATTAAATCATAAAGATTTATTTTGCTTACAGCAGCAAGGCGCGGCGACAGCAGGCAGTATTGGCTGCAGCTGAAACCAGATTTAAAGCGGTGATAGTCTGCTGCTTTACCGGTGAATGTCGCCCCGATAGTCGGGGCGTTTTTCTATCCGGAGTAACGTTGTACTACTATGTCTGGGCTATATGCCCTTTTTTTATTTCCGGAGGTCTCTTTGACTAAACAGGAGCAGCGTTTATTTGAGCTGTTGTCGCCAACGGTGGAAGCAACAGGCTTTGAACTGCTGGGCATCGAATTTCTGGCCGCAGGCCGTCATTCCACTTTGAGGTTATATATCGATCATCCGGAAGGGGTGAATGTGGATGATTGTGCCACTGTAAGCCGGGAGGTCAGTGCCATTCTTGACGTTGAAGACCCGATTCAGAACGAGTACAACCTGGAAGTTTCTTCGCCCGGACTGGATCGTCCGTTGTTCACACCAGAGCATTTTGCCAAAGTGGTCGGACAAAAAGTTGAAGTGAAACTGGCCATTCCGCAGGAAGGTCGTCGTCGCTTTAAAGGCGTGCTGCAGGCAATTGAAGATGACATGCTGGTCATCGAAGTGGATGGCAAACCTTATCGTTTGCTTATGGATAATGTAGATAAAGCAAACGTAGTTCCGGTGTTCTGATCAGAATCACGGCTCTTTGTGAGGCAGAAATCATGGCAAAAGAAATATTATTAGTAGTTGATGCGGTGTCCAACGAAAAGTCGGTACCGCGTGAGAAGATTTTTCAGGCACTGGAGTACGCTCTGGCTGCTGCCACCAAAAAGAAAAATGAAGGCGACATCGAAGTTCGCGTTGCAATCGACCGGAAAACCGGTGCTTACGAGACATTCCGTCGTTGGCTGGTGATCCCGGATGATCAGCCACAAGAAAACCCATACCGTGAAATTACTCTTTCTGCAGCTCAGTATGATGAGCCTGAGCTGAAAGTTGGCGATTACGTGGAAGAACAAATTGAATCGATTCAGTTTGACCGTATCACCACGCAAATGGCCAAGCAGGTTATTGTACAGAAGGTGCGTGAAGCGGAACGTTCGCAGGTGGTGGAAGCTTACATCGACCAGGTCGGTGAGCTGGTGACCGGCGTGGTGAAAAAAGTGAATCGTGAAAGCGTCATTGTTGACCTCGGCAACAATGCAGAAGCGATGCTGGCCCGCGAAGAAATGATCCCACGCGAAACTTTCCGTCCAGGCGACCGTATTCGGGCGCTGCTCTACGCCGTAAATCCGGAAGCCCGCGGTGCGCAGTTATTCTTAAGCCGAACTCGTCCGGAAATGTTGATCGAGCTGTTCCGCATCGAAGTGCCTGAAATTGGCGAAGAAATGATCGAAATTCGCGGCGCAGCCCGCGACCCGGGTTCGCGTGCGAAAATTGCCGTGAAGACCAATGACCGCCGCATCGACCCAGTCGGTGCTTGTGTAGGCATGCGTGGTTCGCGGGTACAGGCTGTTTCCGGTGAGCTGGGTGGCGAGCGGGTTGATATTGTATTGTTCGATGATAACCCTGCGCAGTATGTGATTAATGCGATGGCGCCGGCCGAAGTGGCTTCTATCATCGTTGATGAAGATGCGCACTCGATGGATATCGCTGTTGAAGACTCCAACCTGCCGATGGCTATTGGCCGGGCCGGTCAGAACGTGCGTCTTGCCAGTCAGCTGACGCAGTGGGAACTGAACGTGATGTCTGTGTCTGATATGAAACAAAAGCATCAGGAAGAAAATTCCAAAGTGCTGGGTCTTTTCATGGAAACACTTGAAATAGATGAAGATTTCGCCGGTGTGCTGGTCGACGAAGGTTTCGCGACGCTCGAAGAAATCGCTTATGTGCCAGTTTCCGAGCTGCTGTCTATCGATGGCTTCGACGAAGATATCGTGGAAGAGCTGCGTAAGCGCGCCAAAGCCGTGCTGACGACCAAGGCGCTGGCCAGTGAAGAGTCGCTGGAAGGGGCCCAACCTGACGAAGCGCTGCTGAAACTGGACGGAATGGAAACCCATACCGCCTACGTGCTGGCCAGTAAAGGGGTCTCAACCCTGGATGACCTGGCGGAGCTTGGCGTCGATGACCTGATTGAAATTGAAAAAATGTCAGAAGAAAAAGCTGCGGCGCTGATTATGGCGGCCCGCAATATTGTTTGGTTTAGTGAGCAGAACTGATAGGTCGACAGAGAGGAAACTATTACATGGCAGATGTCACGATAGAAAAGCTGGCCAGTGATGTAGGAACGACTGTTGATCGGTTGGTTCAACAATTTGCTGATGCAGGCATCGCGAAACAGGCGGGCCAGATGGTCAGCGAAGACGAGAAAAAAGCTTTGTTAGACCACCTGAGCAAACAGCATGGTGGTGGCAGCAGCGAGCCGTCACGCCTGACGCTGAAACGCAAAGAAAAAACCACCCTGAGTGTCAGCGGTGGCGCAGGGCGCAACCGGGAGATTCAGGTTGAAGTCCGTAAGCAAAAAACTTATGTCAAACGTCCGATGCTTGATGAAGCAGCATTAAAAGCCGAAGAAGAAGCGCGTCAGGCGGAAGAGCATGCGCGTGAAGAAGCCCGTCTGGAAGCTGAGCGTCAGGCCGCTGAAAAACGTGCCCGCGACGACGCTGAACGCAAAGCGGACGCAGAGCGCAAAGCTGCAGAGACGAAAAAACGCGAAGCTGAGCGTGCTCAGCTGGCGAAAGACGATCCGGAAGAGGCGGCCCGTCGTGCCGCTAAAGAAGAAGCGCGTAAAGAAGCAGAGCGCATCAAAGCGCAGCAGGACGCTGAGCGCCTGCGTAAGCTGGAAGAAGAAGCCCGTCGTCAGGCTGAAGAAGCCCGTCGTCTGGCAGAAGAAAATGCGGATCGCTGGTCGGCGCCGACACCTGATGTCGAGCAAGGCGATTACCACATGACCAGCAATGCTTATGCGAAACAGGCTGAAGACGAAGAAGATTCACGTGATGAACGTGGTGGTCGTCGTCCGGTGAAGAAAGCGCCTGTTGCCAAAGCGAAGAAAAAAGACGATGACGATCGCGATGCATTTAACCGTGCCAATCGTCATAAAAAGAAAAAAGCCCCAACCAGCATGCAGCATGGTTTTAACAAGCCAGCCCAGCCGGTGGAGCGTGAAGTGAAAATTGGTGAAACTATTACTGTTGCTGAGCTGGCTGCCAAAATGGCCGTCAAAGCGTCAGAAGTGATTAAAGTGATGATGAAGATGGGCGCGATGGCGACCATCAACCAGGTCATCGATCAGGAAACTGCGGCCATTGTCTGTGAAGAGATGGGCCACAAGTTTACGCTGACCCGCGAGAACGAGCTGGAAGAAACCGTGATGGCTGACCGTGCCGGTGAAGGTGCGTTGGAGCCGCGTGCGCCAGTCGTTACTGTCATGGGCCACGTTGACCATGGTAAAACGTCTTTATTGGATTACATCCGTAAGGCCAAAGTGGCCGCCGGCGAAGCTGGTGGTATCACGCAGCACATCGGTGCTTATCACGTCGAAACTGACCGCGGCATGATCACCTTCCTCGATACGCCAGGTCACGCGGCGTTTACGTCGATGCGGGCACGTGGTGCCAAGGCGACAGATATCGTGGTGTTGGTAGTTGCTGCTGACGATGGCGTGATGCCGCAAACCAAAGAAGCTATTCAACACGCCAAAGCGGCCAGTGTGCCAATGGTGGTTGCGGTCAATAAAATCGACAAACCTGATGCAGATCCGGACCGTGTTCGTAACGAACTGTCGCAGTACGGCGTTATTTCGGAAGACTGGGGTGGCGACACGCAGTTCGTGCAGGTTTCGGCGAAGACCGGTTTGGGTATCGACGACCTGTTAGAGTCCTTGCTGGTTCAGGCTGAATTGCTGGAACTGACCGCTGTTCGTGAAGGCATGGCGCGTGGTGTGGTGATCGAGTCTCGCCTGGATAAAGGCCGTGGCCCGGTGGCTTCCATTCTGGTACAGGAAGGGACCCTGAAGCAGGGCGACACCGTGCTGTGTGGTCTGGAATATGGCCGCGTGCGGGCGATGCGTGACGAAAATGGTCATGAAGTCAAAGAAGCCGGTCCGTCGATTCCGGTCGAGATCCTGGGCTTGTCTGGTGTGCCAGCAGCTGGTGACGAAGTGACCGTTGTGCGCGACGAACGTAAAGCCCGTGAAGTGGCGTTGTATCGCCAGGGTAAATTCCGTGACGTCAAACTGGCGCGTCAGCAAAAAGCCAAGCTGGAGAATATGTTCGCCAACATGGCAGAGGGCGATGTGTCAGAGCTGAACATCGTACTGAAAGCAGACGTACAGGGTTCTGTTGAAGCGATCAGTGAATCTCTGATGAAGCTGTCAACCGACGAAGTGAAAGTGAAGATTATCGGCTCTGGTGTTGGTGGTATCACCGAAACCGACGCCTCTCTGGCTGCCGCTTCTTCGGCAATCGTGATCGGCTTCAACGTGCGGGCTGAAGCGACTGCACGTAAGATCATCGAAGATGAAAACCTGGATCTGCGTTACTACAGCATCATCTATGAGCTGCTGGACGAAGTAAGAGCGGCGATGACCGGTATGCTGGCTCCTGAGTTCAAACAGCAGATCATCGGTCTGGCACAAGTGCGGGATGTCTTCCGTTCACCGAAGTTTGGCGCTATTGCCGGCTGTATGGTCACTGAAGGTATCGTCAAACGTAACGCGCCAATCCGCGTGCTGCGTGACAACGTGGTGATTTACGAGGGTGAGCTGGAATCGCTGCGTCGCTTTAAAGACGACGTGTCGGAAGTCCGGATGGGCTTCGAATGTGGTATCGGTGTGAAGAACTACAACGATGTCCGCGAAGGCGACCAAATCGAAGTCTTCGAAGTTATTCAGATTGAGCGTACGCTGTAATCTGTTGAATTTATAGAATATTGAAATGAAGCAGGGGCCAGCGGCCCCTGTTTGTTTCTACAGTCAGGTGAGAACTATGGCCAAAGAATTCAGCCGGACCGACCGGCTAGCCCAGCAGATGCAGCAAGAGATGGCGCTGATCCTGCAACGGGAAATTAAAGACCCGCGTCTGCATACCATGATCACGGTGTCGGATGTTGAAGTGTCAAAAGACTTATCGCACGCAAAAATCTACGTGACTTTTTTAGGGCTGGACGCCGATAAGGTCAAACTGAATCTGGATATTCTGAACGATGCCTGCGGTTTTATTCGCAGCCTGATCGCCAAACGTATCCAGGCGCGTATTGTGCCAACCTTGCGTTTCTATTTTGACAAGTCGCTGGATGAAGGGATCCGGATGGCCAACCTGGTCGAATCTGTACGCCGGACCGATGAGCAAAAACGGCTCGAGAATGGTCAGGAGCCAGAGCGGCAACCGAAGGCACAGGACGAAGAAGAGTAAGCATGGCCCGACGTTCTGTAGACGGTGTCTTGTTGCTGGACAAGCCGCTGGAAGTCTCCAGCAATGGTATTTTACAGCGGATCCGCTGGTTGTATCAGGCAGAAAAGGCCGGTCACACCGGCGCGCTGGATCCGTTAGCATCAGGTTTGCTGCCAATTTGTTTTGGTGAAGCGACCAAGTTCAGCCAGTTCTTGCTGGATACTGACAAAACCTACGAAGTCAGCGCCCGTTTTGGTATTCGGACCGACACCTCGGACGCGGCCGGCGAAGTGATTGCAGAGAAACCGGTGTTATTTGACCAAGCCGCTCTGGCAGCCGCAGTGGTGGCGATGCGTGGAGCTCAGTTGCAGGTGCCGACCATGTTTTCGGCACTGAAGTACCAGGGGCAACCGCTGTATAAGTATGCCCGGCAAGGCATTACAGTGCCGCGCGAAGCCAGACCTATCACCATTTTTCGCTTTGACCTGCTCGAATTTGATGGCCGCGATGCGCGCTTTGTGGTGCATTGCAGCAAAGGAACTTATATCCGCACGCTGATTGACGATTTGGGTGAAACCCTTGGTAGCGGCGCTTATGTGACGGCGCTGCGCCGTACACAAGTCGGGCCCTTTCAGGCCAGCCAGATGCTGACGGAACAACAACTTGTGCCGTTCAACGATGCCAAAGACTGGGCCGCGCTGGATGCGTTGTTGTTGCCGATGGACGTGGCCTTGACTGGCCTGCCGAAACTTCATCTGCAGCAGGCAGAAGTCAAAAGGCTGCAACATGGCCAGTCTGTCTTATTAACGCCTGCTTTGTTGTCTCAGCTGCCGGACCTTGCTGATACTGCTATCAGTTTGTATGGGCCAGATGGCGAATTGATCGGGGTAGGCATGCAGGAAGGTGCAGAGCTGAAATCACGTCGTTTGCTTAATACGGCGAAAAGCCCGGCGGCTGGCGGTTAGCGCAGTCGCAAACTGTTGTTGCCAAACTGAATGAGCGTGTTAGAATGCGCGCTCTTTTTTGGTTGTAGGCTGGATTAGTGGCCGGCTGCAACTGTTCTTAAATATCCTGGAGGATACTATGTCACTAACTACTGCTGAAAAAGCAAAAATCCTGGCCGATTTCGGTGCCAACGCTGCTGACTCAGGTTCTACTGAAGTTCAGGTTGCTCTGCTGACTGGTTCTATCAACAAGCTGCAACCACACTTCGCTGAGCACAAGCATGACTACCATTCACGTCGTGGTCTGCTGCGTATGGTTTCTCAGCGTCGTAAACTGCTGGACTACCTGAAGCGTACAGATTCAGCACGTTATGCAACACTGATCGAGCGTTTAGGTCTGCGTCGTTAATCGACACAGTAAAAAAGGGCCGGAAGGCCCTTTTTTATTGCAACTTTTCCAGCCGTTTTTCGGCTGCCCCTGACGATTGTTTTGCCTTTGGTTTGACTTTTTCCTGCCGTCTTTCTTCCTGTTTGAAACTTTCCTTGCAGCGCAATGCCAAAGCCTCGCTTCGCGGTAAAAAGCGTCTGAAATTTCTCCGTTTCTGCCGGGTGCTGAACTATCTTTTAAGACCCCGAAACAGCTATACTGTGCCGCGCATTAACGAGCAAAAAACAGGTCGTGTAAAAGGCTCAACCGGAGCCCTCCGCCACACGATGAACAAAGGAAAAATATCAAGTGAATCCCATCGTAAAATCATTTCAGTTTGGCCAGCATACCGTTACTTTAGAAACCGGCGTGATTGCCCGTCAGGCAGATGGCGCTGTACTGGCCAGTATGGGTGACACTGCAGTGCTGGTCACTGTAGTGGGCAAAAAAGAGCCAAAGCCAGGTCAGGATTTCTTCCCGCTGACGGTCAACTATCAGGAAAAAATGTACGCCGCTGGCCGTATCCCAGGTGGTTTCTTCAAACGTGAAGGTCGTCCGAGTGAAGGCGAAACGCTGACTTCCCGTCTGATTGACCGCCCAATCCGGCCATTATTCCCGGAAGGTTTCACTAACGAAGTGCAGGTTATTGCCACTGTCGTGTCGGTCGAGCCGGACATTCAGCCGGATATCATTTCAATCCTGGGCACTTCAGCTGCGCTGGCCATCTCCGGCATTCCGTTCAGCGGCCCGCTGGGCGCTGCCCGTGTTGGTTATATCAACGACCAGTACGTATTAAACCCATCAGAAGAAGCACTGAAGACCAGTAAACTGGATTTAGTCGTCGCGGGTACGGCAAATGCCGTTCTGATGGTGGAATCAGAAGCGGAAGTGTTGTCAGAAGACGTCATGTTAGGCGCGGTGGTTTATGGCCATCAGCAAATGCAGGCTGCTATCAAAGCTATCAATGAATTTGCCGCAGAAGCAGCAAAACCGGCCTGGAACTGGGTTGCACCAGCCAAAAATGAAAGCCTGATCAGCCGCATCGCTGAGCTGGCTTCGGCAGACCTGGGCGATGCTTACCGTATCACCGAAAAAGCAAAACGTTACGAGCGTATCGGCGAAATCAAAGCCGCTGTATTTGCCAAACTGAAAGCCGAACTGGCCGAAGGCAGCAGCCTGAACGAAACCGAAGCTGGCGACATTTTCCACAGCCTGGAATCCAAAATCGTTCGTAGTCGTATCATTGCCGGCGAGCCGCGGATCGACGGTCGTGACAACGAGATGATCCGTGCACTGTCCGTGATGACTGGCGTGCTGCCACGCACACACGGTTCTGCGCTGTTCACCCGTGGTGAAACGCAAGCGCTGGTGACTTGTACTCTGGGTACCGCCCGTGACGCGCAAACAGTAGATGACCTGCTGTCTGATAAAACCGACACTTTCCTGTTCCACTACAACTTCCCGCCGTTCTCTGTGGGTGAGACTGGCATGGTCGGTTCACCGAAACGCCGCGAAATCGGCCACGGCCGTTTGGCAAAACGCGGTGTGGCCGCTGTGATGCCAGATTTTGAGAAATTCCCATATACAGTGCGGATGGTGTCAGAAATCACCGAGTCAAACGGTTCAAGCTCAATGGCTTCCGTTTGTGGCTCTTCACTGGCTCTGATGGACGCGGGTGTGCCAATCAAAGCGTCGGTCGCTGGTATCGCCATGGGTCTGGTGCTGGAAGGCGACAAGTTTGTGGTGTTGTCTGACATCCTGGGTGATGAAGACCACCTGGGCGACATGGACTTTAAAGTGGCCGGCAGCACTGCAGGT
>JACCDQ011122698.1_pt1 | contig 22577 bp, 23 predicted proteins | sample 7446031 | NCBI WGS metagenome assembly JACCDQ01 (sample SAMN15323442, study PRJNA562643) | freshwater metagenome | isolation source: river surface water | place: USA:Blue River Watershed | collected 2017-08-17 | reverse complement strand
GTGAAACCGAGCGCAGCCCGTCGGCCGTGCGCCGTGCCATTGCCGCTTTGGGTTACCAGGAAACCATCAACTACAGCTTTGTCGAAGAAGCCTGGGAAAAAGACCTGGCGGGCAATGCCAACCCGATTCGCCTGCTCAACCCGATCGCCAGCCAGATGAGCGTGATGCGCTCGAGTCTGATCGGCTCGCTCTTGCAGGTGGTCAAGTTCAACGCCGACCGCAAGGCCGACCGCGTGCGTGTGTTCGAGCTGGGCCGCGTGTTCCTGCGCAACGCATCGGTTCAGAATAGCGACACCACCGTGGAGGGCTTTGACCAGCCCATGCGTGTGGCCGGTATGGCCTGGGGGCAGGTGGAGCCCCTGGGCTGGCAAGGCAAGGCCCGCAACGTCGATTTCTACGACGTCAAGGCCGATGTGGAAAAGCTGCTGGCTCCGTGCAAGGCCGAATTTGTGGCTGCAGAGCACCCCGCGCTGCACCCCGGCCGTTCAGCCCAGGTGGTGCTGGATGGTGTGGTGATCGGCCATGTGGGCGAGCTGCACCCCCGCTGGCGTCAGGCCTGGGAACTGAGCAGTGCGCCCGTGGTGTTTGAGTTGTCGCACGACGCCGTCACTGGCCGTGTCGTGCCTGTGGCCCAGACTGTGGCCAAGCACCAGTCGGCTCAGCGTGACATCGCCGTGATCGTGGCCGAACAGGTCACGCATGCCCAGCTGATGGTCGCCATCCATGCCGCCCCCACGCAAGGTCTGGTGCGCGATGCCGTGCTGTTTGACATTTATCGCCCTAAAGCGGATGCCACGGGTCTGACGCCAGGCGAAAAGAGTCTGGCGGTGCGCCTGACCCTGCACAGCGAGGAGGGTACCCTGACAGATGTCCAAATTGACACGGCCATGAAGGCCGTCATCGAACAGCTGACCACGCAAGTGGCGGCGCGTTTGCGCGGTTGACCAGGAGCGCAGCGCATGGAAATCACCGTTGAGTCTCTTGAAACGCCTGCGCTGACCAAGGCGCACCTGTCTGACTTGCTGTTTGAGCAGATCGGCTTGAACAAGCGCGAATCCAAAGACATGGTTGACGCGTTCTTTGACCTGATCGTGGACAACTTGATCGCGGGTGATGATGTGAAAATTTCCGGTTTTGGGAATTTTCAGATCCGGACCAAAGCGGCTCGACCGGGGCGTAATCCGCGCACAGGAGAATTGATCCCGATCGAAGCGCGCCGCGTGGCCACTTTCCATGCCAGCCACAAACTCAAATCCCTGATTCAGGGCGACACCGACGAAGACGATGGTGTGGAGATCGTGGGCCGCTGAGCGGATGGATCGCCACCGGAATTCACCATGCTGTTCAAATTCAAATCTCAAGCTGCAGCCGACCTGATCATGCTGGAGGCAGACGCCCGCAGATTGCTCAAGATCATGCTGGGCGATGACCCCACCCAGGGCATCATTGAGAGCGCAAAGATGCCCGCCGTCATTACGGCCCTGGAATCGGCCGTGGCGCTGGATGAAGCGGCACGCAAGCAGCGTGCGGTGAAAGCCCAGTCGGAAACAGAGCCAGGTCATGAAGCGCAGGACCAAGCGGTTGATCCGGTGCGCCTGTCGCAGCGCGCCACCCCCATGCTCAAATTGCTGGCCCGCTGCGTGGCCGAAGATTCCGATTTGGTCTGGGGCGTTTGAGCCCCCTAGAACTCAGGTGGATGTGCGGGCGTCAGCGCGCAAAAGCCGTGCCACCCAGCTTGTAACCTGCCTGAATCTGCTTTTTGGCGAACCAACCCTGGTTCATTTCGAGCACATAGCGCACGGGTTTTTCAGAGCAATGCGAGGCATCGCTTTGGGGTTTCATCTCCGCGATGTTGACGATGGTGCCATCGTCTGCCACAAAAGCCGCAGACAGCGGAATCAGGGTGTTGCGCATCCAGAAACATTGCGTGGCGGGTTGCTCGAACACAAACAACATGCCTTCATGTTGAGGCATCTCCTTGCGGAACATCAAGCCAATTTGTCGCTGTTCGGGGGTTAGGGCCAATTGCACATCCAGCAGGTGCATGCCAGCTCGCAACTGGGTTCGTGGCAAGTTCAGCTGGGGTGCTGTTTGGGCCAGAGCCGCGCAAGTGAGCAGGCTGGCTGCTGAAGCTGCACACCACTGAAGGATGCGGCGTGACAGGGGAGCGTGTTGACGCATCAAAAAGATTTCAGGCATGAGGAAGCATCCGGCGTGCAGCAAATGAATGCCCCTAGCATAACGCGCCCACGGTGGTTACTGATGCGTGGCGTAGACCCTGCGGGTCAGGGCTGCGTGGGTTGATTGGGGCTGATCAGGGGCGGCGTTTCGGACGTTTCGGCCTGGATATTGGCCGCCATCAGGCCTTTGGCGCCATCGGTCAGCTCAAAACTGACACGGGTGCCCTCCTTGAGGCTTTTGTAGCCATCCATCTGGATGGCCGAAAAATGGGCGAAAGCGTCCGGGCCACCGCCATCGGGCTGGATGAATCCAAAACCTTTGGCATCATTGAACCATTTGACCGTACCACTGGGCATACGATGTCTCCGTGATTGTTCAGGTCAGTTTGATTCGGCATTGTCAATTTTGTCAATGTGCGGTTTTCCCCAGTGTGGCCACTGGGTGTCCGTGACGATTCAAGACTTTTGTGCGAGCAGGTCTTGGGTGACCTGAATCCATCGATAGAATGAATTCATGGCAACGAAAAAACCTGCAAATCCCACGCTGCCGCCCATTTCACCCCGCACGCCCGATGGCGGCGACTCGGTGGTTCTTGAGCGTCGTGCCCAAAAAATTCAACCGCCCCAGATGTACCAGGTGGCCATGCTCAATGACGACTTCACCCCTATGGAGTTTGTGGTCATGGTGATTCAGGAGTTCTTTGGCAAGGACCGTGAATCGGCCACCCAGATCATGCTCAAGATTCACCTGGACGGCAAAGGTGTTTGCGGCGTCTACACCCGCGATGTGGCGGCCACCAAGGTCGATCAGGTATTGGACGCGGCCCGGCAAGCCGGGCATCCGCTGCAATGTGTCAGCGAACCCATTGAATAGTGGACAAAGTCCCCCACATCTTCTCCATCACTTAAGCAAGGCAAAAGGAAATCACATGATTGCCCAGGAATTGGAAGTCAGCTTGCACATGGCCTTCGTCGAGGCCCGCCAGCAGCGCCACGAATTCATCACGGTCGAGCATCTGCTGCTGGCCCTGTTGGACAACCCCAGCGCAGCCGAAGTGTTGCGGGCCTGCGCGGCCAACATCGATGATTTGCGCAAGGCTTTGACCAACTTCATCAAGGACAACACCCCTCAGGTCGCGGGCACCGAAGAGGTGGACACCCAGCCCACGCTGGGTTTTCAGCGCGTGATCCAGCGCGCCATCATGCACGTGCAGTCCACGGGCAATGGCAAAAAGGAAGTGACAGGTGCCAACGTGCTGGTGGCCATTTTTGGTGAAAAGGATTCGCATGCCGTGTACTACCTGCATCAGCAGGGCATCACCCGGCTGGATGTGGTCAATTTCATTGCCCATGGCATCCGCAAGAGCGACCCGCCTGAAGCGGCCAAGTCGGCTGAAAACCCCACAGGCAGTGAGGGCGAAGAGGGCGGGCAGGGCGGTGAGCGCAGTGAAAAAGCTTCACCTCTGGAGCAATACACCAACAACCTGAACCAGGCTGCCAAAGAGGGCAAGATCGACCCTCTGATCGGTCGTGAGTACGAGGTCGAGCGCACGATCCAGATCTTGTGCCGCCGTCGCAAGAACAACCCGCTGCTGGTGGGTGAGGCCGGTGTAGGCAAGACCGCGATTGCCGAAGGTCTGGCTTGGCGCATCACCCAAGGGGCCGTGCCCGAGATTTTGGCCGAAGCTCAGGTCTATTCGCTGGACATGGGGGCCTTGCTCGCGGGCACCAAATACCGTGGTGATTTTGAGCAGCGTCTCAAAGGCGTGCTCAAGTCGCTCAAAGACAAGCCCCATGCCGTGTTGTTCATCGATGAAATCCACACCCTGATCGGGGCTGGTGCGGCATCGGGCGGCACGCTGGATGCGTCCAACCTGCTCAAACCGGCGCTGTCCAGCGGCCAGCTAAAGTGCATTGGCGCCACCACTTTCACCGAGTACCGGGGTATTTTTGAAAAAGACGCGGCCCTGTCGCGCCGTTTCCAGAAAGTCGATGTGGTCGAGCCTTCGGTGTCCGAGACCGTGGACATCCTCAAAGGCCTCAAGAGCCGCTTTGAGGAGCACCACAGCGTCAAGTACGCCAATGCCGCCCTGCAAGCGGCGGCCGAGTTGTCAGCCAAGTTCATCAACGACCGCCAGCTGCCTGACAAAGCCATCGACGTCATCGACGAAGCCGGTGCTGCCCAGCGCATCTTGCCGCCCTCCAAGCGCAAGAAAACCATTGGCAAGACGGAAATCGAAGACATCGTGGCCAAGATCGCGCGCATCCCGCCGGCCAATGTGTCCAACGATGACCGCAGCAAGCTGCAGACCATCGAGCGTGACCTCAAATCGGTGGTGTTTGGTCAGGACAAAGCCCTGGAAGTGCTGTCGTCAGCGGTCAAAATGGCCCGTTCCGGCCTGGGCAAGACCGACAAGCCGATCGGTTCTTTCCTGTTCTCCGGCCCCACAGGCGTGGGCAAGACCGAAGCGGCCAAGCAATTGGCTTACATCCTGGGCATCGAGCTGATTCGGTTCGACATGTCCGAGTACATGGAGCGCCACGCTGTCAGCCGCCTGATTGGTGCGCCTCCGGGTTACGTTGGTTTTGATCAGGGCGGCTTGCTGACCGAGGCCGTGACCAAAAAACCGCATTGCGTGCTGTTGCTCGACGAGATCGAAAAAGCCCACCCCGACATCTTCAATGTGCTGCTGCAGGTCATGGACCACGGCACGCTGACCGACAACAACGGGCGCAAGGCCGACTTCCGCAATGTGATCATCATCATGACCACCAACGCAGGGGCCGAGACCATGAACAAGGCGACCATCGGTTTCACCAACCCGCGCCAGGCCGGTGATGAAATGGGCGACATCAAGCGTCTTTTCACCCCTGAGTTCCGCAACCGTCTGGACGCGATCGTCAGCTTCAAGCCGCTGGATGAGCAGATCATCCTGCGCGTAGTGGACAAGTTCCTGCTGCAACTGGAAACCCAGTTGGGTGAAAAGCGTGTGGAGGTCACCTTCACCGACGCTTTGCGCAAGCACCTGGCCAAGAAAGGCTTTGATCCGCTCATGGGGGCTCGCCCGATGCAGCGCCTGATCCAGGACACGATCCGCAAGGCGCTGGCCGACGAGTTGCTCTTTGGTCGCCTGACCGAAGGCGGGCGGCTCACGGTGGACATCGATGACAAGGATGAGGTCCAGCTGGACATCACGCCTAACCCCAAAAAGGAAGGCCGTGCGTCCAAGGCTGAGCCCACCGAGCCCGAAGCGGCCACGGCAGACTGATGCCCTGCGCCCGGCTGCGTGGCAGCTGGGTGTGGTTCCAAAACAAAGAGGCCCGCAAGGGCCTCTTTGCTTTTGGCGTCCTCTGTTGGGGAGGGCCGTTCAGCGGCGTCGTTTGGCGGAACCCAGCAAGCTGCCCATGACGCCTCGCACGATTTCGCGACCAATGGCGCTGCCCACATTGCGCACCGCACTTTTCACCAGCAATTGCGCCACGCCATCGTGTTGGCCGCCGCGCGGCCCGGTTGAGCCAAAGAGGAAGTCGGACACAGAGCCCATCAGTCCACCTTCGGTGCCGGGGCTGGCACCTTCGGCCGGGCGGGTGGTCGCCCCCGAAGATGCCGTGCCACCGCTTGCGGTCTGCCCTTTGAGTTTTTCGTAGGCCGACTCGCGGTCCTGGGCTTGCTCGTACACCCCAGCCACCAGCGAGTTTTGCAGCAGGGCCTGGCGTTGCTCGGGGGTGATGGGGCCCAGCTGGCTGGCCGGTGGCATCACAAACACCCTCTCTGTCTCACAAGGGCGGCCTTTGGCGTCCAGGCAACTGACCAGGGCTTCGCCCACCCCCAACTCGGTGATGGCCGCCTCGATGTTCAGCCCGGCTTTGGGGCGCATGGTCTGGGCGGTGGCCGACACGGCTTTTTGGTCACGCGGGGTGAAGGCCCGCAGTGCATGCTGCACCCGGTTGCCCAGCTGGCCCAGGATGCTGTCCGGGATGTCCAGCGGGTTTTGCGTGACGAAATACACGCCCACCCCCTTGGAACGTACCAGGCGCACCACCAACTCGATGCGCTCCACCAGTGCGGCAGGTGCATCCTTGAACAGCAAATGGGCTTCGTCGAAGAAAAACACCAATTTGGGCTTTTCGGGGTCCCCGATTTCGGGCAGCACTTCAAATAATTCGGACAGCAGCCACAGCAAAAAGGTGGCGTACAGGCGGGGGGCATTGAGCAGCTTGTCGGCGGCCAGGATGTTGACCACTCCCATGCCCCGGCCATCGGTTTGCATGAAGTCTTCGATGTTGAGCATAGGCTCGCCAAAGAAACGGTCTCCGCCCTGGGTTTCGATTTGGAGCAAGCCGCGCTGTATGGCGCCAATACTGGCAGCGCTGATGTTGCCGTATTCGGTGGTGAATGCCTTGGCGTTGTCGCCTACGTATTGCAGCATGGCACGCAGGTCTTTCATGTCCAGCAGCAGCAAACCGTTGTCGTCGGCGATCTTGAAGACCAGGTTGAGCACACCGGCCTGGGTCTCGTTCAGGCCCAGCATGCGGTTGAGCAGCAAAGGCCCCATGTCAGAAACAGTGGCCCGCACCGGGTGACCTTGCTCGCCAAACACATCCCACAGCGTGGTGGGGCAGGCCAGTGGTTCGGGCAGGGGAATGCCCCGGTCTTTGAGCACCCCTGCGAGCTTTTCACCGATGTGGCCGGGCTGGCTGATACCGCTCAGATCACCCTTCACATCGGCCATGAAGACCGGCACGCCCAGGCGTGAAAAGTTTTCGGCCAGCGTTTGCAGGCTCACCGTTTTGCCTGTGCCGGTGGCACCGGTGATCAGGCCATGCCGGTTGGCCAGGCCGGGCAGCAGGTGGCATTGGGCTTGGGTGCTTTGGGCCAAAAGGATGGGTTCTGCCATGGTTGAAAGTTTCCCTGAATGCAAAAAGTAAAATCCAGGGTGTAGGTTAAATCAACATTCAAGGAATTCCCGATGGCTGGCCACAGTAAATGGGCAAATATTCAGCACCGCAAGGGCAGGCAAGACGAAAAACGCCAGCGTATCTGGACCCGCTGCGTCCGCGAAATCATGGTCGCAGCCCGCACTGGCGGGGGTGATGTCAGCGCCAATCCCCGCTTGCGGCTGGCGATTGAAAAAGCCAAAGCGGCCAACATGCCCGCTGACACCATCAAACGCAACGTGGACAAGGCCACCGGCAACCTCGAAGGCGTGAGCTACGAGGAAATCCGCTACGAAGGCTATGGCATCGGTGGGGCGGCGGTCATTGTGGACACCATGACCGACAACCGGGTGCGCACAGTGGCCGAAGTGCGCCACGCCTTCAGCAAGCACGGTGGCAACCTGGGCACTGAAGGCTCGGTGGCCTTTCAGTTCAAGAACTGTGGTCAACTGATTTTTGCCCCCGGCACCAGTGAAGACAAGGTGATGGAAGTGGCACTCGAAGCCGGAGCCGAAGACGTCATCACCGACGACGAAGGCGCCATCGAGGTGCTGACCGCCCCGGGCGACTTTGAAGCCGTGAAAAACGCGCTCGAAGCCGCCGGGCTGGTGGCCGACATGGCTGAAGTGACCATGCGCGCAGAAAACACCATTACCCTGACGGGCGATGACGCCGCGAAAATGCAAAAGCTGCTCGACATTCTGGAAGATCTGGACGATGTGCAAAACGTCTTCCACAACGCCGAAATTGAAGAATAAACAAGGAAATCTGATGAAAGTATTGGTGGTCGGCAATGGTGGCCGTGAACACGCCATGGCCTGGAAGCTCGCGCAATCGCCCCGTGTGCAACAGGTCTACGTGGCCCCGGGCAATGGAGGTACGGCGCGTGACCCCCTGCTCAAGAACATCCCCATCACCGACATCCCCCAACTGCGCCAGTGGGCATTGGACAATGACATCGGTTTGACGGTGGTGGGCCCTGAGGCCCCTTTGGCGGCGGGCATCGTGGACGATTTCCGTGCACATGACCTGCGCATTTTTGGCCCCACACAGCAAGCAGCGCAACTGGAAAGCTCCAAAGCCTTTTCCAAGGCCTTCATGCAGCGCCACAGCATCCCGACCGCAGAGTTCGAGACGTTCACCGACCCGGTGGCCGCCCACGCCTATGTGGACTGCAAAGGCGCACCGATTGTGGTCAAGGCCGATGGCCTGGCCGCAGGCAAAGGTGTGGTCGTGGCGATGTCGCTGGCCGAAGCGCACGAAGCCATCGACTTCATGCTGCTGGACAACACCCTGGGTGTGGCGCACAACGCGGGCGGGGCCCGTGTGGTGATTGAAGAGTTTTTGCAGGGCGAAGAAGCCAGCTTCATTGTGATTTGTGATGGCCGGAACGTGGCGGCCATGGCCACCAGCCAGGACCACAAACGCCTGCTGGACGCCGACCAAGGCCCCAACACCGGCGGCATGGGCGCGTATTCACCCGCCCCGGTGGTCACGGCCGAGGTGCATGCCCGCGCCATGCGCGAAGTGATCTTGCCCACCATCCGGGGCATGGAAAAAGATGGCATTCCCTACACCGGCTTTTTGTACGCCGGCTTGATGATCGACGAACAGGGCCGCCCCAAGACGCTGGAGTTCAATTGCCGCATGGGTGACCCTGAAACACAGCCGATTTTGATGCGCCTGAAAACCGATTTCCTGGAAGTCATGCTGGCCGCTACATCGCTGGGGCTGGACAAAATTGACATGGAATGGGATCGCCGCGTGGCGTTGGGCGTGGTCATGGCCGCTGCCGGTTACCCGATGAACCCTCGCAAGGGCGATGCCATCACTGGCTTGCCCGCAGATGCCGAAGACGCCATGGTGTTCCATGCGGGCACCATCGCTCAGGACGGTCAGACCGTCACTTCGGGTGGCCGTGTGCTGTGCGTCACTGCGTTGGCCGACTCGGTCAAGCAGGCGCAGCAAAAAGCCTATGACTTGGCGCAAGGCATTCAATTTGACGGCATGCAGTACCGACGCGACATCGGCTATCGGGCCATCAAACACTGAGGCACTGTCATGGGCACAGTTCACCCCGTTCAGTTCAAAGGTTCGGCCCTGGCGCGCTGGCTGTTGTCGTGCATTGGCTGGACCGTGCAATTTGAAGGTTTGCCCGCCATGCAAGGGGTGATCGCGGTGTACCCGCACACCAGCAACTGGGACTTCATTGTCGGCATCCTCGGCAAATGGGCCCTGGGCTTGCCCGCCCACTTCTGGGCCAAGGATTCGCTGTTCAAGGTGCCGGTGTTCGGACGCTGGCTGCGCTGGGTGGGCGGTGTGCCCATTGACCGCAGCTCGCCGCGGGGTGTGGTGGGTGAGACGGTGGAAGCGTTTCGCCAGCACCAGCAGCAAGGCAGCCTGATGTGGCTGGTGGTGGCCCCCGAAGGCACGCGGCGCTTCACCCCGGGCTGGCGCAGTGGTTACTACCAGGTGGCCGTGGGTGCGAAGGTGCCCTTGGCCTTGGTCAAATTTGACTGGAGCCGCCGCCACATCTCGTTTGTCGACTTCATTGACCTCACCGGCCAGGAAGACGAAGACTATGCGCGCATGGCGCAAATTTATGGGGATGCCCAGGGCTACCACCCCCAACAGGCCAGCCCGATCGTGCCCTGGCGACCTGCCCACAAGAAAGACTGATTCATGAGTTCCACTTTTGCCATCGCCGATGCGCGGGCCTACCTCACCGGCTTGCAAAGCCGCATCACCCAGGCGCTGACCGACATCGATGGCACCCCGTTTCTGGTGGATGCCTGGCAAAAAGAGCCTGGTGAAAAGCTGCAAGGCAACGGCATCACCCAGATCCTCGAAGGTGGCCCCGTGTTTGAGCGGGCAGGCTGCGGTTTTTCGCATGTCACCGGCCCCCAATTGCCGCCCTCGGCCACTCAGCACAGGCCCGAGCTGGCCGGTGCACCTTTTGAAGCCATGGGGGTGTCATTGGTCTTTCACCCACGCAACCCTTATGTGCCCACTGTGCACATGAATGTGCGCGTGATTGCCGCGAAACCCGTGAGGGGAGCGCCCGTGGCCTGGTTCGGGGGCGGCATGGACCTGACCCCTTATTACGGTTTTGACGAAGATGCCGTGCATTTCCACCAGACTTGCAAGGACGCGCTGGCCCCTTTTGGAGAAGCCCTGTACCCGCGCTTTAAAAGCTGGTGCGATACCTACTTTTGCAACAAGCACCGCAACGAACAGCGGGGCATTGGCGGCGTGTTTTTTGACGACTTTTCGGAACTGGGCATGGACGCCAGTTTTGCCATGTTGCAAAGCGTGGGTGATGCCTTCCTGAATGCTTATCTGCCCATTGTGCAGCGCCGCAAAGACACGCCTTACGGCGAGCGAGAGCGCGATTTTCAGCTGTACCGACGTGGTCGCTATGTCGAATTCAACCTGGTCTGGGACCGGGGCACACATTTCGGTTTGCAGTCGGGCGGTCGCACCGAGTCGATTTTGTTGTCGATGCCGCCTGAAGTACGCTGGTCTTACCAGCGTCAGGATGAGCCCGGCTCGCCGGAAGCGCGTTTGCTCAGCCACTTTCTGGTGCCGCAGGATTGGGTTTGACGCACAAAACGGTCTTGCACCTGGGCGTGTTTGGTGGGGCCTTTGACCCACCGCACCAGGCCCATGTGGCTCTGGTGCGCACCGCCATTGAGCAGCTGCAGTTGGATCAAGTGCGGGTGCTGCCCACTGGCCAGGCCTGGCACAAAATCCGCAGCCTGACCGATGCGCACCACCGTTTGGCCATGACCCGGCTGGCGTTTGAGGGCATGCCCCAGGTGGTGGTCGATGACCGGGAAATTCGCCGCACGGGTCCGAGTTACACCATCGACACCTTGACAGAGTTGAAGGCCGAACATCCAGACGCGCACTTGTTTTTGCTGCTGGGTGACGACCAGCGCCGCTCTTTGCCCGGCTGGCACCGGATCGGTGAAATCACCCGCATCGCTATAATCTGCGCCGCAGGCCGTGATGCCGCTGTTGCGGCCTGGAATGCCTCCAGCGCGACAATGCAGGCACAGCCCCTTTCTGATTCACTCGAAGCGAGCATTCAGACCTTGAACATGCCGCTGATGCCTCACAGCGCCACGGACATCCGTGTGTTGCTGGCCACAGACCAGGCGATTGAAGGTCTGGTCCCGCCCGCTGTTGAACGCTATATTCACGAACACCACCTCTACAGGCTCCACCCATGAACGATACCGCTGCCAAAAAAGACATTCAGAAACTCCAGCGTGCCATCGTGGACGCCCTGGAAGATGTGAAAGCCCAGGACATTCAGGTGTTTGACACCGAGCATTTGTCGCCCCTGTTTGAACGCGTGATCGTGGCCGCCGGTACCTCCAACCGTCAGACCAAAGCATTGGCAGCCAGCGTGCGCGACAAAGTGCGTGAAGCCGGTTTTGGCAAGCCCCGCATCGAAGGTGAAGACAACGGTGAGTGGATCATTGTGGATTGCGGTCAGGCCGTGGTGCACGTCATGCAGCCCACCATCCGCGCGTACTACAACCTCGAAGAAATCTGGGGCGACAAACCGGTGCGTCTGAAGTTTGGCGCACCCAAGCCCGCTGTGTCTGCTGACCTCAAAGGCCATGTGGGCAAACCTTCGGCCAAAAAAGCCGCCAAGTCGATGGCGGCCAAATCAACAGCAGCCAAACCCGCTGCCAAGTCCAAGGTTGCATTGAAAGCCCCGACCAAGGCCGTCAAGACTGTGGCCAAAACCGCTGCGACCAAAGCACCCGCCAAAACAGCAAGCAAAACCCCAGCCAAATCGGTCGCTGCCAAAGCGCCTGCAAAAACAACTTCGAAGCCAACGGTCAAAACCGTGGGCAAGCCCGCCCCCAAGGCGGCCAAATCAGCCGCTAAAACCCCGGCCAAGAAGGCCCCTGCACGCAAGGCCGTGCAAGCTGCGACCCGCCGCAAAGCGGCCTGAGTTTCATGAAGCTGCTGATCGTTGCGGTCGGCCAGCGTGTGCCTGACTGGGCGCAGACCGCCTGGGACGACTATGCCAAGCGCTTCCCGCCTGAGCTCAAGGTCGAGCTCAAGGCGGTCAAAACCGAGCCCCGTGGCTCCAAGACCCTGGCCACCTTGTATGCCGCCGAACGGCAGCGCATTGAGGCCGCCATTCCCCGGGGCACCCGCATCGTTGCGCTGGACGAGCGGGGCACCAACCTGACCACCCAGGCCTTGGCCACGCGACTGACCACTTGGCAACTCAGTGGTGACGATGTGGCGCTCGTGATCGGTGGGCCGGATGGGCTGGAGCCCGAATTTCGCCAGGCCGCACATGAGCGCATTCGCCTGTCCGACATGACATTGCCCCATGCCATGGCCAGGGTGCTGCTGATTGAGCAGTTGTACCGCGCCTGGTCGATCAACGCCAATCACCCTTATCACCGCGAATGAGCGATTTCATTTACCTGGCTTCGCAAAGCCCCCGGCGCAGCCAGTTGCTGCAACAAATCGGTGTCACCCACCAACTCTTGTTACCTGATCCCGCTGAAGATGCCGAATCGCTGGAGGCCATACGCGGCGCAGAAGCGCCCGGGCGCTATGTGGCTCGTGTGACTGCTCTCAAACTCGATGCGGCCGTTGCCCGCCTCAAACGGTTGGGCTTGCCCACTGCACCGGTGCTGTGCGCCGACACCACGGTGGCGCTGGGTCGAGACATCCTGGGCAAGCCGACCGATGAGGCCGATGCCCGGCGCATTTTGCGGGCCTTGTCAGGCCAGACTCACCGGGTACTGACCGCCGTAGCGGTGCAAAAAGGGGGCAAGCGCGTGCAGGCCATCTCGGAGTCTTGGGTGCGCTTTGCCGCCATGACGCCAGCCCAAATCAAAACCTATGTGGCCAGCGGCGAGCCCATGGGCAAGGCTGGGGCTTATGGTGTGCAGGGCTTGGCTGCTGCCCACATTGAACAGATCAAAGGCAGTTACTCCGGCATCATGGGCCTGCCGCTTTTCGAGACCGCCAGTTTGTTGCGCGCCGTGGGCGTGCGCTGCTGAACGCCGATTCATCCTTTTTTTCCCGCCGAGCCATGCAACAAGATATTTTGGTCAATTGGTCGCCTCAGGAAACCCGTGTCGCCGTGGTCGAACTGGGCGCGGTGCAAGAGTTGCACGTTGAGCGCACCCTGGAGCGGGGGCTGGTGGGCAACATTTATTTGGGCAAAGTCGCCCGTGTGCTGCCCGGCATGCAGTCGGCTTTCATCGACATCGGGCTGGACAAGGCCGCTTTTTTGCACGTGGCCGATGTCTGGCAGCGCCAACCCGAAGGTGAACCGCCCGCTGCTGCCCGCACGGGGCAGCCGCTGGTGCCGATTGAAAAGCAGGTGTTTGAAGGCCGGGCCATCATGGTGCAGGTGATCAAGGACCCCATGGGCACCAAGGGGGCGCGTCTGTCCACTCAGATCAGCATTGCCGGTCGCCATCTGGTGTTCTTGCCACAAGACGATCACATCGGTGTCTCGCAAAAGATCCCGTCTGAGCAGCGTGACGCCCTGCGCAAAAGGCTGCAGGCCCTGGTAGGCGCTGCGGGGGGCGGCTTCATCTTGCGCACCAACGCTGAGGATTCGAGCGATCAGGAGTTGCAAGACGATATTGATTACCTGCGCAAGACCTGGGCACGCATCAAAGAGGCCTCGTTGCGGCTGCCGCCGACTTCCTTGCTGCACCAGGATCTGACGCTGTTGCAGCGCGTGCTGCGTGATCTGGTGGGGGATGCGACCCAAAGCATCCGCATTGACTCGCAAGAGCAATATGCCAAGCTGGTGGCGTTTGGTCAGGAGTTCATGCCCAAGGCGGCCGAGCGTTTGCAGCTGTACAAAGGTGAGCGCCCGATTTTTGACCTGTATGCGATCGACGAAGAGATCGCCAAGGCGCTGGGCAGGCGGGTGGACCTGAAATCGGGGGGCTACCTGATCATTGACCAGACCGAGGCCCTGACGACGGTGGATGTGAACACCGGCGGTTATGTCGGGGCGCGCAATTTTGAAGACACCATTTTCAAAACCAATCTGGAGGCCGCGCAGGCCATTGCGCGCCAGCTGCGCTTGCGCAACCTGGGCGGCATCATCATTGCCGATTTCATCGACATGTCGCGAACCGACCATCAAGAGCAGGTGCTGGCCGAGTTTCGCAAACAGTTGGCACGGGACCGGGTCAAAACCATGGCCGGGGGCTTTTCGTCGCTGGGCTTGCTGGAGATGACACGCAAGCGCACCCGTGATTCACTGGCACACATGCTGTGCGAGCCATGCCCCAGCTGTCAGGGCAAGGGCATCGTCAAAACCCCGCGTTCGGTGGCTTATGACATCCTGCGCGAAATTTTGCGCGAGGCCCGTCAGTTCAACCCCCGCGAATTCCGTGTGGTGGCGGCACCTGCGGTGATCGACTTGCTGCTCGACGAAGAAAGCCAGCATTTGGCCGGTTTGTCGGATTTCATTGCCAAACCGATTTCTTTGCAGGTCGAAGCCGGCATGGGGCCGGATCAGTATGACATTGTGCTGCTGTGAACGAACGCTGGACCTGAACACCAAGGCATCGCCGGGCACACGCTTGCTGTCTGCGATCTCAGCCCTGGGCAGAAGGGGCGGCTGTGGGGGCGGCCCATTCCCCACGGTTGTGCAAACGGGCATAGGCACCGCCTGAAGCCAGCAAGGTTGCCGGTGTGCCTTGCTCCACGATGCGCCCGCGCTCCATCACCACAACCCGATCGGCATGCTCAATGGTCGAGAGCCGGTGGGCCACGATCAGCGTGGTGCGTCCTTGCATCAGCTTGTGCAGGGCTTCTTGCACCAGGCGTTCGGATTCGTTGTCCAGCGCTGACGTGGCTTCGTCCAGAATCAGGATGGGTGCGTCTTTGTAGAGTGCCCGGGCAATCGCCAGCCTTTGCCGCTGGCCACCCGAGAGCTGGCTCGCGTTGTGCCCAAGCAGGGTGTCCATGCCTTGGGGCAGCTGCAGCACATGCCCCCACAGGTTGGCCGCTTCCAGGCATGACTGGATCCGTGTGCGGTCAGGGGCCAGGCCCAGGCTGACATTGGCCGCCAGAGTGTCGTTGAGCATGACCACATCCTGGCTGACCATGGCGATCTGACGGCGCAGGCTGGCCAGTTGCCACTCCTGAACAGGCACGCCATCGAGCAACACCTGACCCTGGGTGGCTCGCACAAAACGAGGCAGCAGCTGAACCAGGGTTGATTTGCCGGCTCCGGAGGTGCCCACCAAAGCGACAGTTTCACCGGGCTGAACGGACAAATGGATGTCACTGAGGGCCGGTTCGGTGTCTTGGTTGAACTGCAAACTCACATGTTGCCAGGTCACGGCACCCCTGGCTTTTTCAGCCTGATGGGTGCCCTGGGACTCTTCGGGCGCGTCACGCAACAACGCGATGCCACGCTCCAGGGCTGCCAGCCCCCGGGTGATCGGGTTGGCCACATCGGCCAGCCGTTTGATGGGGGCCACCAGCATCAGCATGGCCGTCACAAACGCCACGAAACCACCCACGGTGCTGCCCGATGCTTGGCCACGGCTTTGCAGCAAAGCAATGGTCACCACGATCGACAAAGCCACGGCCGCCATGATCTGGGTCAGCGGCGACATGGCCGCCGACGCCCCGGTGGCTTTGATCGCCAGCCTGCGCAAGCGCTGGCCCAGGTGTGTGAAGCGCTGGAGTTGTTCGTCCTGGGCGCCATGCAGTCGCACCATGCGGTGAGCCAGCACGTTTTCTTCAACCACGTAGGCCAGATCGTCGGTGGCCTGCTGGCTCTGTTTGGTCAAGCCATAAAGCCGTTTGGAGAGGACTTTCATGATCCAGCTCAGTGCTGGAGCCACGGTGAACACGATCAGGGTCAATTTCCAGTTCAGCCACAGCAGATAGCCCACGAGTGCCAGCAGGGTGAACCCATCACGACTGAGTCCCACCAAGGCACCCACCAGTTGACCTGCGCCGTTTTGCACCTCGTACACCACGGTGTTGGACAACGCACTGGCCGATTGGCGGCTGAACAGCGACAAATCCGCACGCAGCAATTGGGCAAACAAATCGTTGCGCAAGCGTTCCATGCCATCGTTGGTGATTCGGGCCAACGCGTATTGCGACACAAAATAGGCTGCGCCGCGCACGGCAAACAGGCCAATGATCACCACCGGCACCGACCACAGGGGAAAGCCATTTTCGGAAAAGCCTTTGTCCAGCAGTGGCTGAAACAGGGCTGAAATCATGGGTTCGGTCAGTGCGCCGACCAGAGTGGCCATGATGGCCATGACCCAGACCCCGCGTTGGGCGGCAAAGTAAGGGGACAAGCGCATCAGCCGGGTGCGAATGCTGGCTGCTGGGAGGTCAACGGTTTGCGTGTTCATTTGCGCTGCCATTGTAAGCAGCCTGTCTTGAAGTGGATTGAACGGTACTTCCGGGGGGATGGCAAGAGATGGTGGCCTCCAATGGCCGATGCCTCTGGGTTTCAACAACGTAACAAGTCGCGATACCCACCAAAATGGGCCTCTGTACGGTGTACGATCACGCCCTGGATTTTTGAACAATCGGCCACGGATCGACATGACCTTTTTTTCGCTGCGAATGGACCTGCTGGGCTGGCTGCTGAAGCTGGCGCTTTTGTGCGGTTTGTCAGGTCAGGCATGGGCCCAGTTCAGGGCCGAAGTCAGTGGCGTGGGCACGACCCAGTTGCCTGTGGTGATTGCCCCCTTCAAGGGGGAGGCGGCAGCGCCGCAAAAGCTGGCAGCCATTGTGCAGGCCGATCTGGAGCGCAGTGGCCTGTTCAAGGGGCTGCCCGCAGGCAACGCCCAGCTCGACGAGATGAGTCGCCCCGATTTTTCGCCCTGGCGACAGGTATCGGCCGAAGCCTTGCTGGCCGGTTCGATGACCCGCCTGGCCGATGGCCGCTATGACATTCGCGCCAAGCTCTGGGATGCCGTCAAGGGGCAGGAAAAAGCGGATTACCGTGACACGGTGGTTGCGGCCGACCTGCGCTTGGCCTCGCACCGCGTAGCAGACTGGGTCTACCAGCAACTCACAGGGCAGCCCGGCGTCTTTGCCACCCGCATTGCCTACGTGACCAAGGCGGGCGGGCGCTATGCCTTGTGGATTGCCGACTCGGATGGTGAAGGTGCCAAATCTGCGCTGAGCAGCCCCGAACCCATCATTTCGCCGGTTTGGTCGCCCAGCGGCAACCAATTGGCCTATGTGTCGTTTGAGTCGCGCAAACCTGTGGTGTATGTGCACGAATTGCTGACTGGCCAACGCCGTGCGGTGGCCAATTTCAAGGGCTCCAACAGTGCTCCGGCCTGGGCCCCTGATGGCAAATCGCTGGTGGCCACGCTCAGCCGCGATGGTGGCTCACAGCTGTTTCGCCTTGACTTGGCTGGGGGCGAGCCCCGCCGCCTGACGACTGCGGGCAGTATCAACACCGAACCTTCGTTCACGCCGGACGGCACAGCCTTGTATTTTGTGAGTGATCGCGGTGGCAGTCCCCAGATCTACCGCATGCCCGCACAAGGGGGGCCTGCCGAGCGTGTGACCTTTGCCGGTAGCTACAACATTTCGCCCGCAGTCAGCCCGGACGGCCGCTGGCTGGCCTATGTGGCCCGCAATGGCGGACAGTTTCGGGTCCAGCTGATGGATGTCAATTCGGGTCAAATCACCCCGATCAGCGACACCTCTGCCGATGAGCGCCCCAGTTTTGCCCCCAACAGCCGCATGGTGATGTACGCCACCTTGCAAGGTGGGCAAGAAGCCTTGATGACCTCCACCCTGGATGGTCGCATCCGTGCCCGTTTGGCGGGGCAGGGCGGTGACATTCGCGAACCCCACTGGGGTCCTTTGCGGAAATGATTGTTTGTATTCTTTTTAAATGAGGTTGTTCATGTCCAAGAAAATTCTGGCTGGTTTGTTTTTTGCCGCTTTGTTGGCGGGTTGTGCATCGGGCGTCAAGCTCGACGATGTGCCGGTGGAAGACAAGTCCGCCACCTCGGCTGGCGGCGCATCTTCCCAAGGCATTGATCCCAACGCACAAAGCGGTGTCAGCGGCGTGATCGCCGAAAAATCGGGTTCCGGCATCGGCCCCGTGGGTGTGGCACACACCGTGTATTTCGACTACGACAGTTATGTGGTGCGTGCCGAAGCCCGCCCCGTGATCGAAAACCATGCCAAATTCCTGCAAGCGAACAAACAACGCAAGGCCAATCTGGAAGGTCACACCGACGAGCGTGGTGGTCGTGAATACAACCTGGCGCTGGGTCAAAAGCGTGCCGAAGCCGTGCGTCAGGCCCTGACCCTGCTGGGTGTGTCGGACAGCCAGATCGAAGCCGTCAGTTACGGCAAGGAAAAACCGGCAGCTACGGGCTCGTCCGAAGTGGACTTCGCCAAAAACCGCCGCGTTGAAATCCGTTACTGATCCGCATGAGCACGCCATTCATCAGCACACGGGCGTTGTCCCGTCTGGGCACTGCCCTGGCTTTGTGCGGCCTGTGTGGGGTGGCTCAGGCGGCATTGTTTGAAGACGACGAAGCGCGCCGTGCCATCCTGGACTTGCGCCAGCGTTTGGAGCAAAGCCAAAATGCCGTCAAGGCCTTGTCTGAAGACAATGCCCAGCTGCGCCGCTCGTTGCTGGACTTTCAAGGCCAACTCGATGCCCTGAAAACCGACATTTCGCAAAGCCGGGGCGCACAAGAGCGCCTGGCCCGAGATGTGTCCGAGGTGCAATTGCGCCAAAAGGACGTGCAAACCGGTTTGGACGAGCGCTTGCGCAAGTTCGAGCCCGTGAAGGTGGCTGTGGATGGCCGCGAGTTCATGGCTGAACCCACTGAGAAACGTGATTTTGAGGCTGCATTGGACGTCTTCCGCAAGGGCGACTTCACTGCCGCACAAAGCACTCTGGAACGGTTTGTGAGCCTGTACCCGCAAAGCGGTTACCTGCCCTCTGGGCTTTTCTGGCTGGGCAATGCCCAGTACGCCAACAAGGCCTACAAGGAGTCGATGGCCAACTTTGTGAAGATGCTGACGCTGGCACCGGCGCACCCGCGTGCGCCCGAAGCGATGTTGGCGATCTCGAATGTGCAGATCGAACTCAAGGACCTCAAGGCGGCACGCAAGACGCTGGACGAACTGGTCAAAGCCCATCCTTCGACCGATGCCGCGGCCACTGCCCGTGATCGCCTGGCGCGCTTGCGCTGAGTGAGGTCGGACTGACGTGAACACTCTGTCGTCCCTGCAAGCCCAAAACCTGATGGTTTTGGGCTTTTCTTTTGTGCTGGCGCTCTGGGCCGGGGTGCTGATTCATCGTCGGCACTTTTGCACCATGGGGGCGCTCAGCGATCTGTTTTTGATGGGCGACAGCCTGCGGCTGCGCCAGTGGGTGCTGGCCATTGCAGTGGCCGTGGCCGGTTTTGGTGGCATGACAGCTTTGGGCTGGATCAGCCCGCTCAACACCATTTACGCCGCGCCGCGCCTGAGCTGGCTGTCCTTGTTGCTGGGCGGCAGCCTCTTTGGGGCGGGCATGGTGCTGTCGTCAGGCTGTGCCAGCAAGTCACTCAGTCGCCTGGGGGCCGGCAACCTCAAATCGCTGGTGGTGCTGATGGCCATGGGCATGGCGGCCTTGGCCAGCCTGCGCGGGCTGCTGGCCGTGGGTCGAGTGAACTGGCTCGATCCGGTGAGCCTGCCTTTGCCCGGTGGGCCTTTTGTGGGTCAGGCCCTGTCGGCTGTGACGGGTTGGTCCTTGCCCCTGGCTTGCGGGGTCAGCGCTGCAGTGGTTTGCGCTCTGCTGTTGATCTGGGTGTTTCAGGAGCCCCTCATGCGCCAACGCCAGGCCCTGCTGACAGGCGCGGGCATGGGCGCGGTGGTGGTGGCTTTGTGGTGGGTCAGCGGTGTGTTGGGTTTCGTGCCCGAACACCCGGAAACACTGGAATCTGTGTTTCTGACCACGAGCAGCGGGCGCATGGAGGCGCTGAGCCTGACTGCCCCGGTGGCCCAGTGGTGGGACGCGCTGCTGTATTTCAGCGATGGCTCCAAACGCATCACTCTGGGCATGGCCACGGCAGCGGGCATCTTGCTGGGATCGTGGGGCAGTGCCCTGCAAGACGGCAGTTTCCGTTGGGAAGGCTTTACCCAAACCTCTGATCTGGCACTGCACCTGCTGGGCGGCACCCTGATGGGGGTGGGCGGTGTCATGGCGATGGGCTGCACTTTTGGGCAGGGGTTGTCGGGTTTGTCCACCCTGAACTGGGGCAGTGCGCTGGCAGTTTTGGGCATCGCCGCCGGTGCCCGTTTGGCGCTGGCATGGCAGATGGCCCGTGCGGAGTCGATGGCATGAATACCTTGAGCGTGTCGGAATGGGCCGATGAAGAAGAACGCCGCTTCGGGGGGCTCAAGCGCCTGTATGGCGTGACGGGTGCCGAGCGCATCCGGGCCGCGCACGTGGTGGTGGTGGGCATTGGTGGCGTGGGGTCGTGGACTGCCGAGGCGTTGGCGCGCAGTGGGGTGGCCCGCTTGACGCTGATCGACATGGACCACATTGCCCTGTCCAACATCAATCGCCAGATCCACGCTTTGAGCACCACTGCTGGGCAAGCCAAGATCGAGGCCATGCGTGAACGCATCGCGCTGATTCACCCGGGCTGCCAGGTCGATGCCGTGGACGATTTTGTGTCTCCTGACAATTGGCCTGCACTGCTGCCTGCCCAGCCCGATGCGCTGATCGATGCCTGCGACCAGGTTCAAGCCAAAGTGGCCATGGCGCAGTGGGCCCTGATCCACCGGGTTGGTTTTGTCACGGTGGGCGCTGCGGGCGGCAAAAAGCTGGCGCATAAGGTGGATATCGATGATTTGTCGCTCATCACGCACGACCCTTTGTTGGCTCAGTTGCGTTACCGCTTGCGCAAGCACCATGGTGCGCCGCGTGACGGCAAGCGCATGGGGGTGCGCGGCGTGTTCAGCCGCGAAGCGGTGGCCCCGCCCGATGCGTCGTGTGCCATCGAAGGCGACGGCACGCTCAACTGCCACGGCTACGGCTCGGTGGTCAGTGTGACTGCCACATTCGGCATGTGCGCGGCTTCAGAAATTCTCAACTTTTTGGCTTTCTCGCCCGGAAGGCCTCAAAAATGACGCTATAATTTAAGTCTTGCTACAGTGCAACGCGCCGCAGCATAGGGACCATAGCTCAGTTGGTAGAGCAGCGGACTTTTAATCCGTTTGTCGTGGGTTCGACCCCCGCTGGTCCCACCAAATTTGAAAGCACTTTGTATTCCGGTACAAAGTGCTTTTTTCATGGCCTGTGCCCAGTGGCCAATTTTGTTGGCGCTGCAATCGCCACCCCTTGCGAAAGAAATCTGCCATGTCAGCCCGTCAGAACATCCAGAACGAATTGAAAAAAATGGTGCTTTGCGATCCTTGTTCGGGTATTCAGCGCAACTGGCGTCGTGCGCCCGGCCACGCCGAGTTGGTGCAGGGCAGCAACCGCAAAGAGACCCGCGAAACCGGTTCGGTCACCATCACCCGCTACCGCTGTGACCGCTGTGGCACGGCCTGGGAATACGAAAACAACAAGGCCGATCAACACGCAGGATGGTCGGTGGTGGGCGGCTGACTGCACGCTCTCGTCATCAAAAAAACCGGGGCCCTTGACGGGGTGCCCGGTTTTTTTAATGGAGGGGAGGATGGCCGTCATGCCATGGCTTCGAGTTGCGAGCTCAGCTCCAACCAGCGCTCCTCCAGCTTTGCAACCTCATCGGTCAGGGCCTTCAGGCGGCGTCCGGCTTCAGCGATGTCTGCTGGGGCCAGAGGCATGGCCAGCCGGGCTTCGAGTTCGGTTTTTTCTTTCTCGATGGCAGCCATCCGCTGTTCGTTTGTCTCCAGCTCTTTTTTCAGGGGACGGGTTTGCGCCGCCAGTTGCTGGCGGCGCTGGGCATCGAGTTTGCGCTGTTCACCGCTGCTGAAACCGGGCGCGGCCGGGGTCGTGGCTGGGGCTTGGGTGACCACCACGGGCTGCGCAATGGCCGCTTCGGCTTGGGGTGCGCTGACCGCATCCCGGGCGGCATTTTTGGCCTCTTCGCGCAGGCGTTTGGATTCTTCGAGCAGGTAACGCTGGTAGTCGTCCAGATCGCCGTCAAACGGCTCGACCTTGCCCCGACCCACCATCCAGAATTCGTCGCACACGGCGCGCAGCAAGGCGCGGTCGTGGCTGACCAGCATCACGGTGCCTTCGAACTCGTTGAGCGCCATCGACAGCGCCTCACGCGTGGCGAGGTCGAGGTGGTTGGTCGGCTCGTCCAGCAGCAGCAAATTGGGCCGCTGCCACACGATCATGGCCAGCACCAGGCGGGCTTTTTCGCCACCGCTCATGGAGCCCACGGCCTGCTTGACCATGTCGCCACTGAAGTTGAAGGTGCCCAGGTAGTTGCGCAGGTCCTG
>JACCDQ012066126.1_pt1 | contig 22590 bp, 15 predicted proteins | sample 7446031 | NCBI WGS metagenome assembly JACCDQ01 (sample SAMN15323442, study PRJNA562643) | freshwater metagenome | isolation source: river surface water | place: USA:Blue River Watershed | collected 2017-08-17 | reverse complement strand
ACTACAAGCATCGAAAAAATAAGATATACGCTTGAATTTGCAGGAAAAATTTGGGAAATAGATGAGTTTCTAGGAGAAAATCAGGGCTTGATTGTGGCTGAAATCGAGTTGAATAATGAAACTGAACAATTTTTAAACCCTGATTGGGTGGGTACAGAAGTTACTGGACAGAAAAAATATTATAATTCTCAGCTTTCTACATTGCCGTTTAAGCAGTGGAAAGCCGAATAGTAAACAAATTATTATCATTTTATTAATTATTGAAGAATATATGTCGGGTCATATCAAGAGTCTTTTTCCAGATTTATCTAAAGAATTATTCCAAAAGCATGAATTTTATAAAGAAAAAAGCCTAACCAAAAGACGATTCAAGCATCAAGATATTGTTCCGATAGTAGAGAATTTGCCCTTTGAAGTAGAAACTATTGGGTTTTCTTTTGAAAATAGAGCTATTTATCAAGTAAAAATAGGTTCTGGCAAAACAAAAGTATTGCTTTGGTCGCAAATGCACGGTGATGAGGCTACTGCAACCATGGCAATGATGGATATTTTTCGCTTTTTTGAAGAAAAAAACGATGAATTTGCAGATTTAAAAGCTAAAATTTTGGAAGAATGTACCTTGTATTTTGTTCCGATGCTGAATCCTGATGGAGCAGAACGATTCCAAAGACGTACGGCATTGGATATAGATATGAATCGAGATGCCCTTCGATTTGTGACTCCCGAGGCACAATTGCTCAAAAAACTCCAAGACGAGTTGAAACCTGAGTTTTCGTTCAATCTTCATGACCAAGGTATTAGGTATAGTGCCGGAATGTCTGAAAAACAAGCAACGATTTCTTTTTTGGCAACGTCTTATAATTTTTCTCAAGATTGGAATGAAGCTAGAACGAAAGCAATGCAAGTAATTGTTGGGATGAGCGAGTGTATGGGTCAATTTATACCCGGGCATATCGGTAAATGGAACGATGCCCATGAGCCTCGGGCTTTTGGCGATAATATAGCCCTCTGGGGAAGTAGCCTGATTCTAATTGAGTCGGGAGGATACAAAGATGATATCGAAAAACAAACCATCAGAACACTCAATTTTGTGGCTATCCTGAACGGTTTACAAGCCATTGCCGAAAAAACATATCTTCAATTTCAGCTGGAGGCGTATGAAAATATTCCTAATAATGAAAAATTTCTATTCGATTTCCTCATCAGAAATGCGACTTTTGTGCATGGTGAAAAATCCATCAGAAAAGATATTGGCATTAATTTATCTGAAAAAAATATCAATAATGCCACAGATTTCATTTTGTCTAGTACCGTCGAGGATTTGGGAGATTTATCTACTTTTTGGGGGATAAAAGAGATAGATGCCACAGATTTGGAAGTGAAACCTTTAGCGGATTTTCCAGCATTAATCGAAAAATATGGCTTGACAGAGCAATACCTTGCCAACAAAGAAGTTATATTGGATGAACCCGCCAATTTTGTTTTGGCAAAAAATAATGAACCTATTTACGTCATCGTGAATGGTCAAATTGTTTAGTGTTTTATATCAATCTAAAATTTTGATAAATGATTCCCTTTTCATTCAGTGTTAATACCCGCATTGTTCTTGGTATATTGTTTTTTTTTGCTTGTAAATCTTATGGGCAACAAGTGTATGTTTTAGGGAAAATTGTTGATGCACAATCTGGAAAAGCAATTCCGTCCGCTACGGTAGTGAATAAAAACTCTCGTCAAATAACCAAAACTGGAGAAAACGGAAATTTTTTACTCAGAGCTGCCAAAGGAGATTCGATAAAAGTATCATCGGTAGGCTATAAAATGACAGGAATTGTGTTTGATGGGGTAAAGGCAGAGCCTATCATTTTCTTAAAACAAGATGCCATTGCCTTGAGAGAAGTGGTGGTAAGAGATAAGCGATTGGAGCTGGTAAAAAAGCAAATCGACGAATTATTACAAAGCCCAGAAGCCAGCACTAAACTAAAATGGAAAGATATTTCTAATTTGGTAATGATGAACCCAAGTGGAAGTACTCCTGGCTCTATCGGAATTTCTATCGATGGTTTGTATCAATTGTTTAGCAAAGAAGGAAAAACTCGCCGAAAATTGGAAGCCATGAAGCAAGAAGATTTGAAAAAGCTCTTGGTCGAATACCGATATAATACGGAGTACATTTCTTATATCACAAAATTAAAAGGGCAAGAACTGAAAAATTTTATGAAATATTGTAACCTGCCCGATAATTTTGTATTGTCGGCGAATGATTATGATTTAACTTTTGAAGTTTTTCGTTGTTTAGAAGATTTTAAGCGATAATAGTTAGAAATAATAAAATAATAATATGGAATCACAAATTAAGTTACCTACCCGAAAACCACGCAATTTTATTGGGGAAGAGTTTAGCCTAAACGCTTGGGAAGATGTAAAACCTCTCTACGAAAATTTACAAAATCGACCTTTGCAAAATTCAAAAGAGCTTTATCAATGGCTGGTGGACAGAAGTGAATTGGAGTCGTATTTATCTGAAAATATGGCTTGGAGGTATATCAAAATGACTTGCGATACTGTAAGCGAGGAAAACCAACAAAGTTATCAATTTTTTGTAGAAAATATTCAGCCAGAATTATCTATTTATACCGATTTATTGAATAAAAAAGCATTAGAATCGCCTTATTTAGAAGAATTGGACGAGCAAGGCTTGGATATTATGATTCGAGGAATGAAAAAATCGGTTGAGATTTTTAGGGAAGAAAATATTGCGATTGAAACACAAATTCAAACCAAACAAACAGAATATCAATCTATTACGGCTTCTATGACGGTGACTATCAACGGTGAAGAAATGACTTTGCCGAAAGCCGGTGATTTGTTGCAATCGGTTGATAGAACTATTCGAGAAGATGCTTGGCTGAAAATCTCAGAAAGAAGGTATCAAGACCACGAAAGCTTGGATAATTTGTTTGATGAACTGAAAAATTTGAGACATCAAGTAGCTGTCAATGCTGGTTTTGAAAACTTTAGAGATTATATGTTTGCTGCCATGGGGCGGTTTGATTATTCTCCGGAAGATTGTTTTCAGTTTCATGAAGCTGTTGCCGAAACGGTTGTTCCGCTTATCAACGACATGGCAAAGGAGCGTTTGGAAAAACTAAAGCAACAAGAATTGAGACCTTGGGATTTGAAAGTAGATCCTGACGGAAAACCTGCTTTAAAGCCTTTTTCCAATGGCGAAGATTTATTAGATAAAACGATTATTTGTTTTGATAAAATTGATTCAAAATTGGCAGATTATATCAGAATTATGCGAAGAATGGGGCATTTTGATGTAGAATCAAGAAAAGGGAAAGCTCCAGGAGGGTATAATTATCCGTTGGAAGAAATCGGTGTGCCATTTATATTCATGAATGCTACCTCAAGCCTCAGAGATGTGGTCACGATGGTGCATGAGGGTGGTCATGCCATTCATTCGTTCGAAGTGAGAGATTTGCCAATAAATGCCTATCGCAATCCAACTTCTGAGGTTGCAGAATTGGCATCGATGTCTATGGAGTTAATTTCTATGGAGCATTGGAATGTATTCTTTGAAAAAGAAGAGGACTTGAAAAGAGCTAAAATCGAACATTTGGAGGATATTTTGGAGGTATTGCCTTGGATAGCGACAGTAGATAAATTTCAGCATTGGATTTACGAAAATCCATCACATACCAAAGAAGAACGGCAAGAAAATTGGGTCAAAGTTTACCATCAATTTGCAGATAAAATCACCAATTGGAGTGGTTTTGAGAAGTTTAAGCAATATCTTTGGCAAAGACAATTACATATTTATGAAGTTCCGTTTTATTATATAGAATATGGAATGGCTCAATTAGGGGCGATTAGTGTTTGGAAAAATTATAAGGAAAATCCAAAAAAAGGCTTAGATGCGTACATTCGTGCTTTACGATTGGGCTATACTGCTACTATTGGAGAAATTTATGAAGCAGCAGACATTCGTTTCGATTTTTCAAAAGAATATATTGCAGAATTGATGGATTTTGTAAAAGATGAACTACAAAAACTAAAAAAATAGACCAAAAAAGGGGAGGGGATTTTCAGTTCCCTCCTTTTTTATCGATAGAAATAATTTTAAACTCTGTTCGTCTGTTTCGCTGATATTCTAATTCTGTACATTGCATACCCTCGATACATTCGTTCAGGGGTTCGTTTTCGCCTTTTCCAATAGCCTTGATTCTGCTTTTGTCAATACCAAATTTCAATAAATAAAATTGTACTTCGTCTGCTCTTTTTTGAGATAAAATCATGTTTTCTTTGGCGTCTCCTCGGCTATCGGTATGGGAGCTTATTTCGATAATTAGTCGAGGGTTTTTCTGCAAAATACCGGCTATTTTTTCAATCTCCCGAATGGTGCTATTATTTAGTTTAAATTCGATATTTTCGTAATAAATATTTTCAAGTCTGATAATATCATCTATTTTATACAATTTTGTGTCAAATAATGAAGGAATATTGGGTTTTAGAGGCTGAGCTTTTCTCTCTGTTTTGGGTATAACGGGGGCTTTTTCAATCAATTGTTTGATAGATCCGTAACCTACTTTTGCTGTTTCTAAAATATAGTCACAATTTAATTCTCTTTTAAATTCGTAGTATCCGCTATTGTCCGAATAGCTTTCTTGTATTTCTTTGGTACATTGATTGACAAAGGTAAGTTTGGCATTGGGGATAAAGGTACCGTCTGTTCCTGACGAAACAATGCCACGAAATACATTTGAGGTGCTTTGGCTATTTGTAATCGAGACTAAAGGCTTGTTTTTGCTAGTGCCAAGGGTGTTTTCAATGTTTTTCTTTTTTAAAAATATTGTTAAACTTGCCACTTCATAGTCCGAATCATCTTTGTTGGAGTAAGTTAATTCTTGTGTTTCAAATGTATTATTTTGAATTGACAAACTGAATTCTTGGTCTGCTTCGAGACAAACTTTAGATATTCCGTTTGTATTGGTTTTGAAGACAGATTGCCCATTCGAGGTATTTGGTTTGATTTGAATATCAACATTGGCAATAGGATTTTTGCTATTTTCGTCCAATACCGACAATTCTAAATCTCTGCAAGCAAAAAGACTCCCTTCACGGGAAAATTTATAAATATCGTCATCATTACCGCCTCTTTTTCTATTGCTGCTAAAAAAACCTTTTTTTCTTGCGGCATCTGTAATGATACCAAAATCATCTTTATTTGTGTTGAATGGATAGCCAAGGTTTCGAACTTTCCCGTCAATCACTCCCGTTTGAGCATTCATTTCGACGAAAAAAATATCTAAATCTCCCAAGCCGGCATGTCCATCTGAAGAGAAATATAAATTACCTTCCGAATCAATAAAAGGAAACATTTCATTGCCTTTTGTGTTGATAATACCTCCTAAATTTTGGGGTTTTGACCATTCGCCATTCATGTTCTTGGTCATCCAAATATCTGTTCCTCCATAGCCACCGGGCATATCTGATACAAAATACATAACCTTGTCGTTTTTCGTGAGGGTCGGATGCCCGCAGGAATATTCATTGCTATTGAATGGTAATTCTTTTATTTTTCCCCATGAATTATTCTCAAAATCGGCAGAATAGAGCTTCAATCGATTTGTTTCTTGGGTATTTGTGACTGAATTTCTTGTAAATATTATTTTTGACCCATCGTGAAAAAAACTACAAGGGCCTTCATGGTATTTAGAATTGATTTTCTTGTTGAAAGGGACTGTTGGGATACTTGGTTTTTCTTCGTATTTATCCATCAAATTTCCTTGAGCCACTATCGAACGATTGTCGTTTGCCGTAGTAGAGGTATTTTGGTTCAATACCGCTTTACTTTTATGATTGGTATTGCCCGAACTGATGCCTGGAGGGGTATCTATTTCGCTTTCTAATTTCTTTAAATTTTCGAGATAATATAAATCAAGAAAATTGGAGTTATCCCAACTAAACACCCTTTTGATGATTGGGTTGTTATTTGCTCCCGAGACAAATACAAGCCCGTTTTTATAATAGATAGGACTAAATTCTGCCACGCTTGAATTAATTCCTACATATTCGATTTTGTAGCTGTCTGTGTTTTTCTGAAGAGCTTCTCGATTATTATTCAATCGGATGAAGGCTTCTCCCTGAGAATCCCCCGAGTTGAGTTGATTATATTTCTGCCAATATAAATTTGCTTCCGAATATTTGCCATTGCCAGTGAGTATTTGAGCAAATAGTTTATAGACTTCTGGGTGGTTTGTCAGGTGAATTTCATGATTTTGAATTATTTCGGCAAAAACCCTTTCGGCATCTTTATAGTTTTTGGATACTTTATAGGCTGTTCCGAGTTTGATTTTTGATTGAATGGTAGAAATGTCGTTGTTGGAAAACTTTTTGAAATAGTTTTCATAATACTCAATGGCTTTCGAGTAATTCAAATGGTCGTATGCTTTATCTGCTTTGTTCAGAAGCTCTACCGATGAGGATTGTGCTCCAGAATGGAAAGACATAAGAATAAAGCATGCAATGCTGACTAATTTTTGAAGGGTCATAATGGTAATAAGTCCGAAAAGCCTATTTTTTTGAATTTATCAAAAATCGTGCCTCTTCTTTTGTTATTTGATTAAAAAAATAGGCAATTTGGTTATTTTGTTGTTTTGCAAAGAAGTAAAAAAACATACTCTATTAAATTGGTATATTTTGTGGCGATGCGTGTTTTGGGTAAATTCCAATAGTTAAGTATTAATTGCCATTTACCGAATTTTCCCTACCATTTACCGATTTGTTGTTGTGGGGACTATTTTTGGAACATAAATTGCACCCATTATTTAACAGATAGCTTTCCCTTTTACGCTTATGACAAAGTTACTTTACAAGAATACAATGGGGTTGGATAACTTCGGTGGATTCAAAAAAATGGTTAATGTTCCGATTGATGAAGATTTAGCAATGAGAGTAGCGGGTAAGCGGAATATGGTACAGTTGTCGGATATTATTTACCTGAAGAGTGCAAAAAATTATACGATTTTTAAGCTCAAAGATGGTAGAGAAATTTTAAGTTCTAAGACGTTGAGAGTATTTGAGGAAGAGCTTGCGGAGTTTACAAATTTTGTGAGACCACATCGTTCTTATATGATTAATCTCGAGCATGTAAAAGATTTGTATTTTAATTGTCGTGGAGGAGAAATATTGGTTCACGATCACAAGATATTTATTTCACGTAGGAAGGCTGCCGAATTTAGGCGTTGCTATCGAAAGTACCTTAGCAATACAGGTCAAAATGTAGCACTTATGCTGAAATTGAAGACAACTATTCGAGTTTCATGATGTTTACTCGTGGTTAATTTTTACTTTTTGGGTTACGAGGAATAGAGTGCCGGTTTTAATCTGGCACTTTATTTTTTTATGTGGTTATTGATTTTTTTGATTAATGCCCCCAAGTACATGATTCTTCTTTTGTTTTTTTTAAACATCTTTGTGCTGTGGTCTATTCGCTTGGAATCTTAAATGTTTGAAATCTATGTACAAGCTTCAGTTTAATCCTAAAGACAAAACTCCAAAATATAAGCAGATTGTACAATCTGTCATTGCAGACATTGAGCGTTCGGTTTTGAAAAAAAATCAGCAATTGCCTTCCATCAGCGAATTGAGTGAAGAATATTATTTAGCCCGTGATACGGTTGAAAAAGCATATCGTGAGCTCAAAGAGCGTGGATACATCAGCTCGGTACAAGGAAAAGGATTCTATGTAAATGGAACGGATAGCCAAAAAATGAAAATTTTGTTGGTTTTCAATAAATTAAGCTCCTATAAAAAAATCATTTATTATGCTTTTCTAAAAGTTTTGGGTAATAAATCGAATGTGGATTTGCAGATTTATCATTACGACGCAAAAATATTTTCGGAAATTATCGAAAATAATATCGGAAAGTATAATTATTTCGTCATCATGCCGCATTTTAGTTCAGATTCGGATAAGGCAGTGGCTCTGAAAGCCATGGAAAAAATTCCGGCAGATGAATTGGTTTTGTTAGATAAAGATTTACCGGAATATACCAAACCATGTTTGAGTGTCTATCAAGATTTTGAACGTGATATATTTGATGCCTTGGACGAGCTGAAGGATTTGCTTTCAAAATATCATAATTTAGTACTGATATTTCCGAATGAAGCGGGCTATCCTCGAGAAATAATCAGTGGATTTCGTCAATTTTGTGTCAATTTCGCCAAAGAGTACCAAATTAAAGAAAATATTGACGAAACGTTAAGCAAACAAACGGCATATTTGGTGGTGGAGGAAACAGATTTAGCCGAACTAATAAAAAAGTCAAGGCAGCTAAATTGGCAATTAGGGAAAGATATTGGTTTGATTTCTTTTAATGATACCACATTGAAAGAATTGCTGGAAATAACGGTCATTTCAACAGATTTTGAAACCATGGGGAGAACGGCTGCTGCTTTGTTATTGGATAAAAAGCAAATCAAGATAAAAAATCCTTTTTTTAGTATTCGCCGAAATAGCCTTTGAGGATAATACACTCCCCCGATTTGTTTTTAATGATAAAAAAAGGCTGTCTTCTGAAAGACAGCCTAAAATAATTACTTTACCCAAGCCTCAATCTCTTCTTTGCTTGGCATTTTATCATCTATTTTAAGTTTTTTTCTCATTCCCCCCAAATCATTGAAGATTTTATTGGCATTAGCTCCTTTGAGTTGTTCAACCATTAAAAATCCCATTTTTTGTAGAGCTGGAATCCATACTTTTGGAATACCAATGGCTTCATAGTCGGATTCTTGAGATAATTCTTGTTTCTTCTCTGGTCTCATTTGAGGGAAAAACAATACTTCTTGAATACTTACATTGTCGGTAAGCATCATAGTCAGACGGTCGATTCCAATGCCAATTCCTGCTGTTGGAGGCATTCCGTATTCCAATGAGCGAATAAAATCTTCATCCATTACCATTGCTTCGTCATCGCCTCGTTCTGCCAAACGTGCTTGTTCTTCGAAACGCTCTCTTTGGTCAATTGGGTCGTTTAATTCTGAATAAGCATTGGCAACTTCTTTTCCATTCACAAACAATTCAAATCTTTCCACCAATCCGGGTTTGCTTCTATGCTTTTTGGTAAGAGGCGACATTTCGACCGGATAATCAATGATAAAGGTTGGCTGAATCAAATGAGATTCGACTTTTTCCCCGAAAATTTCATCAATTAATTTGGCTTTACCCATGGTGTCATCAATTTCGATGCCCCATTGACGGCAATAAGCCTGGGTTTCCTCTTCACTTAAATCGCCAAAATTAACACCTGTGTATTTTTCAATGGCATCTAAGATGCTGAGTCTTTCAAATGGCCCTGCGAAGTTTAATGTATTTTCTCCCAAGCGGAATGTTGTAGAGCCGTGGACTGCCAAGGCTACTTTTTCAAAAATTTCTTCCGTGATTCCCATCATCCACTCATAATCCTTGTAGGCAACATAAAATTCTAAAGAAGTGAATTCTGGGTTATGGGTTCTGTCCATTCCTTCATTTCTGAACATTTTGCCAAATTCATATACCCCGTCAAATCCACCGACGATAAGTCTTTTCAGGTATAATTCGTTGGCAATACGCATGTAAAGCGGAATATCTAGGGTATTGTGATGGGTAGCAAAAGGCCTAGCCGCAGCTCCTCCGTGGATGGGTTGGAGAATAGGAGTTTCTACTTCAAGCCAACCTTTTTCATCAAAAATGCGACGCATCGTGCTGATAATTTTAGCTCTTTTGATAAAAACCTCTTTTACATGAGGGTTTACAATCAAATCGACGTAGCGTTGGCGATAGCGTTGTTCGGGGTCAGAAAAAGCATCGAATATTTTTCCGTCCACTTCTTTGACAACTGGCAATGGTCGGAGTGATTTATTAAGGATTTTGAATGCTGTCACGTGGATAGATACCTCACCTGTTTGTGTCGTAAAGCCATAGCCTTTAACCCCGATAATATCTCCGATATCCAATAATTTCTTAAAAATTGTATTATAAAGGGTTTTATCTTCGTCTGGGCATAAGTCATCTCTTCGGAAATACAATTGGATTCTACCGCTTGAATCTTGTAATTCTGCAAAAGAGGCACTTCCCATGATTCGGAAAGACATCAACCTTCCGGCTATTGAAACATTTTTATAATTTTCTGAATTCTTTTCAAAATTGTTTGTAAGGTCGGCAGCTGTTACATTTACTTCAAATAAATCAGCCGGGTAGGGGTCAATTCCCATTGCCATTAACTCTTGTCTTTTCTGACGACGCAAAATTTCTTGTTCGCTAAGTGCCATTGCTTTTGATTATGAATATTGATTTTGCTGCAAAATTAAACAAAAAAGCCTAAGCAATGAAAGTAAAATGAATAAATCACATCAGGATAGAGATTGCATTTGCGGAAGCGAAAAGCCAAAGAATAGGTCGAAATTTTGATTTTATCGCTTTAAAAGACAAAAATATAGATATAATAGCCGATAAAATGAAACTATAAGCGTGTTTTTTTCTATTTTTGCAGTCCATTCAAGAATTATAAAGAATTATGCAAATCAAGGAATTACTGAAGCTATCGCCAAGCGAACAAGAAGTGACCGTAAAAGGTTGGGTAAGAACCAAAAGAGGACAAGCAGCCGTAACGTTTATTGCCATTAATGATGGTTCTACTATACATAATATCCAAGCAGTGGTAGAGGGAGGAAATATCGACGAAGAAATATTGAAACAAATTTCGACGGGAGCTTGTGTGGCAGTAACCGGAAAATTAGTCCCTTCGATGGGTTCGGGCCAAGCGGTTGAGGTTCAGGCTTCCAAAGTGATTGTTTATGGCACAGCAGACGAAACATTCCCGATGCAGCCGAAAAAACATTCGTTGGAGTTTTTAAGAGAAAAAGCCCACCTACGCTTTAGAACCAATACTTTTGGTGCTGTTTTTCGTATTCGTCATACCTTGGCTTATGCGGTACATAAATTTTATCATGACAGAGGTTTTTTCTATCTAAACACACCTATCATCACGGCATCTGATGCGGAGGGTGCTGGAGAAATGTTTCATGTGACTAATTTTGACATCAAAAACCCTCCTAAAACAGAAGATGGCGAGATAGACTATTCGCAGGATTTCTTTGGTCGTCAAACAAGTTTAACTGTTTCTGGACAATTGGAGGGAGAGTTAGGGGCATTGGCTTTGTCTAAAATTTATACCTTTGGTCCAACTTTCCGTGCTGAAAATTCAAATACTACTCGACATTTGGCAGAGTTTTGGATGATTGAGCCTGAAGTAGCGTTTTATGAGCTGGAAGATAATATGAATCTTGCAGAGGAATTTGTACAATACGTGATTAATTATGCCTTGGAAAATTGTGCAGATGATTTGGTATTTTTGGAGAAACGATTGTTGGAAGAAGAAAAAAATAAGCCACAAAACGAACGAAGCGAATTAAGTTTATTGGACAAACTGAGATTTGTGGTAGAAAATAAATTTGAGCGATTGACTTATACAGAGGCAATTGATATTTTGTTAAAATCAAAACCTCACAAAGAAAAGAAGTTTCAGTTTCCGGTAGAATGGGGTATTGACTTACAATCCGAACATGAGCGTTATTTAGTAGAGAAGCATTTCAAGAAACCAGTAATTTTGACCAATTATCCGAAAGAAATTAAAGCTTTTTACATGAAGCAAGACGAAGATGGAAAAACAGTACGTGCGATGGACGTATTATTTCCGGGAATCGGTGAAATTATCGGAGGCTCGCAGAGAGAAGATGATTATGATAAATTATTGACTCGTACCAAAGAGGTTGGTATTGACCCAGAAAATATATGGTGGTACCTCGAAACTCGTAAATTTGGCTCAGCTCCTCATGCTGGTTTTGGTCTAGGTTTTGAGCGTTTGGTATTGTTTGTAACGGGAATGACCAACATCAGAGATGTGATTCCTTTCCCGAGAACTCCGAAAAATGCTGAATTTTAATCAATAAAATTCCCCATTTACCGATTGCAAAAAGGATGTAAATTCTGAAAAACAATGACATTACGAAATAAACAATGATAGTAACTATTTTAATTTTTCTAGCTTTAATTTTTGCAAATGTTGTTGTATCAGTTTACGTTGAGCGTAAAGTGTCTGCTTTCATTCAGGATAGGATTGGTCCGATGGAGGTTGGTAAATGGGGATTATTACAATTGGTGGCAGATTTGCTGAAACTGATTCAGAAAGAAGATATTGTCCCGAAAGCTGCCGACAAATCTTTATTTAAAATAGCCCCTTTTATTATCTTTTCTTCTATTTTTGCCGGATTTGCTCTATTCCCTTTTTCTCCAAATTTGAGAGGGTCTGCTACTGATACGGGTGTGTTTATGCTTTTGTCGATAGTCTCTCTCGATGTTATTGGGGTATTAATGGCGGGTTGGTCGTCTAACAATAAATATTCACTTTTGGGGGCGATGAGGGCAGTTGCTCAAATTATTTCTTACGAAATTCCGCTTGGATTGAGCGTTTTGTGTGTCGTTGTTATTTCTCAAACACTTGATTTACAGGAAATTAGTTTTCAGCAAGGGTTCTTTTCTACTGAGAAGAATTATCTTTTTGGCTTACAAGCAACTGGCGTGGAAGTCAATGAAATTGGAGGTTTTTTGTCTTGGAATATATTCCGAAGCCCGACTCTTATATTTGTTTTTATCATCTTTTACATTGCCGGATTAGCTGAGTGTAACAGGGCTCCATTTGATTTACCCGAGGCAGAGTCGGAGTTGATAGGTGGTTTTCATACCGAATACTCAGGCTTTCGATGGGCAATCATGATGCTTTCCGAGTATGGCATGATGCTTTTGGTATCTGTTTTGGGGGTGATTTTGTTTTTTGGTGCTTGGAATAGTCCATTTCCAGACATGGGTTTTATAAAATTAGGGACTTGGACAAGCGGAAAATTGGGTCATTGGAGCAGTGATGCTTGGGGAGGTTTTTGGTTATTGAGCAAATCATATCTTTTAATATTGACACAAATGTGGATAAGATGGACATTGCCGAGGCTGCGTATCGACCAATTGATGTATCTTTCGTGGAAAGTTTTGACCCCATTTTCTTTAATTTTATTACTTATTTCGGGAATTTGGAGATTATTTATGTAAGAAAAAACTCAAAAATACGTTAGTACCTCATAAATACTATTAATGAATGAAGAAAATAATCATGTTAGTTTTACTGTCATTTTTATTGGCAGGAGTGGTCGAAGCGAAGGAAAATTCCTGGCACATTACGAGTAGTAAAGAAAGCCTTTCGAGTAAAGGGAAAAAAAATAAAAGTGGCCGTTATCGAAAAAAGAAAGGTTTCATGTGGGGATTGTTCAAAGGCCGTAACCAATGCGATTGCCCGAAGCATTAGAATAGAAAGAAGGTGCTTTCTATTCTAAGAATTTTGTTCGGTATGCCAATGGCGTAATTTTTTTGATGGCTTTGAATTGGCGGTTAAAATTTGATAAATTGTTAAAACCGCTTTCAAACGAAATTTCAGCTACACTTAATTTATCGACTGTTAATAATTTACAAGCATGTTCGATACGAATTTCTGCCAAAAACTGAGTAAAAGTTCTGCGGGTTCTTTTTTTGAAATACCTGCTGAACGCCGACTCACTCATATTTGCCAAGTCTGCTACGTCTTTTAATTGTATCTCTTCTTGATATTTCTGCATCACAAATTCAAAAACTTTATTCATTCGGGCAGAATCAACTTCGTTTCGGAGCGAAATAGGGTTGGTTGTGAGGTCTTGTTTATCATCGCTTTCACTCAAAATCTTCAAAATTGAAATCATCTCCAAAAGCCTTTCGATACCAGTCAAATTTGGTAAATTTTTGAATTTAGGGGCTACTTTTTGTACGGTTTTCTCACCAAAACTCAATCCTCTTTTCGAGCGTTCTAGTAATGCTTTAATACTTTGACTTTCGGGTAATTGCAGAAACTTATCCCCCATAAAGTCTTCTAAAAAATGAATGACGAGCGATTTTGCTTTAATTTTAGATTCTTTGGCATAATAATGGTCGTCGTTTCGATAATAATGAGGCAAAAATGAACCAATCATGCACAAATCACCAGCTTTGAAATCGGTGATGCTACTTCCAACAAATCGTTTGCCGGTACTTTCTAGCACCAATACAATTTCATATTCAGGATGATAATGCCATGGGGTAGAAAAATAAGGAACATCTTGTACAAACAAGTTGAAGGAATAATCAGCAGGGTTGGAAATTTTCAGCAATTGTGGTTTCATATTCTCAATAAATAAAATGGTTTGAAAGAATACTTGGCAAACACCCGTATTGTATTTGATAGCAAAGCAAATATAATAATTTTTTGCAATAATTTTGCTTCAAATTGAAATTGAAGACAAGAGCGTATCAGAAAAAGACAGTATCTTGATAAAATACAATTTTTTTATTCAAAACAAAGCCCTGCAAAAGTTCTTCGAAGTGATGAATACATGTTACTAAATTCAAAATAAAAAGAGCGAATTAGTTTCGCAAACGTTCCCGACAACGATTGCATAAAGATTATTAAAGAAAAATTTGCAGAAGCAGAATACTTGTTACATCTTACATTAAAAGAGATAGATAAATTTGAAAAAAAATACTAGTAATTATTGAAAAAGTACATATTTTGGCTTTTAAAATTGTGTTTTTTATCGAAAAAATTTAGCATAATTAATATTTTTTGTTTTTAGCGTCAAGTCTTAAATTTAATCAATTGTGGCTAAAATTTCATTATTTTGATGATAAATTGAACTCATTTTAGTGAAAAAGTCCTTTATTCGACAAAAAAATATTAGAAATTAGTTAAATTTTAGTGGTAAACCTATTTGTAAAGCTCTAAATTTGTAACTATTCTAATGAAAAATTTTAACTTTTAAAGTTTTCTAATTTTACCTTTATTTATTAACTCAATCCTTATTTTCAATTAGGTATGAAACAATTACTACAAAAATTGACAATTTGCTTGGCATTATTGCTAAGCTGGCAAATTGTCCAGGCACAAAATCGAACAATTTCGGGAAAAGTCTCGGATGTGGGAGGCAATGGTCTTCCGGGCGTGAGCGTCACGGTGAAAGGTACTGCTTCCGGTGCTATTTCTGATGCAACAGGAAAGTATTCGGTTTCTGCTTCAGGCAATGTAACCTTGGTATTCAGTTATATCGGGTATAAATCTGCTGAAGTGAAAGTATCGAATCAGACAACAGTGAATGTAGCTTTAGAAGAAGATGCAGAAACATTGAACGAGGTAGTAGTAGTTGGGTATGGTTCTCAAAAGAAAAGCCAAACAACGGGTGCTATTTCTCAAGTAAGTGCGAAACAAATTCAAGAAATGCCAATCACAAGTTTGGGTCAGGCTATGCAAGGACGTGTGGCAGGGGTAGATGTGTCGCAGTCGGGTTCAAGACCAGGTTCGGTGCCAAAAATCTTGATTCGTGGTCGTCGTTCATTTAATGCAGGGAATGACCCTCTTTATGTAGTAGATGGTATTCCATTGTCGGCAGGCTATGAAGATTTGAACCCAAATGATATTCAATCGATGGAGGTATTGAAAGATGCAACGGCAACAGCTATTTATGGTGCAAGAGGTGCGAATGGTGTGGTTCTTGTAACAACTAAGAGAGGGGCAGTGAAAGGAAAAACTACCATTACATTTGATACTTATGGTGGTGTGTCGAAGCCATTAGATAAAATACATTTATTTTCTGGTCCAGAGTTTGCTGAATACGTAAGAGAGGCTTACCGAGCAACTGGTTTGTACAAAGATGCCAACGGTAATCCAGTAGCAACAGGTGTTGCTGATGCTGCGGCAGATTCTAAAGTAGCTGTATTAGGTGGTGACCCAGCCGTTGCCAAAGGTTTGGCAAATGGAACTGACACCGATTGGCAAAGCATGATTTTACACAATGGTGTGATGCAAAACCACTCATTGGGTATTCAAGGAGGAAACGATAAAACACAATTCTATATTTCAGGGTCTTATTTCCAAGACAAAGGTGTTTCGGATGGCTTGGATTATACTCGTATGTCTTTGAGAGCAAATATTGACCATCAATTGAATAAGTGGGCTAAAATTGGCTTGTCGTCTTATATGATGTATAGTTTGAAAAATGGTGAAAATTTGAATCCTTATGCGTTCACTTTGCAACAAAATCCTTTGGCAGCTCCTTACGATGATAAAGGGAATATTATTTTCTCGCCAACGAATGATGCTTTGTTGACAAACCCATTGGCGGAAATTGTTCCAGGAGCTCAAATTGATGAGACAAAGAAATACAGAATTTTCAATAGTTTGTTTGCAGAATTCCAAATCATGGAAGGCTTGAAATATCGTGTAAATTTTGGTCCTGATTTTACTTTATCAAGATCGGGTAGATTTATTGGTTCTGCTACGAATGCTCGTAAATTAGGAGATTCTCAAGCGTCGGCTCAAAGTAATTTTGGATTCAACTATACTTTAGAAAATATCCTTTCATACAACAAAACGATTGGAAAGCACAATTTTGCTGCTACTTTAGTTCAATCTATTCAAAAAGATAATTTTGAGCAATACAGAGGAGATGTGCAAGGTGTACCTGCTGAAACTCAATCTTTTTATAGCTTAGGTTCGGCAAGTTTGCCATTAGGAGTTGCCAGCTCATTGACTGAATGGACGATTAACTCATACATGGCTCGTATCAATTATGATTTCAATGATAAATACTTACTAACGGCTACCATTCGTCGTGATGGTTCGAGCCGTTTCGGTGAAAATACTAAATATGGTAATTTCCCAGGAGTAGCATTGGGTTGGAATTTGAGTAATGAGTCTTTCATGAAAGAAATTAATTGGTTAGATTTATTGAAATTGAGAGCAGGTTGGGGTGCAGTAGGAAACCAAGGGGTGTCTCCATATCAAACACAAGGATTATTGAGCAGAACTGCTTATGCATGGGATAATTCTGCGGCTTTTGGCTATAGACCAAATACAATCGGTAATCCTGATTTGAAATGGGAATCTTCTTCAACAGCTAACGTAGGGGTAGATTTCAGTATGTTCAAAGGTAGAGTTCAAGGGTCATTAGAATTATATGTTACGAATACAACCGACTTATTATTATCTGACCAATTACCAGGCTCAACAGGATTTAATGCGGTAACAAGAAACGTAGGTCATACAAGAAATAAAGGTATCGAATTAGGAGTAAGTACTGTAAACGTCAATACTTCAGGTGGATTCAAATGGACATCGGATTTCACGTTTACTAAAAATAAAGAAGAAATCGTTGAGCTTTACAACGGTAAAGTAGATGATATCGGAAACCGTTGGTTTATCGGTCAACCTTTGAATTCTTACTATGATTATAAAAAACTAGGTATTTGGCAGTCAAATGAAGCTGATTTAGCAAAATCTTACGGAAGTGAAGTTGGACAAATCAAAGTCCAAGATACTAACGGAGATGGTAAAATCAATGGTTTGGATAGAGTATTGTTAGGCTCGGATATTCCTAATTTTAGTGCAGGTATCACCAACAGATTTAGTTATAAAGGATTTGATTTATCGTTCTTCTTATTCGGACGTTTCGGAAATATGATTGTGAGTGGTTTCCACCAAAACAACAACCAATTGGCTGGTCGTTACCAACAAATCAAGGTTGATTATTGGACACCAAACAATCCAACCAATGAATTCCCAAGACCTAAGAGTAACCAAGAATTCCCTGTTTACAATACTTCTTTAATCTATTTTGATGGAACATTTGTAAAAATCAGAAATATTAACTTCGGTTATACTTTCCCACAAAGTGTTGCTAAAAAATTAGGTATGGAGTCTCTTCGCTTATTTACAAGCATTCAACAACCAAAAATTTGGTCTTCTTACAGAAGCAAATACAATGGTATTGACCCAGAGGCTACTATCACATCTTCAGGAAATGGTATCACGAATGTTGGCTCAGGAGTTGTTCCAGCTACTTCTGTTACAACAATTGGTTTGAATGTGAGATTCTAATTTAAATTTTAAAGTACATTAAACAAAAAATAAGATGAAACTTAATAATATATTAAAACCCATTAAAATCTTTGGTTTAGCGGCGTTGATGTTTACGTCGCAGTCATGCCAAGATATTTTGGATGAAACGGTTATTTCTAATATCGGTAACGATTATATGAATTCCCCGAAAGGGTTTAACGATGCCGTAAATGCTGCATATTCTAGCTTGAGATACTATTATGGTACTCAACAAGGTCTTACTATGACCGAGTATGGTACGGATATTTATGCAACGGGTGCCGATGGTGGTTACAAAGGTTTTCACTTTTATGATTCTCAATTGAACCCCACAGTAGATTATTTAGCAAATACTTGGGATGAATTGTACAAGGGTATAAATACTTGTAATGCGGTTATTGAACGTGCACCAAAAGTAACATTAGCTGATGGTGAAAAAAAATTAAGAGTAGCAGAAGCAAAGTTTTTGAGAGCTCATTACTATTATATTTTACACCAGCAATTTGGTGGGGTTGATTTGAGATTAACCGAAACGGTTGTACCTTCAAAAGATACAAAAAGAGCTTCGGACTCAGAAATGTATGCTGCAATTATCAAAGATTTGAATGATGCAATTGCTGATTTAGAGCCTAAAGCTCAATCTGCCAATTATGGTCGTGCGACTCGTCCTCATGCAGAAACTTTGTTGGCAAAAGTATATCTAGCAAAAGCGTATTCAAGCTCTAAAGCTGCCGATGATTTCTCTAAAGCTGCTGCATTGTGTAGCAATGTGATTAATAATTATGGATATAAATTACTAGATGATTTTGCAAGTGTATTTGACGAAAACAACCAAAAAAATAGTGAGGTGGTTTTTGCTGTTCAGTACACTTCTGACCCTCTGACAAACCTTACCAATAATACAGGTACTGTGAATGGAGGAAATAATCTTCACTTATTCTTCGGAATGCAGTACGATGTACAAGCAGGTATGCTCCGTGATATATTCTATGGTCGTCCGTTCAAACGTTTACGTCCAACTAAGTATTTGCTAGAAACTTGCTTTGCCGTAGATAATCGTTCGGTTGATTCTCGTTACAAGAAAACATTCAGAGATACGTGGAAGTCAAATAACCCGGGTAAGTTTAAAGCAGCTTTTGATGATTCAAAATCTGAATTAACTTTCGCTGCAGGAGATACCACTATTTTCATCCCTGGATATGAAATGTCGAAAGAAGAGCGTGCTAAAAAACCTTATCAAGTATTAGTACCGAGTAAGTATTCTGAGGCTTTGTTCCCGACTCTACAAAAGTTCTTTGATACAAAACGTCCTGATAAAACATACGAATCAGGTAGCCGTGATTATTTTGTATTCCGTTTGGCGGATGTGTATTTGATGTTGGCAGAAGCTCAATTGAAATCTGGTAAAATCACTGAAGCAACAGCGGCAATGAATGCGGTTCGTTATCGTGCAGGATGGCCTGGTAAAAAAGAGCAAATGTTGATTACGGAAGATCAAATGAATTTTGATTTAATCATGGAAGAAAGAGCGAGAGAGTTAGCTGGTGAGCAAACTCGTTGGATGGATTTGAAACGTTGGGGTAACTTAGTAGAGCGTGTGAAACAATACAATCCACAAGCTCAGGCGGTAGATAGCAAACACTATGTTCGTCCTATCCCTCAAACTCAAATTGACCGTTCAACAGCTGGGGCATTCCCTCAAAATACTGGATATTAATTCATTATTGAGTGTTAATATTTTTTAAAAGAGAGATTTTTCTAAAAGGGAAATCTCTCTTTTTACTATAAAACCTTACAAAACTATGAAACGTAGAACTTTTATTCAGCAAACCTCTGCTATTACACTTGCGGCTTTGCTTCCCGAGACCCTTTTGGGAAATGCCAAAACATCTTTCAATATTGCTTATTCTGCCATCACTTGGAATGGAAATGATTTAGCTGCCATAGGCGATATTGCTGCATTAGGCTTCAAAGGTATCCAATTGCGTGCCAATACCTATCTCCCTTTCAAAGATAAACCAGAAGAATTAAAAGCAACTTTGGATAAAAATAACTTAAAGTTGGTGATGTTTTCGAGCGGAAATGTCGGCATACAAGACGATATATCTAAAGATATTCAAACGCATTTGAATCATGCTAAATTTGTAAAAGCTTTAGGCGGAAATAGCTTGCAAATCACCAACAATGCCCGACCTAAGGATAGGCTTCCAACCAATGAAGAATTGATTAAATTTGCTAAAAATATGAGCGAAGTGGCGAAGGTTGTTAAAAATGAAACAGGGGTGCAGCCAGCTTATCATAATCACATGCACCAATTGGGCGAAACTCCTCAAGAAGTTGATATTATTTTCAATGAAATGAACCATGATTTTGTTTTGGCAGAGCTTGATGTGGCTCATTATACACAGGGTGGAGGAAATGCAGCCGAGGCTGTTTTGAAATATAAAGATATTTTATTTGCGACGCATATCAAAGATACGAAGCCATTCGATAGTACTTCTGGCTATCAGTTTGTGGAATTGGGGCAAGGAAGGGTCGATTTTCCGGCTGTTTTCAAAGCCCTTGAAAAAATAAAATTCAAAGGCTGGAATATCATAGAATTAGATGCTGTACCTGTGAAGGGACGCTCGGCATTGGAATGTGCCCAAACAAGTAAGAAATATTTGGAAACCATAGGCATTAAATTTTGACGAAAAGCTCCCTTCTGGGGAGCTTTTTTTAGGCTTGCTCTATTTCATATCTTCAGCTTATTCCTTATTAATTATTAAATTTTAACAAGTTGTATTGCTTAAAAGGCAATAAATTATCAAAATTTTAATATTTTTAGTTAAATATCTATTAGACTAATGTTGCTAAATTGAGTAATTTTGATTTATTATTCAATCCAATATTATCTTGTAAAAATGAAACATAAATTATTATTCACCTTTATTTGTTCGCTCATCATGTTGACTACTTCTCATGCTCAGAAGTGGACTTCTTTATTTAATGGGAAAGATTTAAACGGTTGGAAACAACTCAACGGAAATGCCAAATATCGGGTAGAGAAAGGCGAAATTGTAGGCACAACCGTAGCAAATACTCCGAATTCATTTTTATGTACAGAAAAAGAATACGGTGATTTTGTATTGGAGCTTGACCTAAAAGTTGCCGATGAAATGAACTCTGGTGTACAGTTTAGAAGTCTTTCAAAAGCGGATTATCAAAATGGTCGGGTACATGGCTATCAGATGGAAGTCGATCCGTCTGACAGAGCGTGGTCGGGTGGAATTTATGATGAAGCTCGTCGAGATTGGCTCTATATCCCCAATATTAATTCAGAAGGAAAGAAAGCTTTCAAAAGAAGAGATTGGAATCATTACAGAATCGAAGCAATCGGAAATGTCATTCGTACATTTATTAATGGAATCCCCACAGCTCATTTAATAGATGATATGACAAAAAAAGGATTTATTGCTCTTCAAGTTCATGCCATTTATGGAAACATGAAAGAGGGGATGGAAATTAGATGGAAAAATATTAAAATTCAAACCGAAAATCTGAAACCAAGCCCATTAGATAATTGCCCAGTTGTCAATTTAGTACTTAATGATTTGTCTGAACAAGAGAAATCTCAAGGTTTTAAGTTGTTGTTCAATGGCAAAGATTTTTCAGGCTGGAGAGCTGTACATGGTGATAAAATGCCTGAAAAACATTGGGCTGTTGTGGATGGTACTATTAATGTAAGTCCTTCTGATGGCTCTGAAACCGGAAATGATATCGTAACGAATGAGCAATTTGGAGCGTTTGAATTAGTTTTTGAATTTAAGCTAACAGAAGGGGCAAACTCAGGTGTAAAATACTTTGTAAATGAGGCGTTTGACTCAAATGGAAAGTCTGGAATTGGTTTGGAATATCAAGTACTAGACGATGAGCGTCATCCAGATGCGAAAATGGGAGCTGCAGGAAATAGAACATTGGCAAGTTTATATGATTTGATTCCATCGTATAAATTAGATAGAAGATTCCAAAGAAAAATTGGCGATTGGAACCAAGCACGAGTCATTGTTTATCCGAATAATATTGTTCAACATTGGCTAAATGGCTTCAAAGTAATCGAGTACGAACGTAAAAGTAATATTTTCGATGCCTTGGTTGCTCGCTCAAAATATCAAAATTACAAGGGTTTTGGTGCAGGAGACAAAGGGAATATCTTGTTGCAAGACCACGGAAATAATGTTTCTTTCAAAAATTTGAAAATTCGTGAATTGAAATAAAACTTCCTTCTTATTCGGTTTGTTTGGTTTGAACTTAAACTGAACAAACCGAACATTCGAAACACTTTACGTAAATGATTCTTACTATGAAAACAAAATTATTCATAGGAATCGGACTTTTGTTGCTTTTGTTCTTTGCTTGTACCAAAAAAACGGCTGATTGAGTTATGAAAAATGCCAAGTGGTGATGACAATAGTAGGGGATAAAATTTACATAAAAAATAGCGTCTATTGATGAAAAAAATAATGGTAATTGCTTTGCTAGCGTCTGGAGTGACGTTAGCCCAAAAGCCGATACAGCCCGAATT
>JACCDQ010983763.1_pt1 | contig 22595 bp, 20 predicted proteins | sample 7446031 | NCBI WGS metagenome assembly JACCDQ01 (sample SAMN15323442, study PRJNA562643) | freshwater metagenome | isolation source: river surface water | place: USA:Blue River Watershed | collected 2017-08-17 | reverse complement strand
GACATAAATTGACTGTTTCTAGCGAACCTAGACACAAAAAATAATGGTTATTCTATAATCAATATTAAGCCGTTACTATTTTTTAGTAACGGCTTTTTTTTGAAAATTTAAGCGAATACGTTTTAGTCAGTTGCGCTTATCTTGGTTGTAACTTAAATCGAATTACAAAACCTCAAAAACAACACACAAATTATATTACAATGCCAAAAGACACATCCATTAAATCCGTTTTGATAATAGGTTCCGGTCCTATTGTAATTGGTCAAGCCTGCGAATTTGATTATGCTGGTTCACAATCAGCACGTTCTATTCGTGAAGAAGGAATCGAAGTGATATTAATCAACTCAAATCCAGCGACGATTATGACTGACCCTTCTATGGCCGATCATGTTTATTTGAAGCCATTGACAACCAAGTCAATTATCGAAATATTAAAAGCACATCCACAAATTGATGCGGTATTGCCAACAATGGGCGGACAAACGGCGTTGAACTTGTGTTTAGAAGCAGAAGAAAAAGGAATTTGGGAGGATTTTGGAGTAAAATTAATTGGGGTTGATGTGAACGCCATTAATATTACTGAAGACAGAGAGCAATTTAAACAATTATTAAATAAAATTGGAGTGCCTTATGCACCTGCCAAAACAGCTACGTCTTTTTTACAAGGAAAAGAAATAGCGCAGGAGTTCGGTTTTCCGTTAGTTATTCGTCCATCGTTTACTTTGGGTGGAACTGGAGCGGCTTTTGTACATAAAAAGGAAGATTTTGACGAGTTATTGACAAGAGGTTTGGAAGCATCTCCAATTCACGAAGTATTGATAGATAAGGCTTTATTGGGATGGAAAGAGTATGAATTAGAGCTGTTAAGAGATAAGAATGATAACGTAGTTATTATCTGTTCTATTGAAAATATGGATCCAATGGGAATCCATACCGGAGATTCTATCACGGTAGCGCCAGCAATGACCCTATCGGATACTACTTTCCAAAAAATGCGTGACATGGCCATCTTGATGATGCGTAGCATCGGAAATTTTGCTGGAGGTTGTAACGTACAATTTGCAGTATCTCCAGACGAAAAAGAAGACATTGTAGCGATTGAAATTAATCCTCGTGTGTCTCGTTCTTCGGCATTGGCATCTAAAGCAACAGGGTATCCAATTGCTAAAATCGCATCGAAATTAGCTTTAGGATACAACCTAGACGAATTGCAAAATCAAATTACAAAATCTACTTCGGCTTTATTTGAACCTACTTTGGATTATGTAATTGTAAAAATACCACGTTGGAACTTTGACAAATTTGAAGGTGCTGATAAAACATTAGGACTTCAAATGAAATCAGTAGGTGAGGTAATGGGAATTGGTCGTTCGTTCCAAGAAGCCTTGCACAAAGCGACTCAATCTTTGGAAATTAAAAGAAATGGGTTAGGTGCTGACGGAAAAGGATATACGAATTACGAACAAATTATAGAGAAACTGACTTATGCAAGTTGGGATCGTGTTTTTGTGATTTATGATGCGATTGCGATGGGAATTCCGTTGAGCCGTATTCACGAAATTACTAAAATTGATATGTGGTTCTTGAAACAATACGAGCAATTATTTATTTTAGAAAAAGAAATTGCTTCGTATAAAGTAGAATCTTTACCAAAAGAATTGTTGCTAGAAGCCAAACAAAAAGGATTCTCTGATAGACAAATTGCACACATGATGGGTTGTTTGGAAAGTCAAGTGCATACCTTGCGTATGGGTATGAATATCAACCGTGTATTCAAATTAGTAGATACCTGTGCAGCTGAGTTTAAAGCACAAACACCATATTATTACTCCACTTTCGAGGCTGAAATTGAAAAGCCAAACGGAGAACGTTATGTTCACAACGAAAGTATTGTTACCGATAAGAAGAAAATCATCGTTTTAGGTTCAGGTCCAAATAGAATTGGACAAGGAATTGAATTTGATTACTCTTGTGTTCACGGGGTGCTTGCAGCCAAAGAATGTGGTTATGAAACGATTATGATTAACTGTAATCCTGAAACGGTTTCAACCGATTTTGATACGGCTGATAAATTGTATTTTGAGCCTGTTTTCTGGGAGCATATTTACGACATTATCCAACACGAAAAACCAGAAGGAGTAATTGTACAATTAGGTGGTCAAACGGCTTTGAAATTAGCAGAGAAATTATCTAAATACGGAGTAAAAATCTTAGGAACAAGCTTTGATGCTTTGGATTTAGCCGAAGATAGAGGGCGTTTTTCTGATTTATTAACAGAATTGAATATTCCTTTCCCTAAATTCGGAATTGCAGAAACCGCTGATGAAGCGTCTGCTTTAGCAGATAAATTAGATTTCCCATTATTGATACGTCCTTCTTATGTATTGGGAGGTCAAGGGATGAAAATTGTCATCAACAAACAGGAATTAGAAGAACATGTAATTAGTTTGTTGAAGTCAATACCAGGAAATAAATTATTATTAGACCATTATTTAGATGGTGCAATTGAAGCCGAAGCTGATGCTATTTGCGATGCTGACGGAAACGTATACATCATTGGAATTATGGAGCATATTGAACCTTGTGGAGTACACTCAGGAGATAGTAATGCAACTTTGCCACCGTTTAACTTGGGTGAATTTGTGATGCAACAAATTAAAGACCATACTCATAAAATAGCGGTTGCTTTGAAAACGGTTGGATTAATCAATATTCAGTTTGCCATCAAAAATGACATTGTTTATATTATTGAGGCCAATCCAAGAGCCTCTAGAACGGTTCCTTTTATTGCTAAAGCGTATGGCGAACCATATGTGAATTACGCCACTAAAGTAATGTTAGGGGCTAATAAAGTAACTGATTTTACATACAATCCGCAGTTGAAAGGATTTGCTATCAAACAACCTGTTTTTTCGTTCAGTAAATTTCATAATGTAAATAAAGCTTTAGGTCCAGAGATGAAATCGACAGGAGAAAGTATCTTGTTTATTGACGACTTGAAAGACGATCAATTCTATGAATTGTATTCTCGAAGAAAAATGTATTTGAGTAAATAATACTTAAATGTAGATATAAAAAAGCCTCTGTACAGAGGCTTTTTTTATGGCTTATTGCTAAATTGGGAGACTGAATTGCCAAAAATAGAGTAACAGTTTATTTTTAAATTAGCTTCGTATTGTTTTTTAGTTTAAATTTGTTTAACAAAAATTAAAAAACAATGAACAACGTTAAAAACGTATTCAGTATCAAGGATCTCGAAAATTTATCAGGAATCAAAGCACATACTATCCGTATTTGGGAAAAAAGATACAATATCTTGCAACCAATGCGAACAGATACGAATATTCGTTTGTATGATTTAGCAAGTTTGCAAAAGTTACTTAATATTACTTTGTTGCACAATTACGGATATAAAATATCTAAAATAGCTACTTATAAATCTGATGATATTCCTAATCTTGTTCGTGAAATTGTAACAAATAAGACCGCTAAGCATCATGCCTTGAGTGAATTCAAAATGGCAATGATGCATTTTGATCAAGAATTATTTTTTAAAACCTACAATTGGTTGATGGCTGAAAAATCGTTTCGTGAGATTTTTTATGAAGTATTAGTTCCTTTGATGCATGAATTAGGAGTGTTGTGGCAAACAGATACCATTTCGCCAGCTCATGAGCATTTTATTACCTTTTTAATTAAGCAAAAATTACTCATTCAAACAGAGCAGTTGCAGGTGTTAAAACCTACTTGTACCGATAAAGTTTTTGTTTTGTCTTTACCAATGAATGAAATACATGAATTAGGATTGATGTATTTGAATTATGAAATACTTGCAAAAGGATATAAATGCATTTATTTAGGAGAAAGCATGCCTATTATTAATTTGAAAGATCTTAAAAAGCATTTTGACTCGATCGTATTTGTTTCGTATTTGACTGTAGAGCCTAATAGAGATTTAGTAAATGATTATATTGACCAAATGAAACAAGAATTAGAAGATGATACTACACAACTCTGGTTTACAGGTCGAATGGCAGCATATATTGATTCAACAAAATTTTCAGAGCAACTATTGGTTTTTGATTCTATAGAATCATTAGTAGCGGCAGTATAAACAAGAGGTATATAAAAAAAACACAATTAATGGATTTATCAAAAACAATAGCTATCATTGGATCTGGATTTTCTTCCTTGGCAGCAGCCAGTTATTTGGCCCAAAGCGGGCATAAAGTGACTGTTTATGAAAAGAATGCATCGATAGGGGGCCGTGCCCGTCAGTTAAAACAAGATGGTTTTACATTTGACATGGGACCAAGTTGGTATTGGATGCCAGATGTTTTTGATCGTTTTTTTGCTGATTTTGGTAAGAATACAACCGATTACTATGAGTTGATTAAATTGTCTCCTGCTTATCGAGTATATTTTGGAATCAACGAATTCATTTCTATAGCCGATAATTTGCCTGAAATTGTAGCTACTTTTGAATCTATAGAAAAGGGTAGCGGAGTTGTTTTGGAACAATTTATGGCTGAAGCTCGAAGCAATTATGATATTGCCATTAAGGATTTAGTGTATCGTCCAGGAGTATCGCCTTTGGAACTCATTACTTTGGAAACAGCTAAAAAAGTAGGCCAATTTTTTAGTAACATCAGTCGAGATGTTCGCAAAAAATTCAAAAACGAAAAGTTGATTCAAATTTTAGAATTTCCGGTTTTGTTTTTGGGAGCCAAACCTTCGGATACACCTTCTTTTTATAGTTTTATGAATTATGCTGACTTTGGTTTGGGAACTTGGCATCCAAAAACTGGAATGTTTGACGTAGTTCGTGGTATGGAAAGTTTAGCTACCGAATTAGGAGTGAAATTTGTCACTAATGCAGCCATTGAAAAAATTATTGTCGAAAATAAAACTGCCAAAGGAATTGTGGTTAATGGAACCGAAATTTATTCAGATGTGGTTTTAAGTGGTGCTGATTATCATCATACAGAAACATTATTAGAAGAACAATACCGAGTATATTCTGAAAAATATTGGGATAGCCGTGTATTTGCACCTTCATCTTTATTGTTCTATGTGGGATTCAATAAAAAAATAAAGAACATTTCGCATCATGCTTTGTTTTTTGATACTGATTTTAATCAGCATGCTAAAGATATTTATGATGCGCCAAAATGGCCTGCAGAACCTTTGTTTTATGCCAGTTTTCCTTCAGTGACTGATCCTTCGACAGCACCAGAAGGTATGGAATCGGCCTGTTTTTTGATTCCGTTAGCCCCTGGAATTGAAGATACTGAAGCTTTGCGTGAAGCATATTTCCATAAAATTATGGATCGTTTGGAGTCGTTGACTCAGCAAGAGGTTCGAAAAAACATTATCTTTAAACAATCGTTTTGTAAAAATGATTTTGTACAAGACTATAATTCGTATAAAGGAAATGCCTATGGTATGGCAAATACCTTATTACAAACCGCATTTTTAAGACCCAAGTTAAAGAGTAAAAAAGTAGATAATCTCTTTTTTACAGGACAATTGACCGTGCCTGGTCCTGGAGTTCCACCCGCTTTAATTTCAGGTAAATTAGTGTCAGAATTAATTAATAAACAATTTTCAAAAACCTAACTATGAAACAATTATTTGACACCGTATCGTTTAAATGTAGCAAACTAGTGACTAAAAATTACAGTACTTCATTTTCGTTAGCCGTTTATATGCTTTCGCCAAGTATAAGAGAGGCAATTTATAGTATTTATGGTTTTGTGCGCTTTGCGGATGAAATTGTAGATTCTTTTCATGGTTTTGAAAAAGAAACCTTGATCACTGATTTTGAAGCGGAATATTACAAAGCATATCATTCTGGAATTAGCTTGAATCCGATTTTAAATTCGTTTCAAATTACGGTAAAGCGCTATAATATTTCAGATGAATTAATTCAGGCTTTCTTAAAAAGTATGAAATTGGATTTGGTAAAAACCGAATACCACAGCAAAGAAGAATATGAGGAATACATTTATGGTTCTGCCGATGTGGTGGGTTTGATGTGTCTACAAGTTTTTGTAAATGGAGATGCTGAAAAATATAATGCATTGAAAGAGGAGGCTATGCGATTAGGATCGGCGTTCCAAAAGGTAAATTTCTTAAGAGATTTAAAAGACGATAACTTGGTATTGAATCGTACCTATTTTCCAGGAGTAGATTTAAATTCTTTTGATGAAAAAGCAAAACGTGCCATTATTAGGGAGATTCAGGAAGATTTTAGAGTAGCTTTTCAAGGAATAACCAAGTTGCCTATGGAGGCTAAATTTGGTGTTTATACGGCTTATGTGTACTACAAAAAGTTGTTGAATAAATTAGAAAAAACACCAAGCCATAAAATTGGAACCGCTCGAATACGAGTTTCTAATTATACCAAAGCAGGCTTACTTGCTCAGTCTTTTGTGACGTATAAATTAAAATTAGTTTAAAATTTAATTCTAAATACAATGAATGAAATCCAATTTTTTCTGATTTTCTTGGTTACTTTTTTATTGATGGAATGTGTTACCTGGTGTACTCATAAATATGTGATGCATGGATTTATGTGGTATTTTCATGAAGACCATCACCAACCTAAATATGCCGCTATTTTTGAGCGTAACGATGTTTTCTTTGTCATTTTTGCTATACCTAGCATTTTACTTTTTTACTTTGGGGTTGAGGGTGGATTGAATTATAAATTCTTCATTGGACTCGGAATTATGTTCTACGGAATGTGTTACTTTTTGATTCATGATGTCTTAATTCATCAACGCTTTAAGTGGTTTAAAAACACTAATAATAAGTACTTAATTGGTTTGCGAAAAGCACACAAAGTACACCACAAACATTTGGGGAAAGAACACGGAGAATGCTTCGGAATGTTGTTTGTCCCATTTAAATACTATAAAATATAATATGAAAGTTTATACTAAAAAAACAGAACAGTATGTTAATGCTAGTTTGGAAGAATGTTGGGCTTTCTTTTCTAGTCCACGAAATTTACAAAAAATCACACCTGAATCTATGGGATTTCAAATTACTGATTTTGATGAGAAAAGTATGTATGCAGGACAAATCATTCAATATAAAGTATCACCACTTTTTGGAATTAAACTGACATGGGTAACTGAAATTACCTTTGTGAAAGACAAAAGTTATTTTATTGACGAACAACGTTTTGGACCTTATACTTTATGGCATCACAAACACTTTTTTGAGCCTACTGAAAATGGTGTTTTGATGACAGATTTAGTGCATTATGCTTTGCCTTTAGGTTTTATTGGCCGAATTATGAATGCTTTGGTAGTTAAAAATAAATTGAAAGCTATTTTTGATTATCGAAAAGTCAAGGTAGACGAAATATTCAATACAAATAATGGCTAAACACGAGGTTACTTTTTTCTGGTTCCGACGCGATTTACGATTGGATGATAATGTAGGTTTATTCCAAGCCTTACAATCTCAATGTCCTGTTATTCCTGTATTTATTTTTGATGAAACTATTTTGGAGCGTTTACCCAATGACGACGCGAGGGTAGGCTTTATACACGAATCATTAGCTAGTATTAATCAAAAGTTACAAGAAGTAGGTAGTTCTCTTTTGGTCAAAAAGGGAAAACCAATTGAGGTTTGGACATCTTTATTGCGAGAATATGCTATTAAACAAGTGTTTTGGAATAAAGATTATGAACCCTCCGCTATACAAAGAGATGCGGCTGTTACCGAATTATTGACTTTGAATGGTGTACAAACATTCTCATTCAAAGACCAAGTTGTTTTTGAAGAAGCCGAGATTGTAAAAGCGGATGGATTACCTTATACAGTATATACTCCCTTTAAAAACAAATGGTTGGAAAAATACAAATCGATGGCTCCTGTTACAGAATTTGATTTGGTATCGCTTTTTTCTAATTTTTTTAAAAGTAAGTTTGATTTTCCGAGTTTGGAACAAATAGGTTTTGTTCCAAGTTCAATTAAGGTAAAGCCTCATAACTTAAAGTTAGTTAGTAATTATCATGAAACACGTGATTTTCCTGCTTTAGATAGTACCTCGTATTTGTCTCCTCATTTGCGTTTTGGCACCGTTAGTATTCGGAAATTAGTGAATTGGGCTGCAAAAAAGAATGCTGTTTTCTTGAGTGAATTAATTTGGAGAGAATTTTTTATGCAAATTCTTTTTCATTTTCCTAAAGTGCAAAATAGGAATTTCAAGTCGGCTTACGATGGAATTGAATGGCGCAATAATGAAGACGATTTCAAACGTTGGTGCGAAGGGAAAACAGGTTATCCAATGGTCGATGCTGGAATGCGTCAATTGAACGAAACAGGTTATATGCACAACCGAGTGCGTATGGTGGTAGCGAGTTTTCTTTGCAAACATTTATTAATTGAATGGCAGTGGGGCGAAGCCTATTTTGCTGAAAAATTATTGGATTACGAAATGGCAGCTAATGTGGGAAATTGGCAATGGGCAGCTGGAACAGGCTGTGATGCCGCTCCTTATTTTAGAGTGTTTAATCCGGATATTCAACAGAAAAAATTTGACGAAAAAGGGATTTACATTCGACAATGGATTAAAGAATTTGATTTGGGCTATGACCAACCTATGGTAGATCATGCGATGGCAAGAGACCGAGCGATTGCTACTTATAAAGCAGGTATTTTAAAATAATTTCATAAAAAAAACTCCCGATAACTTGAAAAGTAATTCGGGAGTTCCAACCTAACCATAACTAATAATTTTAATTCTTTAGCTTAATTTATTTGAAATTAAACTGATGAATTCTTTACGTGTTTTGTCTTTTTCAAAAGCTCCTGTAAACGAAGAAGTTGTTGTCACAGAATTTTGCTTTTGAATACCACGCATTTGCATGCACATGTGTTGGGCTTCTATCACAACGGCCACTCCAAGAGGTTCTAATGCCTCTTGAATACAGTCTTTGATTTGGTCTGTCAATCGTTCTTGCACTTGCATTCTACGAGCAAAAGCATCTACAACACGAGGAATTTTACTCAAGCCAACAATTTTACCATTAGGAATATAAGCTACGTGTGCTTTTCCAAAAAAGGGTAACATATGGTGTTCACACATGGAGTACACTTCAATGTCTTTGACTACAATCATTTGTTTGTGGTCTTCCGTAAACATAGCTGAAGTTACTATTTCTAAAGGATTTAATCCGTAACCATGGGTTAAATATTGCATTGCTTTAGCTACTCTTTCGGGTGTTTTTTCAAGACCTTCACGAGTGACATCCTCGCCTAAATTTTCAATTATAGTTTTGTAATTATCGGATAGAATTTCAGTAATTTTGGTATTGTATTCTTCTTTTTTTTCGTAGTTTTTCATTTAGTATTTTTGAGGTGTTTATTAAATTTTAAAGCTGACAATACCATAATCCATTTCGAATATTTGTCCTGAGATGGATTTTGCTTTTTCAGAAATCAAAAAGTCAGCCATTTCAGCCACTTCTTTTGCCTGTAAATAGCCTTTCATAGGGTGACGTTCTATCATATTTTCTTTCATTCGGTCGTTTCTCAAAATTCCCGAAGCCAAAGTGGTGTCTGTAATTGTAGGCGCTATGGCATTGATACGAATACTCGAAGCTAATTCGGCTCCAAGCGATTTTACTAATCCTTCCACTCCTGATTTTGCAGTAGCAATACTCGCATGAAAGGGCATACCTAATTTGGCCGCAACCGTGCTAAACAATAGTATAGAAGGCTGATTTCCTTTTTTCAAAACAGGCAAGTATTTCTGAATCACTTTTACTGCTCCAATTACATTGATTTCAAAATCATTTCTGAAATCGTCAATACTCAAACTTCCAATAGGTTTTAGTGTAATCGAACCTGGACAATATATTACGCTATCCAAACTTTCAATTTCAGGAAGAACGTCTTGCAAAACATCTAACGAAAAATGCGTTAGGTTTGGATGTGAAATTTCAGGTGCAGTACGACTTATTGTATAAACACTATTGTTTTCTAATTGTTGTTGCAAAATTGCATTGCCTATTCCTTTGCTTCCGCCAATGATTAGTATTTTCTTCATTTTGTATGATTTAGCGTTTCGCTATTTTATTGTTATTTATTTGTCGTTGACGACTGCATTTAAAACGTCCTTCTCTAAAATCACGTAATTTTTCATGTTTTGTTTTTCTACCTTGTACTCTGGCGCGCCACATTCTGAAGCTAGACGGTTTCATTTCAGTGCGCATAAGGTCAATCACTTCTTGTTCTTTTAACCCAAATTGTAGTTGAATAGCATCAAATGTAGTTCGGTCTTCCCAAGCCATTTCAATGATGCGGTCTTTTTCTATATCAGTTAATTCTTTTTTCATCAATTGTATTTTTGATAATTGTGTACTACAATTTCAGCTTTCAAATCAAATAATAAATTGTATAAACCAAAGAAGGTTCGGTTCATATAAATGAAATGTTTGGAACCTCGATTTCCATTCATTTTTCTTAGGTTTGTATCATTAGCAAAGCGTTCTCCGAGCTGTGCAATATTTTGAAAAAATACCTCGTCAGAGAAATCAAAAGTGTCAGATTGGAAAGGTTGTGTAAACAAAGTCAATAAATCATAAAACATAGCGGTAAAATAGGCTACTTCTTCAGGAGTATCATCGGTGCGTAAGATTTCTAATTCGAATAATTTTTCGCTGAAAAGTGCTTTATTATCTATAATTTCTTTTTTAATCAATTCAAAATAGGGGGTATAAAAGTCATTCGGAATGGCTTTCATACATCCAAAATCCAAAGCCACTAATTCATTATTTTTGTTGACTAAGAAATTCCCCGGATGTGGGTCGGCATGTACTTTGCGCAATACATGAATTTGGTACATATAAAAATCCCAAAGTGCCTGGCCCAATTGATTTCCAACCTTGGTATTGGTGTTTTCTTTGGTAAATTCAGATAGATGCAATCCTGTCATCCAATCCATAGTAATGATCCGTTCTGATGAATATTCAGGATAATAATTAGGGAAAACCAAATGGTCAATTTTAGAACAAGTGGCTACCACTTCCTGACTTTGTTTCAGTTCTAACAAATAGTTGGTTTCTTCAATTAATTTATCTTCTACTTCTTTGAAATATTTGTCTGAATCTTTGCCTTGTAAATTGAACATTCTGATAGCGATAGGTTTTACCAAAGCCAAATCAGACGAAATGCTATTCGCTACACCAGGATACTGAATTTTCACAGCCAATTTTTTACCATTCTTGGTTGCTAAATGCACCTGTCCAATACTCGCTGCGTTAACCGAATTAGGATTGAATTCATCAAAGATTTCATAAGGAGTTTTGCCTAAGTTCGATTTGAATGTTTTTAATACTAAAGGAGCTGAAAGTGGCGGAACTGAAAATTGTGACAATGAAAATTTTTCGACATAAGCTTGCGGTAAGAAACTTTTGTCCATGCTTAACATTTGAGCTACTTTCAAAGCACTTCCTTTAAGGCTTTTAAGTCCGTCATAAATATCTTCGGCATTATCTTCGTTTAGCTTATCGCGATTTAGAGTAGGGTTGACTACTTTTTCGCTATAGTATTTTAAATAATTGACTCCTACTTTGGCACCAGTTTGTACTAATTTGCTGGCGCGTTCTATTTTAGAAGTAGGAATATAATCTATAGTTTTCATTTAGTTGTGTTGTAGTTTTTCTTTGAAAAGGAATTTTCCAAAATCAATGAGGCTTTCTAACGGAGCTGTATTCATTAATTCAAAAGAAGCTTTTACCGATTTTTCGATAAAAAGATCTGTCTTTTCAAAAGAGGCAGAATTATCGTCTAACCAAAATTTTAAGGTCATTACTAATTGAAACCAAGCCGATTCTTGCAAGGCTTTTTCTTGAATTTTTTGAAATTTTTCTTGTTTCAATCGGTATTCGTCAGAGATGATTCCACTGACAAAATTTTTGAAACCATTTCGTAAACTAGCCAACTGCATCAACCCTTGTAATGGATTTTTGCTTTCGTTTAAACTCAAGACAATATAACTACGATTAGCCGTTAACAACTCAAAGAAAGTAAAATAGAAACTTAGCATTTTACTTTTCATGTCATAGTATTCATAATCTTTGTCTTTATCTAATAATTCCAAAGTTTTTTCTAAAAAGAGATTGAAAATTTCCTTTTCTACTCCTTCAAGTCCACCAAAAAAGGTATAAAACTCTGCTTCGGTCAATCCATTTGCTTTTGCAAAATGATAAACTGATTTTGGTTTTCCATTGTTTTCAAGGGTGTCTTGCATGAACATTGATACTATTTTGTCTTTTGTCAAGGTTGGTTTTTTAGTAGCCATTTTCAATTTGTTTTCAAATTAGAGTATAAAGATATAAAATGTTTAACGATATAATGCAAAAGTTAAACAAAATATTTGTTTATATTTGTGATGAATTCAAAATAAGAAACGTTTTATAAAATGAAAAAAAATGTTGTATTGACGGGCGGGACTGGATTTATTGGTAAAAAGTTAACACAGTTACTTTTAGAAAACGGATTTTCAGTATCTATTTTGAGTCGCTCCCCTAAAAAAAAATCGGAGGGAATTTCGTACTTTCAATGGGATATTGAAGCGGGAACTATTGATGAATCGGCCATTTTGAATGCTGATTATATAATTCATTTAGCGGGTGAAAATATTGGAGCTAAGCGATGGACTGCAGGTCGTAAAAAGGCAATTTTAGATAGTCGCGAAAAATCTACCCAGCTATTGTATGCTTGTTTGCAAAAACACAATAAGCAATTAGAATCCTTCATCTCGGCCTCTGGTGTTGGAATTTATGGAGCTATCAATGACGAATTAGTTTGTACAGAAACTACTCCAGCAGCTTCAGATTTTTTAGGAACGGTTTGTCAAAAATGGGAATCAGCAACTGTACCTATTCACAATTTAGGAATTCGAACAGTGCAAATCCGAACAGGATTAGTTTTAGGCAAAGGAGATGGTGTTTTACAGCAACTGCTTCCATTGTTTCGTTATAGATTAGGAAGTGCTATAGGTTCTGGAAAACAATACATGCCTTGGATTCATATTGACGATTTGTGTCGTATTTATTTAGCCGCAATCACCAATTCTGAAATGAAAGGGCCGTACAATGCGGCTGTAGATGACGGTACTACTAATGCCAGTTTTTCGGCTGCTTTAGCTAAAGTATTGGGTTATACCATTTGGTTACCCAATGTCCCAGCTTTTGTTTTGCAATTAGTGTTAGGAGAAATGTCACAATTGGTTTTACAAGGTAGGAGAGTAGCCTCTGATAAAATAGAGGAAACCGGATTTCAATTTCAATTTACTGATTTAGAAAAAGCGTTACGCCATTGTTTATCGCACTAATTTTGTTGTAGTGTACAGTTCAAATGAGTATGAACTGTCTTTGAAATTTTTGGTAAAATCATAGTTGGAATTTCGATTTTAAAATCATCTGTATTTAAGTTAAAATCAGTTGTGATTTGTAGGCTACGTGCCATTTTCTTAATTAGTGCATTTACAGTAATATTTTGTGTAACTCCATGAATTTTTATTTTCCCGTTGATTGGTAAAACAATTCCTTCCGGACTAATTTTATTTGTGTCTAAATTGGATATAATCCCTTTAAAAACAGCTCTTGGATATCGATCACTTTCCATATAAATTTCGTTGAAATGTGTTCTCATTAAATCGCGTTTAAAATTAAAATCTTTAATTTTTACTACACAAGTAATGGTTTTTTCTTCTGTATTTAAAACACATTTGACAGAATGATTTTGTGCGCTTACTTCTTCAAAAAGCGGAACAGAGGCTTCAAAATTAATTGTGCCAGATTGCGTTGTCCATTTTTCTTGAGCAACAGAAAAACAACTAATAAAAAGAAAAAGTAGGGATATACTTTTTTTCATAACTAAAGGAGTTTGTATCTAAAGTTACGAATTTTAGGATTAAATCCAAAGAAAATTGAAATCTAGTTCAATTCGATTGAAACATTGTATTTCTTGAGACTTTCAATAGTTTCAATAGAACTGTAATCAAAAATTTCTTCGTGTAAGTCTCTTTCTTTCTTCAAAGCAATTTGTTTGAGACAATTGCAAAAACGACGTACTTCTTTTAGATTGGAAATAATCAATCCAGGAACAGGCACGCTATTGCCTTCTTTGTCTTTGGCAACCATTGTAAAATAAGAGGAGTTACAATGTTTAACTACTCCAGTTTGGATGTTTTCGGCTTCCACTCGTATTCCAATAATCATCGAGCTTTTACCTACATAATTAACGCTAGCTTTCATGGTAACAAGCTCTCCCACTTCAATAGGTTTTAAGAAATTAACCGTGTCAACAGAAGCTGTAACACAGTAATTGCCTGAAAATTTAGAGGCGCATGCAAACGCAATTTGATCCAATAACGATAAAATATAACCTCCGTGAATTTTGCCGCTAAAATTAGTGTGCGAAGGGAGCATTAGTTCTGAAATACTAATGTAGGATGAAGCTACGGTTTTAAAAGTAGTGCTCATAGTTTATGATTCTAGTTGATTTTCGTCTTTATCTGCCCGATTTAAAATGGTGTCGGGAAGTGCTTTTTTGGCTTTGGCTCCCATTTTTTTCAAACGTTCGACACTGCTAATTAAGTTTCCTTTTCCTTCTACTAATTTGTTCATCGCTCCTGCATATTCCACTTTACTTTCGTCGATTTTTTTGCCAATTTTAATTAAATCGGCTACAAAACCTTCAAATTTATCGTATAGAGCTCCCGCTTGACGCGCAATTTCCAAAGCGTTTTCTTGTTGCTTTTGATTGGTCCACATGCTATCAATAGTGCGTAAAGTAGCCAATAAAGTAGCTGGAGTTACGATGACGATATTTTTTTCAAAAGCTTTGTTGTACAACGAAGTGTCTTCGTTTAAAGCCATAGCAAAAGCGGGTTCGATAGGGATAAATAGCAAAACAAAATCAGGACTTTCAATTTGGTACAAGTCTTGGTAATTTTTGGTTCCTAATTGTTCTACGTGGCGTTTGATGGATGTAACGTGCTCTTTGAGGTAATTTGCTTTCAGTTCTTCATCTTCTTCATTGCTATATTTTTCGTAAGCTGTCAAAGATACTTTTGAATCGACAATCATTTTTTTGCCATCAGGTAAATTAATCACCACATCAGGAAATACCCGATTGCCATCTGCTGTTGTAAATGCTTGTTGGACTTCATATTCTCGTCCTTTTTCCAAACCTGATTTTTCCAAAACGCGTTCTAAAACCAATTCGCCCCAATTCCCTTGCATTTTACTATCGCCTTTTAAGGCTTTAGTCAAATTGATGGTTTCTTTACTCATTTGGAGATTCATTTCGCGTAAGCCAAGAATTTGTTGGCGTAAAGCGGCGTGGTAATCAATACTTTCCTTATGAGTGTCTTCGACTTTCTTTTCGAATAATTGAATTTTATCTTGTAGAGGCGATAAGATATTTTGTAAATTTTCTTTATTCTGCTCGGTAAATTTATTTGATTTCTCGTCTAATATTTTGTTGGCCAAATTTTCGAATTCTTTGGTGAATTTTTCTTGAAGCTGTTCTACTTCTTGTTTTTGTTCTTTATTGCGTTCCCAAAGATTTTCAAAATCGACTTCTTTTTTAGAAAGCTGAATGGCTAAACTGTCTTTTTCGTTTCGGATAGCTTCCTTCTCGTTTCTTTCTTTTTCTAGAGTTTCTTTAAAGTCTTGAATTTGGGCTTGACTCGCTACAATTTTTTCTTCCAAACTAATTTTTTCAGCTTGCATTTTAGCAGAGAAAATAAGTTTTCCAATGTATATTCCAATGGATAATGCGATTATAAAAGCGAATAAAATAGGAAGAGTAGTAAACATTTTTTTATTTTTTTATGGACAGTAAAAGTAAGAAATTCTAATCTGATTTAGAAAATCAATCTACACATTCCATAAGTAATAAATCTCCATCGTTATGTTCAATGGTTACTATACCATCTTGGACAACATGGTTGCTACTTCCAGTTCGAAGGCCTATGGTAAGATTGTCTCCTTTTAAAGGGTAGAAAAGGTTAGTAGAATGAATACCAGTAACATGGCCTATTGGAATTAAAGAAATAGGTGTTTTTGCTGGGTACCATTTTTCAAATTTTTTAGGTAATAAAAATATTTTGGAATGATCGTCTAAAATTACAATTTTCAAAGTATCGCGATACCGGATGATGTTGGTAATATTGGTTATGGTATGGTCTGCTCTTTTACCAGTAGCCCAAACTACATTTACAGCAGTGATGTTGCGCGAAATTAAATAATCAAATGCTTTTTCTAGGTCTGTTTTGTCTTGATCTGGGGTGTGGATAATTTCAATTGGGAACTGTTTGGTTTTGTATTGTTCTGGGTTAAAATTCCGATCGAAATCTCCTAATAAAATATCAACTTTGATGTCTAATTCCATCACGCGTTCTATAGCGGAGTCAAGTACAACAACTAATGGAGACCATTCTAATAATTGTCCCAATAATTCAGATTGACATGCAGCTCCATTTGCTATGATTAAAGCGGGTTCTTGGTCATCTCTAACAATGTGATGTGAAGACATTTTGATTTATTTTAGTAATGTAAAGATATTAAATTAATTAAGGGGGATAAAGTTGGATAAAATAGATGTTGAATTTGATGCATTTATTGTACAGTATAATTTACGGTATCATATTCGCTCAAGGAAAAATAGCCTAATGGAAAATTTTCTGGATGAGTACTATTAATAATATTTCCTCTTACAGTAGCTGGAGGAGATTGGAAAGGGCTGCCTCCACTATTACCTGCAATAGTTACAATAATATTCATATAATTATAATATCTTTTCGAAATACCATAGTGATTGATTTCAACTCTATCTCCTGGTTTTAAATTGTCATTTTGAGAAATACTAAAAAATTCATTACCATTAAAAAAATTATCATCATCAGCATAAAAGTTTGAAGTAGCTTGATTAGAATAAGTATAACGATACAGATAATAATTAGGGGTGTTTGCAGGATCATTATAAAATGCTTTCAATTCAATATTTTTACCACTAAATCCACCTTGGTTGTTTTGTGTCACTCTAGTAATTGACGCAACAGGTAGTAAAGTTTCTGTGGCAACATACGTATTTCCATCAGCTATTACTGTGAGAGTATAATTTTCGCCAATTACAGGAACAAAATTCGAACATTTGTATTCTCCAGTAGCAGGTATTTCTATAAAGTTAAAAATTGTGTTGTGGCTATTTTTAATAAAAACAGTAGCACCTGAAACCTTACTAGGTGTATTAGTGTAAAAGCTCGTTGTTGTACTCAATTTTATTTTTTGAGTACTACCACTGCTACCTTTTTTCCAAATTATAGCCGCTTCTATAACTAATTTTGGAGGTGCTGTTTCTAAATGTAAAGGAATTACTTCTTCACAACCGAGAAATAAAAAGTTCAAAATTACCACCCAAAAGAAATGTATTTTTTTCATAATCCTAAAATTTAAAGTTGTAACTTACTGCAGGAACTATTCCGAAAATTGATGTCTTAACAGCTTCGTTATCTCTGGTTTCACTATTCTGTCTAAAATTAATTGCGGCAGCATTTTTTCTATTGTATACATTATAAATACTAAAAACCCATTCGTTTTTCCAATTACGATTGTTGTTTTTTCTTGGCGTTAATGTAGCAGATATGTCAAGATGATGATAAGCAGGAAGTCTGTTTTTATTTCTTAGTCCATAGCTAGGGATCGTAATACCAAGGTATTGGTATTGACCATTTGGATAGGTTACAGGTTGTCCTGATTGTAAAGAAAAATTAGATCCAAAAGTCCATTTGTCATTGTGTAAGAAGCTAGTGGTTATTGCTAAATTGTGTGTTTTGTCATAAGCCGAATTATACCATTTTCCGTTATTAATCCCTGATTCAAGAGCTGTTCTTCCTGGAGTTTGTTGTTCTGATTTAGATAAAGTATAAGAAATCCAACCATTCAAACGGCCTTCGTTTTTCTTTAGCATAACTTCTAACCCGTACGATCGCATTTGACCATTAAGAATAACTTGTTCCAAAGCATTATTGGCAATCAAATCAGCTCCGTCGATATAGTCAATTCGGTTTTGTACTTTTTTGTAGAAGGTTTCCACTTCCAAGGAATAATTTTCATTTGCGAAATTATTGAAATAACCCAAAGCCACTTGGTCTGCAATTTGAGGTTTTATAAAAGTGTCACTTGGTGTCCAAACATCCAAAGGAGTAGGAGAAGAGGTATTGGAAATCAATTGGAGGTATTGCACCATACGATTGTAACTGGCTTTTACCGATTGTTTTTCATTTAATTGGTAAGCCAAAGAAAAACGAGGTTCCCAATAGTTGTAGCTTTTTAAGACCTCATTTTTTTGAAAAGTTTGTGTGCCAATAGGGGTTGACTTTTCATAAATTTGCATATTGGTATTGAAAGTTACCGGATTGTTATTAGCAAACACATTCAAATTGGATTGTCCTAAACGGTAAAACAAACTGTATCTTAATCCATAAGAAATCGAAAATTTCTTAGATAATTCCTGTTCAGCATTGATATACAATGCAGGTTCAAATGCGTATTTTTTATCCAGTTGCGAAAAGTTAATTCCCGATGTAGTACTTGACGGTCTTATGGTACCCGGATTAAAATCATAATAGATGGCATTAAGCCCATAATTCAATTTGAATCGGTCTGAAATATAGTTTTTGAAATCGTATTTAACATTGTAATTTTTGATTCCAGAATCCCATTGAAACCCTACAAAATTCAAATCAAGACCATAATAATAATCCGAATAAATTAAAGATAAATTAGAGAATAGTTTGTCAGAAAATAAGTGATTCCAACGCAAATTAAGGGTGGAGTTTCCGTAAATATTGGTAAAACTATTGGCTAAACTAAACACATCACGCCCAAAATAACCAGATAAATACAAATTGTTATTCGGGTTAAGTTTGTAGCTCATTTTAGTATTTAAATCATAAAAATAAGCAGCGTTATTCTTTTGGTCTTTCGATAATTTCATAAATAAATGCGCATACGAACTTCGACCTCCAATTAAGAAAGAGCCTCGATCTTTTACCAAAGGCCCTTCTATTAAAAGCCGACTTGAAATTAATCCGATACCTCCATTAGCATGGAATCCTTTACTACTTCCGTCTTTTTGATAAATATCTAAAACAGAAGAAGCCCTGCCTCCAAACCGTGCTGGAATACCGCCTTTGTATAATTTTAAATCTTTAATGGCGTCTGGATTAAAAACGGAGAAAAAACCAAATACGTGAGACGAATTAAATATAGTAGCTTCATCTAGCAGAATTAGGTTTTGGTCGGCTCCACCACCGCGAACATTGAACCCAGACGCTCCTTCGCCAGCGTTGGTTACACCTGGAAGTAATAAAATGGATTTTAAAACATCAACTTCACCTAAAACAACAGGCATTTTTTTGATAGCTACAATAGAAAGTTTATTAACGCTCATTTCAGGTTTCCGAATATCCGTTTTCGTTTTAGTATCCGTTATTATAACTTCTTTTAAAGTGTTTTCATTGGTCAACAATTTAAAATTAGTTTTTGTGTTTTGACTTAATTGTAGAGTTTCTTCAAGGGTTTGGTAACCCATATAACTAATTCGGACGCTGTAATTTCCTTTAGGGATGGTTATGGAATAAAAACCATATTCGTTAGTCGTTACTCCTGTTTTTAGTTCAGGAATAAAAAGGTTGACTCCAATCAAGTTTTCGTTGCTATTGCTGTCGCTAATAGTGCCACTTAGTGTGAATTTTTCTTGAGCGGTAGCCAATAAACAACTCAAAAACAACAAACACAATAGACTAATTTTTTTTGAAATCATAGTTTGATTATTATATTGAAAAGCAATGCAAATTTCAGTAAAAGTTGTGAGAAATTTTTCAAACAAGCGTTAAAATAAAAAAGGCAACTGAAATAGTTGCCTTTTTAAATTATTAGTAATGAGTTTGTATTAAGCGATTTTTGCTAAAATAGCGTTGAATGTTTCACTTGGTCTCATTGCTTTACTAGTTAATTCTGGATTAGGTTGGTAATACCCACCAATAGTTTGTGGTTTCCCTTGTGCTCCAATTAATTCGGAATTGATTGTAGCTTCATTTTCGATGAAAGCGGCTGCAATAGGAGCAAAAGTAGCTTTCAAAGAAGCATCTTTATCTTGTGCTGCCAATGCTTCTGCCCAATACATAGTTAGGTAGAAATGAGAACCACGGTTGTCAATTTGTCCTACTTTACGCGCAGGTGATTTATCGTTAGCTAAGAATTTTTCAGTAGCTACGTCTAAAGTTTCAGCTAAAACTAATGCTTTTGGATTGTTTAAGGTTTGGCTTAAGTGTTCTAAAGAAGCACCTAAAGCTAAAAATTCTCCTAGAGAATCCCAACGTAAGTATCCTTCTTCAACGAATTGTTCTACGTGTTTTGGAGCAGAACCACCTGCACCTGTTTCAAACAAACCTCCTCCATTCATCAAAGGAACGATAGATAACATTTTAGCTGAAGTTCCTACTTCTAAAATTGGGAATAAATCCGTTAAATAATCACGTAATACGTTTCCTGTAACTGAGATCGTGTCTAATCCTTTTACAATTCTTTCCAAAGTAGCTTTAGTAGCAGCCACAGGAGATAGAATTTGAATATCTAAACCAGTTGTATCGTGGTCTTTTAGGTATTTTTGAACTTTTACAATTAATTCTCTATCGTGTGCTCTGTTTTCGTCCAACCAAAAGATAGCAGGTGTGTTGGATAAACGCGCTCTGTTTACGGCTAGTTTAACCCAGTCTTGAATTGGAGCGTCTTTGGCTTGACACATTCTGAAAATATCTTTTGCTTCCACAGCTTGTTCCATTAATACATTTCCGTTGGTATCTACTACACGAACCACTCCGTCCGCTTGTATTTGGAATGTTTTATCATGAGAACCATATTCTTCTGCTTTTTGAGCCATTAAACCTACGTTAGGAACACTTCCCATTGTAGTTGGATCAAAAGCACCATTTTGTTTACAAAAATCGATAGTAGCAGTATAAACACCTGCATAACAACGGTCTGGAATAATAGCTACAGTGTCTTGTTGTTTCCCGTCTTTGTTCCACATTTGTCCTGAAGTACGAATCATAGCTGGCATAGAAGCATCTACAATTACATCAGAAGGAACATGAAGGTTGGTGATTCCTTTATCAGAGTTTACCATGGCTAAAGCGGGACCGTTTTCAATAGCTTGATTAATAGCGGCTTCTACTTCGGCTTGTTGTGCGTGTCCTGCAATTTTTGCATATACATCACCTAAACCATTTCGGGTATCAATGTTTAATTCAGCAAATAAAGTAGCATATTTTTCAAAAACATCTTTGAAATACACTTCAACGATGGCGCCAAAAATAATTGGGTCAGACACCTTCATCATAGTAGCTTTTAAGTGAACAGAAAGTAAAATACCTTGTTCTTTAGCTTCTTTAATTGTTTTGGCTACAAAAGATTTTAAAGCATTCAAGTTCATTACTGAGCTGTCAATGATTTCTCCTGCTTTTAATGGGGTACTTGCTTTTAAAACTGAAGTGCTTCCGTCTTTTCCAACGAATTCAATTTTAACATCTGTAGCATCGGCAACAGTTACTGATTTTTCACTTCCGTAAAAATCGCCCGTTTCCATTGAAGCTACGTGTGTTTTTGAAGTGGATGACCAAGCTCCCATGGAATGCGGATTTGCTTTGGCGTAATTTTTTACTGCTTTTGGTGCTCTACGATCGGAGTTTCCTTCACGTAACACTGGGTTTACAGCAGAACCTAATATTTTAGCATATTTTGCTTTTACATTTTTTTCCTCTTCGTTTTGTGGCTCTTCAGGATAATTAGGTAAAGCATATCCGTGAGATTGTAGTTCGGCAATGGCTGCTTTCAATTGTGGAACTGAAGCAGAAACGTTTGGTAATTTAATAATGTTCGCTTCAGGGGTTGTAGCCAATTGACCTAATTCAGCTAAAGCATCTCCTGTTTTTTGGTTTTCTGCCAAATACTCTGGAAAATTAGCTAAAATTCTTCCTGCTAAGGAAATGTCTCTTGTTTCAATTTCAATATCAGATGTTGCCGTAAAAGCTTGAACGATAGGTAAAAAAGAATAGGTTGCTAACAAAGGGGCTTCGTCTGTAAGCGTGTAAAAAATTTTGGATTTCTGTGCCATTGTTTTATTTTTAAAATCGAATCTATTTATGGTTTTGCTACTAAAACGTTTTAGTTCGTTTTTTGAGCGGGGCAAATATATGAAAATCAGATGTAAAAACGATTCGTAGGGTTCGATAAAAACGAATAATTTCAGGGATTACACACCTTATTTGTAAATTGTGATTTTTATGGGGGTAAAATTCCTAATTTGAGAATTTTTAGTTCTATAATTAGCAAAAAAAAGTCCCAACATTGTTGAGACTTTTATAATAAATCGATAAAATACTATCTTCTTTTATCTTTGATTTTTGCTTTTTTACCAGTAAGTTCTCTGAAGTAGAAAATTCTAGCTCTACGTACAGCACCTTTCTTATTGATTTCAATTTTTTGCAAAGCTGG
>JACCDQ010463070.1_pt1 | contig 22597 bp, 20 predicted proteins | sample 7446031 | NCBI WGS metagenome assembly JACCDQ01 (sample SAMN15323442, study PRJNA562643) | freshwater metagenome | isolation source: river surface water | place: USA:Blue River Watershed | collected 2017-08-17 | reverse complement strand
TTTTTATATAGTTAGTGCCCGTTTTACTTTAGCACAACCGCTGCTAAAGCAGGTAATTCCAAATGCAACACCTGCCATTGATTGGTTCCGTCTACTGAGCTTGCTTTTACCTCTTGATTGAATAAGTCCCCTACACCCCAGAAAGCAGCGGCATCACTATTGAATATTTCCTTCCATTCAGTCTTTCCATACACATGAATGGGGAATTGATGTCTTGGCACTGGAGTCATGTTAAATACAACTAGAATCTCCTCCTTTGGATCTTTGCCTTTTCGTTTAAATGCAATCACGCCTTCTTGCCTTTTGTTGGTTTCTACCCACTCAAATCCACCCACGTCATATTGTAACTCATACAATGCTGGGTGCGCCTTATACAATGCATTCAATTGCTGCACACAGTATTTCATGCCCCCATGACTTTTATATTGCAATAAGTCCCATTGTAACTCTGATTTGTAATCCCATTCCTTTGTCGCAGCAAATTCATTCCCCATGAATAATAATTTTGCACCAGGATGTAAGAACATATAGGAATAGAGCAATCTTAAGTTAGCAAATTTCTGCCACTCGTCCCCTGGCATTTTGTATAACATGGGGCTTTTTCCGTGCACCACTTCATCATGACTTAATGGCAACATGAAATGCTCATCATAATAATACATCATAGAAAAGCTAAACTTATCCTGCGCACCTGATCGCATGATGGGATCTAGTTTAAAATAATCCAAACTATCATGCATCCACCCCATCATCCACTTCATACCAAAACCCAATCCATCCATAAATACGGGTTGACTTATTCCTGGCCAATCCGATGCCTCTTCTGCAATAGTTTGTATCGCAGGAAAATCACGGTATAAAGTGATATTTAAATCTTTAATGAACTCAATTGCTTCGATATTCCCATTTCCGCCAAACTCATTCGGCTCCCATTCTCCTTCTTCTCTACTATAATCCAATCTTAACATAGAACTTACTGCATCCACCCTCAATGCGTCAATATGAAATTGATCACACCAAAACTTTGCACTACTAATTAAGAAAGACTTAACCTCTCCTCTTTTATAATTAAAAATATAAGAATTCCAATCTGGATGATAGCCTTTTCGCATATCAGCATATTCATAGGTATTGGCACCATCAAACATAAATAAGCCATGGCTATCATACGGAAAATGAGATGGAACCCAATCCAATATCACCCCAATGCCCGCTTGATGAAATGCATCTACCAAAGCTGCAAATTCTTGCGGATTACCAAATCGAGAAGTGGGTGCAAAGAATCCAACGCCTTGATAACCCCAACTTCCATCAAATGGATGTTCCATCACAGGCATAAATTCAACATGTGTAAAGCCCATTTCTTTTACATAGGGCACCATCAAATGAATCAGCTGTGTATACGAATTGTAACTATCCTCATTGTGTTTATCTGGTCGCATCCAACTTGCCAAATGCACTTCATACACCGAATAAGGTTGGTCTGTTCTGTTTTTAATCTTTCTATCTTCAAGCCATTGTTGATCCTTCCAAGCATAGGAGGTTTGCCAAGTGATTGAAGCTGTCAATGGTCTCAATTCCCAATAATGCGCAAATGGATCTCCTTTGTCTAAAATCATACCCTTATAGCCATGGATATGGTATTTATACACTTCTCCTTGCCCAATGTTTGGAATAAAACCTTCCCATATGCCCGATGATTCTAATCTTACTTTTAACGGATGCGCGTCGTTGCTCCAATCATTGAAATTACCTTTAACAAATACGGCAGTTGCATTAGGCGCCCAAACACTAAAATAAGTACCCTTCACGCCCATCACTTCAATCTGCTTATTGCCAAATAATTGGTATAAAGTAGAATGTGTGCCGTGCTGAAAAGCATGAATGTCCTCTTCTGTAAACAGCGAGTAATTCCAAACCGCTTGTGCAGTATCTACAAAATGTATGGCTTCGTATTTTGACATGAATTCTATTTAGTCAGTTCAATCACTTGCATTGTAAGTGCAGGTATCTTAAACTGTTTTGTAATGGTCTTTCCTGAAACGACTTCTTTTCCGCCAGCAAAGCCATTGGTTCTTTCCTTATAATCACTAAAATCAACATTTCGATCTTGTTCACTTGTATTCATCACACACATCACAGTTTGATTGTCGTCGTATCTAAAATAAACATAGAGTCCTTCATTTGGCAAGTATTGCATCATCTTCCCCTTTGTGATTGCAGTTGATGATTTTCTAAATTGACCTAATTTTTTTGTGAATGATAACATGTCTATTTCAGCAGGCGTTAATCCTTCTTGTGTAAAAGTATTCTTTTTATCTCCAGCCCATCCTCCTGGAAAATCTAAGCGAACCCAACCGTCAGGATTAGAGATGCCTTTCATCAATACTTCTGTTCCATAATACAATTGAGGTATGCCTCTGCAAGTCATTAACCATGCAACACCCATTTTAACCTTAGGAATACTCTCACCAACCTGAGATAAAATTCGAGTCATATCATGATTGTCCAAGAAGATGACATTACGTGTTGCGTCTTTATATAAAAAGTCATTGGATAAGGTATTGTATAATTTACTCACGCCTTCCATCCACCCAAATTTTTCATTCAATGCTGGTTGGATACCATACAATAAGGTTTGAAAATCTGCCACCCCTTGTAAATTACTTTTAAAGGGGGTATTGATATTGTTCTGCGCAAAATATGCTTGATTCGCTGTGCCATGCACCCAACATTCACCGAAAGAGGTGATTTTAGGATACTCTGTTTCCAAGGCTTGATTGCATCGATTCATGAATGCCAAGTCATTGTAGATATAGGTATCGATTCTCCAACCATCGATGCCAAAAGTTTCAACAGACCAAATAGCGTGTTGTATTAAATAGTTGGCCACAAACTCATTTTCGTGATTCACATCTGGCATTTCAGTTGTAAACCAACCATCTGCCAATTTTCTTTTATCCTGAACCGAAGCATGCGGATCAAAAACTGGCTGATCCTTGTAGTTGGTTTGTGTGAATTTTGGCCATTGATGCAACCAATCTTTTGCAGGTGCATCTTGTACTAAAAAATGAAATCGTCCAACATGATTGTAAACTGCATCTTGTATCAACTTCATCCCTCTTGCATGAAGTGCGTCACTTAATGCTAAATAAGCAGTCTCGCCACCAAACCTTTTCTCTACTGCATAATGATTGGTTGCAGCATATCCATGCTCAGTTCTATCAGGCATATCGTTTTCTAAAATAGGCGTCATCCACAAAGTGGTCGCTCCTAAATCTTGTAAATAATCAAGATGATTTTGTACACCTTTTAAGTCACCTCCATGTCTTAAAAATATAGAGTCTCTATTTAAAGACTGATCTTTTAAACCAGCAATACGATCATTACTTGGATCCCCATTGCTGAAACGATCAGGCATTAAAAAATAAATTAAATCTGATTGGTTGACTCCCTGTGCAAAACTAGTCCCATTTCCCTTGCGTCTTGGTTTTAATGGCCATACATGTGTAGTAATTCGATTGCCATCTTTGATTTGGATTTTTACATCACCTGGCTTTGCAGTTGGTGCAATTACAAGATCAACCGCGATATAATGTCCATTCTCAAAATGATGTACCTTATTCAAAGTCACCCCTGGATAATTGATTGCAATGGTTGATGAAGAAAAATCCGCATCAGTAGATCTCAATAATACTTGTACTTTATTCCATTTCATTTGCACAAACCAATTACTTGGATATGCTTCTGTTGCATTCGCCTGAATAGTCAAAAATAAAAAACCTATAATGGTAACAATAATAACACGTGCTGATCCTTTCATGTTTTCTGTTGATTAAATAAATAATAATGAACCTGAATACCTAGTCTGCTCAAAAGAAAATCTTAGTTTTTATCTTCTTTAATGATAAAGGCGCAAACCAAACCTGCTACCATTAATAATACGCCCCCAATCAATACGGCCATCAATCGGTCATTGTTTAAATAGGTAGACATGATTTTTCCGAAAAATAATGAAGCTATAATTTCAGGTAACACAATAAAGAAGTTAAAGATGCCCATATACATACCCATTTTGTGTTCTGGTATATAACCCGCTAACATTGAATACGGCATGGATAAAATAGACGCCCAAGCAATTCCAACTAAACCCATGCTCACATATAAAAGATTTGGCTGATCTACAAAATAAACGGAGACCAAACCCAATCCTCCAATCAATAAACACAAGGTATGGGTATATTTTTTCCCGATACGTCCAACCCAGAAAGGCAATGTAAATGAAAAGCCAAAAGTCACTAAATTTAAAATAGCAGATGTGGTATTAGCATGTTCTAAGCCCAAAGTGAATACTTCACTATTGGTTGCAGGATCACCATGAAAAATCTGCGTTGCAACACCTGTACTATAATAAAACCACATTAAAAATAAACCAGGCCAAGTGATGAAATTAACTAAGGCCAATCTTTTCATTTGCACTGGCATATGTTGAATAGAATGAATAATCTCTTTTACTATACCCAATTTTGGCATGGCATCATCCACGGCTTTAGTCGGATTAGAAGGAGGATATTCTTTACTTGTGATAATGGTATATAAAACGGATACAAAAAACACAGCACCGCCAATATAAAAAGACATTAAAATATTCTGAGGAATAGATCCATTGATTTTCTCTCTTGACACATCAAACCAATTTGCTAATAACTGAGGTAGGTAGCCCGCAATGAAAGAGGCCAATCCGATAAACATACTCTGCATTGCAAAACCAAAAGAGCGTTGTTTTTCATTTAAGTTATCTGCTACAAAAGCCCTGAATGGCTCCATTGTAATATTAATGCTTGAATCTAATATCCACAACACACCAGCAGCCATCCATACTGTTGGCGAATTAGGCATCACAAACAATAAAGCAGAACTTAAAATTGCACCCACTAAGAAAAATGGACGTCTTCTACCCAATTTAGGATGCCATGTTCTATCGCTAAAATAACCTACTATCGGTTGAACAATCAATCCAGTCATTGGCGCCGCTAACCACAATCCTGGAATTTCATCTGGCGATGCACCCAAAAATTCATAGATCGCACTCATGTTACCCATTTGCAAACTCCAGCCAAATTGGATACCAAAAAAACCAAAACACATGTTCCATATTTGCCAGAAACTCATCTTTACTTTCTCGCCCGTATACGCTGTACTCATTGTTTATTAAATTTTAAATCCATTAGGAATGATTGCCCCTTTTTTGATCACAATAATATTGTCTTTGATGGTATATAAAGGATGATCTACTTTTTCTAAATGCGATCCCCCTTTGATATGAACATCATTTCCAATTGAACAGTTTTTATCTACAATTGCATCTTCAATAGTGCAACGTTCCCCAATGCCTAATATGGGGTCTCCAGAAGCATTCTTTTTATTGATCTGTTCAATCGTTTCATAATAATCACAACCCATGATATAAGAATTTTTAACTACGGTATCTTTCCCAATTCTAGAACGAATACCAATCACTGATTGTGTAATTTCTTTTGCATGAATGATAGAGCCTTCCGCTATGATTGCTTTATTGATAATGGTGCCACTAATTTTTGCAGGCGGTAACATTCTTGGTCTGGTGTAGACCGTTTGTGCACTATCAAATAAATTGAACGGAGGTATTTCATCTGTTAAAGCTAAATTGGCTTCAAAGAAAGAATAAATATTCCCTATATCTGTCCAGTAGCCATCATATTGATAGCTTAATACTTTATAATTTGAAATAGAATCAGGAATGATTTCTTTTCCGAAATCTGTTGCTTTTGGATGTACTTCATTTAATAATTGGAATAAAATTTCTTTATTAAATACATAGATCCCCATTGATGCCAAATAGTTGCGTCCTTGTGATTGCATCGCCATACCAGTATCACTAATCCATTCTGGCAATACCTCTTTACTTGGCTTTTCAATAAATGAGGTAATCACATGTTCCGAATTGGATTTTAAAATACCAAATTCAGGCGCATCTCTTTCTCCAACAGGAATAGTGGCAATAGTCAATGCAGCGCCACTTTCTCTGTGTGCATCTATCATTTTACTAAAATCCATTTGATATAACTGATCCCCACTTAAAATTAACACATACTCGAAATCGAAGTTTTGAATATGTCTTAAAGATTGTCTCACCGCATCTGCCGTACCCTGAAACCATCCAGGATTATCAGGTGTTTGTTCTGCAGCAAGGATATCTACAAATCCAGAACTAAATGCACTAAAATGATAAGTGTTCTTGATATGCTGATTCAATGAAGCTGAATTGAATTGCGTCAACACAAAAATTCGATTCAAATTACTATTGATACAATTACTGATAGGAATATCTACCAGTCTATATTTACCTGCAATAGATACAGCAGGTTTTGAACGACTAGCTGTAAGCGGGTACAATCTTGACCCAGCGCCACCACCTAATATGATAGAGACGGCTTTTTTTGCATAATTAGACATGATAGTATTCATTAAAATGGTTAATTGGATTCATAAACAGCTTGATATGCATGTACAACTGATTCCCAACTATGGTCAATCGACATCGCATGTTCTATCATTTGTTTCATTTTATTTTTATCTTGATAAACTGATATCGCACGCTCAATAGCATGTACCATATCCTGTTCGCTTGCATGTATAAAGCGAATGCCAAAGCCTCCTTCGTCACCCATGTCAATGACAGTATCATGCAAACCACCCGTATCTCTTACCATTGGGATCGTACCATATCTTAATGCATACATTTGATTCAAACCACAAGGCTCCACCCTACTTGGCATCAATAAAAAATCAGCTGCAGCATAGGCTTCATGTCCTACTTTTTCATCATACCCAATATAAGTATTGTACACACCTGGATACAATTGTACCAAATAGTTCAAAGCAGATTCAACTGGCGTTTCTCCTGCACCAATCATTAAAAAATTGGCGCCTCCATTGGTTTTATCCAATGCATGTTGTATGGCACCAGGCAATACATCTGCCGCTTTTTCGTGCACCAATCTGCCAATAAAAACAATGAGCGGTTTATTAAAGTCTAAATTAAATCGCTCGCACAATAACAATTTATTTTTCTGTTTCTCCTTTTCGAAGTTTTGTTGATTAAAATGATATGACACAAATGGATCCGTATCAGGATTCCAAACTTCATTGTCTATCCCATTTAATATCCCAATGCATTTTCCTTGCTCATATTCAAATAAAGGCTCCAATCCATTGGACTGGTATTTCAATTGTTGCATATAGGTAGGACTTACCGTCGTCACTTTGTCCGCACATTTAATCGCAGTAGCCAAGGGATTGATGCATCCATCCCATTCAAGCATGCCTCTTTTCCAGGTATCCCATCTTGGAATTAAAGTAGATTTTTCCCATCCCATTGATCCGTGATATTGTGCATTGTGAATGGTTAAAATAGTTTTAATAGATGCCAGTTTTTGATAGTCGTAGCAATACTTCATCATAAATGGAATCAGTCCAGATTGGTGATCATGGCAATGCACTACATCTGGCATATCATTCCAACTTTTAAGCCAATCCATTACCGCTATCTGAAATCCTATAAAACGATCTGCATCGTCGGCGTAGCCATATATTTTGGGGCGATCTAATAATCCATGGATATCTACCAAATACAAAGGATAGCCCAACTGACCTGTAGCTTCTTGAATAATCGTATAATTAAAGTACCAATTCCCTAAATAAGCATTGCCTTGATGCACTAGATCCCATTGCGATTTTTCTAGAAATGGCGTCTTATACATGGGCATCACCACCATTGCTTGCTGACCAATTTTATTTTGGTATTTGGGTAAAGCGCCCACCACATCACCCAAGCCTCCTGCCTTGGCCATAGGGTAACACTCTGCACTAACATGAACTATACGCATCAAGCAATCATTTTGCTTTCAATTTACTAAATACTATCTATAATAATTCATTTTTTGTAGAGAAGGATTAAAAAAAATTGAGTATTTTGGGGGATCGATTCAACGATTAAACAAACGAATGCTATGAGCCAAACAAAACAGCCAACCAATACTGGTGCGCTTACAACCCTTATTGTGGTTTTCTTTTTCTGGGGATTTATTGCAGCTGGTAACAGTGTCTTTATTCCATTTTGTAAAAACTACTTTGAACTAGATCAGTTTCAAAGCCAGTTGATTGATTTTGCTTTTTACTTGGCCTATTATATCGGTGCGCTTGGCTTATTTGCGTATGGTGCTTTAGGTGGTAAAGATCTTGTTGGAAAATGGGGATATAAAAAAAGTATTGTATATGGTTTATTGTTTTCAGCCATTGGTGCAGCAGCCATGATTATTGCTGTCAATGCCAATACATTCACAGGTATGCTGGTTGGTTTATTTATCGTAGCACTTGGGTTCTCATTACAACAAACTGCTGCTCAACCATTCGCTATCGCTTTAGGTGACCCCTCTACTGGAACGAGTCGTGTGAGCTTAGGTGGTGGAATCAATTCATTTGGTACTTCTATCGGCCCAATCGTTGTGGCACTTGCCTTATTTGGCACTGCGGCTGCTATCACTGATGAACAGATCAAACAATTAAGTTTAGATAAAGTCATTATTCTATACACAGCAGTTGGTGGATTATTTATTGCAGCTGCTGCATTATTCCATTTCTCTAAAAAAGTACCTGCTGGTATTTCAGATGAAGCAATGGAGCCAGCCGGAAAAGCATTGTCTTTATTGGTGATCATGACGGGTGTATTAATTGCCCTATTCGTACCAATTTTTGATAGTTACAAAATTGATCCATCAAGTTTAACAGACGCAGGTCGTCATGATTTAGAGACTTACAGATTAAAATGGCTTTTAGGTGCATTGGCTACTGTAGTGATTGGATTGCTAGCAGCTAATTTCACTGCACAGAAGAATGAAAAAGGCTGGGGCGCTATGAAATACCCTCAATTGGTTTTGGGTATGTTAGCGATCTTTGTATATGTTGGTGTGGAAGTGGCCATAGGATCCAACTTAGGTGAATTGTTAAAGCAAGCCGATTTCGGTAGCATTTCTTCATCAGCAATCGCGCCTTATGTATCAATGTATTGGGGTAGCATGATGATTGGACGTTGGGCTGGTGCAATTAGCGCCTTTGATTTTAAAAAGAAAACTCAACAGTATTTAACGTTCATCGTACCGATCATTGCTTTTGGAATTGTGATTGCCTTGAATAGTATTGCTCAATATGATATGAGCCCACTCTATTGGTATATCATCTGCGTTTTCATTCAAATCATTGCTTTTTACTTGAGTCAAAATAAACCAGCTAAAACTTTATTGATTTTTAGTTTAGTAGGTGTCACCGCAATGTTATTAGGTATTTTCACTAAAGGAACTGTGGCTACTTATGCTTTTTTAACAGGTGGATTGGCTTGTTCTATTATGTGGCCTTCTATCTTTTCCTTATCCGTTTCTGGCTTAGGGAAATATACACCACAAGGATCTGCATTCTTAATCATGATGATTTTGGGCGGTGGTATCATCCCTCCTATTCAAGGTAAAATTGCAGATTATTTACAATCTTCTCATTTAGATCAGCCTGGTTATGGTATCCATAATTCATTCTGGGTTCCTGCTTTATGCTTTGCCTACTTAGTATTCTTCGCCATCGCAGTGAAAGGAATTCTAAAAAAACAAGGTATCAATTATGAAGAAGCTGAAACAACTGGTGGACACTAAAAAATAAAAAAAAGAAATCATGGAATCATATGTTGTAGGCGTCGATATTGGCGGAACAGGAACAAAATTTGGTATTGTAGATAAAGATGGCAATGTCTTATTCTCAAGTGAGATGTCTACAAAAAAACATCTTCAAGTGCATACATTCATTGATGAATTGTATGAGCATTTATCAGAAATGATAGAGAAAGTGGGCGGCTTTGGTCGCATCAAAGGCATTGGCATTGGCGCACCGAATGGCAATATCTATACTGGTACCATTGAATATGCTCCTAACCTTCCTTGGAAAGGCATTATTCCATTTGCAAAAATGGTACAGGACAAATTTAAGATCCCTGTTAAATTAACCAATGACGCCAATGCCGCGGCTGTTGGTGAAATGATGTATGGCGCTGCAAAAGGGATGAAAGACTTTATCATGATTACTTTAGGTACTGGTGTAGGAAGTGGTATCGTAGCCAATGGTCAACTCATATATGGCCATGATGGATTCGCAGGTGAACTTGGACATACTGTAATTATTCCAGATGGCAGACTTCACCATGGCACTGGTAAAAAAGGGTCATTAGAAAGTTACGCATCTGCAACCGGTGTTGCTCAATCTGCTAGAGAGCTACTAAGTCAATCAGATAGACCAAGTCTTTTAAGAGATATTGCGATAGATAGCATCACATCAAAAGATGTTTTTGATGCAGCTGTAAAGGGTGATGAGGTAGCAAAAGAAGTATTTGAATTTACAGGAAAAATATTAGGCATGTCTTTGGCCAACTTTGTGATGTTCTCAAGTCCAGAAGCCATCATCTTGTTTGGTGGTTTAACAAAAGCTGGTGATATGATTTTGAAGCCAACTAGAGAACATATGGAAGCGAACGTAATTGAGATATTCCAGAATAAAGTAAAGATATTAATCAGTCATTTGAAAGAATCTGATGCCGCCATACTTGGCGCATCCGCCCTAATGTGGGAATAAAAAAAAGAGGCTCATCATTGAGCCTCTTTTTTTTATTCGTATTATTTCAATAAGGATTGTTCTTCCATCCATTTGTTTCTTCCCCATCCTTTGATAACATGTTTTTCTGAATGATAGGATGACCTAACCAATGGGCCACTTTCAACATAATCAAATCCTAGTTCATAGCCAATTGCCCTAAGTTCAGCAAACTCATCGGGATGAACGAAACGTTGCACTGGTAAATGTTTTTTAGTGGGTTGTAGATACTGTCCAATTGTTATGACATCACATCCAACGCCAATTAAATCCTTCATTGTTTGAATCACTTCTTCTTTCTCCTCGCCAATACCCAACATGATACCTGTTTTTGTACGCATGCCGCCTTTCTTTAAGGTTTCTAGTACTTCTAAACTTCTTCTGTATTTTGCTTGAACACGAACACGTTTGGTATTGCGTTCTACTGTTTCCATATTGTGACTCACCACTTCTGGAGCAGCTTCGATGATGCGTTCAATTTGTTCCTTAATCCCTCTAAAATCTGGAATCAATGTTTCTAATGTCGTATCTGGCGTCAATGCTTTAATCGCCTTAATCGTATTGGCCCAAATAATGGATCCCCCATCAGGCAACTCATCTCTATCCACGCTTGTTAACACAGCGTGTTTTACTTTCATTAAAAAGATGGCTTCTGCTACACGTTGTGGCTCATCCCATTCTACTGGCTTTGGCCTACCTGTCGCTACAGCACAGAATTGACAACTCCTTGTACAAATATTACCAAGGATCATAAATGTGGCTGTTCCTTCTCCCCAACACTCACCCATATTAGGACAATTACCACTTTCACAAATGGTATGTAATTTATGCTTGTCCACTAAGCCTCTCACGTGTTTATAGCTCTCTCCAATAGGTAGTTTAACCCTCAACCAATTGGGCTTTTTAATATGTTGTTCTGCTGGGACTATAGGTAATTCTTGCATGCTTTTCTGTTATCGAATGCAAAAATACAAGACTTGTGCTTAAATTAAGCCTTTCGTTGTAAATTTACCAAAATCACAAATCAATTAAATTCAAGGATATGACAGCTACAGTTACCTATGACGCCAATTTAAGAACAACCTGCCTTCACCTTCAAAGCGGTTCTAGTTTTGAAACAGATGCGCCTTCTGATAACAAAGGTCAAGGTGCTCGTTTTTCTCCTACAGATTTAATTGCTACTGGCTTAGGGGCTTGTTTGATCACCACTATGGGTATCAAGGCAGAAACGATGGACATCAAATTAGATGGCGCAAAAGTGGACGTAACAAAAGTGATGATGAGTGAGCCTAGAAGAATTGGTAAAATAATCATTGCTGTTACAATGCCTGCTTTAAATTTGGATGATAAGACGAAGGAAATCCTTGAAAGAGTTGGAAGAACCTGCCCTGTTGAACGCAGTTTACATCCAGACATGGAATTAGATATTAGCTTTCAATGGTTGTAGGCAAATAGCTTAATAACTTACTGACAGGCAATCCCATTACATTGTAGAAATCTCCTTCGATTCCTTTAATGCCTATTACGCCAATCCAATCTTGTATGCCATAAGCACCTGCTTTATCATAGGGTTGATATTGGTCTATATAATATTCAATCTGTGCCAATGTTAAAGGATGAAAATGCACTAATGTTGTTTCACTAAAAAAACGTGTATCGGTATCATTCATTAAATATACCCCCGTAATAACACGATGTGTTTTGCCAGATAATTTCTGTAATATAGCAATGGCATCCTCTCTATCAATGGGTTTGCCTATGATTTCATTATCAAGTACAACAATCGTATCTGCTGCAATGATCCACTTTCCTTTATGAACTGGTAATTCGTTATTGATTTTTTCTTGTACTGCTAATGCTTTGTTTTTTGCAATATACACTGGCACATCTTGTACTTCCATATCTAATGGAAAATCTTCGTCCGCAGCAGAAACAATGATGTCAAATTGAAGATCCGCCCATGCTAATAACTGCTTTCTTCTTGGAGATTGGGAAGCTAAAATAAATCCATTCATAGTTTTGAAATTAAAGCAAGAAGTAAAAAAAGCCCATAGATAAAATACCCATCAACATGGCCAATTTAATCCAATTGCTTAATCGATTGAAATCTGCGCTAGAGAATGCTTGCTTTAAATGAAACAAAACATATACTAATGGCGCAATGATAGTTACAATACAGTAGGTTACAGGAATCCACCATCCAAATGGAATGGTGTATAATTGGATAATCGTTAAAACTAAAATGAGCACCATCAGCCAAACTGCAACATACACTTTAGTTGTTTGTAAGCCCCAAGCAATCGGCATAGTCTTACAACCAAATTTTTCGTCTCCATTCATGTCTTCCATATCTTTCAATGCCTCTCTAACCAAAGTTAAAATAAAAGCAAAGCTACTGTAGAGTAACATGAGCTTAAAGAACTTTAAATCAGTGGGCTGCATGTGAGTGGGATGTACTAATTGAACTAAAGTGAATTTAGAAAAATACACCACACCAATTGTCCATGCTGTTAACACCGCAATCACCACATTCCCTATTAAAAAATCTCTTTTAAAATTGGTTGAATAAAACCACAAAATTAAAATGGTCGCTAAATTAGAAAAATGAATGTGCAAGTATTGCTGGAATGGAAATGCTATTAATGAAATATAGACGCCACCCATGCTTAAAATCAAGTGCCAGAAAATAACCCAACGTCTGCTAATATGTGCACCAACTACGACACTTTGTGGCTTGTTGACTTGATCTATATTCACGTCAAAATAATCGTTGATGATATAACCAGCTGCTGCTATACAAATACTTGTTGCAACTATAAAATAAAATGGATAGTCCGCTTTCAATGCCGCACTTGGATAAAGAGGCTTGTAAATAAAAAAATGAAACAGCGATTCTGCCAATAAAATGAAAAGCAAATTTGGCCATCTAACTAATCTGAAAAAATGGATCAACTTTTTCACAGGGGATTATTTAGCTTGTATATGGTCCACTACATCCCAATGGCCATTTAATTTAAGCACTTTTTCTATGACTTCTCTAGCACAGCCTTCACCGCCTTTTGCTAGCGCTTTATAACTAGCAATTTGCTTAATATCAAAACAAGCATCTGCTGGGCAAGCTGCGATACCTACCACTTGCATCGCTTCAAAGTCTGGCATATCGTCACCCATATATAAAATCTCTTCTAAAGGCACACCCTCCGTCATAGAAAGTGTCTCAAGTAAAACTTTTTTATCCTTCACTTTCATGTTCACTTGCTCTACACCCAATTTCTCCAATCTATCTTGCACTTCTTCTGAATAACCTCCTGATATCACCCATACCTTATAGCCCTTTTTGATAGCCAACTGGATGGCATAACCGTCTTTAATGTTCATTGTTCGAACCATGACACCATTGGGCATCACAATTAATGTACCATTGGTTAACACACCATCTACATCAAATACAAAACATTTTATTTTTTCTAAGGCTGTAAGCAAGGCATTTATTTTTTTTGATTATCACGCCATTCGTATACCCAAGCGCTTTGGATCATTTCCAAATGTCCTTCATTTGATTCTTCTTTCTTGCCTTCAAAATGAGGCAAAGTCAATATCCACTCTAAAAGATCAGTGAAGCGGACTCTGTAAATTTTAGATTCTGTAAAATCATCCCCAAATTTTTCATATAATTTTTGGGCAATGTCTTCATGATCGTTCCAGTGAATGGGTGGCTCAAATTGATTCATACTATTATTATATCTTTTTTATTATTCTCCTAAAAATTGTGTCTGATCTGGTAAAGTCACTTCGATCTCGCCAGATCCTGCTTTCAATTCACATTGACAACCTAGTCTTGACTCAATTCTTGGACTTACCGCTCTGTCAATAAAATCTTCTTCCTTATCTGATAATTCAGCTAAGTGCTCCATCCCTTTCTTAACATATAAATGACAGGTGCTACAAGCACAAACAGCACCGCAATTATGATGCAATTCAATACCCGCATCTAAAATGACTTCTAATAGACTTTGATCGGCAGCCACATTTTCTAAAGTTACAGGTGCTAATCCTTTTTGCTCGAAATTGATTTTTAATGAATACATATCTGATCGTTCGTATTTTTTGCAAAAATAGCTTTAATGCATCAATGGGTAAAGGGCTATGCCCCTTTTATTTGTCGAAATACAAAAAAAATAAGCAGATGGACATAGGGAGCGCTATCTTTGCGGTCAAATTGTAAGCATATGGCTAAGGTTGGCTTTTCAGAAAGAATTTACCTCCAATATTTAAGGACAAAATTCAATACCCTAAGCAAACTTGCCCCCGCAACTGCTGGCAGGATGGCTTTTGACCTGTTTTGCACACCTTACCCAAAGTATAAGAAAAGAAAAGCACCTGCTATTTTCAACCATGCATCAAAAAAAACGGTTGTTTTATCAGATGGAACCAAGATCCATGGATTTGAATGGAACCCAAACAATGCTAATGGACAAACCGTTTTAATTGCACATGGTTATGCAAGTTTTGCCTATAAATTTGAACACTATATTGGTCCATTGCTAAAATTGGGATACCGTGTTTTGGCATTCGATGCGCCAGGTCATGGACAGAGTGAGGGGAAACATATTAATGTAGTGGTTTACCAAGAAGCGATACAACAGATTATGCAACAATGTGCCCCTGTGAATCATTTTATAGGTCATTCGCTTGGTGCACTTACCTTATCCTTGATTGCTGAGCAAGTGGATAATGCCAAGGATAGAAAATTTGTATTGATAGCACCTGCCACTAAAACCACCACTACTTTTGCCAATTTCTTTAAAATGATGCACTTTAATGAAGTCACAAAAACAGCATTCATTCAAGAAGTAAGCAGTAGAACACATCATTCAATTGAGCATTTTGCTGCTGACAGAGCCCTAGCCAATTATCATGGTCCGTTACTTTGGGTTCACGATGAAACTGATTTGGTTTGCCCTTATGAGGATTTAAGTGATTTTCAAAAAAATGCCCCTTCCAACATAGAATTTCTGATTACCAATGGATTAGGACATAATAAAATATACAAAACAGCCGAAGTGATGGATCAAATCATGGCTTTTTTGACCCCTTCCAAGTAGATCATTTTTATTTTTTAGCCGAAAGCTATAATATTGCAACAAGGATAAAGCAAAGTTTAACCATTAAAATTGCCTTACCTTAGCGTATAAATAGTTGATTTTCAATATATAAATAACCCGAAGGAGCGGTTTGAGCTATGTCAAAGAACTTATTAATTGTGGAGTCGCCTGCAAAAGCGAAGACGATAGAGAAGATTTTAGGCGAGGAATTTGAAGTTAGAAGCTGTTATGGCCATATCAGAGATTTGGAAAAGAATGATATGGGTATAGATATGAAAAATCATTTTGCTCCAAGGTATATGGTACCGAGTGAAAAAGAGAAAGTGGTGAAAGAACTCAAATCAATGACCAAGAAGGCTAAAGAAGTCTGGTTGGCATCGGATGAGGACCGTGAAGGAGAAAGTATCAGCTGGCATTTGGCAGAAGTATTAGGTTTAGATCCAAAGAAAACGAAGCGTATTGTATTCCATGAAATCACTGCTCCTGCAATTAAAAAAGCAGTGGAGAATCCACGTTTAATTAATATGGATTTAGTGGATGCGCAACAAGCAAGAAGAATATTAGACAGGATTGTAGGTTTTGAATTAAGTCCAGTTTTATGGCGTAAAATAGGCATGCAAAAAAGTTTGAGCGCAGGTCGTGTTCAAAGCGTTGCAGTTAGATTGATTGCAGAAAGAGAAAGAGAGATCAACCAATTTACACCTGAAAGTGTATTTAAAGTATCTGCACTTTTCTCTGCATTAGATATCAATAAAAAGAAAGTGAAGTTTAAGGCGGATGGCCCTCAGAAATTAACTACTGCAGGTGCAGCCGAAAAATTCTTAACCGCATGTAAAGGAGCAAGTTATACTGTCAAGGATATTACAGTAAAAGACGGCAAACGCACGCCATCTGCACCTTTCACTACCTCTACCCTACAACAAGAAGCTTCTAGAAAACTGGGGTATAGTGTTAGCAAGACCATGTTACTAGCTCAAAAATTATACGAGAGTGGTAAGATCACTTATATGAGAACAGATAGTATCAGCTTAAGTGAAACTGCAATTGATGCCATCAAAGCGGAGATCAATTCAAGCTTTGGAGAGCAGTACTATCAACCAAGAAAATTCAAGAATAAAAACGAGAATGCTCAAGAGGCCCACGAAGCCATCCGACCTACTTATATGAATGAAAGCAAAGTAGATGATGCGGATACCAATCGTTTATATGAATTGATTTGGAAGAGAACCATTGCTTCACAAATGAGTGATGCACAATTTGAAAAAACAACTGCTAAAATAGAGATCTCTACCAATAAAGAAACTTTGACTGCAAGTGGTGAAGTGATGAAGTTTGATGGTTTCTTAAAAGTATATTTAGAAGGCAAGGATGATGATGATTTAGAAGAAGACGCGGAATTAGGAGAAGGAGATGAAAGCTTATTGCCTCCTTTGGCAAAAGGCCAAGTACTTGACTTTATTAGCATGACTGGACTAGAGCGATTTAGCCGCCCTGCATCAAGATACACCGAAGCGAGTTTGGTAAAGAAATTAGAAGAATTGGGCATCGGTAGACCTTCTACCTACGCTCCTACTATTACGACCATTATGAAACGTAATTATGTAGAGAAAAGAGAGAAAGAAGGTGTTAAAAGAGTGTACCAAATTCTTTCCTTGAATCCTAAAGATGAAATTAAAACGGAAACTGCCTCTGAAATTACAGGAGCAGAGAAAAATAAATTATCTCCAACCGATTTAGGCTTGGTAGTCACTGACTTTTTGAAATTACACTTTGAAAAAGTGATGGATTTTGGTTTTACTGCAAAAATCGAAGGTGAATTTGATGAAATTGCAGAAGGTAAATTGAAATGGAGTAAGATGTTAGAAAACTTCTACCAACCCTTTCATGAGACCATCGAACATACATTAGAAACTGCAGAAAGAGCAAAAGGAGAACGTGAACTAGGCTTTGACCCAGTTAGTGGAAAGAAAGTGATTGCACGTATGGGTCGCTATGGACCAATGGTTCAAATTGGCCACCAGGATGAAGAAGAAAAGCCAAGATTTGCAAAATTAAAAGCTTCTCAAAGTATCGAAACCATCAGTTTTGAAGAAGCCATGGAATTATTTAAGCTTCCAAGAACACTTGGTTTATTTGAAGATGAAGAAGTGTCTGTTAATATTGGTCGTTTTGGCCCTTATGCTGCCCATAGTAAGAAGTTCTACTCTTTGAACAAGGAAATGGACCCTTACACTGTTACGCTTGAGGAATTGACGCCAATGATCGCTGAAAAGCGCAAGGCAAAGGACGAAAGAACGATTAAAGTCTTTGAAAAAGAAAAGATCCAGCTTTTAAGAGGTCCATATGGCCCTTATATTAAGCAAGGCTTACGCAATTTCAAGTTGACTAAAGAACAACAAGATAAAGTAGAGGAATTGACGATTGACGAAGTAAAAGCAATCATCGAAGAATTGAAAAAGAATCCTCCTCGCAAGACAGCTAGAAAGAAGAAAGCTTAATATTATTCAACTCTAATGATTTTATAATCCAAAGTTTACTTTGGATTATTTTTTTGTGTGAAAAGAATTTCAAGTAATTAAGGCATAAGAAAAGCCCTTAGAGATAAATACTATTCCTACACGAACATTCGAGCTTGCGAGCTGAGAGTGTGGGAATATGGTATTTTTTCTAAGGGCTTTAAAATGCTATAGTTGAAATATCAAATTCGATTAAACAACAGAAGGCATAGGCTTACTCATTGATTTCAAGAACTGCACATGCGCTTTAACTGCGCTTAATACCGTTGGATATTCAATATAATTTAATTGGAACTCTGCACATGCTTCCTTCACAATCTTGCTGATTGCAGGATAATGTACGTGAGATATTTTAGGAAATAAATGGTGTTCAATCTGGAAATTCAATCCACCAACTAACCAACTTACAATCTTACTTTTAGTTGCGAAATTAGCAGTGGTCTGTATTTGGTGTGCTGCAAATTCATCTGGCAATCTATTCTCTGGTTGTATTGCTACTGGAAATTCGGTATGCTCTACTGTGTGCGCTAACTGAAATACAATACTTAACACAAATCCTGCAAAGAAGGTACTTACAATAAAGCCAACTAACCAAGCCTGCCAGCCTAACATGATAACTGGTACCACCACGAAAATCGCAGCATGGTATACCTTTACAATCCAGAATTCAAAATGATCTGCAATAGACATTTTCTTCAATGGGATAGAACCAATTTTACCTTTAAAATATTTATTGTAATCTGTAAAGAAAATCCAGAATACATACAATAGCATGTATAGAATGCTAAAATAGATATGCTGAAAACGATGTAACACATAATGCTTTTGAGTTGGCGCCATACGCATGAACACCCCTACTTCGATATCATCATCTACTCCATCTACATTGGTATAGGTATGATGAATTGTGACATGCTTCATACTCCACATAAAACGACTAGCGCCTAAAATACTGATAGACGAAGAAGCCAACTTATTTAACCAGGCATATTTACTAAAACTACCATGACTGCCATCATGCATAATGTTGAATCCGATGGCTGCTATTAGACCACCAAAAAACAAACACTCCACAATTGCAATTGCTGTAGGTGGGGTAAAAAATACCAAATGAATATAAGTGACAAAAAACAAGCTCACAAGTATCACTGCCTTTGTAAATAATTTATAATTACCAGTACCTCGTATTGTATGTTCTTCTAAATATTGGTTCACTCTTTTCTTTAATTCAGCATGTAATGATTTATTCACTACTGGAAATTTTGGAACGGAAACAGTTTGAGTTTGCATAAACAAGTTTAGACTTTAGTATATGCAAAGTACGTCAATTAATGATTAGAATCAGTCTAAATAATGCTAAAAAATAGCCAACGTCAGATAATTCTTTTTATTATACAAAGCAATTGATATATATATCCACAGAACATGAATAACTTAAATCGTTTTTTTAGCTTTTTTTCCGTCAATTTGAACAAGAAATAGCAAGTTCATTCTGCCCATGTTGCCAAAAAATGAAGAAATAAAAGCCTTATTTAGTCTCATCGATGACCCAGATGAGGAAGTGTTTAGTACCATTGCTGACAGGTTATTGGACTATGGTACACCTATCATTCCCGACTTAGAACATTTATGGGAAAATACATTAGACGAGGCAACACTTGAGCGCATCGAAAAAATGATTTACAAACTTCGTTTAAAAGATATTCAACAACAATTGATTGAATGGTCTGCATTGCCAAAACCATCACTTTTTGAAGGAGCATTAATTTTAGTAAAATATCAGTTTCCAGAATTGGCACTGGATCCATTAAGACATCAATTAGAAAAAATTCGACGAAATATCTGGTTAGAATTGAATAATTATTTGACCCCATTAGAACAAGCCAATGTGATTCGGAATATATTATTCAGCTATTACCAAATAAAAGGAGTTGAGGTGAACTACGAAAATCCAGAAGATTTTTTAGTATCATCTCCATTGCAATCTAAACCAGGTAATGCTTTTGCCAATGCGTTGATCTACGCAGAATTGTGCCAACAATTAGAAATACATGCAGAATGGATCAATATTCCTAAGCAATGTATTCTTGCTTATTTTAGTGCAGACTGGGAACCAGATGAGATTGTACCCAACCCCCAAGAATTCATTCAGTTTTATGTCGAAGGCACATCGGGTCATCCCTTTTCACAAAAAGATATGGACCAATATTTTATAAGACATAATATTGAACCAAAAACGATTTATTATAAGCGTCTCTCCAATCAAAGAGTCATCAAAAAAATGATTCTAGAATTTGCAAAATGTTTTCAAAGCCCTACCCTACAATTCAAGCAAGATGATTTAATTGAATTAGCAAAACTGATAGATCAAGCTTCAAAGTAACTGCCCAATGCTACAATTCGAACATATTTATACTAGTCCAATTGGTCGAATTAAAATTGTTGCAGATACGGATTGTATTCACGCATTAAACTTCATTGAAGATGCTGAGCTCGCATCTAATACTGAAGACAAGGAGAGTCCAGCTGTCATTCACCAATGTATCGATGAATTAATAGACTACTTCAATGGTAACAGAACTCAATTCACTGTTCCTATTCATCAAACAGGAACTGATTTTCAACAAAAAGTTTGGAAAGAATTATACGAAGTCCCTTTTGCAAAAACAATGAGTTATGCTGAATTGGCAAAAAAATTAGGTGACCATAAAGTCATAAGAGCGGCAGCATCGGCAAATGGAAAAAATAAAATCGCCATCATCGTACCCTGTCATCGCATCATTGGGTCAGATAGAAATTTGACCGGTTACGCTTGGGGATTAGCTAGGAAAAAGTGGCTACTACAACATGAATTCAGGATAGGACTAGGCGTGCAAACCTTATTTGCCTAAAATAGAGCCTGTAAAGCCAAATGGCAGGATATTGTTTGCAGATGGTATCAACATGACCTTCCCTGTCTTGCCCGCCAAAATAAGCTTGATTGGGGCCTTATACCTTAATTCATAATCTAATAATGACTGGCGACACATTCCACAAGGTGACAATGGATGATCAGATTCTGCTCCATGGGGGATATAACTAATAGCCATAGCCGTGATCGTTTCTTTTGGATATTGGCTTCCAATACTATTTAACAAAGTTCTTTCAGCACAAATGCCCACTGGATAACTAGCGCTCTCTTGATTCGATCCAAGTATGATTTGTCCATTTGATAACCTAGCAGCAGCACCCACTTTGAATTTAGAATACGGTGCAAAAGCGGTTTCTACTGCATCATAAGCCGCGTTTAACAGGGCCAAATCTTCAATCGCTAAGCCTTCTTTTGTATCAAACTCTTCATATTCGAATTCAAATTTCTTTTGCATACTTTTTTATTTTATCAAATTAAAGAGCCTATTCCATCTGATGGATTGACTATAGCTAAACCAAATCATAGCTGCACGACCCACAATATGCGTTTCTGGAACAAACCCCCAATAACGACTGTCCTGACTGCGATGACGATTGTCTCCCATCATCCAATAATAATTTTGTTGAATCGTATACGTATTCGCTAATTTGCCATTAACAAAGTATTGACCATTTTGTATCGTTAATTTTTGTTGCTCATACCCTTCTATGATTCTTCTGTATAATTCTATTGTGCTATCATTCAATTGCACTTGATCTCCTTTCTTAGGAATTCGAATTGGTCCAAAATTATCTGCTGTCCATGGAAAATGTACAATGTCATTTGGAAACGTATAACCCACATTCTGATCTTCAAACAAGACTACAGATTTTACATTCGGTAATCTTTTTAAACTGGCAGCAGCAGATGCTGTGAGATTCAATTTAAACGTATTAGGACGGCCTTCAACAAATTGAAAATCAGCAGTAGCTTCATTGATATTGATCCCTAATGAGTCCTGCACGAAATCTTCTGCCAAAGGTCTTCCATCTGTCTCTACAATGTATTCTGTCTGCATAAACGGAGCAACCAATGCCGGTGCACCATTCACCCATAATTGACTTTTTTTAATTTCAACCACATCACCCGGAATACCCACACATCTCTTAATATAATTATCTGTCTTATCCATTGGGTGTACTAAAATTGGATAATCCGCTTGTAGTTTTGCTCGATCATTATTGTATTGTGGACTTCTTAATACATCATAATAAGGAATCTTAGATCCAAATTCAGGTAAGTTGATGATGGTGTCACCTGCAGGAAAATTAAATACCACCACATCATTTCTATTGACG
>JACCDQ010596757.1_pt1 | contig 22599 bp, 31 predicted proteins | sample 7446031 | NCBI WGS metagenome assembly JACCDQ01 (sample SAMN15323442, study PRJNA562643) | freshwater metagenome | isolation source: river surface water | place: USA:Blue River Watershed | collected 2017-08-17 | reverse complement strand
CGTAGTCCAGCGTGATATTAATACTACGTCAGATGCATTTGTTGTTGCAAGTACAGGTGGACTTGAAGTTGCAGCTTATTGCTATCGCGGAAATTGGAAGATGGAATTGAAATTTATTCCTGTGCGTGCACAAGCTTAAAATTGCAATATGATTGCGATATAATTCAATCATTGATACAAACTGGAGTTACAAATGCAAGTTAAAACATTCTTTGCTCTTCCTACTCGTTGGATTACCGTAGGTACATATATCATGGCAAACGGTCGTAAAGCCTACATAGATAGCATTAAGCCTAACGGTCAAGGGGTAGGTAGCTATGAAGGTAAACCAAGCCCTACAGGTCGTATTCGCAAATACTATTGGGTTTGGGAAGCAGAAGGTAACGCAAAATTTATTGAACCTTCTGGTCTTGATCTGGTTAAAAAGCTGTGAAGTAGTGTATAATCTAATCTCCATCAACAACAAGAGGTAACACAATGCAGAAATTTGAAGACTTCAATCAATTCATTGAAACAGAAGCCATTGCTACATATCTGAGAAGCTTTGGTTATAAAGCTAAGGTTGACACAAATGCGTTGGTAACGTATGTGCAAGACCCCGTAGAAGATACGTTTGTTGTACTAGCTATCCCTACTTGGGATACAGCAAGAGAATTTATCAAGATTCGTTCACAAGCTTAAAATTTAGGTTATAATTCAGACATAGCAACACTGGAGTATTTATGAGCAACCTTCGCCTTCAATATGAAATCCAACTTGATACAGCAATTCGAACTGCACGATTTAAAGGTATTGAGTTGGACCTTGTTATGGTTACACATCCTACCCGTGAAACTCGCATCAGTATCTTGGGTAATGCAATTAGTCGTGCAATGTATGAAGTATGGAAACAAAAAGGTAGCAACGTGAGAAAATTGTGCGTTGTTGATAAAACTGGTAAAGTTGTGGTATAATTTAATCACACCAAACAACAGGAGTTTAAATTGGCTTACGTTACACAAGAAGTTATCACCAAAGCCCGTGCCGCTTTGAAAGCACTCAATAAAGAATACGGTGTAAAAGCTACATTCAGTGGTAAAGGTGATAGTACATTGTATTTGACTATTGCAGAAGGTAGTATTGATTTTATTGGTAATTTCTGCGAGAATACAAAAGCTAAACGCATCCAACATGATACTCAACAGGTTATTGATTGGGTTACCAAAGAACAAAACATTAGTGTTAATCAGTATTATCTTGATAGTTCATTTTCAGGTGTTGCACTGGAATATCTTGAGAAAGCTAAAGAGATTATGTATGCAGAGCACTGGGATAAATCTGATGTTCAAACTGATTATTTTCACTGTTCGTATTATGTAAATATTAATATCGGACGTTGGAATAAACCGTATAAACTGGTAAAATAAGGAGTAACAAATGCAAATTGAACAAACAACTCAAACTAAATATGTACCTGTTGAGGAACAAGTGCTGCAACTCACATTGTCTATTGAAGAGGCAAAAGTACTGCTGGCATTAGGTGCTACATCTATGATCTCTCGTGCTGATTTTCTTATGAAATCAGATCGAGAAAATAAATACAGCAATAACTACAATAAGTGCGCTAATTTACTTGGTGACCTTTTTCATGCAGCAAATGATTTTTTAAACAATGATAAATAAATTAGTAAAGTAAAATTAAATTTAAAATCCTCGTACCACCTTGAAGAAATTCTTGGTGGTTTTTTCGTTTGTAAAAGTTTTAAAAATCCATATGGGGTGTCAATAAAATTTTTGACTAAAAAACCCATGTAGGGTATACGAAATAAAAATGCTTAAAGTTACAGCAGCGCGACCGCGCAGTCACAAAACGACCCGACAGTCAGCGACCAGACCGTTCAGTCGCCGAATAGACCGTTCAGTCAGCGACCAGATTGTCTAGTCAGAAACTAAACGGTTCAGTCACAAAATATACCGTTCAGTCACAATCTGACCGTGAGAGTCATAACGTGAGCGCTACAGTCACAATCTGACCGTATAGTAATCACTGGTAAAGTTGTCCACAGGTTATGCACAGGATATAAACAATGAATACTCTTGTTTTCAAATACTATGAGAAACAAAAGTTGTACATCTGTGGATAACATGCACTAGTACTGTGGACAAGTTTTTTGTAGGGGATAGTGCCAACGACAAAGAAATCGCCTCAAAAGTCCATTAAATCGATTCTAGAGGTATGGTTTTTTGTACAGTATTAATTTATTCGGTATACTACTGGCATGAATTTTGCTCTTCGCGTGCGCGTGCTCGTTATCTTATAATGAACAGAATTGAAAACAGAAGTTTACATAGGGTTTGTCCCTATAAAATAATTTGAACAAAGCCCAAAAACAGCACAAAAGCCTATAGAATAGAGTCATGCACCGGAGATCGGGCCAGTGCATAGCCTGACAAGGGTTAATGTTCATTAAAAATTGAGAGTTTTCCCTTATGAGTGCTGATTTTAGTACTCATAAATTGAAGACTAACAAACTGAAAGTTAACAAAATGAATATCGCACAATATCACCCAAAGCAAGAAAAGCATCAAGACAGAATCGCCGCTTTCATGTGGGTTATTATCGGGTTTACTATGTTAGTAGTTCTCCCAATGATTTCTCATTATCTGTAAATTGTCAGTTTAAACCCTTAAATTAAATTGAGGGTTTAAGCGGGTGATTTTACCCGGATTTGCACAATGGAAATATCATGCAAAAATTGTTTAAAACGACAGTATACATCGGCACATCAAACCAGACAGAGCAGTTTTCCAAGCTCAAAATAGGCCAGTGGTGCAAAGGCATTGCCCTGTCAGGTAAGGCGATGGTGTGGCGTGGGCAGTATATGGGGCTTGACAATGACGGGCAAGCGATTATTAATTTTAGGCTTGATCATGCTAAAGTTAAACTCGACTGGAAAGAACAATTTAAATCTAATCGACCATTACGTCAATTTGCCCGTATTAAGTGCTGATTTTAATATTATCAGTTTAATATCCTGATTTAATTATCGGGATATTATGCGGATAATATTGTCCGAAACCAAAATGAGAAAATCATTATGTCCAAAATGAGAAACAATCCTCGGATTATCGTTACTGTGTCAGAACAATCAATTAACTGTAAGGGTGTCTATATTGATTCAAAAGATAATGTTTCATCATTTACCCGTGCATTTAACGATGAAAATCAGTGCATGGATTATCTGGAGAATATGCGAGATAATGGCGCTGAATTTTCCATTCAAGTTAATCGAATCAATTGGAAATAATAAGGGTTAATATTATGTCAGCATTTATTTTGTCAGATAAACATTTTCAGATAATCGCACAATTTGTTGCAGTTCGTACGGGTGTTGATGCCCAGGTAATGGCTGATAAGTTGAAGTGTATTAACATCGAATCGGTTAATTTTCGATATAACAAAAAGACTAGATTCTATAAGGTTAAATTTGACCGAACTTTTGATATTAGTATTTATTCTAAATTTGACGTTATTCAATTGATTAAGTGCTGGAGGTATCAATCGTGTGAGAATAATTTATCTCTTGATTTTCTTATGATGGATATCTATTTGATGTCATTTTTTAATAGTACTGAAATTGGGTTATCAGGTAGTCAATCTAATTTATGGAGTATTTAAAATGAATTATTATCTAAGGGATTGTAATAATCAAATTGTAGGAAATAAAAATGGATATAAAACTTTCAAAGGTGCAAACACTCAGGCAAACAATCATAAAATGAAAATCAACAAAATATTATGGGAAACATTCGATAATCGAGAAAATAAAGAATGCATGTTAGTCTGTACTATAAATCAAGATAAACCATAATAGTATTTTCTGATAATATCTTAGGATTATATTCTAGGATATTATCGAGATAATATTATCCGATAATCAACAATTGAGTATCATGAAAATCAAACAAACAAAACCAGTTTCGAGCATTATTTATAACGGCCCATCATTAATTGATAATCAACCGATTATTGTAGTGGCGATTATCAGCAGCAAGAACAGCAAGACCGGCAACCTCATTCAAACCCATATATTGAGATCCGATATAACCCCATTGGAAGCCAGCAAAACGGGCATGGATGCATCAATCTGTGGTGACTGTATCCACCGTGGCACGCCTACAGATAACCCCGATAAAAGGACCGCACAGGGGCGAACATGCTATATCAACTTAGGACAGGGACCAACACAAGTATTTAAGGCATTCAAAGCGGGTAAATATCCTACCGCTACAAACGAACAGATAACCCGCATTGGGCACGGTAGAATGATCCGCTTAGGTACGTACGGGGACCCAGCAGCAGTGCCGGATTATGTATGGAATAACCTCTTGAAAGAATCAATAGGGCATACAGGCTACACACACCAGCACAAGGCAAAGCAAAGCCCAGACTATTCCCGGATGATGTACAGTGCAGACACGCTACAGGATGCACAAAACGCCCACAATAAAGGATACCGCACGTTTAGGGTTATCCCGGTCAAAACCTACATTGAACAGGGAAAAGCTTCGATGTTATCTAATGAGATTCTATGTCCGGCATCAAAGGAAGCAGGTCAGCGGGTAACATGCCTTGATTGTAGGCTTTGCACTGGATCACAATCAAAAGCAAAATCTATTGCGATTGTCGCTCACGGTACGGCACGAAACAATGTGAAAGGTTAATCTAATGAGTACAAGCCTAATTTTTATAGTACTAATTACATACATACTTTTCATGATCCTTATTACATGTATTGCACTATGGATCGTTGAGGTAATCCTGTACTTTGCCGAATGGATAAACGGGGAAGTAGTAGAGATATTCAAACGGGCAAAAAACATGGTAAAGGGTTAACGCATGATTACAAGCATCATTTTTATCGTGCTGAGTACGTATCTGGTATTGTGGTTTATTGTGCTGATCCTATGTTTTGCCGCATGGGTTAAGTGCAAGATGCGCGAAGGGTTAAAACGGAGATAATATCGGGCGGGTTGATCGAAAGGTTAACCCGCTCTTTTTTTATGCGTCAATGTTTATCTAATGTCTCACACGTTCGCCAGTGACAGTAAGTGAAACCACGTGCGATAATCGAACGTTACAATATTCATAAATCGAATATACCCTCAAAAAAATTTTCTACCGACCGTACTATCGTTAGTGGTTATTCAAACGGTATCATTCTAGAATTATCAGAAAATAATTGACAGTTGAAAATCTCAGATACAAACATCAGATGCTAACGCATTGTATAAAGTACAGATATTTTAAAATCCTAGTACTATCGAAACGTAAGAGTAGGCCGACCATCAAGCACCCATGACTTACAGCAGTTACAAAACATGCCACGGATAACCCAAGATGACAACAATCGCTAAATCAAAATTAAATCAAAGCTACAACAAGTGCTCAAACAATTGCTCAAAGCTGCAGTATAAGCGTTTAAAGCATCAACAAACGCCTTAAAACCTATGTACAAGCCTTCAATTTGCATTCGACATAGTAAGTATAGGATATAGCCTTTATTGCGTTTAACGCCTTTAAACCCTTTGATATTTACCCAAAGAAAAATCCCCAAGGCTGTTACACCAAGGGGATGAAATTTTAATTTTTAATTTTAGTTTTTCTACTATCTGCTTTGTGTCGTTTCTCTTGTAGTTCTGCTCTGAGTTCTAACCTACGTACAATTTCTTCAGCATCAAACCACAACTCTTTACCCATAATAACTTCTTCGAGTTCTTTATCAGTTAAAAAGTCCTTATATACACTGTTCATTAAACCTCTAACTTGCTTATCTACGAATGAAGCGTGTGAGATAACATCAGACTGTTTACCAAAAGCTCCAAATGTAGCTGAGTGCACCATCATAGTAGCATAAGGTGAAACAGAAATACTAGGAGATGCTAGTGCAATAAGAGAAGCTGCCGATGCTGCTACACCTTCAATACTAGCGTGTACCTCTGCATCTGTATTTTGAATAGCATTGATAATTGCAATTGCACCATCTAACTGTCCACCATAACTATTAATACTAAGTAATACAACATCACCTTCACCTAAAGAGTCAATACCTTGTAAAACAGTACGATAATATTTAGGTTCTTTAATATTTTCATCTAAATGAACTTTAATACAACGATTTACTCTTGTGCTTTCAAAATAAGGTAGATACTGTGAATTACGGATATTTACTTCACCTTCTTCATCATCGTCATCATTACGAGCAACCTTTGTTGTATAATTTTTAAATTTAAATTTATTTTGATTTTGCATTAGGTGCTCCTTTTACGTTAAACTGATCAATTACACTGCTTTTTGTATATTCAGCTTCAATTTCATCTTCAAAAGCAATTACAAATTCTTTGGTTAATCCACTACGTACAACATGCTCTCGTGTAAAGGTAGTAAAGCTGCAGTCATTAATGTTGTATTTCTGACAGATTTTCTCTAAATACGTCAATCCGTCCATACCTTTTTTAACATCTGTTTGTGGACCTGTATTATCACCACAGAAAATAATCTGAGAATCTGTACCTACACGAGTAGTTAGTGCTTGAATCTCAGGTACATATAGATTTTGACTTTCATCTACAATAATAATACTTTCATTCCAGCTTCTACCTCGAATAGTCTCTAAGCTACAAATCTCAATAGTTTTATTCTTTAGATGAATTTCTGTAGTTGCTTTACCTAAGTAGTCCTCAAAGTAATCAATCATCTGTTGATAAAAGGGTAGTAACTTTTCTTCAGCAGTACCGGGAAGAAAACCAATACTTCTACCAGCTAACGGTTGGTATGCACGAATAAGTACAACCTTTTTGATATCTCCATAGTGCAATTTCTTAGCTGCATGATGAATAGCTAACAAAGTTTTACCAGTACCTGCACTACCTCGTGCTACAACCAAAGTATTATACTTTAGTGCTTCTAATAATTCACCTTGTTTATCATTCATTGCAAACAAAGGTGGAAACTGTACTCTTGCAAACTTCTCTTTTTGTACACGTTGAGATTGTACTTTTTGATTTCTCTTCATAAATCCCCTTTACTACTTAGGATATATTAATAATAATACCCTGAGTATTATCTCAGGGTATTTTTGATATAATATTAAATATTATTCTTTTGGTTTACGACCACGTTTAACTTCGGTATTAACTGCAGGTGTTTCTTCAGTATTATCTTCAGTTACCAATTCAGTTGGACCTTTAATTTTAGGTTCTGCTTTAACCATACCTGTAACTAGCATTGAACCAAATGCAGTTGGAAAAAGTTCGTTAGATTCAAAGTCAAATCGCCAACCATCAATAACACTCTGCTCTACAGCTTGACAGAACTCATATAAGCTATAAGTTTCAATTTTTTTAATTTCCATAAGTACTCCTTCTTAAAGTTAATCTCAGATTTCAACTGAGTAAACTCATTGTAGCACAACACAACTCATAAGTCAAGCATTGCACAAATATTTTAAATAAAGCTTGACAAACGTAAAAACATGTGCTACACTAAGAATATACTAACGTATATAACTACAGTTATAACATCAGTTTAATATATGTTATAACCTATATTACTATATCTATAACTTTAGATGTTACTATCTAATAGTACTATAGATAGTAACATTAGATGTTAACGTAAATGCTATGCTATAATATATTAGATATAATAACATAAAATATAATATACGTTATTAATATAGATTTAACTAATATAATCTATGTTATAATCTATATTGTAACTTACGCAAATTTATTATTTTCTTTTGTGCTCCGCTAAGTATGTCCTCAAGCCGGTGGGCTTTCTTGCAGAAGGCATGATTGTCATTTGCAGTTGATGCTGCTCAGGTAAAACCTTCAGCAAAGCCCCTAGAAGGCTCTACAAGGAGCTAATTTCACATAGTCTAGGGGTATGTAGCCTGAAGGTATAAAACGAGCGTATAGAGCGTTTAATCTAAACTTATGATTGTGCAAGATCAACTTAATGTTGATGCAAAAGATAAAGGTGCAAATATGAATATAATTGAACTTAAACAATTAATAGATTATGATCTCTTCGATGGAGCATTCTATATACTGAAGAACAACTGCAGATATAGACGAATATTTCCAAACGAAGATGGTTATCTTATATTTTATAAAAATAGTAAAAGATTAAAATTTAAAGCTAATAAGTTAGCAATTGAGTTTGTGCAAAATATAATTGTGCAAAAAGATAAAGTTGTATTACATAAAAATTTAGATGAAACTGATTATAGATATATTAATTTAAAGTTAATATCTAAGAAAGTATTTAATACGATTAAAGAAGCACATAGAAATTTATCTGGATATCTGAAATTACAACCTCACGCTAAAGATGTATTCTCTTATATTTTAAGCTGGAAAGAAAATTCAAAAGATAAAATTATAGTTGTGCAAGATATAGTTATAGCAAAAAGACTATACACCAAGTTACAGCTCAAGTATGCTAAGATTTTAAATAAATATTGTGTCTTTGATTGAAATGAAGAAGACAATTAGCGTTTTCGATTAGAATAATCATAAGGATTGATATTTCTCTTGAAATTTTGGAATTCTTATGCTATAATCAAGGCTTCTATGTAAATTAAGTTATACTCCTTGTGTAAATTACACTATTAAGAGGTGTAAACCTGCTAAGGAAATAAAAGACTAAAACCTGCATAGAAGTAAATCTTCATATGTTAGTCTATTTCTACTTTGCTCCTTTCAGAGATTTAGATGCTTCGGTATGAGCTGGACTAGTAACCAGCGCTAATAATAAAATTTGTACACCATACTTGACAAACGACTATGTTTATGTCTATAATGAAAGAATAAGAAGAATACCTATGAGATGCGTAATTTGTGACAAATATTTCAAACATTCTGCGTTCAATCAAAGTTTTGAATGCGATGCTTGTCAATCTATTGTTTTAGATGAAATTGACTCTGAGATGCAAGTTGAAGTAGAATTACTAAGACATCCTTCGGGTAAAACACAAGCCGTAATCTATGATGATTACGAAGATACAGGTGATTCTGCATAAATAATATATTGCGGGGATTCAGGGTATCCGTCAGTCTCATAAGCTCGGCGCAGAAGGTTCAAGTCCTTCCTCCGCATCCATTTCGCTGAAATAGCTCATCTGGTAGAGCAACGGTTTTGTACTCCGTAGGTGGTGGGTTCAAGTCCTACTTTCAGCACCAAGTTTTGCTACCATCGTCTATCGGTCAGGACATTAGGTTTTCATCCTAAGAAGCGGAGTTCGATTCTCCGTGGTAGCTCCAAAGAGCAGACTGAGATTTAAGGCTCAGAGCAGGTGCAATTCCTGCATATAAATTTTGGCATATAGCTCAGAGGTAGAGCAAACGGCTGTTAACCGTTCGGTCCGTGGTTCGATCCCACGTTTGCCAGCCAATATTACAGAAGTATGGTTGAGTGGCTTATGGCAATGGTTTGCTAAACCATCGGTGGCGAAAGCTGCCCACAGGTTCGAATCCTGTTACTTCTGCCAATTAATCTATGTATAGGCTAGTCTGGTTAAGTCACCTGATTTGGGGTCAGGATTCCGGTGGTTCAAATCCATCTACATGGACCAACAATTAGGATACGTATACCGTTAAGGAGACGGTCTGGTCTGTAAAACCAGCGCTACTACAGCTCGTATGGATCGTTACCATAAGTGTCCACCAGTTTAATACAACAGCTAGGGTAGCTCCCGAAAAGTAAGCTCCTCACTTACCTGCTGATTGTTTATTTGAGGCTTATTCTGAGGAGAATGAAATGTTTACTAATACTATAAAAATGTGTAAAGGTTGTAATTTAAATTTACCTTTATCGAGATTTAATAAGCACAGTGTAATGAAAGACGGTTTACGTTCAAAATGCATAGAGTGTCGTAGATTAGAACATATTGAGTACAGAAAAAATAATCCCGAAAAAATAAAAGAATTGCAGAAAGTCTGTGATCAAAGAAAAGTAAGTACACCTGAATTACTTGAAAAGAAACGTCTTAGAAATAGACAATATGATGCTACAGAGGCTGGAAAATTAAAAAATAGGTTACGAGCAAAACGTTGGAGCGAATTAAATAGGTGTAAACGAAAGTCAGTTCATCTAACTGTTAAACAGAAATTGAGTAAGAGTAAATCTACAAATAGGTGGAGATCGCAAAATAAAGATAAATCCAATGCTTTGTATGCTTTACGTAGGGCAAGGAAAAATAACGCAACTCCTTCTTGGTTAACAAAAGAAGATAGAGAACTTGTTGTAGAACTTTACACAATTTGTCAAATGTTTAAATTGTACACGGGTAACGAATATCATGTTGATCACATAATACCTTTGATAAATAAAAATGTTTGTGGTTTACATATACCTTCTAATTTAAGAGTTGTACCTGCATTTGACAATCTCTCTAAAAATAATAAATTTGATGAGTCTTTTGGAATTGATTATTCTGCTGAAGCTTATCGTTAAGACTACGCTACCTCGTAGGGCTGTTGTCGCCTCGGCTTTAGGCGTCCCACGAATCTGTTGCGTGGTAACATGGAGTTTGATAGCTCTAGGTAAGTATTGCCGATGATAGCTTGCTATCAGAGCAAGCCAAGTACTTATGCAAAGAATACAGCGTACTCATCTGCGGTAGATACGAAAAGGCTACTCTGGAGTCGTAACCAGAACTAATACACAGGAGAATAAATATGGCTTTTGAAAAAGGCAAGAGTGGTAATCCAAATGGTCGCCCTCGTAAAGAAAATATCACAGATAAACCAACAAACCGTGAGTTAAAAGAGCGTGAGCTAGTCATGCTATTACGCAAGATTAAACCTCACGTAGCTGAAGCTATTATGCAAGCTGCAGCTATTATGAAGAATCAAGAAGCTAGTCACCAAAATCAGTTAAAAGCTGCAACTATCCTTTTGGATAACTATCGCAGATTAACTTTAGATATGTACGCTGGTGAAGAACAAGCTGATGAAGCTGGTGTAGAAGTACAACAAAATAATGCAGCAATTTTCAGCTTGAAGGTTGTTAACGAAGATTGATTTATACAACAGCTAGGTTGGCCCACCGAAAAGACGATTACTCACCGTCCTGCTGATTGTTTATTGTGAGTTTCATTGGAGAATGAAATGAAAAATTGCAAACACTGCAATCAAGAAAAAGATTTATCTGAATTTTACAAAGCAAAAACATCGAAAGATGGTCATCAGTCGCACTGTAAAGAATGTCACAGCAAGATGAATAGTGAAAAATATTACGAAAAGCATGAAGAAAATCGTGCGAGACTTGCAAAGTATTATTTAGATAACCACGAAAAAGAGAAAGCTGCTCGTAGAGAGCACTATCGAAAGAATAAATCAACGTATCTGTTCAATTATTATAAAAGAGAAGATAGGTTAAAAGAAGCTACACCTGATTGGTTGACTACTAAAATGCTGTCTGAAATAAAAGAGATTTATGCAAGAAGGCAGGAAGTATCCAATGTAACAGGTATAGAGCATCACGTAGATCACATTGTACCAATTCAAGGTATTGATGTTTGCGGTTTGCATGTTCCTTGGAATCTTCAAATATTAACCGCAGAAGAAAACTTAAGGAAAAGTAATAAGTATGGGTGAACAAATAATTATCGGACCAGCAAGTAAAAAGCAGGAGTTATTTTTAAATAGCGATGCCACGATTACTTTAGCAGGAGGTGCTGCAGGTTCTGGTAAAACTTATACTGCTCTTCTTATTGCACTAAAGTTTATGCAGAACCCGAGGGCAACTGGAGTTATCTTTCGTAGAACATCTAAGATGTTGACTGCTCCCGGTTCAATCTGGCATGAAGCTGTACACTTGTATACTAGTATTTACCCTAATTTAAGAATTCGATCAAGAGAGCTTGAGTTGATTTTTCCAAATGGTGCATTACTTAAATTTAGTCATATGCAACATGCTACTAACGCTTTGGATCATAAAGGTGGTCAATACTCATTGGTGATCTTCGATGAGGCGACAGATTTCGAGGAAGAAATGGTCGTTTATTTATTGTCTCGTATGCGTAATGCTTATGTTGATTATAAGCCACAGATGTTCCTCATGACTAACCCCGATTATAACTCATTCTTAAGAAGTTGGTTAGAAGATTACTACTTAGACCCAAACACAGGTATTCCGCTTCCAGAAAAAACAGGTCACAAGCGTTACTTCTTTCGTCAGGGTAATACAATGCTTTGGTACAATAGTTTAGCTGAAGCTGAAGCCGCACACGGTTCTGGCAATGAATCAGGTATTTCGTCATTCACCTTTATTGGTGCAACATGCAGAGATAATCCACCTTTACTTAAAGCACAACCAGATTATATCAGTCGTTTGATGTCTTTACCTCGTGTAGAAAAAGAAAGATTGCTAGACGGTTCATGGTTTGCTCGTCAAGAGTCAGCAGGGCTATTTAAACGTGAATGGGTAGGTCTTGTAGATCATGCAAACGGTAGAGCTAGAAAAAGAATTAGAGCGTGGGACTTTGCGTTTAGTAAACCCTCAGAGCAATACCCTAATCCAGATTGGTCACGAGGTGTATTAATCTCAAAAGACCCAAATAATCTTTATACAGTAGAAGATGTAGTATCCCTACGAGATAGAGTGCATGAAGTAGAAAAGTTAGTATTCGATACTGCTTTACATGACGGTCAAGATGTAATTATTAGCATTCCATTGGACCCTGCAGCAGCCGCTGGTGCTTATGCTAAGGATTTGCAACGCAAGTTAGCTGAAATGGGTTTTAGCGTAAGATTAACAAAACCTGTCAAATCTAAGATTACTCGTTTTGCACCATTTTCAAGTATAGCGCAAGCAGGATTTGTTAACGTAGTAAAAGCTAACTGGAATAAAGATTTCTTTGATGAACTTGAAGTATTTGATGGTGATCCCAAGAAAAAAGATGACCAAGTAGATTGTTGCTCAGATGCAATGCTACTTTTAAATAAAGATACTCAACTACCAGTATTTTCACTACCAGATTTTACAGGTAGTAATCCATTTGATGGAAGCATCACAGGTTCCAATATTCCTACATTTCAAAGTTCATTAGTTTCATAATTAAAGGAGCCATTAATGGCACGTAAATCACAAAATAACTCAATACAAAAAGCAGTAGATGATACGCCAGATCGCTTCAAATTAAGTGAATCAGGTTATCTTGGTTTAAATGTCTTCAATGGTGTATCCAGTGATGAACTTAAAAAGGAACTAAACTTTCCTAATAGTGTAAATACTTATAAACAAATGTCATACCATGCTACGATTAATTCTGCATTGACATTGTTTGAAAATCTTATTGGAAAAGCTGATTGGAAATTTAAGGCAATTGCAGATGCTACACCTGAAGAGTTAAGACAAGCTAAAATCATCAATGAAATGATGCAAGACCTTACAGATCAAACTTGGTCAGAATTTATTTCTGAAGCAATGTCTGCTAATATGTATGGTTTTTCTGTGCATGAAAAAGTTTATCGTAGACGTTTAAAATCTAATGGTTCTAAATATGATGATGGTATTATTGGTTGGAAAAAGTTACCAATTCGTAATCAAGAAACTATTGAAAAATTTATCTTTAGTGAAGATGGTAACGAAGTAAAAGGTGTAAAACAAAACCTTTCAGCTATTTCTGATGTTTATAATCGATATAGTAGCCGTACAAATAATGAAGTAATTTTACCTCGTAGTAAAATCATGTTATTTCGTGCAGGTAAACATAAAGGTGATCCATTTGGTAAATCAATGCTACGTGATGCATATTTAGCATGGCGTTTCTTGAGTGTAATTGAAGAAATTGAAGCTAATGGTGTAGCTAAAGATTTAGCTGGTCTTCCTGTGCTAAAACTACCTCCACAATATTTATCTTCAGAAGCTTCTTCTGATCAAAAAGCAATTCGAGCTTACTATGAAAATGTAATGCGTAATTTGCAGCTAAATCAACAGTCAGCATTGATTTTACCACAAGCTCACGATCCTGATTCAAAACAACCTTTATTTGAACTTGAATTACTATCACTAAATGGTAGTAAAGCAATGGATACTTCCAAGATTAAAGAATATTATAAAAATCTAATCTTGACTGCTCTATTTGCTGATATTCTAGTTTTAGGTCAATCTGGCGGTGGTTCTAACGCTCTAGGTCAAGTTAAAAATTCATTATCTGCTACTGCTGCAGAAGCCATGCTTAAAAAGATGCGTGATGTTATTAATGAAGACTTGATTAAACAAACCTATGAGTTAAATGGTTGGGATACTTCTCGCATGGGTCAAATGGATTTTGATAACCTAGAAATTGAAGATTTAGAATCATTCTCAAAGGCTGTACAACGTTTTGCAAGTACTTCAGTTATCGAAATTGATCGTGCAGTTCTAAACCGTGTCCGTGAGTCAATTGGTGTAGATGCACTACCTGATGATCAAGAACCTAATAAAGAACAATTACCTGCTATGACTTCTCGTAGTGGAGATGGCTTTAAAACTGCAGGTGAAGGTACAAGTACTTCTCCTTCTGGTTCCGATACAAGTTCTAGTAATTTAGAGAATGCTGCGTGATTCTGAAAAAATTGCTGCAGTTTATTGGTTACACCTAAAAGATCACACTGATGTATTCACACAAGGATACGTTGGTGTAACTACTAGATTAATCGATATTCGCTTTAAAGAACATTGTGCTAAATTTAAGAGTTCCTACAATCCTTATAATCCATTGCATTTAGCTTTTGCACAACATGGTTTAGATAGTATTGTAAGAACTCGCTTATGTGTTTGCAATGTAAAACAAGCTTACGAGATTGAAAAAGTATTTAGACCATTTGAATATATGGGATGGAATACAGTAGAAGGTGGTAAACTTTCAAAATCAGCAATTGATATCATAAATAGGAAAAGATATGTACAGTAAAGATAATGTTCCACAGTGGGCGAATAAAAAATCTGCTTCAGTTCAAGAAGTAGCAATTAGAGTTTTTAATCAAACTATGAAAGATACTGGTTCTGAAGAAAAAGCTCGTATTGCTTCATTAGCTGCTATGAAAAATGCAGAAGAAGCTAATAAGAAAAATAAAGTTAAAAAGTCTCTAGAAAACATTATTAAATCTAAATATAATTTAGCTTGAATTAATTAAATTACTATGTTATAATAGTCTACAAATACCCTGAGTAATTCTCAGGGTTATTGTTGTTTTAAAGGAGAGAATATGCAATGGTCTGCAGATAACCTGCCAGCTTCCATGAAGAGTAAATCTTTAAAATTAAGGGAGTTATTCGCAAAGGTAGCCAATGCTTCTCTTGATAAAGGTTTCTCAAAAGAAGAATCAATCTTTGCTGGAACTAATGCAGTAAAAATAGAAGAACGTAAAAATCAACCTGCAAAAGTGAAAGCACCAAAACTTCCTTCACACGTAGAATCACTAAGAAGCTATACAAGCCCTTTTGAGATGGTTTCTAAGGCTGAAAATGATCTACCCATAGCCGCTACAGTAAAAGCTGCAGAATTCGATGCACAAGGTCATCTTGTCATTCTAATGTCAGATGGTAGACGAGTAGTAACTAAAGGTAAAGCTGTAGAGCAACATATTGATCAAAGAATCGGAGTAAGTGTAAATCCTATATTTGATCATGTACAGATGAACACTACTGCTAATTATACTTCAGAAGATTATCTTCCCGGTATGCTTACTTGGAATGAATTTGAAGATTGTCTAGATATTGTTCAAAATGATGGTTCTATCTTACAAGTAGGTCTTGAGCAATATATTGAAGTAATTAATAAAACAGCTTCTACTTTACCCAATGGTTCTGTAGTAAGATTTTCAGGTGTAAGCTTAGATGAAATTCCAGAAGCTTCTCCATTACTTGCTGATGGTAACGTACCACCATTATACATTATTGGTGTATTAACAAATAGTTTAATTCCCGGTCAACGAGGAAGAGCTACTATTTTAGGTAAAGTTCGGAATATTAATACAACTGGTTCTGACGTAGGTGAAACATGGCAAATTGGTACATTACTTTGGGCGCATCCTACAATTCCCGGTAAACTCACAAGTATTCAACCTACAGCACCAAATGTAGTTATCTCAGTAGCTGCAGTTTTAAAAGCTGATGCAACACAAGGTAAATTATTAGTAAGACCTGTAATTTTTCCAAGACTATTTTATGGTGTATTTTCCAGTTCAGTAACACAAACACCTCCAAGTATTAATGTACCACATAATGTACATTTTGAAAATACAGATATTGCAAGTGGTGTTAGAGTAGTAAATCAAGATAGAATAACTACAGATAATGCTGGTCTTTATTCTTTTGATTTTAGACTACAATTGACCTCTACAAATTCATCTCAAAAAGATATCTATATATGGGGAAGAAAAAATGGAGTAGATATCTCAAGAAGCGCATCAAAAGTTACACTAGTTGGTAATAGCGTAGAGTTAGTACCCTCTTGGAGTTTTTCAGTTAGTATGCAAGCGGGTGATTATTTTGAATTAATGTACGCTACTACAGATGTTGCAATTTCTATTAATGCTCCAGCCGCTACATCTTTCGCTCCTTCTACACCATCAGCAACATTACGTGTAAGTCAAATTAATTTATAATAGGAATAAAAATGCAACCAGCACATATTGATCTGGAAGTTTATAAAGGTTCTACCTTTGTTAAAATTATCCAATGGAAAACTGGCGAACCAGCCGTAGCAGTCAATCTTACTGGTTGTACTGCTAGAATGCAAATCAGAAAATCTGTTAATGATACAGTTGTTTTAGATACTCTTACTACAGAAAATTCTAAACTTGTAATTCATGATGCAGTAAATGGTAAATTTAAAATTGTAATTCCTGCAGCTATTTCTAGTGCATACGCATTTACAGGTGCTGTTTATGATTTAGAAATTATATTTACTGATCAAACCGTTACCAGAGTAATGGAAGGTTGTGTTACCGCAGTACCAGAGGTGACACGATGAGTACAGAAATTATTACAGAAACGGTATATGATACAGTAGTAGTTGAAACATCTGGTTTGACTACTATTGTTACACAGGCAGAACAAGGTCCACCGGGAGCATCAGGTATTCAAAATATTGAACAAGCTAATGATGTTGATACGAGTACAAAAGTAGATGGTGCTGTTTTAGTTTACTCTGCATCTTCTCAAAAATGGGTGGCAACTAAGTCACTTGACAACCAGAATATAGAATCTGGTCAATATTAATTAAGGAAAAATTATGGCTTCTATTGTAAGAATTAAACGCTCTGAAGTTGCAGGAAACCCAACTACATTAGCACAAGGTGAATTAGCATACTCTGCGTTAACAGATAATGGGTCAAATGGTGGAGATCGGTTATATATTGGTATGGGAACAGAAACTGCAGGTAATGCAGTTAACCATGTTGTAATCGGCGGTAAATATTTTACTGACACTGTAAATGCTGCTACAAACAATAATACAGCATCTACAATTGTAAAAAGAGATTCTTCTGGTAATTTTTCAGCAGGCACTATTACTGCTGCCTTATCAGGTAATGCGACTTCTGCTTCAAAGTGGAATACCTCTAGAGATTTGTCTATTACTGGTGATGGTTCTGCTACTATCTCTACAGATGGTTCTGCAAATGCATCAGGGGCATTGACACTTGCTACTGTTAATAGTAATGTTGGCACATATGGTAGTTCAACAGCAATTCCCGTTATTACAGTAAATGCTAAAGGTTTAGTCACAGGAGTTTCTACTTCAAGTATTTCTTCTAACTTTACATTAGGTTCTACCACAATTAATCTTGGAAGTACACAAACTTCTATTGCAGGTCTAACTGAAGTAACAGTAGACAATTTAAACTTAAATGCAAATACTATTAGTTCTACAGATGCAAATGGTAATATTGTTATTAGTCCAAATGGAACAGGTTCTGTAGATGTTACTGGTAGTAAAATTATTGGAGTAAATACTCCCGTAGATGCTACAGATGCTGCAAATAAAGCATATGTTGATAATGCGATTTCAGGTTTAGATTGGAAAACTGCTGCTCATTTATTAGCAGATTCTAATGTTGCGCTATCAGGTACAACTTCTACTTTAGTAATTGATGGACACACTGCTTTGGATGCAGCAGACGATGGTTATAGAGTTTTACTTACTGGTCAAACTACTTCTGCTAATAATGGTATTTACACTTATAATGATAACGGAAGTACTTATACATTAACACGCTCTAGTGATGCAGATACTTATCAAGAAATAATTGGTGCATCTATTTATATTCTTGAAGGTACAGTATACGGTGGTACTGGTTGGGTACAAACTAATCACTACTTAACAGATTTTTCAGGACAAACTTGGGCACAATTTGCTGGTGGCGGAGGTACATATTCTGCCGGAACAGGTTTAACATTATCTGGTACAGTTTTTAATGTAAATGGAACAAGTGATAGAATTAGTGTAACAGCAGATGCTATAGATATCGCATCTACATATGTAGGTCAAACAAGTATTACTACACTTGGTACAGTTAGTACTGGTACTTGGTCAGCAGATACTATTGCTACTACAAAAGGTGGTACAGGCTTGACAAGTTACTCAACTGGTGATATTATATATTCTAGCACAACTAATACTTTATCTAAGCTTTCAATTGGAACAGAAGGTAAATTCTTACAAGTTAGTTCTGGTGTTCCAGTGTGGGCAGATATCGATGGTGGTATCTACTAATTAATAGAGGCTGTTATTACAGCCTTTTCTTTTACCTTTATTAAGGAAGACAATGGCAAATAAAATTATTCTAAAAAAATCATCAGTTGCTAGTAAAGTTCCAACAACATCCGATTTGGACTTTGGTGAATTAGCTGTAAATTATACAGATGGTAAACTTTATTATAAAAAAGCAGATGGTACTACAATTGATTCATTTAACGCTGGTAATATTTTATCAGGTGCTGTGCTCAACGATGGTTACACAGAAGAAGTGTTTTCTGTTTCAGGAACAACTCCTGCACTCTCTCCCACAAACGGGTCTATCCAAACATGGACGTTGACCGCCAACTCGACACCGACAGCAGACACTTGGACTTCTGGTCAATCAATGACACTAATGGTCAATGACTCAGCTTCTGCATTTACTGTGACTTGGACTTCTATGCCTGTGACGTGGGTTGGTGGATCGGCACCCACATTGGCCCCCTCAGGAGGAAACACAGTTATCGTACTTTGGAAAGTTGGAACAACAATTTATGGCTCATTGACTGGACAGGTGGCTTAATGCTTTCCGATAAATTAAGATCATCTGTTCTAGCACCAACTCCAACTTCTGGCATTCAGTATGTCGGGGGTTACACAGTTGGTTACGCCGGAACTACCGCTGACGTGACGATCACTTTTGGTGGGAGTCTGACTGGTGGCCTTGCATCATCTGCGTCAGAAGGCGACTTGGTGCTGGTGTATTACGGGTCTGGCGCTTCGACTAACATTGGCATGAGCATTACCGGGTACACGGAACTTGCAGACATTTATGCTAATGCAAGTCAATATGACACCAACTTTGCTGTAGCGTACAAGGTTATGGGGGCTTCTCCTGACAGCTCGTTTGTAATTCCATTAGGAACGCAGTCTAGCCTTGCTGCTGGTGCTGTAGCTGTACAAGTGTGGAGAAATGTAGCATCAATTGCTCAGATTGTTACTGCATCAAAAACGAATAGCGTATTAGCTCAACCTCCAGCCATTACACCTATCGTAGCTGGTTCTTTCATTGTTGCTGGTGGTGCTGGCGCTTATGCAATAACCGGTGTTGGAACATATTCAAGTTCAAATTTAACAGCGTTTATTTCAAGTGGAGGATCGGCTCAAACCGATTTGACTGTTGGACTTGGCTACAAAGAATGGACCTCTGGAACTTTTACACCAGCTCAGTTTACGTTCAGCATTTCGAACTCAACTGACTTCTCCTGCGTATCGGCTACTTTAATTCTGGTCCCGAGCAACACAACTGCACCAAAATTCGTTGCAAGTGCGCAGACTCAAGCGCCGCTATCACCGACAACTGCAACAGTCACCGTGAACAAGCCAGCAGGAACTGTTGCTGGCGACTTGATGGTTATGGTTGGCGCAACAGGATCACTCGTACGCACATGGACTGGTGACACTGGGTGGGTGGAAGTCGCGGATCAAGGCGCTCCACCAAACTTGAGGATTGCTTACAAAGTCGCGGGTTCGTCTGAGCCATCCAGCTACACATTTACGATTGACACAGCAACCGGAACCGGTATTTTTGCTTGCATTTTGACCTATAGAAATGCGGTGTATGACACCATTGGAACGTTTGCTACAAATGCAAACCCTTTGGTGCTGCCTTCTGTTAATGCAAGTTTGGATAACTCAGTACTGATTGCTTGCGCGGCAGGCCGAACAACAGCGACTATTACGATGCCTTCAGAAATGCTTTTGCGAGTGGCAGACAACGATGCAATTGCTCCGAGTTTGAGGATTGCCGATCAATATGTACTGGCGGGTGCTACCGGAACAAAGTCTGTTTCTTCTGGTGCTACGACAGATGTTTCTGGCGTTTTACTGACAATCAAACCTGCATAAAAGGAAAACATGTACGCATTAATAGTTAACAATATTGTTGAAAAATTTCCATATACAATTAATGAATTAAAAAAAGATAATCCCGGAATAAGTTTTCCAAAAAATCCATCAGTTGAAACATTAGAAAACTTTAATATTTTCCCAGTATTAAGTACCGGAGCTGTCTACGATTCTACAATACAAACTGCTATTCAGTCAGGTTGTAAGTACAATAAAGAACGAAAACGTTGGGAAACCGATTGGATTATTCGTGATAAAACTTCTGAAGAATTGGTGCAAGAAGAACTTGAAAGAAAAACTAAAATTGAACAGCAAAGATCAGAAGCTTATCGTAATGAATCTGATCCAATCTTCTTCAAATATCAACGAGGGGAAGCAACTCAGCAAGAATGGTTGGATAAAATTGCTGAAATCAAAGCAAGATTTCCTAATTAATATCGTCAAGAGAAGTAACTAATAATTATTTCTCTTGATTTTTTATTAAAACTATGATATAATTATGTTTATATACTTATAAAGAGGTGAGCATGGAAACAATTAATAAAGCTAAAAGTTTTGCTCCCACAGATGCAATGCGAAATAATGCAAGACGAGGTTTAGCATTACGAGAGAAATACAATCGTGGTGGCTTAGATGCTTCACAAGCTAAGAGTGAAGGTGTAGGTTCCGGAGTAGCTAGAGCAAGAGATATCATTAACGGTAATCTTAGCTTAGATACAGTGAAACGTATGTACTCTTTCTTTAGTAGACATGAAAAGAATTACAATCCTAAAAAGAAAATGCCTGATGGTGGACCTACTGCTGGTACTATCGCTTGGTTACTTTGGGGTGGTTCTGCTGGTTTAGCTTTTGCTAGACGAGTATTAAAACAAGAAGATATTCTAAAAAGCTATATCAAAGATATCACAGATACTGAAGTTAATTCAGAAGATATCTTACCGGGAGTCAAACTACCCGTTACAAAAGCAGTCGATGAAGAATTAAAGCAAGTAACGTATGTTGCAATGATCCCTGATCACACAGATTTACATGGCGATTATACATCGGAAAATGAAGTTCGTAAAGCTAAAGAATCTTTCAATAAGTCAATGATGAGAGCAAATCTGTTTCATTTAGTAATGACAGATACTTTTGATGTTATTGAATCTTACTTAGCACCTTGCGATATGGTACTAAACGATCAGTTCGTCAAGAAGTCCACATGGTTAATGACACTGCAAGTGCATGACGAGTCGCTTTGGCAGATGATTAAAGACGATGAAATTACAGGTATTTCTATTGGTGCTCTAGCGAGTGTTGAAGATGCCGAAAACGAATAAAGGAACGAAATGACACAACCTACAAAACGTAAAACCAAGCGCAAACTAAGTGATATTGACTTTAGTGGTGAAGGTTCCCACATTGCATTAGTTTCAAAGCAACAAGGTGGTGCAGCATCTGGTGCTAACTATAAGTTGGTACTAAAAGCTAATAACTTCAGCGAAGAATTTGTACAAAAGATGCAACAAGTTCGTGTAACTATGGAATTACCTGAGTTTCTACGTAAATTCTTTTCCATGTACGGAGAAGATGCAGAAGTTCTAGCTCGTATGATGGGTTATGAAAAACCTGAACAAACTGCTGAAACTATGCCTTCTGATTATGAAGATTATATCCAATCTAAACTAGAAGCTTTTGAGATTTTAAAATCTGCTAATGATGCAGAAACTTTATCTGAAATTCTATCAGAATTAGATGAAAACGAATATTTAGCTATGCTCAATGATCAAGCTTTAATTGAAAAAGCATTTGAAGCAATTGAGAAAGCTACTAAAGAATCTGCACCTGCTGCTATTGCAGACGGTAATGATACCTCAACAAACGCTGGCGTTGAGAATATTGAAGGGGTGTCTACCTCTGTTAACAAAGAAGAATTGGAGAAATCTAAGATGGAAGACGAAGTAAAAGTCGAAACCGTTGAAAAAGCTCAATT
>JACCDQ010164528.1_pt1 | contig 22607 bp, 20 predicted proteins | sample 7446031 | NCBI WGS metagenome assembly JACCDQ01 (sample SAMN15323442, study PRJNA562643) | freshwater metagenome | isolation source: river surface water | place: USA:Blue River Watershed | collected 2017-08-17 | reverse complement strand
TTAAAAAAGTAATTTTCATATTGACCCAATTTGATAGAACTCGTTTGTTATTCTTACAGTTATAAACCAAAAAAAGTCATGAAAGAATTACTTAACAACGCGCTGGAGCAATTAAAGATTGCCCGAATCAATGTAACCACTCGTTCCTTTAGAAAACAGATTTCTCTCTTCGATATTGACGACTCCCAGGATGTAGAATTTAATGGATCCAAATCTACCGTAACCTACCAACAACAACTTTATTCATTCTACCTGCCCTGTAAAATGCAAGTAGATGAAATGATGAACGATTCACTCGACAAAGCCGATTCAATAAAACGAGAATTTGATTTGTTCTGTTTTGAAATTCGGGAATTCAAACACCTCTATTTCCCCAAAGATTTTGTAAATGTTTTACTCAATCGCGTTGAACTTCATAAATCCACCTCAAGAGAGCTACTCAATAGCGAATCAATTAAAAAAAAATCCTAGAATATTTTACCGTTCAATATCAAATCCTGGAACTGCTAGAACAACTGTATTTACATCGCATCACTCACCTGAACAAATACGCAAACAGGCAAACTGCGGCTCCGCCTAGCTCTGAATACACCATCCCATCCAAACAAGAAATTTCGGCATATATGTCGGGCCAATTGTCTTTATTCCCCAAAGGCAGCGGCATCACTCTCATTCAATGGCAGAGGGACAAAGTAGCCTTCTTGGAGCTTTTCGTATCGGTTTACGAGAGCAATTCCGTAAAAGCCATAGACAAGGCTAAAATCACCAAGAAAGAGTATTTTGGGCTCCTTATGTGGTTTTTCAATATTCCGATTGGAAATATCGACTCTACCCTACAAGCCGCCAAAAATAGAAAAATTGAGCAAAAGCCTTATTTAAAAGAGCTCATGGATGTATTCGACAACTATTGCGCCAGAGGACTTTGAAAAAAAATCATTGTAGTACAATTGTAGTACAATAATCAAGCTGAGGGGTATTGGTAGCATTGCAGCCTAAATTAATTTATAGGCAGCTTATGTGGGAAAACAAAACCAAAATTAAAGATTCATCTAGAATTCAAACACTAGAAGAACGACTTGCTAAAGTTGAGCGAATCCTGAGCCAACTTTCTGAAGAAGTAAAAGAACCAAAGAAGGAAATGAAATACCTGGATATTGCCAGTGCGGCAAACTTCCTGGGACTTTCTAGAGCGCAATTATATATCATGATGAGGGATGGCAAACTGCCATATACCCATGTAGGGCGACAACGCCGTCTAATCATGGCGGACATCGTCAATTATGTAAAAAAAGGCTATCAGCCTGCTCGGAAATCAATCATTTAACCTTCTTAAAACTTTTATATGTCTCTCAATAAAGATTCAATTCTTCATGCAACCAATAACGGATTAAGCATTTTCAAGCACTTTCTAGGAAGCAAATTTTCAAAGGTTGGCAAATCCTTTAAAAGCCCTTTCTATCAAGATTCTAAAGCATCCTGCTATTTGTATTTTGATAAGAAATCTTCTATCTACAAGTTCAAAGATTTCGGTGACGCCGAATACAGTGGCGATTGCTTTTTCTTTGTCAGTAAAATTTTCGGACTTACCTGTGATGATAGGCAGGATTTTATTAGAATTCTTGAAATCATCGATAATGAATTAGGACTTTGTTTGGAGGACAATGACCAAAAGATTAACCGAATAGTACGTGATAACAAAGGCGAAGTTCAAAGAGCCTCATCCCTACCTTCCATTCACGATGGATTTGAAACAGCAAAAACAAAATTGCCAATTCAAACAAGGGAATTCAATGAAACTGAAATTCAGTTTTGGTTACAATACGGAATTACCAAAGTAATATTAGACCGATTCAATGTCTCAGCCATAGAACGCTTTATCGGTATTGGTAAAGATGGCAAAGAATATGCTATGGGCAGCACTGTTGATCAACCAATGTATGGTTACAATGGACGACGATACACGAAGCTTTACCGACCATTTTCAAACCTTCGCTTCTTGTACACGGGTGAAGTTACCGAAAACTATGTCTTTGGATTTGACCAACTACCCATTCGCGGCGATGTTCTTTTCATTACTGGAGGAGAGAAAGACGTATTGAGCTTGGTATCTCATGGCTTTCATGCCATTTGTTTCAACAGTGAAACTGCGCATATCCCCAAGAATTTAATCAGAGGCCTAGGCTACAGGTTTAAACACATCACCCTACTCTATGATGTTGATGAAACAGGAAAAGCCTCAATGGAGAAGCTCACCAAAGACTTAAAAGAGTATCAACTTAAAAGTTTGCTCCTTCCACTTTCAGGTAAAAAAACAGAAAAGGACATTTCCGATTTCTTTCGTCTAAATCATTCGGCAGAAGATTTAATGATGCTGTTTCGGGAAATGCTCGATCAGTTGTACGAAGACACTATCGCGGTTATGAAAAGCTGTGAAATCGACTTTGAGAATCCGCCTAAAGCACCTGAACCTCTTATTACCATAAACGATGTAACAATAGGCACACCTGGAAACATTGTATGTGTTGCTGGTTCAGAAGGAAGCGGCAAAACGAATTATTTAGGTGGAATTATATCAGGAGCCATAAAACCAGGTGAGATAAAAATTGATACGCTTGGAACCACCATAAAAGAGAACATTCATAACCAGGCTGTTTTGCTGTACGATACTGAGCAATCAGAATTCCAGCTCTACAAAAACTTAACCTACATAATCCGAAGATCTTCCCAAGAAAAGCCACCATCGTGGTTCAAGGCATTTTGCTTGGTTGGTATTTCAAGAAGTGAAAGAATGAATCTAATCCTCGAATCCATGGATCGTTTCTTTTATGAACATGGGGGAATTCACGTGGTGGTCATTGACGGTATTGCTGACTTGCTTGGAGCCGTGAACGATGAAGAAAGTTCTGTAAAACTGGTTGAGGAGTTATTTAGAATGGCTGCCATATACAACACTGTAATTATTTGTGTTTTACACCTTGCACCATCTGGAATGAAGCTTCGTGGCCACCTTGGTTCTGAAGTTCAACGAAAAGCCGCCGGTATATTGTTGATTGAAAAGGACGACAACAACAATTGCAGCGTGGTGAAAGCATTAAAAGTGAGAGATGGTTCACCATTGGATGTGCCGATGATGCAATTTGGTTGGAGTAAAACAGAAGGCCGACATGTTTACCTGGGTGAAAAGAGCAAAGAAGACTCTGAAATCAGAAAAACCAGCGAGCTCAAAGATGTAGCAACTGAAATTTTCAAAAACCGCGTTTACATCAGTAACCAAAACTTAATAAAAGCCATCATGGAAAGCATGGATGTAAAAGATAGAACAGCGCGATCCTATATAAAATTCATGAGAGAGAGCGAAATCATTGAGAAAAACCCCTCAAATGCGCTGGAATACGGCATAGTTTCCTCGCTTTTCTAAAGATATTCGGAGTATTTACTACGAAATTTCCAGATTTAGCCCCTCTTTTCTGGTAAAACTCCCACAGATTTCCTGTGGGAGTTTATTTTTTACTTTAGATTATTAAAAATTATCAATAATCAAATTTTCTGATGCTATTTTGAAATATTATATGAAAACAAAAATCAAGAAATGGATAAATTTAAATCACCTAAGTGCCCCTGTATTTCAGGCTTTTAAAATTAGGCAAAAAGCCTCGATCTAAGATACCAAAATAAAAAAATTAGTTCTTATTAATATTAAAACCAATATTTACTTGATTTACTAATATAACCCGAGAATTGAAATTAGACGCATTTCGGGCAATCTCTCCTTCGCTATACAAATTTATAAATCCAGAACTTAAGCCAAATTTATAACCCGCTAAAAATCGGCCATACTGCCACTGATAAATGATACACTGGTCTAAATTTAATTTGATTGGGTTATTTGGAAGATCATCGACTTTTGCAAACACCCTGCCACTGTGAAAAGTTTTTTTATAATACAAATAGTGGTTAACTTTTAATCCAATACCGATTTCCGCAAATATAGAATGTCTATTTTTTGACCACAGTGTTGTAGAATATGAAATTGAAGGGCAATAATATTTTAAAATATTTTCCTGTCTTTCAACCATACTAGGAACCAAATCATAACCTGTGTAAAAATTAGCAAAGTGTTGCTCTTCAGCACCGAATCCTATAGTAATACCATGTTTTTTTCTAAAGTATCCTGCGCTTAGACCCAAAACAGGATTCAATCCCAAATTTTCACGATCATATTCTTCAAGCCTATCCCAAAGATTTGTCACATGCCCCGTAGACACATTTAATTGAATATGAGCATTGGCTTGACTATATACATTGACAAAGCCAAAAGATGAAAAAACTAAAACAAATGTCCACTTTTTCATGCTTATTTTTAGTTATTTACTTTACCTAAGTACCTGCGAATGCCCACTGTACAAAACAGTTGAAATACATCATTTTCCCATACATTGTATGATGATGTACGACCCGCATTCAATCGGTCATTTCTATACCATTTAAATATTTTAAATTTATACTGCCCCTCTAACGTACCAACCAAAGTCCACTTTTTCAACTTCCATTCAATTTCTGTTGCTGAAGTAATGGCTTTATTCTGTATGGATGGCGATAATTTATAATAATATACAGTGGCGCTTGTGTCATACATTTTTACAATAGCGGATTTTCCATCTCCATAAACATTCCTTACACCTTGATTCAACATAAGATTTAATCCAAAGGTTTGACTAAGTGTTATCCTCTCTCTGTCCAAAATAAAGTTAGCCCCAATTCTTGGATGAAAAGTAACAGCATATCCTTTACCTTCAAGTTGGTATTGTCTATATAAAACCGCATTTTTTGACGGTTCACCCGAATATTTGCAACGGTCTAGGAGAAACGAAGTATTATAGTAAGCCAAACTAATTGAAGATATATATTTACTAGATTTATATCCAAATTGAAATTGTTCAGCTGCATTTATACTTGGATGAACAACTTTTACCGAATTATCCTCTGAAAAAACAGAGAATTTTTGCCTTATTGCAACGCCACTGGATAATTCTAAATAGCATTGTGCGTTTGAAGTTGCACAAAACAAACACAATAACAGAAAGCAATTCGTTTTATTTTCTAATTTCAACATATCACCAAAGTTTAACAAAAAGAACTGCTTGGCTTACTATACATACTCGCGAATTAAAGTTGAAAACATTTCTTTCTTCCTCTATGCCGCTAGAAATATTTACTAAACTAATATTTGGCCCCGACTTTATTAAGGTTGAAAATCTTCCAAAATTAAATTCATACGATATAGAGGAATTAAATGTAACTTTTGACCTTCTACTCGGGTAATCCCCCACACTATAATCAAATCTACCATCACCTCTATACGTTGTATAACTCGAATAGTTATTAAACTTAAGTGCGAGACCCATATCCACAAAAAGGTTGCTCCTTTTTGTAGATGATAGCTGCTTTGAATATGTCAGCTCCGGATTATAATATTTCAATACTATTTGTCTTCTTCGAATGGTTCCTTGATTAAAAATTGGCCCTGTACGTATATTCGAAAACCTTTGTTCTTCTAACCCCAATTGACATGTTAACCGGTTTTTTTTCCAACCATATCTAGCTTTAACGCCGTAACTAGGATTGAGGCCATCATTTTCCCTTTTGTAATCCTCCAATTGATCCCAAAAGTTTACAACATGTCCTCCATAAAATCCAACTTGGAGTGTTGGCGGTATTTGCGCATTTAGCACATGAATACATGCAAAGAAACCAAGGATTACCGATACTTTCATTCTTTAATGTAAATTAATTGTGACTTTTTCCAACTAAAATCAGCGTTACTCATAACCAAAATATATGTTCCAGATTTATACCTATCACTGAGTTCGCCAATATTTTCCCATTCGTTTTGGTTAAATGATTGTATTTTTCTACCTCCAATATCATATAAAACAACTTGTATTTGTTCTTTATTCAAGGTAATGTATTCCGATTCATTTGTTATTTGCCACGGTTTATAATCTATAGAATTTTTAACAGTCGCTATCGTTTCAACTGGGGAAACAGCCGGTAACGGAGGGCAGACATCATCGATATGTTCAATACGGAACTCGCCATTTCGATCCACGTTTAATCGATTAATTGTAGCATGATTCACACAAATTATCTTAATAAACTCTCCATTACCTATGTCTGACATCCAGTTTTCAGGAAAATCAATCACAGCTTTTTTTGCAGTTACGACATTATAAACCCCATCTCTTAGCTTGAAATCCGATTTCTCATTATAAGTTGATATGTCTTCAGCTGGGCATTTCATTTCTTTGTACACTTTAATATATTCAACCTCAAATTTTGCAGATAAATTGTCTGAAATTGGTAATTCAGAATTTGGAGGGTGTACCGCAGTATTGAAATTTATCCGCATTGGATTTGTACAATACTGCTTTCGCTGTCTATACCATTCATTTTCATCTATTTCCGACTGAAAGCGGCCAACTCTAATATCTCTTGCAAATTGATGGCGCATGTAGACCTTTTTAAAATCAAAATTATTGGTCGAATAATAAACTGCAGTATGATGCCGATTCCAAACAAAGTAATAATACAAAAATTTATTTGGGGATTCGTCATCCAAATTTTCTACTTCACGGCAGAGCCATTTGTTAACATCTGCACCATTTTTATACAAAGAAATCAACATAAGTTTAAAATCATTTTTTACAAACTCAAAAATGTCGAATTCGTCATATTCACCAACAGAGTCACCAAACATCCAAAATGCTGGAAAAGTTCCATCTACTGTTGGATATTTTATTTTTGCCTCAACAACAATTCCACCTTCATCATCATAAACATTTCCACCTGCAATTTCAAAGTCTCCGTCAAACGCCCACCGAGATTGAGCTCGAGCTGTAGTGTATGGGATTGTTTTCTGAGGCGTGGGTGTCACACCATCTTCCAGAAATGGCCATGGCCAATATTTATGATTTCGCCACCCAACAGTAATATTCTCTTCTTTTGTTTCTAAAATCAACTTGTCATCAACGACACTAATATTTTTATTGAGATACATACCCTGATTGAGATCATCAAAATCGGCATTTTCCTGAAAACCAATAAAATAATCGAAATCAGTTGCATCATTGACCCACATATTTTTATCCAATCTAACAAATTCATCTTTGTATATTTCCAAAAAGGGATAACCTGTATGAAGTGTAATTTTATTATTAGCTTTCTCTCGGAAATGCTTGCGACAAGCATAATTCTCCTGTGCACCACCAGGTTCAGAGATAGTATCTACAATATAAAAGTCTTCAATATCTGAAGTATCTTCATATCCAATTTGTAATAGTCTATTTATTATTTGCCTTGTAGAGTCGGAGATTTGAGCTGATATTAAATTGTATTTACATGTTGCAATTACAATCACAAACAAGAACGTTAATTTAAGTTTCATAATTGATTCTATTTAGATATCGAAATTTGTTTTTTTAATTCAGTCACCTCTCCTTTTAATTGCAATATATATAACATTAACTCTTCAATCTTCTCTTGTTGTAATTGCTGCATTTGCATCATATCTTGTCCATTCGTTACTATTTCAGTTTCAGATGGCATACCTGGAAGGTGTTTGTTTAAAGCTATGTATTTAGCCACACTATCTAATGAAATCAAACGATAATCACTTCCAAATACATAATCCGGCCACCATTTAGGCTTTGATACAACACCATTACATGTGATTTGACCGCGAACTTCCATGTCTCCATCAATGACACCAGATAATTTCACCTTAGGTATTTCAACTGTACCATTTTTATCTATTCTTATACCGCCAGAGGTTGCTGCGCTATTTAAAGGAGCAATGACCAAGCCTCCATCCAAATTAAACCCATTACTGTTGCGCCCATCGGTAAATCCAATCATTTGGTCATGCGCCTGTGTAAGTAAATTACCAAAACCCGCAGTTATTTGTGAGTAAATGTCTATATGTTTAGAATAAAATTCATCAAGCTGCAAATTACCAAGTGGCTTGGTGGCTTTAAATTGAGACCGGACGCCAAAAATTGCTACAGGTTTGTTTGGTAGCGTACCTACTACATCCAGTGCAGCACGTGGAGTTACCGTATTAATCCCAGTATTACCGTTAGGCCAAACAATAAATCTGGGTATTTCCTGCCCGATGATATTTGTTGTCCCAAATGTTGTAAACGGACTTTGGGTGCGAGCAATAAAAAGCGGATCTTGACTACTGCCATTAATTGAATGATAGCCTGTACCAGGAGGAAATTGTATCGGAACATATTGGGTAATACCCAAAAGACTAGAGGATACAACTTCGTTAGCACCAGCCAGCCCATCTGTAATACCTATGCCTGGCCCTCCAATTCCGGTTCCTCCACCCATGCATGCATCTGTTGATGTTACAATTAAGCCGGGAAATGGATTAGGTAATGATTGTGGACAATACAATACTTCAGCCCATGCTTTTGGAGAAGCAGTACCAACACCTAAAGTATTGCCTAAAGTATAGGTTTTATTTCCGCTGGCACTACCTAAAGAGTTGGGCCAATCGCCTGTTGTTTGGGAAAAGGATTTGCCTTGAAGAAAAAGTGTAAAGGCAACAGCTACAATTGTTTTGATTTTTTGATTTGATATTACTGTCAGTGCATCATCTAGTTTCGGCCTGTATGATACAACATCTTTTCCAGCTAAATTATCAACAATGAATAACATAGCCCTTTTTACTAAGCCTGCCACTAGATATACAGGAAGTCCAACAACTTTACTATCACAAATAGGCGATGCCGATTTTGATAGCGAAAATTGAGCCGTATCTGCAATTTTAATTACTGGAGCGAGGGATGTTGCAGCTTTTCCAAAAAAACTATTCGCAATATTTGCAGATAATTGAACTGGGAAAATTGCAGCAACTTTATAATAGCAACTTGCTCCTGCAGGTGGATGAGATTTATAGGGAGTCTTGATTTTGGATAAATCCATCGATAAAGGAAGATACACATTCGCCACAAAACTAGAAGTTTGAGGTGAATTACAATCTAAAACTGGTGGATTTTGAATTTCACTCAAATCCATCATGGCCTTGTTGTTAATGCACGAAGAATGTTCAGTCATAATTATGTTTTTGTAAATGCAATTGTAACAATTGTTTTTTGCTACTTCGTGATACAATTATATCATGCGTTGTTACAAATTATCCCAAAATCGATATCGCCTCAACAATTCTTCAAAATTTTCACATTCATTAATTTCTCTGGCTCTTGCTATATGGTTATTAATTGTAGCTTTCTTTATTTTAAGAATTTTAGCTGCCTCTACCCTATTGTGGCCTTTTGACAAAACTTCAACAACTGCTTTTTGTCCATTTGAGAGAAACAACCTTTCCGTTTGTTTAAATTCTTCCTTTGATTCAATAGTTGACATAACCAAATGACAATTGAATTTTTGTCCATTCAACAACATTTCTATTCCACGTTTTAAAGAATCAACGCCAGACGTTTTCGACACATAACAATTAACATTGATTTTCATTAGTTCAGAGACAATCACTTTATTTACATGCGAGCTATATACCATATAGGCAATATTTCTATCGAAGCACATTTCTGGAATTGATAAATTTGAGCCCGAATTAATCTCAAGGTCACAAATTGCAAAATCTATACCCGGTGGCGTTGTAATTACAGATATTGCGCTTTCCAAAGTGGAACATCGTAATATTTCAGCATTAGGAATTATATTCTCTATTTGCTGTTTTACAAAATATTGAATTGCTTCGTGATCGTCAAATATTAGAATTCTCATTTTTTAATATAATTGAATGAGTGACAACACCATCTATTATTTCAATTTTCACTTTTGCATCTACAATAGATAATCTATCCAAAATTATTATAGTTCCCATTCCTGGTTTTGATTTTGAATTTGATTCTATCCATTTTTTCGCCTCTTCAGTTGCCCTGTAATGAATTGATAAAATAAATTCTCCATCTTCATCTATGGCTGTTATTTGCACGTTCTGAATATTTGCATGTCGTATTGCATTTGTTATTAATTCTTGAATTGCCCAATAAGTATGGTATAACCAGTCGCCCGCGGGTGAAGAATCTGCATGTGACTCAAATGTTACCTTTATTTTACCGATTGATAGTTGACTAGCCAAGAGTTCTAGACTGGATTCCCAATTCAATTCGACGAGAACTTTGGGATACATATATTCAACTATCTGATGCGTTTTGTATCTAAATATACTGAAATCATTTTCAAGTCGCTCAATAATTCTCAAATCTTGTCCTTGCAATCTATTTTTCAATTCATTCAAATCTTCCGAAAAGGATATGGAATGAATAGCAAGATGGTCATGCAGCTCAGAGGCTATTCTTTTTCTTTCTGTATCTACTCCACGGAAACTACTGCGAAACAATCTTCCCAATACCATTTTATACCTTTTAATTACAAAGTAACTGTATAGCAAAGTTCCAATTAGAGCAATGATTGCTGGCAGCAGAATTAGAGACAAGCTAATTATTAAAGAATCTCCTGATATAGACATGTGCTAAAATTAGATTGATTAAATAGAAAAACAACACAACAAAACCAACATATCCAACATATTTTGAATCTACCCAATTGACCTTACGCCCATACAATTGTTGAAGAATTGTCGTGATTAAAAAATCTAATGCAAATAATAGATACATCGGAGACTTTTTTAAATCTTTACCAGAGCCTAATGTTAGTATTATCGAATAAATAAATAAAATCATCATACACAATACGTATAGTAAATACCTAATTTCATCATTCGTTGGTATCAGTGCAAAATAGGAAACAGGGACAAATAACAGCAATAACAATTTGTGTGATTTACCTTTTTGTCTTGCTAATATTGGAATTATTATCGTCAATGGGAAAACAACGTCAAATATTATTGTAATCGAATTGTTTTCACCAAAAATAATGGACACTAAACTATCTATAAAAACAGCGAATATATAAAGTAAAATCTCAAAATTGGATTTTACAACATTGAAATGAACACGCGAATAACAGCAAACTCTAATATTAAGAATTGCTATTAGGAAAATTTCTAAATACGAATAGATAATCATTTCATAAGTGGAGAGTTTTTATTGCACAATATTGGGCATCGATGAGCTCTTTCCATAATTATACCGCTTGAAATGTCATTCCCCTGTGCATCAACGCCAACAACAACAATGGTTAAATTATTCAAATCATCAAGAGCAAAATACGTTCTAACACCAGTACAACCTGGTTGAGTCATTACTTGTTGATAAGCATTGTTGTCCATCATACAAGCTACGGTCATTCCTTGAAATTGAGCAGCATTTTGATAAGCATGTGTCATTACGGCAGCTTCTGCCAATGAAATTAGATGTGGATTGTTTGTCATATTTATTATTTTTAAGTTACTGCACAAAGAAAATATAAAAAAAACGACGGTCATGATATAAATGTATCACGAGTGTTATGTTTAATCACATTAGGTTTGCTTGAATTTTATACTAACATCGAATAATTATAATCAGCAATATACACATGAAAAAACATTTCAAATTCACTAGACCTTTGTTTTCTCTGACGATTACTACTATTGTTTTATTATCTACCTTGGCTTTAAAGCTGGAGGCACAAACTCCCGGACCATTTTTTTCAACTCCTACAACACCAACAACACCCCCATCTGGATTTTCAAATAGCTTTAGCTTAACTCCATCAGCTTTGGGAATTGGGCGAGTTTTAGCTCCAGATGGGTGGCAAGAATTAAGATATTGTCAGCAACCTTCTTCACCATTGGAAAAAGGCTTAATTATAACTAGAGAAAACTGTAACCCCAACGTTATAATTTATGGACCTACTTCTAATGATTTTATTTTAAATACGGGGATTATGGAAGGGGAACCGGGAGACGGAGAAAATACACCACCGGAATTATCACTCGTACCTGTACCTACAACTCTGGGAAATATACCATTTTCTTATTACTCACCGTATAATACCACTGGCCCTAATTTTCCATCCCCCAATTTAAATCTACGAAGTAATCAGCAACCAATGTTTCAAGTTAGAACAGTTGATTTCCCTTCGTCAGCTGCTGGCAATAATAATTCTGGCAGTATTAAAAGTAGATTTATTGTAATGCCAGATGGGAACTCTGGAATGAATACAGAAGACCCTAGAGCCGCACTCGATGTTCAAGATGCGAATATATTTAATACACCAGTTGCTATTTTTGGAAACACCCTCCCATATTCCACAACCAATTTACCTGCAAAAACGGACGCTGGCGGTGCCCCAATTCAACAAACATTTACAAGACATATTGCTATTGTACCCAGATTAAATAAATATGGATTCAATATGATTAGTCGTGCGGAAGATATTGGATTGATTTTCACAAACGGCCTCGGAGCCGATGGCAGTAATACTAACGGCGCATTAGTCATCGCACCTTACACTAAAGATAAAAATATTGGTGGGTTAAGAATTGAATCAAACGGCAACACCGAACTTCGTGGAAATTTCAGGTGCAACAAATTGACAGTTAATTCAAAATGGTGGCCAGATGCCGTATTTATGCCTGATTATCAACTGATGTCTCTTGGTCAACTGGATAGCTTTATACATATCTATAGACATCTTCCAGGCATTCCATGTGAAGATAGTGTGATCCTTGGAGGACAAGATGTCGGTGCTTTACAAGTGCTTCAGCAACAAAAAATCGAAGAATTAACTTTGTATTTAATTAATCAAGAAAAGCAACAGAAATTACAAGAAAAATTAATTTCAGAGCAAAGAAAACTAATAGCTACTCAAGAATTAAGACTTCAGAAATTAGAAGCTGCCATAAATCAATAACAACAAACTATGAAAATAAAAATTCAAATAAATGCACTTAGGATTAGTTTATGTAGTTTGATCATCATGATTTTTCAAGGTTGTTGCAAAGAAAGTTGTTATGACCCAAATAACCCCGAGTGTGAAAATTATGACCCATGTCAAGGTAAAAGTCAGGTAACGGCATCAATAAGCATAGGAAGGAATAATAGATTTATGCCGGTAAATGGTGACGAAAATTTCTTGAATGAAGATTCTATTTTCTGTGCACCTGTGGATGATAATGGTCCGCTTTATTGGGCTCCCCATAGTCAATTTCTTGGATTTAAATGTACGACTCCCGGTGTAAAAACAACATGGAAGCTAGGATCGGAGACTATCACAGATTCATTATTCGGGCGCACTTTCCCTTCGAACAAAGGAATTATGGGGAAATATTCAGTTACACTAATGGTAGAAAAAGATCCAGATTTAAATTGTTTTCCACTAGATGATGGAAAAGACACATTAACAAAGACATTTACTTTTGTGCCAAATACAGAACTTCCAATTATGGGCGTATACAAAGTGATATTTGAAGGAGAAAAGGATAGTTCAATTATTGAAATTAGGCCATGGTCATTTCAAGATGGAGGGCTGACAGAAAGGAATTTCAAAATAGCATCGACCAAAAGTAATGGCACAATCGCATTGATAAACTTCAGAAACATGACAGATACTTTTACAAACCTTGGGCTCGTTTGTACTTACACAGGACATAATATTCAATTTGGAGATAAAGCACGCTATAACACACCGTCGAAAGGAAGTATAAAATTAATTAACAACACCATAGCCGCAGAATATTGGAGCAGCTATGAACTTAGAAACATACCGTATAGAAAATATAAATTTATAGGAAGGAAAATACAATGAAAAAAATAATATTAATTTCATTTTTATTCACTAAATCATTTTGTTTGAATGCGCAATGCGACGTGACGAAAAAGTTACAAACAAATCCTATTGCTCCGTTAAATGTTGATTTGAATCCGAGACTGAAACCTGGTTCAAGCACAGTAGTACCCGTAAACGAATTTAAAAACACATTTAATTGGGGCGCATATAATAGTAACGGATTCCTGAATATACCTCTTAATGATGAATTAAAATGGGAAGGTCGCACCAACTTCACTATGTCGTCACCATTTAATAGTTCGACAGCTGGAGACTACACTTATCTTTATATTAGTTCATCCACACCATTTGAAAACAGACCATGGCAATGGAATGAAGGATGGGAATTAATGCTTTTGAATACGGGATTTTTTCCAAATGGAGAAAAATACAATGAAAAAAATAGTTTACGTATTTTACATAACGACGACAATCTACTATCACTTTCACGTGTGCCGTATTTTGCACTTTATAATCGCTATAGTAGCAAATTACGCCTTTTTTACAATACCAGACAGGATTACGATGTATCACCCGCCAATCATGTTAAAACAACCTTATCATTCGGACCTTCTGAATCTGGTTATGTAAATGGAACCCTTCGAAATTTAGCCAATTATGACCGAACTCTTGATGAGAAAACAGAGATTAGCTATATAAATACGAATAACCCGAATCCAGGAAGTACTGACGTTTGGGGTAGCAGTGATTTTCAATTAGGATATGACCCGTGTGTTTGCAGCTTTAGTTCTGAAATGTTATTTACATTCAATCTAATTAATTCATGGAATGTAAATCTGTTTGGGAGATCAATAGAAAACACAATTCCTTTGTCTAAATTCGATAACGACTTTTTGACAAATAATTTCATCGAACCGGGGCCAGATAATACCCCAACCGGTAAATGGGGTTCTTATATTTACAAAGACGTTAGCGCAATGTATGACAAATATAAAATAGAATTAGAAGATCATGATTTAAAACTTGCTGAATACAATAAGACTGAAAATTTGATAGCTAGAGAAATGATTAATTTATCTAAAAATCTGTTAATCAATGGAACTATCGGTGCATTGTTGCCTTCCGCCGGCGTTACTTCAGCTGTAAAAAAATTTATGACTTCATACGACTCAAATTTTGATGCGAATAATGCAGCTGACATGAGTAAAGGTATAATTAAAACAGCAACCAGTTTATTGGGTAGTGGCCATGATTTTTTAACTCAGCATCTTGTTGGAAATGAAATAATGAATAAACCGGCCAAGCCGACAATGCCAACTGTCACAATTTCAGAAATGCGTATTATGGGCGAAATTACCCAATCCAATGAATTAAGAACTAAGAAGTTTTACACGCCAGGGAGTTTCAATGCCACAACAAATGCAAACGAACTACAGGCATATAACTATCCTATATACAACAAACCTACTGGGATTTTCGCATTGCTTAGAACACCCAAATTACAGATTTATGATAATATTGTACCAAATTCACTGAGTGATACTTTTCATACTACTAATTTAGGTTGGGGTGATTGGACCGATTGGTCTAATACTTTAGATGGGAGAAAGAAAAGAAATAGAACTCAGCAATTCAAACATTTTGCGGAAATTAAATACCAACAAGATTTATACTTTAAGCTAAAAGAAAATTTGTTATATAAATTCAACAATCATCTTGACATTGATTTCAACAATAGTGATACAAGAGTTCAAATTCTAGTGGAGTTAGAACCAGAGAATTTAGATGACAGTTACTATCTATCTAGTGAGGTACTTGAAAATTCAAACAACAATTTAATCAAGACAAAAAATCAAATTATTTCAGTAGATAGTACAAATTTAGTAGTATTTTCACACACACAGAAAAGTAGTTCACAAAGTGAAAATGTTATTATGGCTAGTAGTTGGATTCCAATCAAAAACATTGGATTTGAATTATTCGGTGGAACTTTGAAAAATACGGCTTATTTCGAAATTGCAAAAGGCGAAATCAAGGAGACTCAAACTGAAATACAGTTAACAGGAACTACTGTGGCAATATCAAATACTGAAACGGAAACATTAATCACTGAAACGTTAAATAAAAACAAATTGTATTTTGAAAAAAACAACTGGGATCAAGTTATAAATATTGGAGTAAAACCTGAAATTGCAGATGAGCTGAAGTTTAAAATTAAAACTGTTAAACTAAAAATAATGCCTAGTCTTACATTTTTAACCCAAAACAGCAATGGAGATAAAAATATGACTACACAAGTATTTACCTATCTGCTAAAAAACAATGAGATAGATCTTATTGAAAGTAAAGGAGAATACCTAACTCCTACAACTGTATCAAATATCAAAAAATACAATACAAGTAAAATTATTTTATCAAATGAAACAATTGAACCAAACGACCCATTTGTAAGTGAAGTCATTGGAAATCAGATCAATATAAATGCTAATAATTTTATTATTAATGGCGAAATCACTTCGACACCAGGATATAATGTTAATTTGTATTACAGAGAAAATATAGAGTTTGGAAACGAAGTGATAATCAATCCTAACATCAATATTGAAAAGAAATTAGATTTTTTTGGATGTGGATTGAACGAAGAAGCTACACCAACGCAACTCGAGAATTTTTGCAAAGGCAATACCAAAGAATATCAGGCTGACCAAATGCTGCATCCTCGGCCAATTACTAAGCAAACTGACACATTGATTAATAATTCAACAAAAAGAAAATCACAGCTAGTTGTTATACCTAACCCTTCTGATTTAGAGACAACAGTTTACCTTTTTGATGTGAAGGACGAACAATATGACTGTGCTATTTTTGATTTGACCGGAAAGTGTATTAACTCAATTAAAATTGAACCACATGGAGGTAAAATTACTGAACAAATTAACACCTCAGAATTAGCAAGTGGTATATATTTAATTGTTGTTTCAAATAAAGATTTTCGTATTACAAAAAAGTTGATAATCGAACATAATTAAACAAATTAAGGCGAAGCTCAGGCAATTCCAATTAACAAACGTAAATATTTTCTTTATGATATAAAGAAAATATATCATTTTAAAGGATTGAGCGAATAATAAAAAAGCACTTTATTTATTAACCCCACAAACCTCTGTCAATACAGCAAATTAAACATTATAAATTTTGGTAATAAATAAAAATAAAAGCTGACAAAAGTGAATATATTTTTAACCACACCTAAAAAACTATTTCTTAATATTATATTAATGGAGAGAAGTAATTGTGATGAACAACTTTGAATAGCAGAAAATCTTTTGTAACATTGTAATTGTTTTGGGGAAACCCACATCCGATTAGCGCATGAAAATTCCAAAAAAAATATTTCCTGACAGAATTGTAGACGCAATTGTAGAGCTAAAATACACACTAAATCATCCTTATGAGGTTTCATTGGGTATGCTGTATTCCAATATTGATGACACATACAATTACTCAAGCAGACCATTGAACAATCACAAAAAACCTGTCCAAAATTCAAATTTCGCGATTGGGGAAAAAGTTGAAATTCAAATTGGAATTAAACCAATATTTTTTAATGCCAACATAAAAATAGAAATCACTCCTGATTCAATTATATTTAATTGCTTAAACGATTACATTTCATGGGAAGTCTATTCTGAAGAAATTGAAAAGTTTTTAACTCAAATTCTAAAGGATAATGTAATAAAATCATTTAATAGAATCGGGATTAGATATATTAGTCACTATCCGGAACTTAAAATTTTTGATATTTCCAAATTTGAATTCACTTTTGGAATGCCCGAACTACAGTCAGACACATTTTCATTCAACTCTGCTTACAGGACAAATGACTTTAGAGTGATTTTGAACTTGAACAATTTGATGTCTCTGTTTAGTGCAAATGAAAATGGAGACCTTGTTAACATCCCAACCTCTATAATTGACATTGATATCATTAAAGAAGGATTCGTAGAGGTTGAATTGATTAAATTACTTGAAGAAATTAATATTGCCCAGAGGAAACAAAAGGAAATATTTTTCAATCTTCTAAAAGACAGTTATTTATCAACTTTAAACCCTGAATATTGATGCCAATCCCTGTTCCTAATCTTCCTTTTCAAAACAAATTATATGAAATTGAAAACTTCATCCAACAGGCGTGGAATGGAACGAACATAGATAAAGTTTTAATTAGGGGATATGAAATGACATCTAACAGCTCATCAACAGTATTTAACTACGAACAATTTAATAACAACAAAAAATTCTTAAAACTTCAGTCAAATCTAAAAAAGCAAATTGAAGCTAAAAAAGAATTTTACAGAAATATTTCATCAAATTCAATCGAAAGTGAATTTGCTTTGTGCACAAACGACTTATTCGAAATAAAACCTGATTTAATTTCTGTAGAACTCACAACAGAACAAAGCCTTTTCTATACAATCAAGAAAAATTCGTTTACGCTATTTTTCCAACACTTCCTATTTGAAAACAATTTTAATGATGTGGAAGAATCATTGTTAAGTGTATTCAATAATGATTCAAAGTTACCAAGTATTGAAGGAGATCGAAGTACCGTTATTTCCCATGCCAAGAGATTAGTTTTACAAGAACATAGTTATATTGATGCAATATCCCAATGAAATTTTACCGCAATCTACTTTCAAATCTATATCTACAAAGGAAATTGCAGAATATTCGTTAATTCGACATGTTGATGATCAAACAGGATTAACAATTTTAAATGAAATCACCGGGTTAATAAAAACTGAATTCATTGCCAACCCAACTAATCATTCGAGAGATTTATCTACTAGTTTATATGGCATATTCAAAATTCAACATACCAAAATCCGATTAACACCAGAAGGCAAAAGTAAATATAGTCTTGATTGTGCGCCAAACACCGTAGTTGATCCGCCAATTTTCAATACGCACTTTGATACATACCAAAATAGAACATATTGGATTATCAAAGTTTCTGATATACACAATCAAGTATTAGAATACACAAAAAATAATGAAATAATCAACGCTGAATGTTTGATTGAACACACTCCGGTGAAATGGAATTTTTGGCATTTTTCCATACGTTGGAAATTCAATGACGGGCGCTATTGGCATGAAATGGAACCTAAAGATATTAAAAAGTATTCTAAAAAAATTGGGCATGAAACTAAATCATTAATTTCAAAGTTTGCTCATATAATACTTCCAGAATATCAAACAATTCCTCATCCCGTTTATTCTAGCATCTAAAAAATCACTTCCCCACCTGCATTAAACCTACCAGTCGAGGTTGCTTTCCCCTTGTCAACCTGAACAATGACATCCACTTCGTGAGCGTGTTCGTTTACGCCTTTAAAGTTGCCTTCTTTGGTGGTGTGATAGATAAAGATGAAGGAGGTGTCTGGGTGCATTTTACGGAGTTGATCAATGGCATTCACATCCATCCCGGCCTTAGAAACGCTATCAATAAAAACAAATTGAAAATCATTCAGGTTTTCAGGAACGCGGTCGGTAATGTATAGATTTGAGTGATGTGCCTTTAGGCGTTCGATCTTTTCTTTAAGTGTATAGCCAAAGCCTTCCTCAATTGCGCAATACAATACCTTGCCATGATGGCTTGCCAGGTAGTTCGCAAAATCCAAACACATGGTTGATTTACCCGACTTGGGAAGTCCATAAACCATGGCAGTAAATCCAACGCTTGGATCTCCAATCAATTCTCGGTACTTGCCCTTCAGGCCTATTGTTTGAAAGTCCATGGCTAGCAGTTCGCCAGAGCTCACAATCATTCCATTGTCTTCATCATGGCCGTTCAGGCTTTTTTTTTCAGCAAACAGGTCTTCGCCCAAAAGACCCATCAGCCCATTGAGCTGTGCCTTGTTGATATTCAACATCGCTGTATCTCCGTCGATGTAGCTTTTTAGGGTTTGGTAGGCTTCATTCAACTTGTCAGCATACTTATCGGACTTGGTTATTTTTCCTTGGTCAACGGATTTTTTGATGCGACGAAAGAGTCTCTCCGCCTTATCCTTAACATCTCTTTTACCGTTAAGAGCAATGTATGCTTTGAGTAAAGCAACGGACAACAGGCCTTCTTGGCTGTGTGCGATTTCCAGGTATCGCTTTAAACTCTTACTGTCAATCTTGATTTCAGCCATATCACCCATTTTCTCATAACAAGAAATCAACTGCTGCTGCATGGTCTCTACCTCCTCGGCATAAGGAGACAACTTCCCTATTCTTCGCTCAACGATGGCTTTTTGAAGACTGTGCAACAGGGTTAATATTTGCGCTTGGCTTTTCACTTTGCCATGTATTGCTGCATAGCGCTTGATGAACTGTACATCCGTGTCGATGTGCTCAATCCCTTGTGATTTATATTCCTTTTCAGCTGCCGCCTTTTTTACCGGAGTTTTCTTGGGGTCTGATGCCGGCTTAGCTGCTGATGCCGACTTCGGCTCCACCGTTACCACTTTGGATGGCATTGATTTTTGCGCTGGCGCAGCTGGATTTTTCTCCAAGTAGTCATTTAACTTCAGAAAAAATGCCTCCACCACACGCTTGATGTTTTCATTTGAATTGTAGGCAGCCCAGTTGTTTTGAGATGCACCTTCGATGAGTTTATGTCCCTTGGCTAAGGCTTCAGGTAAAGAATCCCAATTGATATTGGCGACTTTTGAGAAGTAGTTATTTGTATTTAGCATGGTTTAAAAATTTATGAGTTCGAGTTCTATTTCAAGGGCTAAGGCTTCTAGCTCTAGCTCAGTTGTATTGATTGTTTCTGATGGTACGGAAGGAGCCAGATTTGTACGGTATTCCAGTAAATAATTCAACCGCTGAAACTCCTGAGCTCTACTTTGAGCACTTCTACCTTCTACCTGCAATGTTGATTTCTTGGCTTGGATCTCAAGCTTGAGCTCGGCCCATTTCTGGGAGTTCTGATCACCCTTGTAACTATCCGCTTGTGCAAGGATGTTTTGCTTATCAGCTTCATACTGCGCCATAACCGGACTCAAGTCACTGGCCAACGAATAACCTTTGGGTTTTAAGAGTGTACGCTCGGTTTTGCGCACCTTGCTCACATATTCCTTGAAATAATTCAGGTAGTAGCGGTTCGAAAAGTATATCCCCAGCACTTGGTAAGAACTTTCCAATTTCCTGCCCAAAGCAAGAATGTCCTTGTCTTGTTGGTCAGCCGAGTTCAATACCGCTTCAATATCCTCTTTGAGCTCTTTGGCTTTTTTGGCTTGCTTGTTTATCACCTCACCTTCATCGGCCACTTTGGGCATTTGATCAAAATAATTTGATGCAAGTAAAGATGTATAAAAATAACGGATCGCTTCTATGGACTTTTCACGGTAGAGTTTATAGTCTCTGATGTCGCTTTGCACTTGCTTGAGCATGTCTATGGCCAGTACAATCTTTTTGTATTCACGGTTTAGCTGCTCTTTGGCCTGGTCAAAGAACATCCGAACCAATCGGTCTACATCGGTTATGAGTGCTAGCTTGATTTCTTCAGGATCCATGCTTTCTAAATCCAGCACGTTTCCGCGGTCGCCCCTGAACCAAATGTCATTGATGCGTGAGGTCTTTTCTTCGAGCTTTTGAAATACAAATACATCCATACTGTCCTGAACCAATGGCATTACGATTCGAACGTATTGGAATTGATTGCCTTGGCGCCAAATACGACCTTCGAGCTGACGAATATCCGTTGGGTTCCATTCAGGATAACAGTTGTAGATTACCGTACCTCGCTTTTGTAGATCAATCCCCTCGCGGATTGTGGCAGTTCCAATGATGATTTTCACCACTCCGTCCAGGAACGCTTCTTTGATGGTTTCTTTACGGGTGTCGTTGATTTCGGAGGATATGATTTCTACTTCATCCACCTTTACCTTATCGTACATCACGCCCTGCTTATACCCTACTTCTTTTTCCAAGTATTCTTTAATGAGCGGAAAAAACATCTTACCGCGATTCATGTAAATCACCTGACCACTTGCGGTTTCCTGATGCTGCTCGTGCCAAGTCTTCACTGATTTAATACAGTCCATGACATAAGCAATCTTTGGGCTCTCTTTTACAAACTCTTTGTAGTCCTCGGGCGTACCATTGAGTAAGAATGGCGACAGTGCATTGTCCAAGCTGTAAGCCAGAGCTCGAAACAAATTGCCCATATCAAGTTTGCCTTGGGTTGAGTTTTTCGCCATGGCCACAATGCCATTTTGATTCTCCCTTTGTTTGGGAGTCATGTTGATATAAGTCAGCACCTGCTTATCCTGAGCAAGCCTTTCCTTTACATTCTCAAAATTATACAACAGGGGCAAGTTGATCTTCTTTGGCCTCACTACCCCAGCCTCTTCGCCCGTTTTGTAAAGGATATGATTATAGATGAGCTTTTGTAAAATCCTTCGATTGGTAAAGCTTTTAATGACTTCCTTCTCTACGATTTCCTCTTTGTAATTGGCTGCCCATTCCACTGTGGGTAGTACAAACAAGTCAAAGAATGTGTCTAGGTTTACAATGCCATTGTCTCTGAGCGAATCATAAGCCACCAAGGACAGCATCGAATAAATCTCAAGCGGGGAATTTGAGAACGGCGTCGCTGTGAGCAGCATGGTGTTTCTGCCATACTTACGCTGAATGAAGCTAAGAATCAAAAACGCCTTTTGACCGATTTCAGAAGTGGCAGATTGGATGTTGTATCGCTTGTTGCCATCGTCATCACTCTTTACCGACGAGAATACATTTTTACAGCGATGCGCTTCATCGATTACTGCATAATCAAACCCAAG
>JACCDQ011301216.1_pt1 | contig 22624 bp, 21 predicted proteins | sample 7446031 | NCBI WGS metagenome assembly JACCDQ01 (sample SAMN15323442, study PRJNA562643) | freshwater metagenome | isolation source: river surface water | place: USA:Blue River Watershed | collected 2017-08-17 | reverse complement strand
TCAATTTAGTTAAGAGTGCTTGCACATTTAGCTAAATTGACTTTTTAATTTTGGTTCCGTAGCTCAGCTGGATAGAGCAACTGCCTTCTAAGCAGTAGGTCTTTGGTTCGAATCCAAACGGAATCACTTCATCTTTTCTATTTCCATTATAATGTATTTTTGCTTTGTTAGAGAATAAATTATTTAATTGGAAAGTTGCTCTGGGTATCGTGATTATCTGGATTGCGCCTCCTTTTATTTATTTTCTAAAGGAATTAATCGGAATAGGTCAAACCTCTATTTTTGCGGGCATTATTTATAGCTTAGGTTTGGTATTGATGCTTAACCATATCCCACTTAAGTACTTTTATAAAGGAAATGAAACTTTGGCGTTTACGGGGCTAAGTTTCTTCTTTTTAGGTTTTTTCTACTTTATCTTTTACAATACTCAAAAATCTTCATTGATCGTTGATGCTATTAATTTTTCAATTTTAATTGGTTTTATCTACTGTATATTTCGAATTGATGATTCTATTCAATATTATATACCTTTATTGATTATCCTTGTTACTTTATTGAATAATGTATCCTTAATTTATTCAATCTCCACTAACCCTAATTATGTCTTAGGAGCAAGGGCAACGGTACAGTATAACAAGGGAACAGGGGAGGATTTTTCCGGTAATCCAATTGTATTTGGCCGTAATGCTGTTGCTGGATTAATTATGTCATTTTTAGTAATACAACGGAGTAATTATGACTTTCTAGGGAATCGCAGTGTTCTCTTAAAGATGATAGCTCACGTTAACTTATTAATAAGTTTTATCGTTTTAATCTTAACCCAGACTCGCGGTAATTTCATTTCTCTAGGATTAAGTATCGTGTTTTATTTAGTGTTTGCTAACTATAATTTTAAGAATGCGTTTAAATCAAATCGATATGTTTTAGCTTATTATTTTATACTTTTTTTAGTTCTGCAGTACCTTAATAAAACTTTTCGTATTGTGGAAACATTTAGTCGGTATTCAGATCAAGCGTATGAATTTCTGTTAAGAGCGATTAATACCGGATTAAGAATAAATAATTCCACCACACCTCAAGATGCTTCAGCGTTGAATCGTGTGCAGAATATAGCATTCATCAAACGAATTATTGCGCGCGATTGGTTTGATTTTATTTTTGGTAAGGGTTATAAGTTTTGGTATGTGGACATTCCGGCTTTGGAGGCATTCGTCAACTTTGGAATTCTGGGTTGTCTTTTGTTTTGTGTATTCAATTTGTTAATTATCTATTACATTATCCTTGGTATTAAAACCAAAAATATTTTTCAGAATTTTATTAGTTTGTTTTACATCAATTTGTTTGTATCTGTATTTACAGGAGGAAGACCATTGGATTTTTCGTATTGGGTTTTTTACATTATCTTGATTCGTTTTTTGCTAGTATTACCTAAAAAAAATACGCTGAATGGATAATAAGGTCGTAGATTTATCTACATTTAAACACATTTTGCACGTTGGCATTTGGGATAAGTTAAGGTATGCCCTTTGGTTACTCGTGTCGAATCTCTTCTTTCTTACGAATATTCCCTATCCCAATCGATTTAAAGTCTTTTTACTAAGATTAATGGGGGCGCAAATAGGAAATTCCTGTGTCATTAAACCGTGGGTCAGAATTAAATTACCTTGGAAATTGCATATGGGAGACCATGTTTGGCTAGGTGAATTAGCTTGGATTGATAATATTTCAGAAGTCGTAATTGGTAATCATGTTTGTATCTCCCAAAATGCTTTATTGTTAACTGGCAATCATGATTACACTTCAATATCTTTTGATTTGACAAGTAAACCCATTAATATTGAAGATGGAGCTTGGATTTGTGCCAATGCAACAATAGTAGGAGGGGTTACAGTGGCTACACATAGTGTCATTGGTATTGGACAAATAATTACAAAGAATACGGAACCATACCAAGTTTATATGAATGGTTCTGTTCCTCTTTACAAAAAACGTGTCATCAAATAATTTATGAATTATTTAGAATTAATCGAGAATAAAGACTTTCAGATAATTATTTCATTTATAGTTGCCTTGTTTATTACATTGACAGCTATTCCGGTTATAATTAATATTTCTCGCCTAAAAGATTTAATGGCGGAAATTAAGTCTAGAAGTTCGCATAAAAAGTTAACACCAACTCTAGGAGGGGTCGCAATTTTTGCTGCCACGTTGATAACATATTTCATTTGGGATAATCCTAAAGAAGGTCATGATTTACATCTTACGATTTCAGCTATCATCATTCTTTTCTTTTTGGGCATTAAGGATGATATACTCATATTATCTCCTAAGAAAAAGTTATTAATTCAGATTGCTGCTTCTTTACTCGTAATTAGTTTAGGTAATCTTCAAGTATCTAATTTATATGGACTTTTAGGATTATCACAATTATCCTATAACGTAGGTTTATTCGTTACCATTTTTATATTTATCTCATTAATTAACGCGATAAATTTGATCGATGGAATTGATGGACTTGCGGGGTCAGTTGGTTTGTTTGCAAGTCTGATGTTTGCGTTTTTGTTCTACCGGTTGGGCTTATATGCACAATCCACTTTAGCAATGTCTTTATCGGGTTCTTTATTAGGTTTTCTTCGGTATAATTGGTCTACAAAGAATAAAATATTTATGGGTGATACGGGTTCATTAATCGTAGGATTTCTCCTGTCTTATTTTGCTATTAAATATGTCATTATCAATAATGATTACATGTTGAACCCAACTCTTTCTAAGGATGCCCCTTTGTATGCGTTAACTATCCTGATTTTACCTGTATTTGATACCATTCGTATGTTTTTTATCCGTTTAATGGAAGGTAAATCACCATTTGAAGGAGACAGAAAGCATCTGCATCATATCTTAATTGATATTGGATTGTCGCACAAGGTCGCTACTGCAGTATTATTGTTATTTAATGTGTTCATCGTTAGCCTATTCCATTACCTAAGTCGAGTACGGTTAGAAAGCAACAATCAATTATTATTATACCTAGTAGTAATCTTTGCTATATACTGTTTAACCAGTTATTTTCTATCTAAGAAAATTGACAATGCTGTGGTCGACCGTATTAAATTTAGAGATGTAAATAAGGTTGAACGTTTACGATTGAATGATTCCTCTTCAGAGGCGTCAAATGAGAATTAAATTATTAGTACATGAAAAATTTAAGTGATCTACGGAAAGAAATTGATGAAATAGATGATTCAATTTTAAAGTTACTCATTCAACGTATGGATGTAGTAGATGAAGTAGGTAACCTAAAAAGAGCGAACAATAGTTTAATCTATCATCCTGACAGAGAAAAGGAAATAATAGATCGCTTATCTTCTCAGCCTACAGGCAGATTGCGTAAAGCTGCTATTGAGGCTATATTTTTAGAAATTTTCGGAGTTTCTCGAAACTTAGAATTACCTGAAATTATCAGTTTTTTAGGCCCCGAGGGTAGTTTTACGCATCAGGCTGCTGAATCGCGTTTCGGAGCTGTCGCTGATTATATTTCTCTTCCGTCGATCAAATCAATTTTTGATTCAGTTGATTCTGGCAGAGCCAAATATGGTATCGTACCTATTGAAAATAATCAGGAGGGGATGGTCAAAGAAACATTAGACCTTCTAAATGAAAAATCGTTATTCATTATTTCCGAAATAATTATTCCTGTCAATTTTTGTTTAGCAACCAAGGAACACGATATCAATGCGATAACGAAGATTTATTCTAAAGATATTGCCTTTAATCAGTGCCAAGGCTTTACCCAAGATTATTTTTCTAGTAAATCGGATGATTTTTACGTTCAGGTTGATTCGACCTCAAAAGCAGCTAAATTAGCCTCTGAAAACGCAGGAACAGCTGCCTTATGTTCGCATATTGCCGCCAAAATATACCAGGTACCTATTTTATTCGATAATATACAAGATAACGATAGTAATCAGACCCGCTTTATTATTATATCGAAAGTAGAGAATTTAAAGAAAACAACCAGAGATAAAACAACTTTAGCGGTGAAGTTGAAAAATGATGATCAACCTGGTACACTATTAAAATTGTTAAAAGAGTTTGAAGATAAAAAAATCAATTTGTTGAAAATTGAATCTCGTCCTCAAAAGGATAAGAATGATTTCAAATTTTGGTTTTTTATTGATATCGAAGGGAATAAATTAGATGAACATATTCTAGATATTATTACTTCTAAGGCGGACGAAATTAAGTTTTTAGGTAGTTACATGAATCTTTGCTAATAAATTTAGCGCTTCTATTTTGTCATTCTCTAATTGGCTAATTAAATCCGAGAATGATTCAAATTTAATTTCATCTCGCATTCTACAAAGAAATTCAACTCGTAGTGTTTGCCCATAAATATCTTGATCAAAATTAAGTAAATGCGTTTCAATACGCATTTCATTACTCCGTGTAACTGTTGGTCTAACTCCTATATTTGTCATTCCATAGAAGGATTCATTGCCTAAATAGGAGCGAGTAAAATAAACACCCATGGGTGGAATTAATTTACTTGTTTGTATTTCAATATTGGCCGTGGGGAATCCAATCGTTCTCCCTAATTGATCGCCTTTAATTATTGTTCCTTGTAATGAGTAAGAATAATTTAATAAGTTATTCGCCTTTTCAACTTCACCTTTTTGAATGTAATTTTTAATTAACGAGCTACTTACAATTTCTTTATTGATTTTAGTCTCATTAATCCTATGTGTGCTAATGGATGGGAATAATGAATCAATAAATTCTTTCGATCCTTCTCGATTGTGACCAAAATGATTGTCGTAACCGAAAACCATATCTCTGACATTCAACTTGTCTATTAAAATACTTTCAGCAAATTCATTAGCACTTAAACTTGCCATATAAGAATCGAATGGCAATGCAATTACTATATCAATACCCAGCGACTCAAGTAGGCTAAGCTTTTCCTCTAAGACGGAAAGTTGGCTAACTGGATTTTCAGGATAAAAATAGCTCGAAGGGTGATTCGAAAAAGTTAAAACAATTGATGGAATATTAAACGCATTGCTTAATTGTATTACTTTTTGAATAACAGCTAAATGACCTACGTGAACACCGTCAAACATGCCAACTGTTATGACACTCTGAGAATTTTCTAAGTTTATATCTGATAGACTATGATAAAACTTCATATTGCTCTCTGTTGAAATGTTCTAAGTTTTGCGCACTTACTAATGAATAATCCCCAATTTTTGTTCGGACTAACTTCTTTAAATACGCTCCTGATTTTAATTCTTGACCAATATCCCTAACGATGCTTCTTATATATGTCCCTTTTGAGCATTGAATTTCAAAATTGACTTCTGGGAAACTGTCTGTATTTATTTGAAATTTGTAGATAGAAGCCTCTCTTACTTTAATCTTTAATTCTTCTTCTTTAACACCATTTCTAGCGTGTTTATATAAACGCTGTCCATCTAACTTTATAGCCGAATAGATAGGAGGGAACTGTTTAATTTCTCCAAGAAATTTAGCTTCAATGACTTGCTTGATTAATTCAGTTGATATGTGATCGATAGGATATTCTTGATCAAAGTCTGTTTCTAAATCAACCGAGGGTGTAGTTTTCCCGAATACAAATGTACCGGTATAGGTTTTAGGCAAACTTTGAAAATAATCAATTTTTTTAGTGTGTTTGCCAACACAAATTATCAGAAGGCCCGTAGCTAGAGGATCTAAAGTGCCCGCATGGCCTATTTTTTTAAATCGACCTAGATTTTTCATCTTTCGAACCACATCAAAAGAAGTCCAAGTTAAGGGCTTATCAATTAAATAAAACTGATTTTCAGGTCTTTCTTCCTCTATTTCAACCATAAATGTATTCCAAGCACTATACCAACAAGAATTCTATAATACCCAAAGTATTTAAAACCATATTTATGGACAATGGATACCATAAAACGAATAGTTAGCAATGCAATAATAAAACTAACTAAAAATGAAATTCCAAGCACTGGAAGATGTGTTTCATCAAGGAATGATGGTATTTCTGTCCGATAATCTAGTAACTTTTTTGCACTCGCACCTAATATCGTTGGTATGCCTAGTAAAAATGAATACTCAACGGCAGCTTGATGACTTAAGCCTACTAGCCTACCACCCACGATACTAGCACCTGATCTAGATACACCAGGAATCATTGCTAAACACTGATACAATCCAACTTTTATTGATTGCACAAGCGTCATTTGAGAAATATCTTCTGCCTGAACCTTTTGGTTTTTTAACCAATAATCAATTCTTACTAAAACAATACCACCCAATAACCATGATACTGCTATAAATGTATATCCTTCAAAAAGTGATTCTAGAAAGTCATCTAATAAAACACCAAATATGACAGCAGGAATAAATGAAAATGTAACAAGCCGATATACTTGAATACTTGATGTCAGTCGTTTGAAATACAAAATGGGAACAGCCGATATAGCTCCTAATTGAATAAAAACAGTTAGAAAATTTAAAAAATTGTCCGAACGAAGATTTAATATGTATTCAGATATAATCAAATGCGCAGTAGAAGAAACTGGCAAAAACTCCGTTAATCCTTCAACCAATCCAAGAATTAATGCTTGAAAATAATCTATCATTATTTCCTTGGTCTAAATAATGCAAAAATCGGAATTATCACCCCAATTAAAACTAAAATAGGTCCTAAGGTCAAACCTAAAAACCCAAAACCAAAAGGTTCTTTATCGAGGTTCATGATAATAAAACCTACGAACATCACGACAAAGCCACATATTAATATAGTAATGCTTTTAGTATCTAATGGGAAGGCTGGTTTAGAAGAATTCTTATTCATGTTAATATAAATTGGAGGCAGAAATTTTTAAATATTTATTGAGTGTCAATAATGTACTTATAAGACTGAATAAAATAGAAATAAATAAGGTACCCAATAGTATAGCTAACTGATTATTTAAATCAAACAAATAGTTCGCTAGTTCAGGTATCTGATTATTTAAATAAAAGTAAAAAATATTTGTAAGTATAAATCCTACTACTGCCCCCAACAAACCTAATATAACAGATTTTAACAGATAGGGCTTTTTTATAAAACCATTCGTTGAACCTAACAACTGCATCGACTTAATTAAACTTCGATTTGCATGTATGTGGAGCTTGGTGTAATTACTTATTTGTAGGTACACCAGTAACGATATCAAAAGAATAAATATTAATGCAGCTGAAGTAATAACCTTGATTTTAGGAATGATAAGTTCGAGGTAATTGGTAGGGTAGGTTACTTCATAGATAGCAGTTGAAGACCGCAATTCCTTAGCTATATTTTCAAAAGCTTTTTTATTTCGGTATTCGGCCTTCATCTCAAGAATGATTAGATTTTTAAATGGATTCACATCACCTAACAGCTCCTCGTAATTTTCGTGCGTTGTACTTAAAAAATCTTGAGCGATATTTTGCTTATCGACCAACTTAATGGTATTCTTAATTACTTCCTTTTTGGATTTAATTATTTGAACTGTTGAATCTATTTGCGACGCAGTTAAACTATCATCTAAATAAACATACATTTTCATTTGAGACTGTAAATTCTCACCCCAACTATATGCTCCACTTAAAAGTTGAAATAGTAAAGAAATGACAACTGATAAACAAGCAATTGAAATAACGATGATTTGATTGGAAGCATGTGCTTTCCCTTTCGAGTACCGCATATTATTTTGTTAATTGATTTAATTGATCTCTTAATTTAGCCGCTTCCTCATAATTCTCTTCTGCCAATGCTTTGGACAATGATTCTTCTAATGAAGCTATGAGCTCTTCGGGTGATGCTTTATTTATGGAATCCTCTAGTTCTTCTATCTCAACTTCCTCAGAATGTAGTTGCTCCATGGGAATTGCAATATCATTTAATAACGCCTGTTTGATGTAAATAGGTATATGTAATCTCAGAGCTAAGGCTATTGAATCGGACGGGCGAGCATCTACTTCAAAAATTTGCTCACCATTTGAGGCAAATATTTTGGCGTAAAAAACACCATCTATAAAAGATGTAATCTCTACATAAGAGATACTAGCACCTGATAATTTGATGTAATTAGCAAATAAATCATGTGTTAGTGGCCTTGCAGGAACTATATCTTCCATAAACATAGATATAGCTTGGGCTTCATTCAATCCGATTACCATTGGAAAACCCAAGTGACTGCTTGTCTCAGCTTGCAAAAATAAAATGTAAGATGAGGCACCAGCAGCACTTGGGCTTAATGAAATAACTTGTAATTGAACTAACTCTCCCAATGTATCTATTTAAAATACAAAGATAAGGAAAGTGTAGCCTTTAAGGCTTGAATTTATAGATTTTTTATAAGCTCTGGCAGAACATCAAATACATCGCCAACAATTCCATAATCAGCATATTTAAAAAAGGGAGCTTCTGGATCATTATTAATTACAATAATTGTTTTAGATCCATTTACACCTGCCAAATGCTGTATAGCCCCTGAAATACCACAGGCTATATATAATTTAGGGGCTATCTTAATTCCAGTTTGACCCACGTGTTCACTATGTGGTCGCCAATCTATATCCGAAACAGGTTTTGAACAGGCTGTGGCTGCACCTATTTTAGCGGCAAGATCTTCAATTAATGTCCAATTACTTGGGTCTTTCAAACCCCTTCCGGCTCCTACTACATAGGTTGCATCAGCTAAATTCAAACCTGCGGACGCTTTATGTAAATTATTTATTTGATAATTATCGTGTGCTTCTAACATTAAGTGATTGGCAGTTAAGGTAATTTGATCAGCTTGAGGAATCCCAATTTCAAATGCATTATTGAAACTCAGAACTGATTTATAAGAAACTTTGACGAATGTTGAGGCCTTCCCACTAAAAATGCTTTGCCATAATTCAATCGCATTTGATGCTAATTTCAAATTAAGAACTTGACCTAGAAGAGGTAAATTCGTTTGGGCACTATAGGCAGGAAAAATCTGATCAGTCAGTGAATTTTTATATCCAACAACGCAATTGATTTGAAGATTCGATAAAGTGGCCAAAATTGTATGCATTTGGGCCGAAGAAAATATGCCCGCGTCGGATAAACCATGAATCAATGTTAAGGTCGCTCCAGGAGCCATTGGTAAGTCTAAAGAGTTTACTTCATCAGTTGTAAAGAGATGAACAGAGGAAATCTCGGGGTTGTTACTTTGCATGTCTTGTATCAAACGCAGTAATTGAGTCGATCTTACACTTAATTTATTGTCTTTAATGTCGATAAAAGCGGCTATATTGATCATGACTTAGATTCTTTTTTGATGATTTCTACTAATTCATTTAAATTTTCACGGCTGAACATAATTCCTTTGCGGTTTTGTTCATTCACTTCGTCTTTTGTATATTCAAAGCTTGGTTTAGCCGATACCGGCAAGACTAAAATTTCTTTTGTTCGAGCTGCCATAATTCCTCTCATGGAAGGAATTTTCCATTCCGCTATCGGTTCTTGACAACCTAAAACAAGTGGCAGATTGGCACTAATATTCGCGTTTCCTTGCTTTGTCTCTATTTTGATTTGAACAGTATTTCCATTGATATCTAAACTCATCACTGGATTGAAATTTTGCCAACCCAATAGAGTAGCAGTAAATTGATGAACGAGCCCAGTATTATAATCAATCGATTCCTTACCCATTAGAATTAAATCCATTGGATTAGCTTTAACATAATTTGCGATTTCTTGCGCTACCTGATAAGCATCATTGGCGCTTGCGTGAACTCGAACGGCTGAATCAGCCCCCAATGCCAAACATTTTCGGATAATGGCTTCCGAATTTTCTAGACCCACGTGGAAAATTACAATCTCCACATTTCCAGAGGAAGATTCTTTAATTTCAATAGCTCTGGACAAGGCATAATCCTCATAAGGACCCGTAATTAAGGTTAAGCCCTCAAGATTTACAAAATTGTTGGAACTTAAACTTATCTTTGACGTTGTGTCTGGGACAACAGAAATACAGACTAATATTTTCATAAGGCATTTATTTGTTATGCAAGCATACTAAATTTCTTTATTATGACAATGAATAGGAGGGAAATAATTTTAAATGAAATTGATTTAGAGCCTGAAAATCCACTTAATTATTATCTTTTGGCCTTAGAGGAACGAAGAGAATCGAATTGGCTTGTATGCATAAACATACTTCAAACGCTTATTGAAAAATTTCCGGAATACCATCCAGCTTATTATGTGTTAGCTGAAATACATTATCAGTTGGATCAAATCAACGAAGGAACGAGAGTGGCAAAGTTGGGCTTAGAAATTACAAAAGGCCTTCAATTAATGAAGGCCTTTCATGAATTAGTACAACTAATCAAATTAAATGACTAGGATAATAAGACCTCTTCGAGATCTTTTTCAATTACTAGATTCTCAATGATAAATTTTTGACGTTCGGGGGTATTTTTCCCCATGTAATAAGTTAATAATTGAGGTATAGTAAAATCTTTTTCTAGAATTACGGGTTCCAATTTGATGTTTTCTCCGATGAATTCGCCAAACTCTTCGGGTGATATTTCTCCTAAGCCTTTAAATCGCGTAATTTCTGGCTTAGGGCCCAATTTTTCTATTGCATTTCTTCGCTCTTCGTCGGAATAACAGTAAATCGTTTCCTTTTTATTTCTTACACGGAATAGAGGCGTCTCCAAAATATACAGGTGGCCGTTTCTTACTACATCAGGAAAGAATTGCAAAAAGAAAGTTAAAATAAGGAGACGAATGTGCATTCCATCCACGTCAGCATCTGTTGCAATTACAATTTTATTGTAACGCAAATTGTCCAAACTATCCTCAATGTCTAATGCATGTTGCAACAAGTTAAACTCCTCGTTCTCGTAAACAATTTTCTTTGTGAGTCCAAAACTATTGAGAGGTTTACCTCGTAAACTAAATACGGCTTGCGTTTGTACATCGCGCGACTTTGTAATACTTCCACTAGCGGAATCACCCTCTGTGATAAATAAAATCGTCTCTTGGCGGGACTCAGCCTTCTCGTCCGTTAGGTGTATACGACAATCGCGTAACTTTTTATTATGTAGATTAGCCTTCTTAGCACGCTCATTTGCCAACTTCTTAATTCCGGCAATATCTTTCCGTTCCCTTTCTGATTGTAAAATACGTTTTAATAATGCATCTGCCGCGGAAGGATTTTGGTGCAAATAATTATCTAACTCCGTTTTCACAAAATCGCCAACAAATGTTCGGACAGAAGGAGAGGAGGAGTCGGGTGAAATATTGGTAGACCCTAATTTGGTTTTTGTTTGCGATTCAAATACCGGTTCTTGAACACGAATAGCGATTGCACCCACTATGCTAGCTCGTACATCGGAAGGATCAAAATCCTTTTTAAAGAATTCACGAACAGTTCGAACAATAGCTTCTCGAAATGCGGCTAAATGAGTTCCCCCTTGCGTAGTATTTTGACCGTTAACAAATGAATAATATTCTTCGCCGTATTGATTGTTATGAGTAATCGCTAATTCAATATCGCTTCCCTTTAAATGAATAATCGGATAACGATTTTCATCTGCATTGGTTTTTTTGGATAGTAAATCTAAAAGACCATTTTGGGAAAAATACTTCTCGCCATTAAAGTTAATGGTTAATCCTGCATTCAAAAATGCATAATTCCAAAACAAGCTATCAAGGAATTGAGGAATAAAATGATAGTTTTTAAAAACAGTATTATCAGGCTCAAAACAAATAAATGTACCACTCTTACTTGTCGATGCCTCAGTTCCTTTGGATTCATTAATTAATTCACCTTTACTGAATTCAGCCCATTTGGTTTGACCATCTCGATAGGATTGAACCTTAAAGTAATTGGAAAGTGCATTGGTTGCCTTGGTACCTACACCATTTAATCCAACTGATTTTTGAAATGCCCCAGAATCGTATTTACCGCCAGTATTTATTTTTGAAACACAATCAATTACTTTTCCCAAAGGTATACCTCGACCATAATCACGTACCTCTACTTTTTGATCTGAAATTTTTACATCAATCTGTTTACCATTCCCCATCATGTGTTCATCAATGGAATTATCCATGATTTCTTTAACTAACACATAAATACCGTCATCCACAGAAGAACCATCACCCAGTTTTCCAATGTACATACCTGGGCGTAAGCGAATATGCTCTTTCCAGTCGAGGGATCGTATACTATCGTCGTTATAAATGGGCTCTGATGTCATATCTTACTTTTTAATTAACAAAAATACCAAAGAATAAATAAATTACATTCATTCTATCTAAATATAAAATTAGAAGGAAATGTGAGCTTTTTTGACTTATTTTGTATCCCTTAAAAAGAATTTCTTTATGACAAAGAGAATTTATTTTGTTGCATTACTCTTTTGGATACTGGGTACAAATGTTTCCTTTTCCCAATTCCAATTACCTTCTACATATATTCCTACTGCCCCAATGAACCAACCAAGTTCTGCCAATAAACCCGTAGGTTCATCTAAGGTAGTTAAAAGGGAAGTAATTAATTCAAAAGGTCAAAAGGTCGAAATGGACAGTTTAGTTGCAGCTCGACAAAACCAGGATTTCAATGCCAGTAATTTGGAAGAGGATTCGGTAAAAAAGGCTAAAGTAGCTCTGCAAAATAAGATTTTTGGATTCTCGATATTTAATAAAAAAACAGGCGTATTTGAACCCAACTTAAAGATAGCAACACCTAAAAATTATGTTTTAGGACCTGATGACGAGCTAATTGTGGATATTAATGGATACTCAGAAGAACATTATAATCTTACAGTAAACGCGGATGGTTACGTTAAGATTAATAAAATTGGTAATGTCTATGTAGCTGGTTTAACGATCGAGGAAGCTCAAAATCGTTTAATTTACAAGTTGTCAAGTATATATATAGGATTAAAGAAATTTAAGGGTCGTACAGATATTAATGGACTTTATGCGAGTATTTCATTGGGTAATATTCGAACGATACAGGTTTCTGTAGTAGGAGAAGCTCAGTTTCCAGGTACATATTCCGTACCATCGCTTTCAAAAGTTATGAATGTCCTGTATTTAGCTGGGGGACCCACTGAAAATGGTTCATTTCGCGATGTTCAGTTAGTAAGGAATAATAAAGTTATAGCTCATTTAGACTTGTATGAATTTATAACACAAGGATTTAGCAAAAGTGATGTTACTGTGCATGATCAAGACATCATTAAAATTGGTTTATATAAATCAAGAATTGAAATTAAGGGTAGAGTTAAAAGAAGTGCATTTTTTGAGCCATTGCCAACTGAAAGTCTTGCCACAATATTTGAAAATTATGCGGGAGGTTTCCTTGAAAATGCTTACAAAGACCTTTTAAAGGTTGAAAGAATTACGAAAACAGAACGGAAATTAATTGATATTAATTATTCGATTGCCAACTCGTTTTTCCCAGCTGATGGGGACATAATTTTAGCTGAAGCTATTACAGAAAATCGTTATGAGAATCGAGTAACCTTAGAAGGTGAGGTTTTTAGACCAGGCGTTTTTTCTTTGGACAGTAAATTGACTCTTTCTAGTTTAATTAAAAAAGCAGGCGGCGTTAAGGAAAATGCATTTTTAACTCGTGTAACTATAAACCGAATGAATAAGGATTTTACTCCTTCAAATATTTCGGTTAATCTTGCTGATATATTTAATGGCAAGGCTAATGATATACCTTTAGAAAGAGAAGATCGGATTCGCATTTTTTCAATTACAGAACTAAGAGAAGCTTATACTGTAACTATTCATGGCGAAATAAACGGAATTAAAGATGATTTATCGAAAAAGAAGGTAAAAGAAGAAAAATCAAGTTCAACTTCCTCAAGTAACCAGGATGATGAGAATTCTCAGAATACGGAATCGAGTGAAATCTCAGATAAGTTAAAATCAAATAATGAAAGCAATATTCTTTTAAATCGCCAAGTTAAAATTACTATCCCATTTGAAAGTAATATGACAGTAGAAGATTTAATCATAAAGGCTGGTGGTTTACGCGAATCAGCATCTACGGGATTTGTTGAAGTTGTTCGCCGGAAAAAGAATGAAATAGGGGATAATCAAGATTTTTCGAGTTCTCAAATTGCAGAGGTTTATAAATTTTCTATTTCAAAAAATCTTATAGTTGATGAGAGTGCCTCCAAATTTGAATTAAGTCCTTTTGACGAGGTATTTGTTCGCTCATCTCCGAATTATGAATTACAACAATTTATAACCCTACAAGGTCAGGTATTGTATCCAGGTGTGTACGGATTGGAAAAGAAAGACGATCGTTTATCTGATTTGATCAAGCGAGCCGGAGGATTAAATAAGCAAGCCTATCCAGAAGGTGCAAAGCTTATTCGGAAAACCGAATTATCAGAATCAGAATCGGAATTAAAGAAAAATCAACTTAAAGATATCAACGATAACTTTAATGGTATTGTAGTAAATAATGAATCTGGGAATTCAGGAACAAATCATGAAACTATTGGAATCAATTTGGTTGCTGCTTTAGCACAGCCCGGAGGGCCTGATGACATTCAAATCATTAATGGCGATGTTATTAATATACCTCGTGAGCCTCAGACTGTTAAAATTACAGGGGAAATTTTATATCCCAACAACGTAAAATTTACAGAATCTAAATCACTGGGAAGTTATATTTCAAGTGCAGGCGGGTTTACATCAAGTTCAGCGAGAAAGCGTGTGTATGTTATATATTCTAATGGCTCTGTAAAAAGAACACGTAACTTCTTGTTTATGAAATTTTATCCAAGTATAGAACGTGGATCTGAAATTATTGTTCCTAAGAAGATTAAATCAGCAAATACAAGTCAACAGATAGTATCGGTTGTTTCTGTTTTGACGGGAACTGTTACTAGTATTATTGGAATTATTACTTTAATCAAGGCAACTGCTCAATAAAAATGAAAGAAGAATATAACGATCAATTTTCATTACAAACGGTTCTGGTTAAACTGTTGGCATTTATCCCTTTCTTAAAAAAAAATAGAAAGTTTATTATCATTTCAACATTAGTTGGTTTTTTAATAGGATTAGGTGTTGAGGTATATAGAAGTTCGAGTAGCCTAAAGAAAACTAAAATAATTTTTAATCTAGAAACCGAAGGTTCTAGTAATAGTTTATCATCGATCGCATCCACGCTTGGCTTAAGTGGTGTGGATAACGGTGGAACAATGTTCAGCGGTGAAAACTTCAAGGAGCTTCTCCGTACAAAGTATATATATAGAAAAGCACTACTTACCAAGGTCAAGGTAGGTAATAAAACAGATTATTTAGGTAACGTTTTTTTGAAGAGAAGTGATATCCAGAATCATGAGTGGAGTGATTTACCAAGTGATTTTGTTAAACATCGTTTTAAAACCGATAATATAGATTCGTTGAGTATTCAGGATAAAAATATTATTAGTACGATCTCGTATTATTTAAACGATAACACTGAAATTTATTTGGATAATCCCAAATCAACCTTTCAAACACTTACAGTAGAAACAAGAGATGATACTTTATCTCATTTATGGGCAAAGATTTATTTAAAGACAATTACAGATTATTATATCTATACGAAAACCAAAAAATCTAAAGAACTCTTAGTTTTAATGGATAGGCGTGTTGATTCACTTAGATCTGCTCTATATTATACGCAAGGGAAATTAGCCAATTATAATGATCAAAATCAACAAATAATATTTCAAAGGGCTCGTGTAATTGCAGAAAGACTCCAAATGAACTCAACGCAACTACAAGCATTGTATTTTGAGGCACTAAAAAATTATGATAATCTAAAGTTTTCATTAATAAAGGAATCGCCCTTACTTACAATTATTGAAGATTCTGAGTTACCAATTTTTGTGGTTCCCTACAGTTGGGGAAAAATTATATTTATTGGAACATTTTTAGGTTTTTTATTAGGGTGTTTTTTAGCATATCTAATATTTTTATATCGTATTAATTATTAATAACAACATTGATGAACTTATATTCAAAGTTGTTTTCAGAAATAGTTCAGGAAAGAGAACTATTATACATTTTAGCAAAACGTGATATTTCTATACGTTATAAACAGACTTATCTAGGTATAATATGGGCAATCATACGTCCAGTATTAACGATGCTTGTATTTTTGTTTGCGTTTAAGAATGTCGCTAAAATTGGTGATATCTCCGGATTCCCAATTCAATTAGTAATATTTTCTGGTGTACTCATCTGGAATTTGTTTGCAAATACTTTTCAAGCAGTAAGTAATTCAATTCTAGCAAACCATAACCTAGTATCGAAAGTATATTTTCCTAGATTAATCATTGCATTTTCTTCCATTGCAGTGTCTTTGTTTGATTTCTTAATTGGTTTTATCGTTTATTTAGGTCTTTGTGTTAACTATTTACATACTGTACCGCTTAGCGTTCTATTGTTACCTGTAGTTATCTTGCTTTTGCTTTTGTATAGCATCGGACTGGGCTTAATATTCTGTTCTTTTTCGATTAAATACAGAGATTTTTTACAATTGATCCCGTTAATTGTTCAATATGGTTTTTTTGTAAGCCCTATTGTGTACACTGCAAAATCTCTTCAAATTTCTTCGTGGTTTAATATCTACTCATTTGTTAATCCATTAGTGGGAATTGTGGAATACGCTAGGACTTTATTGATACCTAACTATGTACTTCAATCTTGGGACTTTGTTTTTTTATCAATTGGTTGCTGTTTTGTGGTATTCTTTCTGGGGATTTATATTTTCACAAAAAAGGAAAGCTCGTTTGTTGATTATTTATAAGGTGTCATGAATATTGTAGAGGTAAATAATATTACAAAAAAGTATAATCTCAATCAGATGACCGAACCTGTTTCGTTACGAAATGGGATATTATCTTTTTTTAAGAAGAAAGAAAAAGCTAAGGATTACTTTGCCTTGAATGATGTTTCTTTTTCGATTAACAAAGGGGATAAACTGGGAATTATTGGTAATAATGGTGCAGGTAAATCTACGCTTTTAAAAATCTTAAGTAAGATTACTAATCCTACATCGGGTAAAATACAAGTAAAGGGTAAAGTAGCTAGTTTATTAGAAGTTGGCACAGGATTTCACCCTGAATTATCAGGAAGGGACAACATCTACCTAAATGGTGCTATCCTGGGAATGACTAAGCGAGAGATTTCGGCTCAATTTGATGAGATTGTTGAATTCGCCGGTCCACAAATTTCAAATTTTTTAGATACGCCTGTTAAGAGATATTCATCAGGAATGTATGTTCGTTTAGGTTTTGCCATTTCAGCCCACTTAAACCCTGAGATTTTAATTGTAGATGAAGTATTAGCTGTAGGGGATGCCGATTTCCAAAAAAAATCTCTTGGTAAAATGAAAGAAGTGGCGGCGAATGATAAAACAATTTTATTTGTTAGCCATAATCTTACTGCAGTATCCAATTTGTGTAATAAAACCTTGCATTTAGAACGCGGGAAAGTTAAACAAATGGGGGAGACATCTCAGGTATTAAAGAATTATATGTCTGAGGTTCAGTCAAAAAAAATGACTTACAAGGCTGATTCATTCGTTTCAGGTTTAGGCAATGATTTAATTCGTCTAAAATATGCTGAAATTAAACCACAATTAGCTGATGGTCTTGATTATTGGACGGTAAATGATTCCTTTCAATTACATTTCGAATTTTGGAACACAATCGATAATGTTGAACTCAACGTAAGTATACATTTGTATGCTAGCACAGGAGAATGTATATTCAACATAGGTAATCAACCTAAAATTTATAAATCAGGAATTATTTCAACCTTTGTAGAAATACCTGGAAATTTTTTAAACGATGGCTCTTATTTTTTATCAATTATGGTGGTAAAAAATTCGAGTATCGTTTTAGCTAACTTTGATGAGTTATTTGAATTTGAGATTGCCGATTACCGAGAAAATACGACATGGTATGGAAAATGGCCCGGATATGTTCGACCTAATTTTCCAATTACCATGCAACAAGAAACAAGCGAACTATAATGCTTCACGTAACCAAATCCTTTTTACCTGACATCAAAGAATACATTTCTTTGCTTGAGCAAATATGGACTAATGGCCAATTAACAAATGATGGCCCCTTGGTATTGGAATTGGAGCGTAAATTAGCCGAGTATCTAGAAGTTGACAATTTCTTATATGTTAGTAATGGTACTATTGCACTACAATTAGCTATAAAAGCGCTTGAATTGAAGGGTGAAGTGATTACCACTCCATTTTCATATTGCGCAACAACAACCTCATTAATATGGGAACAATGTAACCCTGTTTTTGCTGATATTTCCTTGAAATCCTTAACATGTGAAGTACCCGAATTAGAGAAGGTGTGGAATCAAAACATTCAAGGCGTCTTAACAACACATGTATACGGTAACTCAGGTGATTTAGTTTCCCAAGAAGCTTGGGCAAAAGATAAAGGAATTCCTCTTATTTATGATGGCGCTCATGCTTTTGGAGTTAAGCATTTAGGGAAATCTATTTTTTCTTTTGGAGATGTTTCCACATGTAGTTTTCATGCGACCAAAATATTTCATACCATCGAGGGTGGGGCCGTCATGACACAGGACTCTATTTTAGCTGAAAAAATTCGCGGAATCAGAAGTTTTGGTCACAAAGGTGATCATTATTTTGCGGCAGGTATTAATGGTAAGAATTCCGAGTTTCATGCAGCAATGGGTTTAATTAATTTAAAACATATTCCCGAAATTCAAGCTCATCGTAAATGGGCATCCGAAATCTATGAGTCAAATTTAGATTCAAGAGTTACTCGAATTAATTGGAATCAATCAAATACTCGAAATTTTAGCTATTTCCCGGTAATTTTCGATTCGGAGGTACAATTAGAAAACGTTATTAAACATTTAAATAGGCAGGAAATATATCCAAGACGATATTTTTATCCAGCATTAAATGAATTACCGTATTTAGAATATCAAAGTTGCCCAATAGCTGAAGATATTGCTAGAAGAATAGTTTGCCTTCCTTTATCTGCGGAAATCCCATTGGAAGATGTTTTAAGAATTACTCAAATTATTAACTCTGTTGTTTAAAGAGTCCATATGCTTTACATCGTATTTATCTCTTTTATTCTCTTTAATTATCGCATTGCGTCAAAAATCTCCAATAAAAACTTTGATGAATTTTTAATTACGGGATTTATCATTCAAGCAGGCAGTCTTATACTAAGTGGTTATTTATTATCCCTTGTAAATTATTGGCATAGTGCCATAGCTTGGTCAATTATCCCTTTCTTCGTTTCCTACCTCATTTACCTCTTTTTTAAAAATATCGTAGCACTTCCTAGTTTAGATCATCGTTCTTCTTTTAAGTTAGTTGGCTTAAGTATTCAGCAAATTCATGAGGTTTATAAGCAACAGCGTAAATCAGAAAAATTTTTATTTGCTTGTATATTTATCGGTATCTCAGTTATTGCCGTTACCCAGCTGTTTCTCTTTTTCTACCTTCCTCCGAATGAATGGGACAGTATGACCGGGCATTTAAACCGAATTTTATATTTTAATCAAAATCATACCACAGCGCATTTTATCGGAACTAATTGGAATATTGATACTTATCCCAAAAGTTTCTCTTCCGTTCAGTTTTATCCTTTCTTAATGACAGGCTTTAATGAACATTTTTTTAAGTTGCCTAATTTTTCGGCATACTGGATGTTATTTGTTGGTAGCTATGCGATTCTAAAGCAATTAAAAGTTGATTTTAAAGTGAGACTTTTAAGTTCCTGCCTGATTTTATTTACACCAATTATTCTAATTCAGTCCACGACAACAGATACAGATATTGCGTTGGCGGCATATAGTGTTTGTGGACTTTATTTCTTGTTTCGTTATCTGTCTAGTAAGCAGTTTTACTATATATACTTGTTTACTTTCTCACTTTCGATTGCATTGAGCCATAAAATAACTTTTGTTTTTATGCTACCGAGTATAGCTATTCTTTTGTTATATGTGATTCATCATAATTATTTGGCTATTCAGTATAGACACCTGAAGCATTTCATTTTTAGTTTCCTTTTTATTTTGTTGGTAAGCATGCCCACCGGCTATTTAGCTAACATACTTCACTATGGTCATCCGATTGGACCTGAAACCGCCACAAAACATCAATCTATTGAACGTGCAGGTACTTTATCTAATTTAGTAGTTCACGGTTCAAAGAATATGGCCCGATATTTTTTCGATCTGTTAAATTTTGACGGATTGCGCAATATTAGTTTCATTGAATCTGGTCAAGAAAAGGTTAATTCATTATTTCGCTATTTAGATACCCATTTGAATTGGGGATTAGAAAGCGCAAAAACATTTACCATTGTTCCATTCAATTATACTCGTCAATTTGATTTTTACAACGGTACACCCATTTATGGGAGTATATTTTTATTCATATTCATACCCTCCATATTTTTCCTACTGACTCGAAAAAGGCCGCTCATTCTTTATCTTTTTCTCATTGGGTTTTTATTGCATTTTAGTGCGCTTGCCTATACTGCAGCGTATGATCCTTGGAAGGGTAGGTATATGATAAGTTCCATCATATTCTTAATTCCTATTTCAACATTGTATTTCGATAGAATAGTTATGGCGAATACGTATAAGCGCGTAATTCCTATTTTCGTCATTGTTATCCTATCGGCGTGGTGTACGATTGCTTTTCACGGTAGATCTGCACTATTTTCCACAAAAGGAATTCCTACGATTTGGAATAAAACCCGAATGCAAATTCTTACAATTTCGCGACCTGATATCACACGCGCTTATGAAAAATTTGACAGTATCGTACCTCAGAATGCAATTGTAGCTCTCGGTACAATTAATGATGATTACGAATATCCACTTTGGGGTGAAAAATTCAGTCGGAAATTAATTCCAATTAATCCATTTGAAAAAGGCCTCCAACCGATTCCCCAAGATGCCCAATATTTATTCTTTAGCAAGCGTGTTATTAAACCACTTCCAAGTGATTTAAGACTTGGTACTGATACGACACTACGCGAGCATATCATTGTCAAAGGGGAAGATTACTATTTAAGGAAACTTAAATAATGTGATTAGTGGCTAAATAGAAATACCACTGGTTTTATTAAACTAAAATTTCCTAATACCTTGCAGTAAGTATTTAGCTCTATGAATATCAAAGAAAATATTGCCGAAGGTTTACGCTCAATTAAGGGAAATCTCCTACGAACCGTTTTAACTGCGCTCATCATTTCATTGGGGATTACCTCCCTAGTGGGTATTTTAACAGCTATTGATGGGATTCAAAGTTCGGTAGATAATAGTTTCTCAGGTCTAGGTGCTAATTCATTTGATATTCGCAATCGACCAGCTATGCAAGTTAGAAGAGAGGGCCAACGAGAAAAGCGATTTAAGAATATAGATTTCCGTCAAGCGAGTCGCTATAAAGCCTTATTTAGTGCCAAAGGTAAAGTTTCTTTAAAAACGAATGTAACAAATAATGCGATTGCCAAATATGAAAGCAAGAAAACCAATCCCAATGTTCGCTTACTCGGTATAGATGATAATTTCGTTGAATTAAAAGGATATAAAATCGCTGAAGGTCGAAATTTTTCTACCAATGAGTTTACCAATGCAATCAATGTTTGTTTTTTAGGCGTCGATGTAATTGATCAGCTGTTTGAAAAAGCAAATCCGTTGAACAAAGAGATTATTGTCAGCGGCATTAAATTAAAAGTGATAGGTATATTAGCCAAGAAAGGTAATATGATGGGAGGTGGCGACGATCGTGTGATTATGGTCCCTCTAGAAACGGGTAGGAAAATGGCTGTCGGTCGAAATTTAACTTTCGATATAACCACATCTTCTACCAAAGTAAAAAACCTCGATGATTTCATGGAAGAGGCGAGAGGGGTGATGCGAAAAGTACGTATGGATCCGATTGGCATGGATGATTCATTTTCCATTGATCGTTCAGACTCGATTGCAAAAAGTTTTGAAAATATTACTTCAAGTCTTCAATTAGGTGGATTTGTTATTGGATTTATAACCTTATTAGGTGCTGCCATAGCACTAATGAACATCATGATGGTTTCAGTTACGGAGCGGACACGTGAAATTGGAATTCGAAAATCCTTGGGCGCAACGCCTGGAAGAATTCTCCAACAGTTCTTAATTGAAGCGATTGTCATTTGTTTATTAGGTGGAGTAGGAGGTATTATTCTAGCTATACCTATCGGAAATCTAATTGCCCAAGGGATTAGTTCAGGAAATGCAAGTTTTATTATTCCTTGGTTATGGATGACTGTCGGAATAATTATCTGTGTGTTAGTTGGCTTATTCTCAGGAATTTATCCAGCCTTTAAAGCTTCCAAAATGGATCCAGTTGAGGCTTTGCGATACGAATAGTTAAGAAAATAATTATTTCGTACTTGCTAAATCATGAATTTAACACTACTTTTGCAAGGCAATTGAGCCAATTGGTTTGATTCAATTGCCCAGATGGCGGAATTGGTAGACGCGCTGGTCTCAAACACCCGTGGGTGCAAGCCCGTGCCG
>JACCDQ011931057.1_pt1 | contig 22626 bp, 18 predicted proteins | sample 7446031 | NCBI WGS metagenome assembly JACCDQ01 (sample SAMN15323442, study PRJNA562643) | freshwater metagenome | isolation source: river surface water | place: USA:Blue River Watershed | collected 2017-08-17 | reverse complement strand
GAGACAGTCTTATGATTTGTTTTTTCGGTTTGAGCAATAGCTCTTACTGCTCCACACCCACCAGATGAACATTGTCCACAACCCATATCTTTATATATTTCTTTTCATTGAATGATAACATTCAAAAATTAATTTCAATAATTACCCAATTTTGCCCAAAGATTTTATTTCACGAAAGCCAATAAATCTTTGCCTATATCATTTCTAAAATATTTTCCTTCAAATGCTATTAAAGAAGCCATTTCTTGCGATTTTAGACGAGCCTCTTCCAAAGTTTTGCCCAATCCTGTACAAGTAATTACCCGTCCACCATTCGTCACTACCTGATTTTCGGTGTTAAACTTTGTTCCTGCATGAAAAACAACCGTATCTTCCAAAGCCGAAGGTATTTCCATGACATCCCCTTTTCTATAATCTTCTGGATAACCTTCCGCCACAGAAACAGTTGTAATGGCATAATTATCAGCAACTTCAAGCTCGATAGTATCTAAAGTTCCTCCAGCGGTGGCATCCATCAGCTCAACCAAATCGTTTTTTATTCTCGGAAAAACCACCTCTGTTTCAGGGTCTCCCATTCGAGCATTATATTCAATTACATAAGGCTCCCCATCGACATTCATTAAACCTACAAAAATAAAGCCAACATAATGAATGCCCTCATTGATAAGCCCATTTAGTGTTGGCTTAACAATTTTTTCTTCCACTTTCGCAATAAAATCAGCATCTGCAAACGGTACTGGCGACACAGCCCCCATGCCACCCGTATTTAAACCTTTATCGCCTACCCCAATTCTTTTATAGTCCTTGGCTTCTGGTAAAATCTTATAATTTTTCCCATCAGTCAGCACAAAAACAGACAATTCAATGCCAGATAAATATTGTTCGATGAGAACCTTCGTACTTGCTTCACCAAATTTTGATTCTTCGACCATCTCATGAAAAGCTTGTTTGGCATCTTCATACGATTCTGCAATAATCACCCCTTTGCCAGCAGCCAGCCCATCCGCTTTCAAGACAATCGGTAAGCTTTGCTTTTCCAAATAAGCCAATCCTTCTTGAAAATTTGATTTTTGAAATGTCTGCGAAGCACCAGCCGGAATATGATATTTTTGCATGAAAGCCTTTGAAAAATCTTTGCTCCCCTCCAATCTTGCACCTGACGCATCAGGACCTACTATTTTTATATGTTTCAGGGCATCGTTTTGCTTAAAATAATCCACTACTCCCCTCACCAAAGGCTCTTCTGGCCCAACAATTATCATATCTATTTTGTACTGTACAGATGCCGCTGCAATGGCTTCAAAATCATTGACTCCAATCGTTAAGTTCGTTGCAATCTGTGAAGTTCCTGCATTTCCTGGTGCCACAAAAAGCTTCGAACACTTAGGAGATTGAGCTATTTTCCAAGCAAAAGTATGTTCTCTCCCTCCCGAACCTAATATTAAAATATTCATCAATTATTTATTGTTAATTATCAATGGTTAATGTTGGATTGCGAGGTTTGAGAAGCATTGAAACATTAACCTTTTTTATTTTATTAAAAAATCTAATTTATTTGTTTTTCAACTTGTAAAGTTCGTTAAGTTTTTTTGAAAATAATAGTTTTTTTTCAAAACAGCTCTTAAAATTCAAATTTGTCTTCTTTTTTCAAAATTTCAATCGTTTTAAATATATTTTTTTTTCCATATTGGGCAATTTTTCCGGAAACCACCATTCCAGACAAAAAATAAGCCCCACGAACTTTGTTTTCATCGGAATCAAAAAAACCATTTTTAGTACTGATTTTATCTAAAGTAATCTCTTTTGGAGCGGACAAATGAAGCTCATTTTCATAATCGTAAAATCTTTGTAAACTATCTTGTGAAGCAACAAATCGATAATCAAACATCAATGCTAATCCTTCATCAAACCACGTAGGTACTTTGGTTTTGCTTTTCCACCAGCCAAGCTCTGTCATGAGTTCGTCGTGGCACATTTCATGGGCAATCACATCGACATTATTAGCATCTTTGTTGAGTATAATCCATGAGTGTATCGGAGTTCCGACGCTGAAGGCAGCCCCTTTATCCGACTTAGTTAAGTACAAGTACGTTGATTCATTTTTACAAAAAATAATGGTTGCTTTTCCATTATTTTTACCCCAAAAGTCCCTTATTCGAAGCGTTGCTATAGCAATATTTCGAATCAATTTTTGCCCCTCAGCCTCTAGCATAGGATTTTCGACAAATACCCCTTCTTTTATTTCTACAAAATCACCCAAAGGCACCAAAGTACAAGGCAATACTTGCGGAAATAATCGATACAAAATAAAGCTTAATACAAAACCAAATAGCAATATATAGTATATAATTTTCATGATTATTTCTCAAAAAGGCAATCAACTTTATACAAATGAACAAAACAGAACCTCACGAAGTTATGTAATTAATTATTTATAACGTAACTTTGAACGAAAATTAATCAAATTTTATTAAAACAGCTTATGTACTCAATCATTCTTCCTATTCATTCATATTTAGCATTTGCGGCTTTGCTATTGTTGGCAATCGCAGCTATTAACGGCATCCTTGGCACAGGAAAAGAAAAAGCATTTGAAACACGAGATGGCAATTTCAATAAATTTGCGTTGATTGCTACGCATACGATGTTTTTGTTGGGATTAATACTTTTGTTTGTTTCGCCCGGTGCACAGACTGCTTACGCCGACATGAAAATGACCATGAAAGACAGTGTACTTAGAAGTGCTTATGTAGAGCACCCAACTATCAATTTCATTGCAGTTCTATTGGTTACTATCGGAAATGCAAGAGTAAAAAGAGCCGTAGGAAATGGTAGAAAGTTCAAGCAAACAGCTATTTTCTTCTCTTTGGCATTGATTTTGATTTTAAGCCGTATTCCTTGGGGTACTTGGCTAGGATAATTCGAGGTTCTTTAGATTTTATCATTTACTATCACAACAAATGGCCGATGCCTTACCTCATCGGCTTCATACCTACCCCATGTTGAGACCTTACATCGGAAATATTGGACATGTGTCCGTTATTATCGCTTTTGTTGCGGCTTTGGTGGCAACTTATGCTTATTGGCAGGCGACACTCAATCAAAATGAAAAAGAAAATTGGTTGACATTTGCCCGACGCTTTTTTTATATTCACACCATTGCTGTCATTGCTGTTTGTGTGTCTTTATTAGACATTATTTTCAATCATTATTTCGAGTATCATTATGCTTGGGATAATTCTTCTTGGAGTTTGCCCTTGGGCTATGCTATTTCTTGTTTTTGGCAAGACCAAGAAGGCAGCTTCCTGCTTTGGATGTTTTGGAATGTTATTTTGGGGGTGTTATTAATCAACACCACACTGAGAAAAAGCAGAAATGAAGGCATCGAAGCTCCCACCATGACTATTTTTGCGGCTGTACAAGCATTTTTAAGTTCTATGATTTTGGGGGTAGTCCTTTGGGGAGAATTTAAAATTGGAAGTTCTCCATTTCTGACGCTCAAAGAATCCATGCCAAACATTCCTATCTGGAAATCCAATCCTGATTTTATTCCTAAAGATGGCAATGGATTGAATCCTTTGTTGCAAAATTATTGGATGGTAATACACCCTCCGACCTTATTTTTAGGATTTGCCATGACTTTGGTGCCATTTGCTTTTTGTATGGCAGGATTATGGAAACAGCAGTTTACCGAATGGCTTAAACCCGCTCTTCCTTGGACTTTGGCTGCTGCCTTGATACTTGGCACAGGTATTATGATGGGAGGTATTTGGGCTTATGAAACCTTAAATTTCGGGGGATACTGGAATTGGGACCCTGTCGAAAATGCGGTATATGTCCCTTGGCTAATTTTGGTTGGTAGTTTTCACACCATGTTATTGGCTAGAAAAAATTCAACTGCTCTAAAATATTCCATTATATTGGTTATCGCTCAGTTTATTCTCATTTTATATTCTACGTTTCTTACCCGAAGCGGAATTTTAGGAAATGCCTCTGTTCACTCGTTTACTGATTTGGGGCTATCCGGACAATTATTAATTTATTTGTTGGCATTTATTGTTTTTTCTATTGTTTTATCAGTGTTGAGATGGAAAAAATTACCACAAGATGAAAACGAAGTAGCTACCTATTCAAAGGAATTTTGGATTTTTTCTGGTGTTTTGATACTATCATTGGCGGCTTTTCAAGTCATCGTAACCACTTCCATTCCTGTGTATAATAAAGTGGCGGAAATTTTTGGTATCAAATTAAACATGGCTTTGCCAGCAAATCAAGTGACTCATTTCACACAATTTCAAATGTGGTTTTTTGTCTTGATTACGATGCTTACGGGAATTGCTCAATTTTTCTGGTGGAAACGAGTACAAAAAGACACATTGTCCAAATTAGTCAATCCCCTGATTGTCACCCTTTTGGTGTCGGCATTGGCTATCACATTTGCCAAAGTAAATGATTGGAAATATATTCTTTTGCTCACTGCCTCTATCTTCAGTGTGGTTGCCAACGGCTCTATTTTATTGGATATATTAAAAGGCAAATTTAGTGTTGCTGGCGGAGCGATTACCCATATCGGATTGGCATTAATGTTGATTGGGATTATGTTTTCTTCGGGATATTCTAAAGTTGTTTCATTAAATTTTTCGGGAGCGAAAATCTTCAAAAACGAAACCGACAACAATGAGAATGCCCTACTTTGGCTTAATAGACCAACAGAATTCAACGAATTTTCTTTTACTTATAAAGGACAATTTGTTGATATCCGAAATGTGCCAGGCTATATCGAGAAAAAATACATTTTGCCAGTACCGGGCAGCAATTATAAAGGTATTGCACGTGCCGATGTCGTAGATGGGGACAAAGTGTTTTATAAACGTGGAGATACCCTAGAATACGAAGCCGAAAACACGTATTACCAAGTTGAATACAAAGATAAATCAGGAAAAAAATTCAATTTTTATCCTAGAGTTCAAGACAATGAAAAAATGGGAATGGTACAATCTCCTGACATCAAAAAGTTTTGGAATAAGGATATATATGCTTTCGTATCTGGCCCTCCTGCTCCTGAAGACGAACGGGATTGGAGTCGTCCGGAAGAATATTCGGTGGCTGTTGGAGATACATTTTTTGTCAATGACTACGTTGCTATACTTGAAAACGTAGAAGGAGTAAAAGAAGTGGATGGCATGGCATTGACAGAAGGTGATGCTGCCGCACGAGCAACTGTCAAAATATTAGATAGAGATGTGATGATAAAAATGCGTCCGATTTTTGCCATCAGAAACAGAGAAGTATGGAGTAAACCTGAGGTAAATAATGAAATTGGCATTCGCATGCAATTATCGAAAATTGACCCCGTTTCCGGACGTTTCTCATTCTCAATCAGTCGTGGACAAAGAGAATTTATTGTCCTAAAAGCAACCGAAAAACCACACATCAATTTACTTTGGATTGGTTTTTTGATGATTGTGATTGGATTAACTATTGCAACCTTCAGGCGATTTACCTTGATTAAGTCTGCTTAAAGAAAAAGGAGGAATCTTTCATTCCTCCTTTTTTGAATATTTTTTGTAAAATATCAGCTTTTTAGTCCAATTCTCGAAACATGATATAGGTATCGACAAATCCGAATTGTTGATGCCGAAATCCATTAGGCGTTTTGCCTATTATTTTAAATCCACATTTTTTCCACAATTCCACAGCCACCTCATTGGTACTTACCACAATATTAAACTGAATGCCTAAATATCCTTTATTTTTGGCAAATTCAATCGAATGTTCACACAATTGCTTCCCAATACCTTTTCCTTGATATGCTGGATTGACCATATAGCTGCCGTTGGCAATGTGATTTCCCAAATCAATCTGATTGGGCTTTATGATATATGTACCTACTATTGTATCGTTTTCTTCTGCCACAAAGGTATCCATATATCCTGCAAACCAATGGTTTGATAGCGTTTCTTTGGGAGTATTGGGGTCAAAAACATAGGTGTCTCCCGTACTGATTATTTTTTTAAAAATTTCCCAAATTCTATCATAATCCTTCAGAACATCCGCCTTTCTAATAATAATCATTTTCTTTATCTTGAATTGATTAAAAAAAATCCCTATCACATTTATCTGAAATAGGGATTTTTGATATTAATATAATTTTGGATATGTACTTGGCTTTGCTTCATGCAACAACTCATATACCATATCAAAAACCGACTCAGCATTGGGTTTTGAGAAATAATCTCCATCAGAAGCGTATGCCGGTCGATGAGCTTTGGCAGTTAATGTTCTTGGCGGAGAATCCAGCCAACGATAGCCATTTTGTTTTTCCAATACTTCTTGCATCATAAAAGCAGATGCCCCACCTGGTACATCTTCATCTGCAAAAACGACTCGATTTGTTTTTTTCAGAGATTCGACAATGAGGTGATGTACATCAAATGGCAAGAGCGATTGTACATCGATTACTTCAGCATCAATACCCACTTGTTCTAGTTGAGCAGCAGCTTCCATCACAATTCGACACATAGAGCCATACGTAACGATTGTTACATCCTGACCCGATTTCAAGATTTCTGGAACACCCAAAGGAATACAGACTTCCGTTAAGTTTTCGGGCATTTTTTCTTTAATTCGATAGCCATTCAGACATTCGATTATCAGACCGGGGTCATCTCCTTTGAGCAAAGTATTATAAAAACCTACAGCTTGCACAAAATTTCTTGGTACCAATACATGGACACCTCTCAATGCCCCAATCATGGCAGACATTGGAGAACCCGAATGCCAAATTCCCTCGAGACGATGCCCCCTTGTCCGAACAATCAGCGGAGCCAATTGACGACCAACGGTACGATATCGAAGCGATGCCAAATCGTCTGTTAAAATCGATAGAGCATAATAAATATAATCAAAATACTGAATTTCAACAATAGGCCTCAGCCCTCGCATGGCAGCCCCTATTCCCTGCCCGACAATCGTCGTCTCTCGAATACCCGTATCTGTCACCCGCAATTCACCATATTTTTCTTGCAAACCCGCAAATCCCTGATTAACATCGCCAATTTTACCAACGTCCTCTCCGATAGCAAATACTCGGGCATCTCTTTCAAAAAGTTTATTGAAAAAGATATTAATAATTTCCCTTCCATCTACATAAGAGGCATTATCAGCATAAGTCGGCATAACCGCCTCTACATTCATAGGAGAAGAAGTATATTCACTTAAAAGATGCGTATTATATTTTTTTGCATATTTTTGCTCGGCAAGTCGAATCCAAGATAAATAATCTTGTTTGAGCGATTCAGTAGCAGGCAGTAGCCGGATTCCCTTTTTCATTGCCGAAATCACATCCCTTCCACTTGGATTATCTGTTTTAGACAAAGCATCCAATATCCATTTGAATTCCTCAGCTTTTGTAGCAGTTTGAATAGCCGTTTTGAGCAAAGCTATCGCAGCATCTATATCCTCCCGAAAAGAGTTTCGATAAGCCGTCCAAGCATCATTTCGAGCAGTTTTGGCAGTTTCTTTGGCAGTATGCTCAATTTCAGCAATCTCCGAATCAGTTGCAAACCCATTTTCTAAAATCCATTGACGAAATCTTAGATTACAATCGAAATCTTTTTCATATTGCAATCGTTGCTTAGATTTGTATCTTTCATGCGACCCCGACGTAGAATGTCCTTGAGGTTGCGTAACTTCTTTCACATGTACCAAAACCGGAACATGATAATCACGGGCATATATAGCTGCTTTTTGATAAGCTTCGATAAGCTCTTGGTAATTCCAAGCATGAGCCACAATAATTTCCAATCCGTTGGAATCATTTGTGCGTTGAAAACCTGCCAAAGCCTCCGAGATACTCGATTTTGTTGTTTGATAATCAATCGGAACAGAAATGCCATATCCATCATCCCAGACCGAAAAAACCAAAGGAACTTGCAATACTCCAGCGGCATTAATTGCCTCAAAGAACATTCCTTGAGAAGTAGAAGCATCTCCGATGGTAGCAAAACAAACCTCATTTCCATCGACGGAGAATTTAGACAAAGCTTTCAGTTGTGGATTGTTTCGATATAATTTTGAGGCATACGCTAAGCCGACCGCTCTTGGCATTTGCCCAGCCGTAGAAGACACATCGCAAACTGTATTATACATCTGAGTTTGATCAAGCCATTCTCCAGCTTCATTTACCCACGAATTGCCAAAGTGGGCATTCATCGAACGCCCGCCCGTGAATGGGTCGTGTGCTATATCTGTATGGGCATACAGCTGAGCGAAAAATTGTTGCCAAGTCAAGATACCCACCGCAGCCAACAATGTTTGGTCACGGTAATATCCCGAACGGAAATCGCCTTTACGAAACACTTTAGCAAGGGCAAGCTGAGCCAATTCTTTCCCATCTCCAAAAACACCAAATTTAGCTCTTCCTCTGAATACATCTTGTCGTCCGATATAACTAACTTCCCGGCTTTCACAAGCAATTCGGTAATCATTTAACACTTCAGATTTAGTTAATACAAACTTCGAAGTGATTAGTTCGGGTAGGTCTATCATAAGCTGAAATTAAAGGCAATTTTATCCATTGTTTTTGATTGCCGAAATTAGTTGTTCTACTAACTAAGTTTGTGTAAAGGTAAAAAAAATATTGTATTTTTCAAAAATAGCCTGTCGCTTGAATTTTGTTAATAACTTGTTAAAAATTTTTAGATTACAAAATAAAAATTGTTTATTTGTATTAAATAATCAATCAATTAATATAGTATCTCAAAAATCAAATCGAAAACTAATGAAAAAATTATTTTCAACTCTAGTAGCAGTATTTGTCTTTGCAGTAGCATCTCAAGCCCAAGGGGTTTTAAAATTCGGCAAAGAAACCCATGACTTCGGCAAATTGGCAGAAGGCCCAGTAGCAACTTACTCATTTGAAGTAACCAATGTAGGAAATGCTCCAGTTATTATTTCAAATGCACAACCTTCGTGTGGTTGTACCACTCCTGAATACTCAAAAGACCCAATCATGCCGGGTGCAAAAAGTGTAATCAAAGTAGGATATAACACTCCAGGCCGCCCTGGTACTTTTATCAAAACGATTACTGTAAGCAGCAATGCTGAAAATTCAAATGTCGTTTTGACAATCAAAGGAGAAGTTACTCCTGCATCTCAAGCGGCTCCGACTTCAACGTCAAACCCGGTAAAGAAAAAGGCTTAATTTTATTAAGAATTTATAAAAATGGATTTGCCGAATGGCAAATCCATTTTTATAATGTCATTATTGTTTTGCAAAATCGGCAGACAATCGATTCATTTCTCCATCTGAAACTTCTCCAGAAGTCACGACCAATCTAAACCGCATCGTTGAAGACATTTTAGGAGCTAAAGTAAAATTCAACTCTTGTTTTCCATTCGAGAATATTTTTTGACCATAAGGATTCGCCGCAAATAAACCATATCCTCTCGAATGCCAATACGTAGGATATCCGACATTTTTAGGATGGTCGATAATAGCAACGGAGATTTTTTCTTCACCAATTTGTCCACGTAAGTTAACCCAATCCGAACGTTTTGCCCATGTTTCTTCGCCTTCTATCCCTTCCTTATTCCGATAATTACCAGTAATACCAGTATTATCTAAAGAAGGAACTTTCGTCGCTACCCCGCTGGCATCTGTAAAAATTTCTGCTTTAGTAGAAGGATGTTCCAATTGACGTGCCACTCGAATCGCAAATGCTCCATCTTTTACATCTTTAAACACCACTTCTTTGTCCAATGCTGTCAAGGTAGTAATTCTATCAATGATTCTTTGTTTGGCAGTACCCTGAAATACATATTCTGTCTTTTCTTTAAGCATTATTTTTCCGTCTTTATCTAGCCAATCAGCAGTAACAATCAAATTTCCTTTATTTTTTCCTGAATTGACTGCCACAATTCCGGTATGAACAATTGTACCGTAAATAGCTTTAGGATTGGGAGGGGTATTGGAGTTGTTCCAAAAATCATGGCCATTGACATCTTCATAATTGAACCAAATGCCCACATGATGTGGATGATCCACACGCTCACCTGGACGAGGGTCTAAAGGCCATCCACGAGTAATCAGAGTTCCTTCGGAGGTACGAACCGGATACAACACTGCTTTTTTGAGAATGTCAGGCCCAGGATAAATATAAGACGTAAAGGGTTTTCCATCTACCAAAATATCAACCTTTTTATTGGCATCATCTCTGATAACTTTCACAGCTTTTGTTTGAGCAAAAAGTAAAAATGGAGTGAATAGTAGTCCCAAAAATAATTTTTTCATAGAATATGTTAAGGATTAAATTAAATATAGCAAAATAAGCACAGAATTTGCTGAAATGATGCAAACATATTGGCTTTTTTTTATATTTTTTTGACCTAAAGTAAGAGAAAAAAGCTATTAATCTAGCAAACTCAACATATCTTCTTTGCTCAAGCCTTTTACAAAGCTTTCTTCAGTAGTAATTAGCTCATCAAATAATTTTTTCTTATTTTTCTGTAACAAGAGGATTTTTTCTTCGAGCGAATTTCGTGTAATAAATTTATAGGTAAATACAGTATTTTTTTGTCCGATTCGGTGTGCCCTATCGATGGCTTGTGCTTCGATGGCTGGATTCCACCAAGGGTCTAGTAAGAATACATACTCGGCGGAGGTCAAATTCAAACCCAAACCTCCCGCTTTTAAAGAAATCAGAAAAACCTTGATTGCTTTATTTTCTTGGAAAATATCTACTTGTTCTTGCCTATTGGTAGTCGCCCCATCCAAATAACAATAGCTTATATTTTCTTCTTCCATATAATTTTTGTACAAGGTCAGATGCTTCACAAATTGACTAAAAATCAGCACTTTGTGTCCTTCTTCTAAAATTGTTTGCAACTTTTGAATCACTTCTGAATATTTTCCAGATTCCCCTTCAAAATTTTCATCCACTAATATTGGGTGATTCGCCAATTGACGCAACTTTGTAAGTCCTTGTAGTACTGCTAATTGAGTCTTCATACTCCCTTCTCCTTCCATTTGTTCCAAAATCATATTTCGATAATACGACTTTGCTTCCTCATAAGCTTTTTCTTGCTCGACTGTCATGTCGCAATAATGGACACTTTCTACTTTTGGGGGCAACTCCGTTGCTACTTGAGATTTATGCCGACGAAGCATGAATGGTTTGATAAGCCGATACAATCTCTGCGTTTTTTGTTCATCTTGTTGTTTTTCGATAGGAATCTGAAATTCGTTCTTGAAAAAATTTTGAGTTCCCAACAAACCAGGATTGATAAAAGTCATCTGAGACCACAAATCCATCGTACTATTTTCGAGCGGTGTACCTGTCAAAATCAATCGATTCGCAGCATTTAATTGCATCACAGCTTTTGAAATAATAGAAGAAGGGTTTTTAATTGTTTGTGATTCATCTAAGATAACATAATGAAAACGATAATTTTTGATTAAGTCAATATCCAGACGCAATATGCCGTAAGAAGTCAAAATCAAATCAAAAGCATCAAATTGTTGTGTATTTTTTTCTCTATTGCTACCTGTATAAACAAAAGCTTTAAGCTCAGGCGTAAATTTTTCAATTTCTTTCAGCCAATTGTAAATCAAAGACGTTGGCATCAGAAGCAAACTTGGGTGTTCTGCTTTGCCTGATTCTTTTTGAGCCTGCAAAAATGCCAATGTTTGAATGGTTTTTCCCAAGCCCATGTCGTCTGCCAAACATGCCCCAAATTGATACTCCGACAAGAAATTAAGCCAATCATAACCCGCTTTTTGATACGGTCTGAGAGAGGCGTTCAATCCTTTGGGAGCATCATAAACGGCTATTTTATCAAAATCTCGCAAACGCTCCAATTTTCTACTCAAAACAGAATGAGCATATCCCTCATCTGTTAAATCTTGAACCAACATCAGATGGTGTTTCTTTAGAATATGGGTATCGTCGTCAATTTGATGCAAAAAACCAAATAATTCCGAATACTTCACAAACCATTCATCCGGAATGACCGCTATCTGCCCATTGGGTAATATAAATTCTCGTTTATTCGACATTACCAAGCCTTTGAGCTTCAAAAAAGGTATTTCAAACTCGCCAAAACGAACTTTTGCCTTGATATCAAACCAATCATTCGTTTCTTCAATTTGTATATCAATAGACGAATATCCCAAAAAGTACAGCTTTTCGTCCTCACTTTGGGTCACTTGTTGTATCGTAAACTGCCCTTCGTCTAAGGATTTTCGATTTTTTTGCAACCATGCAAACGCCTGCCTTTTCGGAAGTACACCTACCCCAGCTTTCAGGTTTAGCCCCATTTCTTTTAAAAAAGTATGTTGATTTTTTTCAAACTTCAATTCTCTCTTTACTTTGTGAAAAATCCAAGAATCTTCAGTTTGTTCTAGCTTTACATGAGCACTTGCCGCAAATGTACTAAAATCAAAAAATTCATTTCCATAGCAAAAAGAGAGCGTAAACTTAATACTGCTTTCGTTGGCATTGTCGTTGTTTTGCGATGCGTCGGAGGAATCGTACAATGTCAGAGCAGGCGTGGGGGTATATTCAGCAATTTTCAGGAAAGACTTCACCTCCGACCGCTCATATTTTATTTCAAATCCTTGGGCAAATACATCAAATTGAGCTATCAGAGGAGCTACGAAATTTTTATAATACGTTTCTTCTATTTTTTTCGGTATTATTATGTGATTTTTTTGCAAAAATGGCCTTAATTTTTTCCCGTCAACATGTTTTTCAAAATGATATAATTTATCATCAACCAAAAGCCAAGCAGGATTATCGCACAAAATCAGTGCCTCTTTAAACTGAAAATGCACCCTTTCGTTGTCGCATTTAATACTTGGAAAATAATGTGTGTTTTCTTCGTTTCTAATAAAATTAAAATAAACTTTTGCCCCGACAGCTATTTTGTTCACCCGCTTCCACAAAGGAGTATTTTTGCTCATAATAAACAAAGGTTTATCTGCCAGATGTTCCAAAATCGCCGAACGGCGGGCATCCATGTATTGAGAGATACTCTCTTTGATTGTCTTATCGCCCTTTTCGGTATCAAATACTTTCAAGAAAAAATCAACCAATGCAAGTTTTTTGGGATTATGCTTTTTGACAACCACCTCCTGTCGAATTTCATCTGTCCATTTGACTATTTTGATATCGATTTCATCTAATTTTTCAGCAAACTCCTTGATATTTTCAGGAGAAACACGCTGATATTGATTGGTAAGGTCTCCTTTAGAATTGATTTGTACCACGAAAGGCTCAAATATAAATCCTAAATATTGATGCTCGAATATCGAATAAATAATGGTAAATGGCTGTAAAGTAGAAACTTTCATAATCAGTATCAAATCAATCTTTTGCTGAAAATAAAGGATTGATTTATTAAAAAGAGAAAAAATTAGGAACGCTTATCTTGATTCTATACAATTAAAATGACATAAAAGACAACGAATTTACATAAAAATCGGTGAGTAGCCAAGCTCCGAATGTCATTTTTTAAGGTATTCTACCATTTCAAAATCAAATTCGTTTTTTTCATCTTTTGAGTATGTTTTTCGGCTAATTTCTATCCATTGATTCGGGTCAATTTTCGGAAAAAAGGCATCTCCTTCCAAAGTAGCCCTCACAAGGGTAAAATATATTTTATTCGCCAATGCGATGGCTTGGGCATAAATTTGCCCACCGCCAATAATAAATATTTCTTCATGCCCTAATAGCTTCTGAGCCATCAACAAAGCTTCATTCAAAGAATAGGCTTTCAAAACACCCTCCGGCAACACAATATCTGTTTGAGTACTAATAACAATGTTGTTTCGATTGGGTAAAGGACGACCAATAGAGTCGAAAGTTTTTCTACCCATAATGACCGAATGCCCGCTTGTCAGTTGCCTAAAGTTTTTCAAATCAGCAGATAGCCGCCAGAGCAATTCATTATTTTTTCCAATCACCCCCTCGGGTGTCGCCGCCACAATAATAGAAATATTCATGTCCAAATAATATAAAATTTGCTACAAAGTTCTTCATTTAGCCCAATTTATATGCTTTTTGCAGATTTTTTTTTTTTATTCAAAATATTTTTGCCTATTTGGTGTTATTATGGCATTGTGGTTGCACGGGAGATTGGAGATAATATTACTCAACCCTATTATAGATAGCATGAAAATTAAAAATCACAAAGAGTATTTGGCGGCTTACGAACGAGCTGCTTTAATGATTGATGCCGGTTTCGAAGGAAGTTTAGAAAAAGAACGCTATTTCCGAGAGATTATCCAAGCGATAATGGAGTATGAAAAAAACACCCCTCCAGCACCGAATTTGCCACTAAATGACCAAACCATTGGAATGAGAATTTAAAAGTAAAAGAAAAAGTATGTCGATTATAGATGAGGTAAGAAGAGTTTTTGGAGTAAAAAAAAATCAGACAATTGTTGGTGGTCCTTTCGATTCGGAGGCATTAACAATGCAAGAAGTCGCTGATGATAGCCTCTCGAATACGGTTGAGGCTACACAGAAAGCAATTCATTTCGACAAAGAAGCAAACCTTCCAGAATGGCTCAGAGATGAAAATATTTTGAGAGATGAAGGCGTGATATTTGGCTTGTCCGATGCTCAAGCGGTAGATAAAATCAATGTCATTAAGCACTATTTTGCCCATATCACCGCCGAATTAGATAGTAGTGTGGCTTATTATACCGAACAAATCGGAGAAATCAATTTATCCATCGAACAATACGAAACTCAGATAAATACATTATCCGAAAAAATTCAAAAATTAGAAGAAAAAGAATTCCAAACGCATCAGCTTCCGAGAACAATCGCCGGATTTATCCTGACGCTTTTCATGTGTGCAGGAAATTATTACATCATCGACGATTCGCTTACGATTGGTTTTCCAGATAAACATTGGATAATTGCTTCGGGGGTATTTTTGGCGGGAATGTTCAATTTATTCAATCCAACCTCCCTTTTTCATGACCAACATTCACGATTCAATTGGCGACAAGCCTTGGAAGAAATAGGAATGCCTTTGGCTGCCTCTGGGTTTGTGTTTGCTCAGGTAATAGATAGACAGCCACTTTTCAAGTCTTTGGCACTTTTTGTCTTCATTACATTCTTATTTTTGTTTGCAGGCAAACTTCTTTTGGGAAATCTAACGATTCTGAAAGATGATTTGGCAGCATGGATAAATAATCGAAAGCTGGAAAATGAAAAGAAAATTTTCATTGAGCAATGGTATGAAAAAATAGCTGAATACAAAAAAAATATCGACAGCCAACGGGTAGAAAAATGGAAAATAATCGACCTCATCAAAGAGCCAGAAGCCGCCATTAAAAAATTTACTGAAAAAAGAGAGATGCTTATCAATATTTTTGAAAGTGAATTTAATTTAGCCAGAAATTACAGAGATAAACTTTCGGGAGAACAAATTCAAGACATATTAAATGAATAAGGGATTCATCGAAAACAGAGAGTTTTCTGAAATTGTTTTTCAGAAAGAGCAATTTATCAAGGGAGAATATGACAATTGCACCTTCATCCATTGCGATTTTACGGAGGTTTTTCTGAGCAATACAGATTTTTTGGATTGCCGTTTTATCGGCTGTAATTTAAGCAATGTTAGCCTGAAAAATTCAGCTTTTAAGCAGGTATATTTTGAAAATTGTAAATTAATCGGTTTAAATTTTAGTGAAGTAAAACCTTTTTTATTGGAGATGAGCTTTTTACAATGTAACCTAAGCTTTTCGGTTTTTTCCCGATTAAAACTAAGCAACACACGCTTTGATACTTGTGAACTCAAAGAAGTGGACTTCTCTGAGACAAATTTATCAGGAGTAAACTTCAAGAATTGCAGATTATATGGGGCGATTTTCGAACAATGCACCCTCGAAAAAGCAGACTTCCGAACATCCGAAGGTGTTTCGATGAATCCTGAAAATAATAAATTACAAAAAGCCCGTTTCTTGAGTAGCCAACTGGCAGGTTTATTGGAAAAATACAAACTCGACATTTCATAAACAATGGAAAATAACGATTATTATCAAAATAAAGACTTTCGACACGGATTTACGATAGGCGTAGAAAATGCCCGAAAAAATATCGAAAAAGATGAAGACCCCTACGAGGCATATCTGTCGAGTGATGTTCATTTTGAATGGCTAAAAGAGCGTATTTCCGAAAAAAAAGAATCTATTGCCCAAATTGGCAATGAAATATCTGAAACTAAAAATACGCAAAAAACATCTTTTGAGCAATTGCAAACCTATACCATGAATATAGGGACTTTTTCTCGGAAAGTAGCATTTGCTCAAAATCAAGTCGATGATATCAAGCAAAACATTCAAAATTTACAAAACAAACAGCAAAAATTGGAGAGTGAATACTCCTTTTTTGCAGGTTTTTTGTATTTATTGGCAGGTTTGGCTTTTGTTTGTGGTGATTTAATCATTTCGCACGAAATTGTGGCGTATGCCCTCAACATCAAAGGCAATTTCGAATCGTGGGCATTTGCCATTGGCCTAGCGATGTTGTCTATTTTATTAAAACCAATTTATGAACGTCTTGTCGAACAACCATATTTGAAAGAGTCTAGTACAAAAAGCAAGAAAGTCTATCTTGTTTTTCAATCAATTTTATTGACATTTTCCTTGATGACTCTCCTCATTTTAGGTTTTTTCAGGTATGAGGCATACAAAACTGATAAAATTAAGGATAATATCAATCGACAAATTGAAAACATTCAGAGTAGTTCAGAAGAGCAATCCATTGGATTAGAAAACAATAAAAATCAAAGCTTAATCGATACACAAATTGCCAAACAAAATCAGCTCACCCTTTTGTTGGTAGAAAGTCGTTGGGCAGAATTTTCATTTGTTTTGAGTGGTATTTTATTTGCAGTTGCCGGAGCAATTTGTTTGGGTATTGCTTTGCCTATTATGCAATCTTTTTGGCACAAATGGCTTCAAGCAAGTCCTAAAATCAAGCAACTTGACAAGCAAATGAAGCTTGCCATCGACAACCTACAATTAGCAGAAGAAGCATTGGCAACACAAATTGCACAAAAAAATATTTTAGAAAATCAGTTACAAATACTCCCAAATACCCAAGAGCTGGAGCAAAAACGAGAAGAGATTATCGAAGAAATCAATGATTTGTACGAGCGTCTGAAAGTTGCCGACCAAGACAGACGAATCAATACATTTAGCGATGGGGTAGAAAAAGGGAAAGCCAATCGGGCAGAAATGACAGACGAAGAATACGAAGAATTGCGTAGCTCTTTGATGAAGCAAGTAGGTGGAAATCAAGAAAAAGAAGATGTCAATGCTGCCTATAAGCAGTTTCGCCGGAAAACCCTTAGTCCACACCAAGCCATACGCAAAGTCATCATCGAACAATTTAATCAAAACTAATAAACTACTTGTAAACCAATAGTTTAAGTCTATTCTAAGAATTTTACAATTTTTAATGATTCTTCAATTAAATTGTACTTTGTAAAGATTTTTTGTATTTTTCAATGATTTGTTTAGGAAAAGACATATTTTTATTTAGAAATTTGTAAAATAATCAAACGAAAATACATTATGTCAAGCAAAAAAATTGATTTCCTTTTACCAGCTGATGTTGTGGCAGGTGCTACTTCAGGTGTTTTATTGGGCGACTTTAACAATTGGGACTCTTCAAAAGGGGTAGCCTTGAAAAAACAAAAAGACGGCTCTTTAAAAGCATCGCTTAGCTTAGAGTCGGGTTCGTATGAATATCGTTATTTATTGAATGATGGACGTTGGGTAAATGACAATCAGGCATCAAAATATACATTTATCCCTGAATTTTCGGTAGAAAATTGTGTCATCGAAGTCATCGCAGAAGAAAAGCCGAAGGTCGCTAAGGCAAAAGCTGAACCTAAAACCGAAAAAGTAAAAACGGTAGCAAAATCGAAAGCTGCGACAGAACCAAAAGCAGAAAAAACAAAAACAAGTAAAAGTGCTTCAAAAACAAAAAAAGCATAATCTTTTACTTCTTTCTCTTGATATTGAAAAGCTTTCCTTCGCAATGGGAAAGCTTTTTTTTATCAATTTAGATATTTTCTTACCAATACAGTCTAATCTTTTGCTTATCTATTAATAATCCGATAGCTTTGCCATATTTATATGATTTGTTCTCAAAATCAATTCCATGAAAAACATTATTCGTATATTATTCATAAGCCTCTGTCTCTTCCCTCAGATACTGACAGCACAATTAAAAATCGGAAAAAATCCAAAAGTAAGAAGCTCTAACTCAAATTTTGAATCCGAAAGTGTGAATGGCAACAAAATTATCATTGATGCCAACAACAGCAATGTTGGAATTGGTCTCACGACCCCTACCAAGCCATTGGATGTCATTGGTGTTGGAAAAATGGATAGTTTAATTTTGACTAATAATAATGCCGGTATTGGTAAAGTATTGACCTCCGACAATAGCGGCAAAGCTACTTGGCAAAACCTGACATTTCCTGGCAGTATCCCTAAAGTGAATACTCTTCCCAATACAACTCTCGATGGATATTTGGTATATCTGAATGGCTCGGGTTATTACAGATGGTCTCAGACAGCCTCCGAATGGCAAACACTATTTGCCAGTGATTTCAACAATAAAACAATCAGTGCCAGTAATTTTTACACCTCAAGCAATACTTTAATTCCCATCTCTCCCCTGTATTCCGAACAAAAATTCGACTTGTCTTTTGTTGCCAATTGCTATGCCCGAGTCGGAAGGGTAATTGGGATAGTATCTCCTACCAAAATAACCGTTGAAAAGTTTTATTCATTTGATAGCAATGGATTAACAGACGATTTGTCGCAAGTACAAAACAACAGCAGTGCAAAAGTTACACTTGGAAACGGGGCATTCTTTGATATACAATTGGCAGTACAATCCAATACCTTTTATTGGATTTCATTTGCCAATGCCTGTGGTTCAAGTAATAAATTAAGCTCTGGTACAATTTCGAGCATGAATAACCAAGGGCAATTGGTACTTTGGGAGAAAAATCCAAATGCTGGAATCAATTACAGCTTAGGCAAAGTCGGTATCGGCACAGACACTCCTACCGAAGCTTTGGATATTGTTGGGAATATACATTATTCGGGAGATATTATTGGTTTATCAGACAAACGAATGAAAAAAAACATAGAACTATTTACAGAGGGTCTTCAGGTAATTGAGAAGCTCAATCCAATGAAATATCACTATATTTTTAATGCCAACACTTCCGAAAAACACATAGGTCTATTGGCACAAGAAGTGGAAACCTCCGCCCCCTATTTGGTCAAATTAATAGAAAATAAAGAAGAAAATTTAATGGCTGTTAAATATAACGACATCTTGATGCTGTTGATTAACTCAGTAAAAGAACTAAGTAATAACAACGAAATAGCCAAAGAAAATTTAAAAGAAGCAAAAAAAATATTATTAAAAAAGTAGGATTTCTCCCATATTTCCAATGAAAAAAATAAGTTATTTACTGATTTTACAGTTTTTGGTTCTCTCCTTGAATGCACAAAACTTATCAATACCGGAGCATCTCAGAATCATCAACATTTATGACATACCCGTTTATGAAAATTTGGAAGAAACACCTGTTTTTTTTCAATTGATGATGAAAAGCCCTCTTCAATTAGCCAAAATAGATTCCGCCTTCCGTAGTTTTGGAAAAATGGAAGCCGCTGTACGAGCTGACGAAAGCGAACATGAAAATTCATTCGAACGACTATATATCCATTGGCGACGAAAACTTATGCCATATTTGGATAGCCAAAACCACTTCGTCAGCCAACAAAATATTGAAAAAACCTTGGGAAACTCCAATCAAAGAAGTACCTTCAGGATAGCCGCCACCAATACCTGGGAAGCGATTGGTCCAAAATCAGTTTACCGAAATACAGGAACATCTCAGAGACTTGCCCCTCAGCATCAAAATATCTATTACATTGGCGTATCCGAAAGTAATTCGAATATTCTTTATGCCAATACCGAAACAGGCTGGACATTCAAAAGTACCGATAAAGGATTAAATTGGATAGGAATGGACAGCCTCCGAGCTGGAACAGGCCCAATTGCGATACATTCTACCAATCCGAACATAGTACTTATTTTCAAAGATAAAAATCTATACCGAACATCTGATGGCGGACTGAGCTGGAATTTAGTCAAAACCCTCACCAATGGTGGCGAAAGAATACACTTTAACCCCGCTTCACCAAGCAATGTATATTTGGCATCCGCAGATGGACTTTTCCGTTCGACAGATGCTGGGCTTACTTGGACTTTAAGCTTTGCTGGGAGCTATACAGATGTAAAGACCCAACCAAACAGCACAAGCATTGTCTATTTGGCAGCGTACGATGGCAAATTTTATAAATCTTCTGATGCAGGAAGCACTTTCACCAATAAGTCATTTTTCAGTTCGTCAGGCGAAGGAACACTCATCTCTACCACTTCAGCCGATGCCAATACCCTCTACTACGCTACTTTATATGCAGGCTACACCCATATTTATAAAAGTACAGATGGAGGAAATACTTTTTCACTGAAAAATAACACATTCCTAAACTCTGGTCAAGGTTTTTATGATTTTACACTCATTGCCAATCCTCTAAATGCCAATCAAATCATTGTCGGCACGCAACAAATCGATAAAAGCATCGACGGAGGCACCACACTTACTCATTTAGGAGGATATTCTGGTACATTTGATATACATCCCGATATACAAGATGCCTTCGCTCTTTCTAATGGAGATACTTTTTTGGCTACCGATGGAGGAATTTCTTATAGCACTGATTTTTTTACCTCTACCGCCAATTACTCCACACGAATGAATGGAATATGGGTAAATGATTTTTGGGGATTTGGACATTCTTGGAATATGGATATTTTTGGCGGGGGCAGGTATCATAATGGAAATGTGATATACAATGGAAAATGGGGAAATAACAAGGGTTTTAGTGTGGGAGGCGGAGAAAGTGCCACTGGGAATTACATTGAAGGCTTGGGTGGAATGGTCTTTCAGGATTTATCCAACGGTATTCTATTTACCCCCTCGGATAATCTAAGCCAAGGAGCTCCTACATCAAATGTATATTTTACCTTTCAACCAAACGATTATTATTACGGTGCAAGATTAGCCGATATAAAAATGCACCCTTCTTATAATAATATTTACTTTGGAGCAAAAGACAATAGCATCTATTATACCATAGATTATGGAAAAACATTTAAAAAACTAAAAGATTTCGGAGAAACAACTTGGGAAATACATATTTTTCCAAGCAATCCCAAAAAAGCATTGGTTGTATGTCAAAATAATATCTATTACACAAATAATATTTTTGCGTGGGAGACAAGTACTTGGCAACAATTAGCCCTACCTGAAGCAAATTCTTTCTTGGCACAAGTTGATGAAACCAATGACAATAAAGTTTGGATTGCTCATTCAACAAAACTTTACCTCACAAGCAATTTGGGAAGTTCATGGCAAAATATCGCATTACCGACTAATTTTTCACTCCAAACATTTGCCAAACAAGCGGGAAAAGCCGATGGTCTATACATATTTGGACAAAATAATACAAAAAAATACATGGAGGTTTATTATAAAGATGCTTCTTTTTCTAATTTCCAAGCTTACTACAATGGCCTCGTAAAAAATACGCCAAATAGTATCAAGCCTTTCTTATTTTATACCCAAAACAAAATCAGATTTGCCGGTGCTGGCTGGGGGGTATGGCAAAATGACTTTTTTAGCAATACTTACAATGTCATGGCACAACCCACCATCAATGCCTACCCTTCTATTTGTGTGGGAGATACGCTTCGTTGCGACAGTCAATCCATCGTCAATCAAGCAAATGTTACTTGGAATTGGACTTTTTCCAAAACCCCATCTTATTTATCTGCTTCAAATATCCGAAACCCCAAAGCAGTATTCAGCTCGAGTGGCGACATCACGGCAACCTTGACTGTCACTGATAATAATACCGGACAAAGCAGCAGCAAAGGCATCATTTTTAAAGTAAACGATGCCCTTAGTAATACCCCGTATATCATTACTTCTTTAGACGACCCCAGTGGATTCAACCTCGTAAAGTCCAAAAACGTAATTTTACAAACAGATATCCCTACCTCAGCTACTTTGTATATTTATTACTCAGATTCTTTCAAGTCAAATCTGACTATCAATGCAACAGGGAATATCTTTGTGCATCAAGTAAAAGCAAGTGATTTATGTACTAATTGATAAATTTATGAAAAAATATAGCACATTCTTAGTATTATTCATTGGGCTTTCAATCCCGGCATTTTCACAGCTGAAAATCGGCAAAAACCCTACGAAGCTCTCAAAAAACGTCAATTTTGAAGCTGAAGCAGCCAATGGCTCCAAAGTTGTCATTGATAGTACATTTGGCAGATTAGGTATCGGAACAGCAAGCCCGACAAAAGCACTCGAAGTAGCTGGAGCTGCTAAATTTGACTCTCTTTATTTAGTAAAAGACTACGGAAACGGAAAAGTCTTGACCTCAGATGCCAATGGAAAAGGGACATGGCAAAATGTATCGGGGGGCTTGGT
>JACCDQ010798929.1_pt1 | contig 22646 bp, 23 predicted proteins | sample 7446031 | NCBI WGS metagenome assembly JACCDQ01 (sample SAMN15323442, study PRJNA562643) | freshwater metagenome | isolation source: river surface water | place: USA:Blue River Watershed | collected 2017-08-17 | reverse complement strand
GGCAAGATGTATGAAGACTTGTCGAAGACCAGTTTGACCGTAGCTCAAAAAGATAAGAAAATATCGATTATTAGTATTGATGTCAAGTCTGAAAATGAGGCTTTTGCCAAAGCCTTCTCGGAAACTTTAGCCAAGCAGGTATCCGATTTTTATGTGGATACCAAAAGTAAAAAAGCCCGAATGAATATGGCTATTTTGCAACATCAAACCGACTCTATTCGTGCCGAATTGAATGGTGCGATTACCGGAGTAGCAGTAGCTAATGACAATACTTTTATGCTGAACCCTGCTTTGAATGTGAACCGTGCACCATCTGCGAAACGCCAAGTGGATGTGCAAGCCAATACTGCGATATTAACCGAATTGGTGAAACAAACGGAACTCGCTAAGGTGACCTTACGCAAAGAAACGCCATTAATACAAGTCATTGATCGACCTATTTTACCTTTGCCTAAAGAAAAGTTTGGTAAAGCTAAAGGTTTAGTGGGAGGAGGAATTTTGTCTAGTTTTATAATAATTCTTTTTTTACTTACAAAAAGGATAATAAAACAATTGCTTAGTTAATTAAAAAATTATAATAATGAATTTAGAAAATAAAACAATATTAATAACAGGAGGCACGGGGTCTTTAGGAAAAGCCTTGACTACTCATATTTTTAAGCACCATTCGAACATTAAAAAGTTAATTATCTTATCTAGAGATGAACAAAAACAATTTCAAATGGCGCAGGAATTTCCTGAAAATAAATTTCCTCAAATTAGGTTTTTCTTAGGAGATGTTCGTGATGAACAACGATTGATCAGAGCTTTTCAAGGTGTTGATATTGTAATTCATGCTGCTGCCATGAAACATGTTCATTTAGCCGAATACAATCCAGACGAATGTATCAAAACCAATATTGGTGGAGCGCAAAATGTAATCCATGCAGCATTACAAACTAGCGTGTCTAATGTAGTAGCGCTATCGACAGATAAGGCTTGCGCACCCATTAATTTATATGGCGCTACAAAATTAACATCAGATAAATTATTTGTGGCTGCCAATAATATTAAAGGATCAAATCCTATTAAATTTTCGGTGGTGCGTTATGGAAATGTTATGGGGTCTAATGGTTCTGTAATTCCTTTCTTCATGAAGAAAAAAAGCGAAGGAAAACTACCAATAACGGATAGTGCAATGACTCGTTTTAATATCTCTTTGCAAGGTGGTGTTGATATGGTGATGCACGCCATGGAACATGCTTGGGGAGGTGAAATTTTTATTCCTAAAATTCCTTCGTATCGAATTACAGATGTAGCTACTGCAGTAGCGCCTGAGTGTGAACAAGTAATTGTTGGTATTCGACCTGGCGAAAAAATACATGAAGAAATGATTACGTCTTCTGATTCTTTTTATACCTATGATCTAGGTAAATATTATACTATTCTACCTTCAGTTCCTAATTTTAAGATAAATGATTTTATCACTTCATTTGGGGCTAAAAAGGTAGTGGAAGGATTTAACTATGATTCAGGAACTAATACTGAATGGGAGACAATAGAGAGTTTAAGAACACTCATAAAGGAACATGTAGATTCAAATTTCGAATAAATGAATAATACCATCATCCCTTACGGCAAACAAAATATTACAAAAGAGGATATTGAGGTAGTCATTGCAGCACTGCAATCAGATTATCTTACTCAAGGACCTAGAATTAAGGAGTTTGAAGAACATTTTGCAAACTATGTAGGGAGCAAATATGCAGTAACAGTTTCTAATGGAACTGCAGCACTACATTTATGCACATTAGCTTTGGGTGTTAAAGAAGGTGATAAGGTTATAACTACGCCCATTACATTTGCCGCTTCAGCTAATTGTGTTCGCTATTGTGGTGGTGAAGTAGTTTTTTCTGATATCAATCCAGATACTTATCTTTTAGATATAGACAAAGTAAAAACATTGTTAGAAAACGCTCCAAAAGGAACCTATAAAGGAATAATACCTGTTGATTTTGCAGGGAGAGCAGTAGATTTAGAGGCATTCAGAAAATTAGCAGATGACTACAATTTATGGATTATAGAAGATGCTTGTCATGCTCCTGGAGGTTATTTTGACGATTCTAAAAGTAACATTCAAAAATGTGGGAATGGTAATTTTGCTGATTTGGCCATTTTTTCATTTCATCCTGTAAAACACATTGCTTGTGGAGAAGGCGGCATGATTACAACCAACGATGAATCTTTATATAAAAAGTTGTTGACATTACGCACACATGGTATTACAAAAAATGAATCGGATTATACTAACTCTATTGAGTTTGCCTGTGGTCAAGAATCCGAAACCGACCAATATCCTGGATGGTATATGGAAATGCAAACTTTAGGATTTAATTATCGGATTACTGATTTTCAGGCTGCCTTAGGAACTAGTCAATTACAAAGAGCAAATGATGGATTAATAAAACGTCGTTCAATTGCTTCAATTTACAATGAAGCATTCGATGGTCAGTCTTTTGTAAAATCTCAATCAGGTGTAATCGATGGACATGCCTATCATTTATACATAATTGAAGTAGAAAATCGTTTGGAATTGTATAATTATTTAAGAGAAAATAAAGTCTTTGCCCAAATTCATTATATACCTTGTCATTTAATGCCTTATTACAAGCAATTTGGTTGGAAAGAAGGCGATTTTCCAAATGCGGAATCTTATTACAAAGGGTGTATAAGTTTACCAATGTATCCAACATTAACTTTGAATGAGCAAAAAATAGTTATAAATAAAATTATTTCATTTTATAATGACTAGTCTTGCAATAATTCCAGCAAGAGGGGGAAGTAAAAGAATACCTAAGAAGAATATAAAAGAATTTTTAGGAAAGCCGATTATAGCTTATTCTATTGAAACGGCAATCTCTTCAGGACTGTTTGACGAGATTATGGTTTCAACTAATGATAATGAAATTGCCGAAATTGCATTGCAATATGGTGCTAAAGTGCCTTTTTTCAGAAGTTTAGAAAATTCAAGTGATGTAGCAACAACATATGAAGTAATTGAGGAAGTATTATTTAAATATAAACAATCAGGACTTGAATTTGATTTTGTATGTTGTTTGTATCCATGTGCTCCATTTATAACAAATTTCATTTTAAAAGATGCTTTTTGGAAATTAACAAATCAGTTATATGATTTAGTTTTTCCAATTACAAAGTTTTCATCGCCTATTCAAAGAGCAATTAGAATTGAAAATAATAAAGTAAAGTTTGTAAATCCAGAATACATTAGCTTTAGAACACAAGATTTTGAAAAAAAATATTTTGATTCTGGTCAATTTTATTTTTTTAAACCCGATATAATATTAAATGCAAAGACAATTATTGTAGAAAATTCAGGATTTATTATTCTGGATAAGAATAATGTTGAAGATATTGATGAGATTGAAGACTGGTTAGCTGCTGAATCAAAGTATAAAATAATTCATAAAATTTGATAATGAAAAAATTAATACTTGGGACAGTTCAAATGGGACTTGACTATGGGATTAATAATAGTTTTGGAAAGATTTCAATTGAAGAAAGTCATCAAATTTTATTAAAAGCGCACATATCTGGAATTACAACTTTAGATACTGCGGAAGTTTATGGGAATGCTCACAAGGTAATTGGTGTATTTCATAAAAATAACCCAGACTATAAGTTTAATATTGTTACAAAAGTTCCTCATAATATTGAATCAAATTCAATTGAAATTAAGGTTAAAGAGTACTTAGCAGATTTAGAGGTAAATTGTTTAGATGTACTAATGTTCCATTCATTCGAATCATTTATTAATAATTCTACAGCAATTGATGTTTTAGTTGATTTAAAATTAAAAGGATATATTAATCATATTGGTGTTTCGGTCTATACCAATGACCAAATAGAATATTTATTAAATGAAGATGAAATATCGGTAGTTCAATTACCATTTAATTTGCTTGATAATATTAGTATTAGAGGTACTTTGATTGAACAACTTAAAGCAAAAGGAAAAATTATTCACACAAGATCTGCTTTTCTTCAAGGATTGTTTTTTAAGAAAACTAGTGATAAGAATAAAATTGTTCAGAAATTAAAATCTGAATTGGAAATCTTGAATCAAATAGTTGAACAATCTAATTGTTCAATGGAAGAATTAGCGTTATCTTATTGTTTGTTTCAAAAAAATATAGATAATGTGATTATTGGAGTTGACTCTGAAGATCATTTAATTACGAATATCAAAGCTTCTACATATAAAATTGAAGAAGATACAATACTGAAAATAAATAACATTAAGACTAAAGATTTGGACTTATTAAATCCATCCTTATGGTAAGCAATACAATTTTAATAACACAGGCTAGATCTGGAAGTACCCGATTGCCTGGAAAAGTGTTGAAAGAAATAGGAGGAAAATCACTTCTTCAAATACACATAGAACGATTAAAAAAATGCAAAACAATTTCTGAAATAATTGTTGCGACTACCATTAAGGATGAAGATCAAGTTATTTACAATAAAGTTATAGAATGGGGCTTTAGTGCTTCAAAAGGATCTGAGACAGATGTATTGGATCGATTTTATCAATCAGTTAAAGATAAAAAAGCGGATTGGATAGTTAGAGTAACTTCTGATTGTCCATTGATAGATCCAGAATTAGTAGATAAGGTAATTGATTTTGTTCGTAATAACAATAAAGATTATGGGGCGAATATTTTAGTGGAAAATTTTCCCGATGGACAAGATATAGAAGTCTTTAAATTTTCGGCTTTAGAATCTGCCTGGAAAAATGCAAAATTAGTATCAGAACGAGAACATGTAACTCCTTATATTAGAAACAATTCAGATTTTAAAGGAGGAAGTTTGTTCTCAGCAATAAATTACACTTGTGATTTTGATTATTCAAAAATAAGAATGACAGTTGACGAAAGTAGAGATTTTGAATTGATAAAGATATTAATTACCGATTTAGGGACTGACAAAACTTGGTTAGAATATACGAATTATATTATTCAAAATAATTTAACTGAAATAAACGATTCAATTATTAGAAATGAGGGGCTTTTAAAGTCGCAAAAAAATGATAACTAATGGGAACAGGACAAGAATTATATAAAAAAGCTAAAACGTTGATTCCTGGTGGAACAATGTTGTTATCCAAAAGACCAGAAATGTTTTTACCGGAACAATGGCCTTCATACTTTTCTAAAGCCAAAGGCTGTTCGGTTTGGGATTTGGATGGAAAAGAATTAATAGACATGTCCATTATGGGTATTGGAACCAATACACTAGGATATGGTAATGATGAGGTCGATGCTGCTGTTATGGAAACTGTAAAAAAAGGGAATATGAGTACCTTAAATTGTCCTGAAGAAGTTTATCTGGCGGAAAAATTAATAGAAATCAATCCATGGGCTGATATGGTGCGTTTTGCTCGAAGTGGCGGGGAAGCAAACTCTATAGCAATACGAATAGCACGTGCTGCTTCAGGAAGAGATAAAGTAGCCATTTGTGGCTATCATGGTTGGCACGATTGGTATCTGTCTGCTAATCATAATGGAGGTGACGATTTATCAAGTCATTTATTAGGCGGATTAAGTCCAAATGGAGTTCCGAAAAATTTAAAAAACACAGTTTATCCGTTTAATTATAATAATTTCGAAGAATTACTGTCTATTGTTGATACTAATGAAATTGGTGTTATCAAGATGGAAGTGGTAAGAAATTTTGGTCCCGAAGATAATTTTTTACATAAAGTTAGAAAATTGGCTACAGAGCGAAATATTGTACTCATTTTTGATGAATGTACCTCTGGTTTTAGAGAAACATTTGGAGGCATTTACCAAAAATACGGTGTAGAACCCGATATGGCAATGTATGGTAAAACAATTGGTAATGGTTATGCTTTAACGGCAGTAGTAGGTAAAAAATCAGTGATGGAAGCCGCTCAAAAAACGTTTATAAGTAGTACTTTTTGGACAGAACGAATAGGTCCTACAGCAGCTTTAGCTACATTAAAAGTTATGCAAGAAATTAAATCTTGGGAAATTATTACCGCAATTGGGAATACCATGCGTAAAGGATGGCAACAATTGGCTGATGAACATAATCTAAAAATTACAATTTCGGGAATACCCTCTTTGAGTACCTATAGTTTTAATAGCGATAAAGCATTAGAATATAAAACGTTTATAGCGCAAGAAATGCTTGTCAAAGGATATTTAGCCAGCACTAACTTTTATGCATCTACATCTCATAATGAAGAGAATTTAAAAGTATATTTTGAAGCACTAAATGATGTTTATTCCATTATTTCGGATTGCGAAAAAGGCATAAAAAACATTGATGTATTATTAAAAGGACCTGTTTGCCATGCAGGATTCAAAAGACTAAATTAATTAATGAAATCATATTCTGTTTTAAAAAAGCAAGTCTTTTCAGATGAAATTTATTCTATCGTTCCAATTCGATACGAGGACCGATTGAATATTATGAAATGGCGTAATGAACAAGTTTATCATTTGCGACAGAATAAACCACTTACAACAGTAGATCAAGAATATTATTTTTCCAATGTAATAGCAAGTCTTTTTGAACAAGAAAAACCAAATCAGATCTTATTTTCATTTTTAGAAAATGGTAAATGTATAGGTTATGGAGGATTAGTTCATATTAATTGGATTGATAAAAATGCAGAGATCTCGTTTATTATGGCTACTGAATTAGAAAAAAATAGTTTTCAGAAACATTGGATGACTTATCTTAAATTAGTTGAAGAATTGGCTTTTGAAGAGCTTAATTTACATAAAATTTACACGTATGCATTTGATCTTAGACAGCATTTATACCCTGTGTTAGCAGCGTCAGGTTTTCGCGAAGAAGCTCGTCTCAAGGAACATTGCTACTTTAATGGTAGCTACTTTGACGTTGTGATTAATTCTAAAATAAATGAATATGCTTAATTTAAGAAAGCCTACGATTAAAGATATGGAAATGTATTTTTCCTGGGCTAATGATCCTGGAGTAAGGGAACAGTCTTATAATTCTAGTATTATAGATTTAGAAAATCATAAACAATGGTTTGAATCGGCAATAAATAATGAAGAATATTTTATGTGCATTTTTCAAAACTCAGCCGGAGAAGATATTGGGCAAGTACGGATTCAAAAAAAAACAAATAAAGAGGCACTTATTGGTATTTCTATAGATTTAAATCATAGAGGTAAAGGATATGCAAAAGAAATATTGGTACTTGCCACAGATTTATTTTTAAAGTATAATCATGGGTTTATAATAAATGCTTATATTAAAGAAGGTAATTTGAGTTCCAAATTAGCTTTTGAAAATGCGGGTTTTAATTTTATAGAAATGATTGAATATGAAAATTTTAAAAGTTATCATTTTATTAAAAAATAAATAATGAGGATACAAAATTTCGAAATAAATAATAACAGTCCGGTTTTTATAATTGCGGAGCTATCAGCTAATCATAATGGGAGTTTAGAAACTGCTATTGAAACAATTCATGCTGCTAAACGTGCAGGTGCTGATTGCATTAAATTACAAACCTATACTGCAGATACTATTACTATTGATAGTGACAAAGAGGATTTCTTGATAAAAGGAACTATTTGGGAAGGTAAAAATTTATATCAATTATACCAAGAAGCCTATACGCCTTGGGAGTGGCATGAAGAAATTTTTAGAGTTGCAAAAGAAGAAGGATTAATTTGTTTTTCTTCTCCTTTTGATAAAACGGCAGTAGATTTTTTAGAAAATCTTGATGTACCAGCCTATAAAATTGCTTCTTTTGAAATTACTGACATTCCTTTGATTGAGTATGTAGCTTCTAAAGGAAAACCAATCATTATATCTACTGGTATTGCAGAGTTGGAAGATATAGAATTAGCACTTGATGCTTGCAAAAGAATGGGTAATAATGACATTGCTTTGTTAAAGTGTACCTCTAGTTATCCTGCTCCAATCAATGAAGCTAATATGGTTATGGTAAAAGATTTGGCAGACCGTTTTAGTGTAATTAGTGGTTTGTCAGACCATACCATGGGAGCAACAGTCCCCGTTGTAGCTACTTGTTTTGGTGCTAAAATCATCGAAAAACATTTTATATTAGACCGATCAATCGGTGGTCCAGACGCTTCTTTTTCTATGAATGAAGAAGAGTTTACTTCAATGGTAAAAGCAGTTCGTGAAGCCGAAAGAGCAATTGGGTTAGTTGATTATACCTTGACAGAAAAACAAGCTAAAGGAAAAGATTTTTCTAGATCATTGTATGTGGTTGAAGATATGAAAGCAGGGGAAGTTATAACAGAAAAAAATGTGAAATCCATCCGTCCAGGTTATGGTTTACATCCAAAGCATCTTTCTGAAATAATTGGAAAAAAGTTTAAACAAGATTTAGATAAAGGGAGTCGCCTTTCATTTGAATTAATAAATTAATAAATTATATATGATTGCAATCATCTTAGCTGCAGGTTATGGAAATAGAATGCGCCCGTTAACAGATAACGAACACAAAACTTTATTAAAAATAAATGGTATTACAATAATTGATAATATTATTGAATCACTTCTGGCAAATTCAGTATACAATATTGTTGTAGTTACTGGATATAGATCTGATGAGTTGAAAAAATATTTATTAGATAATTATAAGAATGTCAATTTTCAATTTGTAAATAATAAAGATTATAAAACTACTAATAACATATCTTCATTATCATTAGCATTTAAAAACATAAATATTAATTCTGATATTATCTTAATCGAATCAGATTTAATTTATGATCATAAAATAATACGTAATCTAATAGATGATTCAAATAAAAATGTTGCTTTAGTGGCTAAGTATAATTCAGGAATGGATGGTACAGTTGTAAAAATTGGATCAAAAAATAAAATTACAGAAGTAATACCTCCTCATCTCCAAGATTCTAATTTTTCATTTACAGACAAATATAAAACTTTAAATATCTATAAATTTTCTGGGGAATTTACTAATAGTATTTTTTCAAAATTACTTAATTATTACTCTGAAGTTATTGATGATAATTGTTATTACGAACTAGTTCTTGGGATTTTAATTTATATGCAAAAAGAGGACATTTATTCTCTTGTTGTTGATAATAAAGATTGGATTGAAGTAGATGATACTAATGACATTAGAATAGCTGAATATAAATTTGCCAAAAATCAAAAAAAAGAAGTTTTAGGGAATGCCTGGGGTGGATATTGGAATTATGATATAATTGACTTTTCATTTATAAGAAACATGTATTTCCCAACTCCTTCAATGATAGCAGATGTTAAAAATAATATAGAGGAGCTAATTTGGAATTATGGTTCTTCTAATAAAATTTTTAACCAGAAACTTTCCTATTATTTATTAAAAGATGAAAATAAATTATGTGCATTAAATGGAGCGGCGCAGATTTATCCGTTCATTAAAAATAAATATTCAGATATGAATGTTTTAATTCCAAATCCTACTTTTGGGGAATACGAAAAAATTTTTAACAAAAAACAGTATTATAAAGATGATGGAAGATTTAACTTTAGTGAGATTTCAGAAAAAATCGATGATAATGACATAATAGTATTTGTTAACCCTAATAACCCAACTGGGACTTTTGTAGAATCATACAAAATTTATGAATTAATAAAAAAATATCCTAATAAATTTTTTATTATTGATGAGTCTTTTATTGATTTCTCAAATTCAATATCCATTTCTGAAATTCCGCAGGCTATAACTTTAAATAATTTTTTAATTGTAAAAAGTATGAGTAAAAGTCATGGATTTCCTGGTGTTAGATTAGGATATGTATTCTCTAATAATTTAGACTTAATTAATGAAATTAATGCATCTTTGCCTGTTTGGAATTACAATTCGTTTGCGGAATATTTTTTAGAAATTATGCTGAAGTATAGAAATCAATTTAAAATATCAATTGATAAAACTATTGAAGACCGAAATGAATTTATAAAAAACATGAAATCTCAAAATTGGGTTAAAAATGTTTTTGAAAGTAGTGCAGATTTTATATTAGTAGAAACGAATAAAGAAGTAGTAAATTTAATAAATATACTTCTAGATGAAGATTCAATATATATAAGAGATATAAGTTCAAAGTTTAATAATGGTAAAACATATTTCAGATTTGCCGTAAGAACATTTAAAGAAAACAAATTAATGATAGAAGCAATTAGTAGAAATTTTGAGAAGTTGTATAATGTATAGTGACAAGTGGTTTAAAATATCAGATAATGTTAATCTCACTATACCGATAGTTAAGAGAAATAATGTGTATTCTGAAATATTTGAAATTGTCAAATTCTTAAATAATTTTAAATCTTGTAATTATTTTTTTAGTTGTGGAACTGCTTTAGGTTTAGTTAGAGAAGGTAGGTTATTAGATTGGGACACAGATGTTGACATTGACATTATTGAACCTACTGATATTTTGATTAATGATATAATTATTCAAATGCAGTCTTTAGGATATTCTTATCTAAGAATTCTGAAGAGTAAAAAAAGATATTCACAGGTAGTTTTTATTAAAGAACCATATCATTCTATTGATTTTTGTTTTTGGTATAAAGACAATAATAGTTTTATAAATGATGTTCCTGAAACGCAAATTTTTAAAAGGTCACATCCATTAAAAATATATAAAGAATTTAAAACACTTAATATTCAAAATGTAGATTTTAAAATTCCACATGACACCAATTCGTATTTTGAATTACTATATGGTCAAGATTGGCAAACTCCTAAAAAATATAAAAATTGGCTTAAAAATGCTAATGATTTGAAATTAGACGTCTCATTATCAAGAGTTTTTTTTAAAACTATTTGGAAATTTTCAAATATTATAAGTAGAGTTAAAAAAAAATTCACGTTAAAATTTTAAATGAAACTAAATAAATTACTAATACTTATTAAGAGATATATTAATAATACAAGTAAAAATGTATTAATATATGTTTTTACTAGTGTTTTAACTGGAGGAGTAAGCATCTTTTTGACAACATTTCTTGTAAACCATTTAAGTCAAAATGATTATGGACAATTGGAAGCATTTCTATCTGTTTCGTCGTTGCTTACGTCTCTAATTATGTTTGGAGGTAGTACTTTTGTTATACATTATTATAGTTCTTCAAGTTTAAAAAATGAATACGAATATTCTATTTCGTTAGTTTTTTTTAATACACTGCTTCTTTTTATAATAGGTTTTCCTTTATTAATAATAATGGAAGATAATTTTGTTTTTTTTGGTGTTTTAGCCCTATTTTATTCAAGTTTAAATGCAGTTTATAATATTATTTTAACTAGTTATCAATTAGAAAGTAAAGCGAGTAATTATGCTAAAGTAAATGTGTTATTTTCATTAGTATCAGTTTTTTTAACTATAGTAATTCAGCATTATTTTAACCATTATTTTAGCAGGGTGTTTTCACTGATTCTAGTGATTTTAATTCTATTAACCTTTATGGGTAAGCCTTTTATTATTGCTAAAATAAAGAATAATATTTTTATACTTGGTAATTTAATAAAAGGTTATAAAGTTGGTTTGCCACTCGCAATAGGTCAAGTTTCCTCATGGGTACTTGAAAAATTTGATAGATTAATTATAATTTCATTATTAGGACCATCTCTATTAGCAGTTTATGGATTAGGCTATCAATTTGGAATGTTAATGTTGCTTTTTCAATCTGCAATATCAAAAGCATGGGTTCCATATCTTCAAAAAAAAATAGAATTAAATGATCGTAGAACAATTAAAAGTACAATTAGAAAAATATCATTTGTATATTTTCTTGCAGTTTTTTTAATTAGTTTTTCAGGATATATTTATATAAATTATTTTATTGATAGAAGTTATAATGGTTCTATATATATAGTTCCTTTTGTAACTATGGGGTATGCGTTTGATGGTGTTTGGAAATTATATAATTCTATTTTGATTGTTGAGAAAAATTATAAATTATATACTAAACAAGTTATAATTATTGGAATTTTAAATATGTGTTTGACTTATATTTTTGTTAATACTTTTGGAATACTAGGCGCTGCATTTTCTACTTTATTATCTTTTTTTATAGGTTTTGCCTGGAATTATATATACTTAAGTTATAATGTAAATTGGTTTGAAAAACTAGAAAATTAAATGGTTAAAAAAAAATATATATTAACTGAAGGAATGTATGGGGATACTGCAATAATTGCTTTTATTGCCTCGTTAGCTATTAAATTTAAGGGAGACAATCAAAAAATCATAAGTATTCAAATACCTAGTTCTGCAAATTTTGATAATGAATTGAGCAATAAAGGTATAATTGTTTATAGATGGAGAACGGTTTTGTTTGGCTTTATTTATAGTTTTTATTATTTACCGTATTTGTTCTTTAACTTAATTGTAAAAAATCACAATAATATTTATAATGTTTTCAAACATGAAAATGTCGATTTTTCAAGTGAATTTAAAGATACTTTATCTGTAAAATATGGAATTTTTTGGGAACGAAAAAACATATTTATTTTAACCTTAATTATTTTTTATGAGTTATTAATATTTAAGGCGATTTTAAATTTTGTAAAAAAAAGAAACGATATTATTGATCTAATTATTATCGGCGATACGGCATACAGATATGGTTATTTTTCAAAGTTGTCTTCAAAATTCTCAATTCCAATTATATGTAATATAGATTTGAATTCAATTTATATGAATTATTATCCAAATGGATATGTATTTGAGGTAAATAGACCAATTAGTAGATTTTCTTTAGAGGAGATAAAAACCAATAATCTAGACTATAAAAATTCCATCGATAAATATTTCAATAACAGAACAAACGGCACTATTGTTCAGCATGATGTTAAATTAGCATATAATTTAGAATCCAAAAATGATGTTAACAGTTTATTAAAAAATAAAGAAAAAAAAATTATTGTTAGCGTTTTTGCACATATTTTTTCTGATGCACCTAGAAATATTCCAGGACTTTTATTTGAAGATTTTTACACTTGGTTTGTTGAGACTATTAAATCTTTAAGTAAAAATGATAATGTATATGTGTTAATTAAAGAACACCCATCTGTTAGTCTGTATTTTGGAGAAAAGGGACTTGTTAGAGATATTTTAGATACAGAATTTCCTTTATTTAAAGATTATGTTATTTTAGAGAATTATATACCAACAGATATAATTTCAATTTCCGATTTTGTAATTACAGCTTCAGGTACAATCGGTTTAGAAGCTATTTATTATAATAAGAATGTAATTGTTGCTGCAGATACACCATATTCAGGATTAGGTTTGACCTTAGATTTTAATACAGGATTGGAATATTGTAATTATCTTGAATTATTAAATAAGTCATTGTGCGATAAAATTAAATTTGATAATGCTCAATTAATATCATTTATATATTTTATATTGTTAAACAATAGGGATTTATATAGGGATTTTCCACTTAAGTCTTATGTTCGCGGGGAAGATTTTAATATTTCAGAATTGATTTTTGATAATTTGATTAATTATGTTAATTATGATTCAAAATTCTGTAGAGATTTGGAATATATGTTTAATTCAAATAAATCTTTCTTTATTCCTAAAATTGAGTTATGGTAACAATAATTTCGAATAATCATAAGTTTAAATATACCGTTATAACTTCTACCTTTAATTGTGGTAAAGATATTGTTACAACTGCGAACTCTATAAGAAATCAGAGAAGAACAGATATTCAATGGATAGTTTGCGACGGTAAATCGTCAGATGAAAACTTAAGTTATATAAAAGAATGTTTTGATATTGTATCTGTTTTTATTTCAGAAAAGGATAACGGAATATATGACGCATGGAATAAATCTTTAAAATATATTGAAGGAGAATGGGTTATTTTTTTAGGTGCGGGTGATTTGTTTTATTCGGATGATACTTTGGATTTATTAGAAAACAAAATTAAGAGTTTTGAAGTTAATCCTAAATTAATTTACGGTAAATTACAATTAGTTTCAGAGAAAGGAAAACAAATTAAACTTATTGGACGAGACTGGAATAGTATTAAGGGTAAGTGGGAACATGGAAGGATGATGTTACCCGTTCACCCCGAAGTTTTTCACCATAAATCTCTTTTTAATTTGATTAGTTTTGACACTTCATATAAAATTGCAGGAGATTCCGATTTTTTAATTAAGGCTATAAAAATTTCAGAACCAGTTTTTGTGGATTTAATAATTACTAAAATGCTCTATGGAGGAACTTCCCAACAACCCCATAAATATCGTCAAATAATAAATGAAATTAAAATGTTAAATTTTAATAATAATGTTGAAATACCTTTGTTTAATTCAATTTTATTTCAATTTCGTATTTATTTAAAAAGATTAATTAGTATTTTTATTAGTCCTAATTTTTATAAAAAACTTAGATTAATGTTTAATGTATAAAATAGTTGATTAAATACTAATATGTTTCTTATTTAAAATATGCTATATAACAAATCATTTTTTATTAATTATTCTAGTCTTGATAAATTAGCAAGATATGGAATGTTATTAGGGTTTTGTTTTGATTTGAGTGGACACCTAGGTTTACGAATGTTATTCTCATTTCCTTGTGTTTTATATTTATTATTGAGGAATTTATATACTTTTAAAGATAATTTTTATATTTTCGGATTATTTTTTTTATTAGGAATTTTTCCTTTATTTCAGCTTTTGAAAGGATACGTTTTGTATGATCCAAATGAATTTGTAGTTAGTCAATTTATGTCTACTTTTCAAATGATTTTTTTGTATATATCTTTGAAAAATGTTGATGGGAATAAGTTGTTAAATGAATTTCTTAATTCTATATTTATAGTTCAAATTTGTGTATTAGTTTTATTTTTGGGAGGTTTGTTAGGAAATCCGATTTTGACTTATATTATACATTTTCTTGGTGTGCCATTTAATGGAGGGTATTTTGGTTTTTTGTTAGTAGATGGATACACAGTTCCTCAGATATATTTTAAATCTACCTTATTCTACATTTTTCCTACAATATACTTTTTTTCGGAAAAAAAGTATATTAAAAGCTTGATTTCAATTATTACATTGGTTTTAGCGCTTTCAAAAGCAGGTTCTGTATTAGCATTATTTGGTATTTTAATATTAATAATTAAAAGGAAAAAAATATATGATTTTTTTTTTATTCTAATATTTATTTTATTAATAGGATTCTTTGGGGAAAGTTACTTGAATAATTATTTGGAACTAAAAGATTCATACACCCTTTATGTTAGAGATATGCAAATAAGATGGTTTCAAAATTGGATATTCACAGAACCGATAGATTTTATTTTCGGTATGGGTCTTGGATCTAATGTTAAAATTCCTGGATTTGGTATTGCATCAGCATTAGAGTTGGACCATTTAGATACAATTAGAAAATATGGTTTTTTATGGTTTATAATTATTATAATTATTTTGTTTAAAATAATAATTAAATCATTTTCATTGAAAAATCATTTTGGAATTACAATTGCTTTTATTATGACTTTTATAGGTGTAGGGACAAATCCGTTATTTTTAACATCGCTATTTTTTATAATTACATTTATTATTTACAAGTTAAATCATGAACAGATTAGTTATTAATGAGTATGATTTAGATCACGTTACAGTAAAGAATAATCAGATATGTATTATTACACCTATCTGGAAGGATGAACTAAATAGCAATGAATTGCAGAATATAATGTATTCATTAAATCTAAATCTCGAATATGATCATTTTTTTATTTGTCCAACGAAATTAGATTTATCTTTTTATAAAGACATTTTTATTAAAAGTAATTTTATCTCTTTTGATGATAAATTTTTTGAAAACATAAGAGGGTACAATATTTTGATGCAATCTTCTTTTTTTTATGAGAAATTCAAGAATTATGACCAAATGTTAATTTTGCAAACAGATGCTTTCCTAGTCAAGAATATAGCACCAATTACAAAAACAAATTTTGATTATATTGGCTCTCCTTGGGTAGAGGGTTTAATTTTGCCAAATTATATCTACAAAAATAAGATTATAACAATGGTTTTAAAAAAACTCGGTTTTACTCGAAAATGTCATGTTGGTAATGGAGGACTTTCATTACGGAAAGTAACTACTTTTATAAAGGTATGTAAAGAATATCCTATTATCGATTGGTTAAATGAAGATATGAAGTTTGCTTTATTAGGAGAGAAAGGAAGTCTTATATTAGGAGATTTTGATTATTGTAATGAATGTTTTTTTGAGAAAAATGACAGTAAAATTGAAACACTTCCAGATGTTTTTGGATTTCACGCCTTAGAAAAATACTACCCGAATTTATATTTTAATTTTTTTAGTAATAATTAGATGAAAGTCCTTCAGTTAGTTAAATATTATGATCCTTGTCAAGGAGGAATGGAAACTGTAGTGAAAAATATAGTCGAAGGAATAATTGATAATTCTAATAATATAAATTTTACGGTTTATTCAAACAATCACAGTCGAGATTTTGTTAAATATGTTGTCAAAAAAAACAGAGAAATAATAATAAAAGAAATTACACCTTTTTTTTTAAAAAGCCAGCCTTTAAATTTAAGTTATCCGTCTTTAAGAAAATTAATAAAGGAACATGATATAATTCATCATCACTATCCTTTTCCAAACATGGAATTTACATTGTTACGATATTTCAAGCTAATGAATAATAAAAAATTTATAATTACTTGGCATGCAAACATTAAGAATTCAAGGTGGAGTTGGATTGAACTTATTTATAATCCTTTGATAAAAAAGATTCTAGATAGAGCAGATGCAATAATTGTTACTTCTCCTCAGCTTTATAATGAATCAAATATTCTTAAAAAATATAAAGAAAAAGTACATGTAATACCCTTGAGTTTTGATCCTAAATATACATCAAATAATTCTAAAAAATATCCTGAAGGGAGAAAATTCGAATTGCTTTTTGTTGGTAAATTAAGAAAATATAAAGGTGTAGAGTATTTAATAAAAGCAATTGAAAATTTAGATGTTATATTAAATATTGTGGGAAATGGAGAAGAACTTGGGAATCTAAAATCTTTAGTTGAATCAATTAATGCGGTTGATAAAGTTAAGTTTGTTTTTGATGCGGATGACAAAGAATTAATATATTTATATAAAAAATGCGATTTATTTATTCTCCCTTCAATTAATGAAGCGGAAGCGTTTGGTGTTGTTCAGTTAGAAGCATTGGCTAATGCATTACCTGTTATTAATACAAATTTAAAATCCGGGGTGCCTTTTGTGTCTTTAAACGGATACTCTGGTATTACAGTCGAACCAACAAAATCAAATGAATTGAAAGCTGCAATAGAAAAAATGATTAATAATAAAGAATTATATGAATTATATTCTTTTAACGCATTAGAAAGAGTAAAAGTATTTTCGAGAGAAAAATTGGCTGAAGATTATATGAAAATTTATCAAAAATTATAATGGCTACAATTGCCCTCACTGGAGCTAAAGGATTTGTAGGTGTAAATCTTTTAGAATATTTAAAAGATTTAAATAAAATACAATCTATAAGTGTTCGTTACAACCCAAATCAGACAATTGAATTTAAAGAAAATGTGGTTATTCATTTATCAGGTAAAGCACATGATATAAAAAAAGTTGCTAATCCTCAGGAGTATTACGAAGCTAATTATGAATTAACTAAGCAAGTATTTGACGCTTTTTTGATTTCTGAATGTCAAATTTTTATTTTTATTAGTTCAGTCAAAGCTTTGACAGATAAGGTAAACGGAATAGTAAGTGAAATTCAAATGCCCAATCCTAAAACTCATTATGGAAAATCTAAACTATTAGCAGAGAACTATATTTTATCAAAATCATTACGTCCAAATAAACGAATCTACATATTAAGGCCTTGTATGATTCATGGACCTGGTAACAAAGGTAATTTAAATTCGTTGTATCAATTAGTTACTAAAGGTTTGCCTTGGCCACTGGGTTCCTTTGAGAATCAACGATCGTTTTGTAGTATTGAAAACTTTTGTTTTGTAATAAATGAAATCATAGAAAATACAAATATTCCGTCAGGTGTCTTCAATTTAGCAGATAATTATCCCATTTCTACTAATCGTTTAATTGAGTTGATGGCAATCTCCCAAAATAAAAAAGCAATTATTTATAAAATTCCCAAAATACTTATTGTCACTCTTGCTAAATTAGGAGACTATTTAAAATTCCCCCTTAATTCAGAACGTTTGCAAAAGTTGACAGAAAGTTATGTGGTGAGTAATGAAAAAATAGTAAATGCAATTGGCAAACCACTTCCCATTAGTGCAGAGGAAGGATTAATACAAACGTTAAAATCATTTAATAAAATATAGATTACAACATAAATATGAAAGTAGCCCTAATTACAGGAATTACTGGTCAAGACGGTTCGTACTTGGCTGAATTATTATTAGAAAAAGGATATCAGGTGCATGGAGTGAAAAGAAGGGCGTCTTCCTTCAATACCCAACGTATTGATCATATTTATCAAGACCAACATGAAGCCCATGTTAATTTTAAATTGCATTATGGCGATTTGACTGATTCTACCAATATTATCCGAATTATTCAGGAAGTACAACCCGATGAAATCTATAATTTAGGAGCTATGAGTCATGTGAAAGTGTCGTTTGATTCACCTGAATATGTTGCGAATGTGGATGGTATCGGTACGTTGCGAATCTTAGAAGCGGTTCGTATTTTGGGCTTAGAAATGAAAACTCGTGTGTATCAAGCTTCCACTTCGGAATTGTATGGTGGTTTAGCTGAAAACAAAAATGAAAAAGGCTTGTATGATGAACATTCTCCTTTTTATCCACGGTCGCCTTATGGAGCTGCTAAAATTTATGGTTTTTGGATTACTAAAAATTATAGAGAAGCCTACAATATGTTTGCCTGTAATGGAATATTGTTCAATCACGAATCGCCACGTAGAGGAGAAACTTTTGTAACCCGTAAAATAACCATGGCTACGGCCGCTATTGCATTAGGACAACAAGACTGTTTATATTTAGGAAATCTCGATGCACAACGAGATTGGGGGCATGCCAAAGATTATGTAGAAGCCATGTGGCGTATTTTGCAACAAGAAACTCCAGAAGATTATGTAATTGCGATGGGAGAAACCACTTATGTGCGCGATTTTGTAAGAATGGCATTTGCAGAAGTGGGTATTGAAATTGAATTTAAAGGAGAAGGAGTTAATGAAAAAGGGTATGTAGCATCGTGTAGCAATCCGAATTATCAATTGGAGAAAGGTAAACAAGTCATTGCTGTTGATCCTCAGTATTTCAGACCTACGGAAGTGGATTTATTGATTGGCGATCCAACCAAATCCAAAACACAATTAGGTTGGGTACCTCAATATGATTTAGCTGGTTTAGTAAGTGAGATGGTGACTTCAGATGTAGAACGTGTGAAAAGAGAAATGATGTTACAACAAAATGGCTTCAGAGGCTAAATAAATTTTATGGAAAAATCATCCAAAATATACATTGCAGGTCATCGAGGAATGGTGGGTTCTTCAATTTTGCGAGCTTTAAAAGCTAAAGGGTATAGTAATTTTTTACTAAAGACATCTGCAGAATTGGATTTGAGAAATCAACAAGCAGTAGCCGATTTTTTTGCCCATGAAAAACCAGATTACGTCTTTTTAGCTGCAGCCAAAGTAGGAGGAATTGTTGCTAATAATACCTTTAGAGCCGATTTTATTTATGAAAATATGATGATACAATCCAATGTAATTCATCAAGCCTATTTGAACGGGGTAAAAAAGTTATTGTTTTTGGGCTCTTCTTGTATTTATCCCAAATTAGCGCCTCAACCTTTGAAAGAAGAATACTTGCTAACAGGATTATTAGAACCAACCAATGAACCTTATGCCATAGCAAAAATTGCAGGAATTAAAATGTGTGATGCGTATCGTGAGCAATACGGCTGTAATTTTATCTCAGTCATGCCAACGAATTTATACGGCCCAAATGACAATTACGATTTGAATAATTCTCATGTGTTGCCTGCTTTATTACGAAAATTTATTACGGCTAAAAATGAAGGAGCAACTTCGGTAACTATTTGGGGTACTGGTAGTCCATTGCGAGAGTTTTTGTATGCAGATGATTTAGCAGCAGCTTGCTTGTTCTTAATGGACAATCACAATGAAGCAGGTTTAGTGAATATAGGAGTGGGAGAAGATATTTCAATCTTAGATTTAGCCAAAATGGTGAAACAGATAGTTGGATTTACGGGAGATATTATCACAGATACGACCAAACCCGATGGAACACCTCGTAAGTTGATGGATGTTTCTAAGTTGACTAATCTGGGTTGGAAAGCGTCTATTAGTTTAGAAGAAGGAATTAAAAAAGTATATGAAGAGATAAAAGATCATGATTGGTCTAATTAAATTAAATACATAAATATGATTTTTGAAAAAATACAAAATGAATTAGAAGCGAATCAATTTACCATCGTTTCAAAAGATCACAACCGCCCTTGGGGTGGTTTTTTTGTTATTGCTGAGGAGCAGGCACAGGCTTTTGCTAATCAGTATTTTGATGGTTTAGATGTTTCGACTCTAAAAAGAGGTGGGGCATTAAGTCCAAAGATATTAGTAGTAGCGCCAGAGAAACGATTGTCTTGGCAATACCACCATCGAAGAGCCGAAATTTGGCGTGTCATTCAAGGACAAGCTGGGGTTAAACGAAGTGCTACCGATACAGAAGGAGTTTTACAAATATTAAACGTTGGAGACACTATTACTTTACAACAAGGAGAACGTCATCGTTTAGTAGGTATAGATGATTATGCTGTTATTGCTGAAATTTGGCAACATACCGATGCCAATCATCCTTCTGACGAAGACGATATTGTTCGAGTTCAGGATGATTTTGGAAGATAAGTCGAATTACGAGGTATGACATACGATTTTGAAATGTAACAATTGAACAATTGTTTAATGTGCAAATTAAAATATACTTCCATCTAGTTTTTATAATCAATTAATAATTTAAAAAGCAACTTTGAGCCTTTGCGCCTTAGTGGCAAAAACAAACACCTATATGATTCGCTTTTTTGATTTTATTTTTTCTTTGATTGGACTGCTACTCTTAAGTCCGATACTTTTGGTATTACTAATTATTGGGTATTTTGATACGGGTTCTCCTGTTTTTTGTCAAGAGCGTGTAGGTAAGAACAAGCAACCTTTTCATTTGTATAAGTTGCGTTCCATGCATCTGGATACGAAATCGGTAGCTACGCATTTAGCCAATTATAGTGCAGTGACCAAATACGGTGTTTTTTTACGCAAATCAAAACTGGATGAATTGCCGCAATTATGGAATGTCCTTTTAGGCGATATGAGTTTAGTAGGGCCAAGACCGAATTTATTCAATCAAGAAGAGTTAATTCAAGAACGCGATAGCAGAGGCGTGTACCAAGTAGTCCCTGGTATTACGGGCTTATCACAAATCAATAAAATCGATATGTCCACACCAGAACTCTTAGCCGAGACCGATGCTATAATGACGAGTCAATTTACCGTAACCTTGTATTTTAAATATATTATTATGACGGTCTTTGGCAAAGGCTCCGGAGATAGAATGATTCAAAGTTAGAAGTACGATTTGGGATTTACGAAATACGGAGTGCAATTTGAGAATGTGCTAATTTGAAAATTTAAAAATGTAACAATTTACGATAGGAACAGATTACTTCACTGCGTTCGCAATGACAGACAACCGATAACAGACAACCAATAAAAATGACAATAGAAAATACACCAATACAAGATTTAGTAATCATTAACCCCACCGTATTTGAAGATGCGCGTGGGTATTTTTTTGAGGCCTATAATCAAAATACTTTAGCAGCAGAAGGGATTAACATCAAGTTTGTGCAGGACAACCAGTCGTTTTCCAAACGGGGTACTTTGAGAGGATTGCATTATCAAAATCCACCTTTTGCTCAAACTAAATTGGTGCGAGTATTACAAGGAGAAATCATCGATGTAGCGGTAGATATAAGAAAGCAATCGCCTACCTATGGACAGCATTTTGCCATTACGTTATCCGCCGAGAACAAAAAACAATTGTTGATTCCGCATGGTTTTGCCCACGGTTTTTCGGTTATTAGTGAAACGGCTGTTGTACTATACAAATGCGATCAGTTTTATAACAAGGAAAGTGAAGGCGGGATTCGTTTTGACGATCCGAGTTTGAACATCGACTGGGGCATGGACTTAGCAGCCGCTATTGTGTCGGATAAGGATTTGGTGTTGCCGGGGATAGAGGGGTGTAATAGTCAATTTTAAGAGGTACGATTTACGATATAAGAAGTGTTCAGTGTTCAGATATAAGTGTTCAGTTGATTTGACTTAAACAAATTGAATTAGGAATTATTAATCACGTCCCAAGGCGAAGCTGAATGGAGCAAATTAAGAAGTTCGATATTCAAAATCCAAAATTTCATGTTGAATATTCAATAGTAGAACAACGAATGTTTAACTTAGAACCAATAACTGATAACAAAAAATCTTCGCGCCCTAGCGACTTAGTG
>JACCDQ011115645.1_pt1 | contig 22649 bp, 20 predicted proteins | sample 7446031 | NCBI WGS metagenome assembly JACCDQ01 (sample SAMN15323442, study PRJNA562643) | freshwater metagenome | isolation source: river surface water | place: USA:Blue River Watershed | collected 2017-08-17 | reverse complement strand
TCTCTCCAATAATTTTCAGCCTTTTTCTCCGCAATCCAATCAACTTTTTTTGTCCATAGTCTAGGTGTTACAAATATGAAAACAGAATCACTTGGTGTAAATCCTATTGGATTTGCTTTTCTTTTATCATAATCATCATCGGCTTTTCCTTTACAGTCAGAAGAAGTACCAAATTCCCACAAAGAAATTCCTTGAGGTACATAAGCAGTTTCAGTTTCACAATTCACAATACCATCCCAACCGCCAATATAGGATGCGCTGCCAGAAGGAAGATTTGCTTTTGTGCTTACAGGTGTTGTTGCTCTTACCAATCTTGAAATAAGATAAGGCAAAACAGCTTTTGAAAAGGTAGTGTCTGCCCAATTTTCAAGATTATCTCTGGTTACTAGTTTCATTCTTTATTTTTTTATCTCGGCCCCATAAATCGATCTCCGTTAAAATGTATCATATGGTCAGGCACTTCCATTAGCCAAACTTCTGTTTCCCAAGCAATGTTGTTTGAGTGTTTTTTAAACTCTGACATATCAGGGAAAGCCGTTACATAAACTTTTCCGACTTTACAGTTTTTCAAAAAATCTTCGAGTTCTAAAAGTCGCTTCGGAGAAACAGGGCCGTGTGAAGTAACAGCTTCAATTAGAAACAACCACTTTCTTTTGTTGTCGTAGATTACAACATCAGGCAGTTTGCTGTGTTGGTCAATCGGTATTCCTAAATCCTTCAACCCTTTCTCATCGACAAACAAGTCTTTCTTAGCTGTGTCACCTAAGTATAAAAGCGTTCCGCCATTTGCAAAGCGTGGGGCAAATTGTTCTACAATTGCGGCTTGAACTTCATTGTGTTTTCCTGCTGAAAGTTTTAGAATTTTACCGCTTTGAAGTATTACTGGAATTTGAATCAATTCTCGTTCTTTCAAATAGACCTCCGAAAGTTTACCAACTGTATCAATGAAGTTTTTCAAAGCCTTCTTCCAATTTCTTGTTTTGTATGTTTTTACTACTTCCAAAACTTCAGATGTCAAGGCATAATGTGCTCTTGGGCTATTGACAGGAAGACTTGGATTGTCAGGATTATAGTCAACGACTCTTGCTTGAACGAACTGGTGAAGCACTTGTCTTCTAAATGTTTCTCTTGTGTTTGGGGCATATGATTTACCATAGTTTTCATTCACAAAAGTCATTATGCCTTTTGTAACCCCTAAACTTTGGCGTGTTGCTTTTGCCCACTTGTCATTTTCTTTGATGTTGCAAACCGCTAAAAATGTTAAAGCCGCCATTTCGTTGTATTGTGCTGGCGGCAGTCCTAACGCTCTTAATATTTCTTGTGCTTCTTCTATTTTACTCATATCAGTTCAGTATTACTTCCAATTCAAAAAGTTCGTTCACAATGCTGTTTACATTGTTCATTGAATAATCATTGGATAGTATGATTTTATTTCCTATTTCTTTTATGTTGTTTACTGGTGGAAACCTCATTTCTCTTAATTCTGTGGCACTTACATTCACATTTCCGTTAAAAATTTGGAAGTAAGTGTCAAACAATTCGCTGTTGAGCAATGCACAAAGTCCAACTACTTCGTCTCGATCTAAATGCCCGTCTTTTCTATATATGTAGTTTACTTTGTTTTCAACTCCGATATAATCCGACTTGGCATAATTGCAGAAATAAGGGGCTGCAATTAATCTGCTCTTATCGTCTTTGGTGCTAAATCGTCTTAAAAGAATGTAGTTCTTGTTGGGTATCAACAAAGATTTTGAGCCGCTTTCTATTCTTATAAATTGTCCTTTTTCTTTCAATTGTTTTGGCCATTCCAAAATCATTTTGTTCACGTTGTGAAGCCAAAACAAAGGAGCTAAAAATACTGTCCCGTTTTCGTAATTATTTTGGATATAATCTAACGCACGGAACGAAACAACGGGACCCGTTGAAATTTTTATATTGAAATCAGTCAAAACATTTTCCCAAGAAGAAACTAAACTCAAAATGCTTTCTTCTTTGTCGCTTGTCGGCAAATGCAAAATTTTCTCCTTTGAGTTAAGGTCAATGAGTTCCGAAGAATTGAAATATTTTATTGATGGCTCAAAAATGTCTTTAATTCCAGCACTTGAAGAAACAAGCACTTTCTTTTTTGAGTCTATTTCTTCTCTGATTGCTTTAATTACAACCGTTTCTTGCAAAACACTGTCACGATTGAACGTGTCTTTTCGAGAATTGAATAAGTGTATCTTTTCAATCTGAACTGTATTGAAAAACAACTCTCTAAACGCTTTGAAATAGTTACCAGAAGCAAAGCTTCGAGGTGTAATAAAAATGAGTTCACCATTTTCAGAAAGTAGTTTTGCGGCAATTCCCATAAAAAATGAATAGATATTGGGTTGACCGCTAACTAACTCTTGTGAAACAGATACCCTCTTATCATCTTTAGAAAGCTTGAAATAGGGTGGGTTTGAAATAATTATGTCGAAATTTTTATTTACGTTCTTTATTTCCTCAAATAAACTTGGTAATCTATTTTCTTTAAGAACTGAAGCATTTTCCAAAACAAAATCAGAGTAGTGTAGAATGTAATTGAATTGTATTCCCATTTTTAGAAGCCATTCTTTAAGATAGTCAAGTGCTTTTTGTGAATATGGAATTAATTCAAGGTCGGTCTCATAAGCCACTAAGTCAATTATCTCAATTCCGTTCTGTACTGCTAATAAATGCTCAATTGAAGCACAAGACAAAATTGCTGTTCCACAACCAGGGTCTAAAACTTTGATTCTTGTTTTGGAAAGATCACAAAAAGAAGCTAGAAGTCGGGCTATTGGAGTAGGAGTAAAAAACTGTCCATTGATTTTCTTGTGACTAGTTGTTACTTGTTGAGTGTAATAAATACCTAACCTGTCTGCAAAGTCACTTGGCAGTTCTTGGTTGAATGGTTCTATATTTATTATTTTACTCATTTCGCAATGTTTTGATGTATGCTACTTTTTCTTCTGCGACTTTCAGAATATTTAAGTCTGCTTCTTCATCCAATATTTTGTAAGCAATCTGGTCACTCAAAAATTCTTCAAGCAGTTCTTTTTCGTTTACACTAAAAAAGTCAGCAATATTTTTGATTAGTGGTTTTGTCGGCTGTCTTTGGTTACGCTCAATTTTAGCAAGTAGAGAAGGGTCAATATCAATATTTGCAGCAACTTCTCTCAAAGTCATTCCGGCAGTTTCTCTCAGTTGTCTGAGTTGTTCTCCAAGTGTTGTACGTTTTTTCACGGTTGTCATTCAGGACAAATTTTGTCCAAAGATAAGAACTCTTTTTAAATGGACATAAAAAGTCCACAAAAAGTTTTACACATCCTTAGTCGAGCGTTGGAAAATTTTAGCTCTTTTGGTTTTGTGAAGGGTTGGCTTGTGTGTCGGGCAAAACCAAATGTGCTAAAATGTGCGGCTGGTAAAGAAAAAATTAAAAATGCGGGTCGACAAAAATTTTAAAAACATTTGGGTCGGCTTGAGTGTCTGTGTAAGCTCCCCCAAAAAGAGTACGTTTTAAAAATGGAAAAAATAGTAACTTTAAAACGTATTAAACATGAAGAAATCACGATTCAATCCAGTTCAGATTGCTGGGATTTTGAAATCCTTCGATCAAGGCAAAAGTTTAGAAGAAATCATACGAGAGAATGGTATTTCTCGCCAAACCTTTTATCAGTGGCGTAAGAAATATGGAGGTTTAGAAGCCAATGAATTAAAAAGGATTAAAGAATTAGAGGAGGAGAATGCACGCTTAAAAAAGATGTATGCTAACTTGGCTTTGGATTTAGACCTTGCAAAATACATCATTGAAAAAAAGCTCTAAAGCCCTGCCAGAAACGAGAGATTATCGAAGAACTACAGCAGAGCAAAAAGTCGGATAAAAGCAGGGCTTGTCGGGTTTTAGCTATAAGTAGAAGTAGTTTAAGATATCAATCAAAAAAAGACGATTCAACCATTATTGATCAATTACAAAAGCTAGCAGTAGACCATCCTAGAGAGGGCTTTTGGAAGAGTTATTACAGACTTCGCAATAAAGGGGAACAGGTTAATCATAAGCGATTACATAGGGTTTATAAACAGATTGGATTGCCGTTAAGAAGGAAAGTGAAAAAGCGACTGCCTCAACGAGTGAAAGAATCCTTAACTATTCCTACTCATTTTACTCATACTTGGAGTATAGACTTCATGCATGATGTTTTATCCAATGGAAGGAAATTCCGTACATTTAATGTGATTGATGATTACAATCGAGAAGTATTGTTTATTGAATCGGATTATTCACTAAAGAGTAGTAGGATGATATGGGTATTGAATCATTTAGTTGCCAGATACGGTAAACCTGAAAAAATCCGAATGGATAATGGGCCTGAATTAATAGCGAAATTAGCAAAAGATTGGAGTGAATCACAAGGAATTGAATTTAAATACACAGCCAGGCAAACCAACACAAAATGCATTTATTGAACGATTTAACCGATCATATCGCAATGGAGTTCTGAATGCTTATCTTTTTGAAAACCTTGATGATGTGAGAGAACAAACTCAAGTATGGCTAGATGATTACAACCATTACCGTCCACATGATGCATTGGGTGGTTTACCGCCAGTAACATACCGCAAAAATAGAAATCCCTCACATGGGCTTCATTCCGCTTCGGCTACGCCTTCGCTTCATTACGCCCATGTGAATAATACAAAAAACAACAATAAATAAATGAAATTGTCTATTTTTGATATGTACTCAAACGGGGGAGCTTACAACATGTCGGCTCGTTGATAAGTGGCAGTTTGTTAAAGAACGCTTTTAAGTCTGTCCGCTTAAATTGTCAGGTTGCAAAATCTCCGTTTTTCAGTCGTCACTTTCAGGGTTGCACTGTCTTTTTACGCTTGGGCATAACGGGACATAACGGGATTCAGCTATACGCAGGCAGGGCATTTTACCACTAAACTTCCTTCGAAGAACTGAACTTCAAATATGCCACTTTCCTTTCCTACGAAGCACGAAACCCCTGCTTGAGTATAGGTGATGTTAGGTGTTGTTATTCTTATTATCAGTGTCAAAATTCATATTTATTTTCCTGTATTTATTAATCCAATTTTCAAAATATAATAAATCAGCTCTTCCAATTACTGTATAGGATATCCATTCATTATTTAAACTTTCAAAGTCGAATTTGAATTCAGGGTTCACTTTTTTAAGTAATGTATTAAGTGATTCTATAGCTTCTCTTCTCTTATGAAACGCCATTGTTTCAGTTAATATTTCTGCTATACTTTGGTGGTCAATATCGGTATCTTTTATACCGGCTTTTAGTTGTTCTTTCCGAATAGTTTCAAGTATCAGTGTTGACCTTAAAACATGTGAAATAAATTCAAGCCAATTAGTGTGAATTATGCTGTCTTTTAACTGTGCTAATTTTCCTAATAATCTAATAATAGTTATTGCAGCATTTTTCATATCAATGGGCATAAAGGTGGCCGTAACTGTAAATGCTCCAGCTTGCATAAATGCATCAGATAGAAACTTAACATAGCCATAGTTCGGCATAGTTGAACATGCTGACAATAAAACCAATGGGGCACTAATGTTATTTTCAATTATGTCATCTCCAGTCAGATAAACTTTTTTTTCATTATCGATAATTAAATAACTTGAAAGCGTTGATTTATCAAAACTACCGTGGCTGTCAATAATTAAAAAGTCAGGTTTATAAGTATCTACCGCATCTTTTATTTCCTTGACAGTTGAACATTTTACACTTTTAAAACCAAATATATCCTCAAATGAATCAATTAAATTGAACATGTTTTGCATGTTAACATCATTCTCAGATGCACAATGAATTATTAGTGTTTTTTCAATTAAATCACTTTTAACAAGGAAGTTGATTCTTTGATTATGAATATAATTATTTACAATTCCATTTTGATTATATTCTGGTATTCTACAAACATCATGTGTGTAGCACAGGGGTAAATCTTCAAGGTATAACCATTCAATTGGCAAATCACTAATTACTGCAATTTGCCCATTTCGATTAGATATATAATCCTTTATTTCATCAGCTAATATTTGCTTACTTAAATTTTTACCAAATTGCGATATTTTGTTAACTGCTTTTTTTCGGGTTGATGTAAAGTTTTCTAAATGGGACAAATCCATATTAATTGATTTACCAACTAATGGTAACCTAATAATTGGGGAATAAGATAATAAACCATGTAAATAACCTACATCATCTAAAAACAAGAGGCGAAAGTTCATCTCACCAATTATTTGAGCAATTTCCTTTCTTGATAAAAATTTTTCAACACTGTCATCACCTTCAAAACAATAGTCTAATCGCTGCTCTGATTTATAAACTTTTAATATTGCTTTCTCTATTGGTGAAAGTTTCTTATTCCGAAATATTTTGTTTAATCCTGGGAAGTGATAAGGTGAAATCAAAATCAATGTTGAATATAATGGGTTGAAAGGGCTCACTTGCTTCGCAATATCCTTACTATACATTACATTCGTGAAACGATCTATTGTTTGAGCTTTATTTAATATCTCATTGACTCTCTGGTCTGATTGTAACCTTAGTTTCATTAAATCACCATCATTGTATTTTTTGTAATCCTCAAGCCAAAAATTCCCAATTATTTGATTTAAAATAAAATAGTTACCTTCAATTAGATTTGAAAAAACTAGTTCATTTTCATGTATATATGAATTGTTTGGATTAATATCGAATGGTTTAACCTCATGTTCAGGATACTTTTTATTAATTTTTTCTGTAATTATCTTCTGATCTCTTTTTATTAGTTCTATTAGAGAATTGCCACTTGAAAAGTAATTATCCGAATTATATTTTGAAATTATGCTATCCGTTTCGTTGATTATCGTAAAATATGAAGGGGTAATCTTTTCTATAAAATTTGCAATATTTTCATGTGATTCAATCTTAGAATCGATTATAAATACTTTAATTAAGGCGTTATTAAATTCATTTGAATATCCTTCAAAAAATTCAACTGCCTGATTGGTTTCAATATTAAACAATGTATCCGAAAGAGAAAACAGCTCTAAACCTTTTCTAAGACAGAATCGGAATGAAAAGTCATAATGGTCAACTGCATTTTCTAATTGTAATAAGTCTTTCGGGTATTCTTTTAGGGCACGTAAAGCCTTATTGTGGAAATTTGATTTTGAAAACGAAGATTCAGATGTTATCAGAGTATATTGTATTTGAGTAATAGAATTTGTCTTTATCATGCTGTTTCTTTAATAACACCTAACGATTTCTGGCTTTGCGTTCGGGCGGGTTTTGGAGCATGAATTTTCAACATAATACAAAAGTTTTTAAGAAGCCCAAAACTCCAAATTTGTACGTCACCCCGCCTGACGCAAAACCCGTGTGCCTGTTGCGCAACTCCATGTACAATTATATAGAATTTGCCGGAATTTTGACAATAATTTGTGGAAAATATAGATAGTTAATAGGTTGAATGCTTTGGGGCTGTTTTTTATTTTTACAACATGCAGGGCCGCAAGGGTATACAACCCAAAATGATGTATCAGGTGACGCTGGATAACCTGGTTGCCAAGAATGATTTCTGGCGCAAAGTCAGTTCAGCTCTGGATTTAAGCTTTTTGTACAAAGAAACAGCCCCGTATTACGGTACCGAAGGGCAGGAAAGTATAGATCCGGTGGTGTTTTTCAAAATCTGTCTGGTGGGCTATCTGAACAACATTAACACCGATCGTAAACTGATTGAGTTTTGCTCCAATTGCCTCAATATCAGGCTGTTTTTGCAATATGACCTTGATGAAGCGCTTCCTTGGCACTCTACCATCAGCCGCACGCGTCAGTTGTATGGTGAGGAAGTGTTTTTAACGCTGTTTCAGCGCGTGCTGAGCATGTGCGTGCAGGCCGGTATGGTTCGGGGTAAACGGCAAGCTGTGGACAGTGCATTTGTAAAAGCCAACGCCAGTATGGACAGTCTGATGGAGAAAGAAGTACTGACCGATGCGGAGTATTATGCCGAAGAGCTGAATGATAACAGCGAATACAAGGTGAGTAAAACCCGCAAGAAACTGGTGGACAGACACCATGCCTGGAAGGAAGAGGAATACAAAACCCAGCACGGCGGCGGAAACACTACAGGTCAAACCAACAAAATAGATGGCACCGATGAAAATGGAAACATCATCCGCCCTAAATTCCTGAGCAATCATACGCATTTCAGCCCAACAGACCCCGACAGCCGTATCAGCACCAAGCCGGGCAAAGCCCGCCAGATGAACTACTTTGCCCAGATGGCAGTGGGTGACGCCCACCACGTTATCACCGGTGCCTGCGCCGATTTTGCCGACAAGCGCGACAGCCAGTGCCTGCCCAACATTGTAAACCAAACCATAGAAAACCTCAAACAGCATCACATAGAATTAGAACAGATTACGGCAGATGCTGCCTATTCAAGCGGGGAATCGCTGACGTACCTTGAAGAAGCCGGCATAGATGCGTGGATACCGAATTTTGGTCAATACAGAGCCAGCAGAGAAGGATTTACCTACAACAAAGAAAAAGACCAGTATGAATGCCAGCGTGGCAACAAAGCCATTCTGATCTTTAAAGGCGAACGCATGGACAGCAAGGGTTACATCAAGCGTACCTATCGAAGCAGTGAATCTGATTGCGGTAAATGTCCGTTCAGAGAAGAATGTTGCGGCAAATCCACAAAATTCAAGAAGATAGATGACAGTGTGAACAAGGAATACTACGACCGCATGCACAAAAAGCTGACAGAAAACCGCGAATACGCTAAGAAAATCAGCCGCATACGCAGTAAAACAGTAGAACCGGTGCTAGGAACGCTGCTTAACTTCATGAACATGAGGCGGGTAAACACACGGGGCATAAAACAAGCCAATAAACATATCCTGATGGCGGCTTTAGCATATAACCTTCAAAAATATCTGAGGTTCATCACTAAAAAACCTATTGTAAAAATGGCAGAGATGTCAGTAACTAAACCCATAGGTCTGAAAAATGATAAAAACGCATTTTATGAGCTCATTAAATGCATTTTAATCCCCTCATTTTCCAGAGAAATGAACACCTCGTTTTTAACCCGGATGCCTTAAAACGCCTGTAAAAACGCCGTTTTTATCTGAAAAAAGCAGGAAATTTGGTTTAGAAGAGAGTTGTGCAACGGCTACCCGTGTTGGCGGTAGTTTTTCTTTAAAATACTATCATTACTCTCCATTCGTCACCGTTATTTATTTTCAAGTAGAATATCTCTCCACCGAAAACTTTAACTAAAAGTCTCATCTTGTCATAGGGTTCCATTGTCACTTTACCTATTGACTCCTGAAGTAAAATATCAATAGCAACCTTTAAATTCTGTAATTCAGGAAGTCTAAATGGAATAGTAAAGTTGATATTTTGAAACTGCTGTTCAATGTCATCAAATCCAATGTCAGCTCTATCAGCAACAAAGTCCAATGGATTTCTTTGTCTAATTGCAAGATAAATATCTCTATTAGTCAGGTCTTGATTTAATTTTGGCATATGTTTTTAATTTTAAGAGTTTGTAATAGAGTTGTTGAATATTTTCATTTTGGTGTGTGAAAAAATTATTGGGAAAACATTTGTCGGACAAGCTCGTTTTGTTATTGCCGTTTCCAATTTTGCCAATGCTGTCTGATAAATTTCGTCCGTCTTGCAAGCAACTATAATAACAAAGCCTACGTTGTCCATATTTGCTTGAAAATATTTTTTATTGGCTATCAATGTTTCCTTGGCTATTCTTAATTCGTCAACAATTTTAATGTAGTCAAATTGTGCGTCATTAGAAATTTTAGTATTGCTGCCATCTCGAATAAACTTTAATTCAATTGCAACAGTTTCTCCGTCATAAAAAAAGCCTTTGTTTGGATAGTCTCTTGCTAATTCAAATGTATTTATATCAAGTTTTTCAGGATTTAGAATTGTCAAATCAACTTCAAATCCGCTTTCTCTGTCAGGTTTAAACCAAGTAACTTGCGAGTGAATAAACCCAGTCTTCCAAGTTGAAGTTTTACATTTCTTTCTTGTCGAAAAATTAAGTTTATTGTGAAGTTGTCTATATAGTTCACATTCTAAATCTCCTTCAGTCAGCAGTAATCCTTTGTTTGTTGCAAAGTCAATTTGAATTTCTTTAACAGAAGAAATTACAGTCGCTATCCATTGTTGTGTTTGTCTGTCCATAAAATTACCGCTAACGTTTCCCATATTTGCGAAGGTGGGGATTTTTAGCACAAATGTTCATTTGAAATACTGAACTTGAACCTTGCACTAAACTTTCATATAAGCACAAAACCCCCGCTTTTGCAAATATGATGTTGTGTGCTGCCATTCTCATTTTAGTCTAGATTTTAGTCTTGTTAAGCCGTCATTAAGTTCGTTTATATATTTTGTTTCTTGTCTTTGCATTGCTTCAAAGAATTCAACGCTTTTTTCGTTACCAATTTCACCTAATACATAATATACCAAGTCCCTATGTTCATATTCTGGAACGGTCAAAAGGTGTAAAAGAGGGATAATAGAATGTTGTCCTAAATGTAGAAACGCACCAAATATTTCAGGTGCCATTTCTTCATCCGCACATACAAACAAGTATTCAAGTAATGGTGCAATAGCTTCTTCTCCATATGTCGTAAGAGTTACAAAGTCTCTTGAGTGCAAGTAGTAATTTATTGCCTGTTCAGTATTTTTGGGTTGAAAATTATTCTCTTTAAGTTTTAAGGTTGCTTCATATTTTTCCTTGTAAGTTCCATTTACTAATTGGTTTTCAAAGTCAGAAATTGTTCTGCTGTCAGGATAGACTCTTTTCTCAACTATTGGTGGGACAAGAAAATTTTCAAGTTTTCTGAACTTTACTTTTTCTCCATTCAAGTCAGTTGAAAGTTCATATATGTATTCGTCAAAGTCCATATAGTAGCTAAAACCTTCTACTCTTAATGGTCTTAGGCTAAACACTTTTTGGTCAAGTGTGCTTACAAACAAAGGGTGCTTTAAAAATTTCGGAAAAAAACGAACGTATTTGCTTCTTTCATTTTCTAACTCAATTCCCATCTTTATCATTAGAACTTCCCCTGTCTTGTATTTTGGATTGTTATTCATTCTTTGTCAGTGTCTTTTTTATGGTTGCACACAGCGTGGCGGCGGATTTGCGAAGTTCCCCACCCGAGCTCTGCTTGAGGTGGAGGAATTTTGCAAATCCGCTTGATGTGCGAAGCTCTGCGCAGCACGTCAAGTGGATGAAATCCGCCGCCACGATGTGGCGAGACGTAGCGGAGCGGAGTTTCGCCACATCGGTTGGCAGCTACAAGAAGTTGGCGATTTTCATCACAAATGTTCATACGAAGAACAAATGTTTGATTAACCACAAAACTGTCATACGAAGCACTGAACCGCCAATTTTTTGTAGGTGCTGTTAGTGGCTGGGCTTCTTTGTTTTCCGTCTGTCAGCAACATTTTTTGTCCTGTTGAATTGGTGGACAAGCAACACTTCCGTAACTACAATAAACACAGCAGTCGCCTTGTTTTGGCTTAAGAACTTGTTTGCATTTTTCACATTCGTAAAAATATTGGCAAGCGTCTGTCGGCATTGTCTCTTCTTTCTTGTGTCCGCAGTTGGGGCAAGTGATTGTTGATTGTAATATGATTTCCATTTTATTTTTCCTTTTTGTCGGTTACAGAATAGCCTGTTGAGTTTATTGCTTTTTCGATTTCAGAAATGTTAGTTTTTGAATTGTCAAATTCTACGATTGCGTTTCCATTTTCGTATGAAGCGTTTGAACTTATTATTCCTGTCAATTTATTTACTTCGTGATTTACGTGTTCGCCACAACTTGCACAAGTCAATCCGCTAATCGTAAATTCTACTTTTTGAATATTGGATTCGTCCACCACTATGATTTGCTTTTCTGTTTTTGGGTAGAAAATGCTTGAGTAGTATGGAAAGGCAAGCATTACGATTGCAAATGTTGTTACTATTCCTAAAAACATTTTGGATTGAATGAATTTTGGTTTTTCTTCCGTTTCGCAATTGCAGTCAATTTGCTTTTTGGGCTTTAACTTTTGATGCCAAGCAAAGCCAAGAACCAAAATTGTCAAACCGATAAAATATGGTCTTGCAGGTTCGAGCCACGAAAAAGTAGAAGCAAGTCCGCTTGTCCCAGCAACAAGAGACAATACTGGTGTGATGCAACAAAGTGAAGCAGCAATTGCGGTCAAAAGTCCTGCACCGATTAATTTTTTGTCTGATTTCATATTGTTTCCAAAATTTTGTTTTCGTGAAGTATTTTGAAAAACGGTTTGAGCATTTTTTCATACTCTTTTGTCAATGAGTAGAAAATGGTTTGTGCTTGTCTTTCCGTTTCTATCAATTTTCTGTCTTTGAGTTTTCTGAGATGTTGTGAAATTGCCGAAAAGGTCATTCCGAGAATATCGCTCAGGTCGCAAACACAAAGTTGTTTCTCTTCGTAAAGCAGGAACAGGATTTTCAGTCTTACGTTGTTACCCGCCAATTCAAGTCCGTTCGATAAATAGTCAAACGAACCGTTCAGTTCTGAAACTCGGTCTTTGCAACGGTTGATTTGTTTAATGTCCGCCTGTTGTCTTATGCAAGAAATGTTGTCCATAGCACAAAGATAGTCAATTTGTTTATTTAAGCAACTACTTAAATACAAAATGTCAAAAAGAACCCGATTTTGTCTGTCGAGTTGTGTCGTCTTAGCCTTGCCACTAACTCGATTATATACGAAATTATCACAATCACATAGGAATTGCAATATAAAATTAGAGTCCTGATGTACTGACCTTTGCGGAAATTTCAAATTGCGTATTCACGATTTGATAAAACACTCAATTACTTCGTTATTTCTTAAATTCAAAAGATAGAAATTTCAATCTGTGCCATGTTTGATTCCAACTCTTGGTTATTATTGTTGTCAGCGTTTTTTCAGTTCATGTCCTAAATGCTCGTCAAGTTCTGCCTTATGAACCATCTCTATGACGTGTTTGAACAAGTCGGACAGAATCGTGTTGAATTCCTGTTTGTCCTTTACGCCACTGAAAAACTCCTTTGCCAGAGCTTTCAAGGGATTTTCTTCTTTTTGTTTTAAAGATATGATTTTATACCAATTACATCTACCAATTTGTTAACTTACACAAAATTTCTCCCGCCCTCAATTCCGTTGCCCAAATGTCCCCAGTGCAAAAATGGAAACATGCGCACCATTTTAGTATTCGACAAGCGAGGCCCTCCTAATCTACAAATGGGCGATAGCCAAACTTCTATCCCCTATAAATCCTAAATTTATGGGTAAGGGAACTTATGCTTACAGGTAAGAAATTATTATAAATATTGCAAATATTAATCATCAAACGAGGCGCTCTTACCTTGCTAAAACACTTCAAACTAAAAAGTCTCAAACGAAAAACCCATAACACATTTTCTACTAGCTACCGAAGCTTCCGTTCAACCGGATTTTCATGGCTTGGCCTGCGGCCACCAGGAAACTCTAGCTGTTATAGCCAGTGGTTCTTGTCCACCGTCCTTGCAAACCAGTGTCAATATTGAGTTTCTGTGTCATTGTCGTGTCGGCTGTGCGTTGCGTTTTTTATTTTTTAAAGCATTGGAGAAAAAAATTGAAATTCTCTTTTGGGGTCGGTGAGGTGGAAGCTCTTTTGCAATTTTTGGACTGTGCGTTGACTTTTGCCAATTACAAATGTGCTTACACCTGTGCGATGGCTATTTACAACACACCTTAACAAAAATCCGTTTTATAAATCCGTTTTGCTCGACCGCCTTAACTACTAGCTTTAGTAAACTGCCTTTTTGCTTATAGAAAACTCTTGAATGAATTTTCTTAATGTAACCTACTTCCGTGTCACCTTTAAAAACTTTTACAGCCTTTTCATCAAACTCATTGTCCGATTCTAATTTATAAGTCAATATATCCCCAGCCTTAATAGTGTCAGCGGACAATTTAAGCGTGCTTAAACTAGCTAAGTCGGTAAGAAAACGTAAACTTTTGTTTGGGTTGTAATCAGCTAAAAATTCAAAATTATCGGTTGGGTTCAAACCCTGTGTATGAGCCAACAAATAAAATTTATCTTCTTTAAATTTTGTGTCGATTTCCCAAAAATCATAAAAATCAGAAATGTCTGAACGTTCAGATTTCATAATTCTTTGTCCAAAAACCTCTAAAACGTTTTCAGTATATTCTTTATCAAAATCAGGAAATTCAGTATATGGTGAAAAGCCGTCTTTCTCGGCTGCTTCAACAGCTTTTTTTATGTAAGAAAAGCGAACGCCAAGCGTAGCGTTTCTTTTTAAAACACCTACGATGTGTCTTCTTTTGCCAAGACCCTCTTTCCAACTAAGGTATATGTGACCTATCTCCTTCATTTATATTGCGAATAAATTTCTCTCAATTTATTTAATCGCAAAGTTAGCAATTTCAAAACCAATTCTTTCCTTTCTTTTGGTAAGATGTTGCTATTCCCTAAAACAATTATTTCTTTATCTACATTTAACACAATCTGTTCAATCTTATTGGGGTCAAACTGCTCTGTGGTTCTTTTAAGAGAATCAAGTACAAAATCCTTTAAACCCTCACTTTCAAGTAATTTATTCACTAACTCAAAATGTGTAATTTTGTTATAATCCCAATGTATTTCTGCCAGACCCTTAGTGATGTATTTTTGAATTTCCTGCTCGTTGTTCAGCATTTGTTTTACTCGTTCATCATCTAATTCGCGACCAAAACTGCAACCACTATCATAAATTGGTGCAAATCTTGTTTGTTTCGGCAACATTAATCTTGCGGTTTGAAGTTCAGGACGGATTTTCCCTTTTACAGTATATACAGCTTTAACGATTTTTTTTAACCAATTTGGCATTTCATCAATTTCACCAGTTTCAATTCCTTTTGCAATTTGAGTAATACCTTCTGTTATTACTGTATGAACATTTATAATTGCCCAATTTTCTTGGTGCCTGTCGCTGTTACCTATCAACGCATCAAATACAATTGTTTCTGCTAATTCCTTTAGATGCTTTTCCTTTTTAAAGGAAATCAATGCATTTAAAATTAAATCAAAATTATACTGATTACGGAGCTTGATGTTTTCAGGCTTGAAGGTATTATCAAATGCTTGCAGGTATTTTCCGCCTTCAATCAATTCTTCCGATGCTTGATTAATCATTGATTTAGAAATACAACCAACGATATTTTCTCTGATAGCAATGTGATAAGGCAAAATATCAAAGCCTAAAAGTTCGCCAACTTCCGATGCAATAATTTCAGACCAAAATTCGTGTTTGTAATCGCGTTGACCTTTTTTAAAAGATTGCTTAAAGTAATACAAATCACCATCCTCGGGATTCAAATAGATTTTTTTGTCGCGAGTTCCACCAGTATTCCACCACGATTGTTCATTCCATTCAGATATATTGTATAGTTTTGCCATTATCTGAAAATTGAAACTACATTTTGGTTAGGTAATTCGTCAAGGTTCACATTAAATGATTCTATACTGCTCCACGAAAGTTCATATCGGGGAGATTTGATGTTTCTCGACTTGATATGTTTGAGTGCCTCTGACCAAGGCACTTTGTAAAACTTTAGAATCTTGTAATATGGCGTGAACTCAATAATGATGAGTTCATCAATTTTTTCGGTTTCGTTTTTATCAACTGCCGACCAGCGATTGTTATTGCCTTCGGCTTTGGCGTGTGCTTTTACCTGAATGTGATAGCCATTTACATCTATATCCCAACCTTTTTGAATACTGCTGTCTGCTCTTTTTCCGCCATAGATGGTTTCCACAAGCCACTCGCCAATTTGACTTGTAAAATCGTGTTTGCTTTTAAGAACTCCTAATTTGTGCAATTCTTGTAAAGCAGTGATGTATTTCTCTATGGCGACTTTTTCTTTTTCCATTTTTTAAACCGATTCCACTTCCACTGAACATCGTCAGTATAAAGTGGACATAAGTGTGACTAAACAAAGTTATACTTAAAAACCATAAATTACTTACAGCGAATTTGAGTTTAAATGGATTGAAATAGATTTAACTGCTGGTGGTCCCGACAGGAATCGAACCTGTATCTTGAGTTCCGGAGACTCACGTAGTATCCATTCTACTACGGGACCATTGGGTTAATTTATTTTAAAAGAAGGGCAAATATACAGTCAAAATTGGAGGGAACAGATGAAACCCACTTGCATTTTAATAACTATTAGTAAATTTGTATGAACTTTTAAATCTTGAACGCTCTGATGTCCCCCGAAAAAAGAAACTTGAAACGACCTTTGAAGCACTTAGCTAAATGGGCGGTTGCATTGTTTAGTGTAGTTTATCTTTCTCAATGTAAAATTTATGTTGAGACATTTGAAGATTCAGTTGGCGATAATTATTTTGCTGATTATCAAAGTTCTAAGTTGGTTGATTTGATGATGGACTATGCTCGGGTACTTCATGGAATTGAAAATATTGACATGAAAGTTCCGATCGAATCTTTTGACACGAGTAACAATCAAAAATGGTTTATCGTGCGTTTTGGTGATACGGACTATGAAACTTGTGCTGATGGAATTGATAGAAGAAATGCGATTGCAGTTAACTGGGAAGGTGATTTTTTTAAGCAAGGTAATTCTTTTAAAATCAGTATGGAACCGGCCTACATGGGGTATTATAAATTTACAGGTACTATTGATGTAACATTTTGGGGTGAGAATGAATTTGAGCAGTCAGAACATGAAGTTAAATCCAATTTTGAACTCATTCAAGACAACCCCAGAGCAGATATTTACGACTGGACCAATGAATACGTAAGAACTCGAATTATTGGTGAAAGCACACCACGAAGCAGCGATGATGTGTATTCTGTTTGGGGAACTACCTACGCTCGTAACAGAAAAGGAAGATATTTTTCTTCGGTAATAAAGGATACAATACACTTTAGTAATGCCTGTGAATGGGGGATATTGAATGGCCGAATTGATATTCAACCCATCGATGGTACCCAACGCACATTTGTTAATTATGGTTCTTGGGATCAATTAGATTGTCGCAGATATTATTCATTCACCCGAGGTAATAGGGAAGTTACGATTACAAAAAACACGAAATAATTTTTTTTCATATCTTGCACAGGTTATGAAAAAAGTAATTTTACCCACTATTGCTATTGGAATCTTGTTGTTCATATGGCAATTCATTTCTCATGCTGCCGGAAATTTTCATAAAAATGCACAGCAGTACACCAGCAAGCAGGCGCAAATTGCGGCTTCGTTAGATTCCTTAAAATTGGAAGAGGGAAGGTATTTGGTTCAACAACCCGATCCATCCACACCAATGGATCAATTAGAAACCGCTTGGAAACGATTCGAGGGTCAACCTTGGTACTTTGTAACCGTTTACCCTCCTAGAAACCCTGAAATGTTGCCCTACATGTTAAGGGGTTTGGGTGCGGATTTGGTAGCCGCTTTCCTTATTGTGATGTTGTTTCATTGGATAGGTCCAATTGGTTTACAGAAGTCATTAGGGATTTCTTTGTTTATTGGATTGATTGGTTACATTTATCTACCTTATACCAACAATGTGTGGTATCCAGCGTACGATATGATCGCTACGTTGATCGATTGCATTGTTCCCTTTATAATAATTGGGTTCTTGAATGCAAAGTGGATGAATAAAATGAAGTAGTACCGATTTAACTCCTGTATGTTGAACGGATTTTAGGCATTTGAAAAGTTCGAAACGGTTTGGGAATATTTAGTTTCGGATGCTACTGGCTAGTTGAATTATTCGGCATACAAATGGCCGATCCAATCCGTCCAAGCTAATTTATCCTTATAAGGAACCAACCAATAATTATAAAATTCGTCGTCGATGATTTCTTCATAATCCGGACGTAATTTTAAAAAACCATTACCGTCGATGATTCCCCAATGTGGCTCTTCATCGGCGGTTTTGTTTTTTGAGGGAAGCAGAATTTTCCAGTATTTTGAATAAATCGTAGCTTCGATCGTTTGGTAATTAGCTTCAACTAAAATTCGCCCATTGCTATTGGCTATTCCCCAGTTGCCGGAATTGTTTTTTAAAAGTAAGAGTTGTGGATTATCGAAACGTGCAAAATCAACCCATCCTGACTGCCATATTGTGTCGTTTTTAGTTTTGAGAGAATAGAATTTTAATTCTTTATCTTGATTGATATTGAAACAAACATTTTTAGTAATAGTTGAAAGTACGTTTTGACTTTGAACCTCTGTATGTGTAATTACTGGTCCAAATACAATGGAGTCATTCAATAATGAAACACTGCTGTGTTGGTCAAAAAACGATTTGGATATTTTACCTGAGTTCGGATGAATCCAATGATATCGTGTAATCGTTGGTTTTAGTTTTTTGAATTTTTCGTTTTTGGTACTATTGGGGGATGTTATTTCTATTAAAGCCAATTTATTGCTTTTGTAAATGAATTTTCCACCGGCATTAGCTGATTTTTTTTGTAACGTAATTCGATTGCTTACTTGCCCTTCAGAATTTAAAATTTGGTAGTTGATTTCCAAAGCTTTTTCGTCAATATAGAGAACAAAGTAATCCAACCCTCCATTTTGCAAGGCCATGATATGGCTGGGTTTAGCAATGGTTGTGTTCAATACTGTAACTCCAAATTTAGGATGCGTTTTAATGATTTTCCATGATTCTTCGGTTTGGCGTTTTTTGTTTAATGTTAATAGTTTTCCGTAAAAAATATGATTGGAGAATCGGTCTTGACGAATTTCAACAAATGTATCGGTTAATACTTTTCCGGTTCGGTTGATAAAAAAGGTTTGATTTTCATTGGGCTGTACCCAATACACATTGTGTTGTACAATTCCTATGTATTTAAAATTAGTTGCTGTTAAAGAGGAAGGCTTACCTGCATAATTGACAATAGAATAACTCCCATTTACATCAATAACGGGGATGAAATTGGAATCTATTTGAATTACTTGTACTGCATTTTCATTGAGTCGATTCAATCTTCGATCTGCTTCTGGTTTAAGTAGATTATGAATATCGGAATAGTTAAATGCAGTATTTAATTTTCCCGATTTACTGAAAATTGCCCAGTTTTGACCGTTGTAAACAAATCCTAATCCACGAAGGGTATCAAAATGTATTTGTTGAAACTTGGGAGGCAGTATTTCTTTTCCTTCTGAGTTTAATATCCCCCAACGATCATTCTTATTAATAAATGCATAGTTCCTGTGAAATTGAATGATTTCTTCGTAGGTATTGGGAGTCATTCGGGTTCCATCTTTTTCAATAAAATGGAATTCCATATTAAAAAAATTATCATTTTGACCAACTAAAGCACAACCTGGAATCAGCGTAGAACCATTCGGTAGCCATTTTTTATAATAGGGTTGAGCAAAGGGATAAGCAAAATCATACATGCTGTCAATCCATATTTCAGACGAAGCCGAATCAACAAAAAAATACTTGGAAGGTCCTGATTCTGAGGTGGATAAATACGGTACAGGAATTACTTTTAAATAGCGCAAAGCGTATTTTGCTTTTTCGAAATGTGGGCCATTTGGAAAGGATTTGAGAAACTCACTATAACCTTTCTCCGTATTGGCGTTTTTAGCTTCTAAAAATGCCAAGTTTTCCGCCAATTTAAACGCACTGTCTGAATAGGGACTATTGGGAAAGGTTTTATGATAATCCAAATATTGGTTTTTTTGATTTATATCAACGCATTTGCCGAATTCCCAAACATATATTGTGTCAAGCGCTTGCCGATTCCAGTTTTTTAAATCTTGTTCAAAAGTGAAAGGGGGTTGATTGAAGGGTTCGATGTAATTGGTTTTACTTAATATTTGATTGCAAAATGCGTGAAGTTTTATAATGAAATTGGATTGTGGCCCAGATTTGTATGCATATTTAAAGGCATCCAAATATATCCAATGAATACCATGATCCATCTCAGTAGATATAAATGAATCCAAAGTAGTAAATGCAGTTTTTAAAGGTAAGTTTGGATTTTGTATTTGCTGTTTTTCTAATTGTTTGCGCGTACTATTCAAGTAGTTGATAGCAAGAAGTTCTCTATCCAGGTCAAATTCTGCATTTTGTCTGAGAAATTCGGGATTTGATTTAGGGTTTAAAAAGAGGGTAAATTGAAAATTTGGGTGTTTTTGAATGGCGTTTAAAATCGTATCGATGGGCCAGTTGTTGTGTTTTATTAATCGTACAAAAACTTGAAGTTGTTCAATGTACAGCGAATTGAAACGATTGAGTGGTACGGGATATTTTTTGTTAAAATACTTGATTTGTTTTTCTGGATTCTTGGGAAAATTAGAAGTGATTTTTTCTTTAACGAAACATGCTTCCAGTAGATGATTCATTCCTACAGCATGATTGGAAGGAGTACTGCTTCTATTGAGAACCAACAACGCGGCATTTAGATGGAAATAAGGATTTAATTTGGATTCGGGATCGTTGGATGCTTTCAAGTGAAATTTTTCTGCTTCCGAATACTTACTTTTTTGTATAAGCAAAGAAACTTTAAGAACGGGATCAGCCGCTTTCAGGATATTGGAATACCCAAGAATAATACAAAGTAGTAAGGTGAGTTTTCGAATCACAATCACAAAGATAATACGAACATTCAACGAAAATTATTTTAAAAAAATTTGGACGATATTTAAAATTATTTATACTTTTGCGGTACTTATGAAGAAGAATGTTCTCTTTTTGCTTTCTTTTTGCTTGATATCTTTTGCATTTTCCCAAGCAGGATTTGACGATGATGTGGTGGATGTGCCTGTAGATGGCGGTATCTTCACTGTTGTTGGTAGTGCTGTTGCATACGGGATGTACAAAATGCGCTCTACAGTTAAGAAATAATTATTCATTGATTTTATATTTTCAAAAGGCCTCCTTGGAGGCCTTTTTTATTGCTGATTTTTCCGCCTGAAATAACGGTCAATTTATTTTGATCAAGCAAGCTTGGGATCAAGTATGTTTTGATCTATTACATTTTCTGGGGGGAATGAAAAATATGGATTTTTGCAGGGACTAAAACCAAGCATGATTCAATGCGATTTATTTTAGTACGACAAAGTAAATTCCCCTTTATGATTAGTATTGTGGATGAATGGGTGTATTTTGAAGAATGCTTTCAATTTTTTGCATCACTTCATCCGTAAGTAAATGCATGATCTCAGGAGCTTTTAGGTTTTCAATGAGTTGTTCCTCCTTTGATGCTCCTAAAATTACCGTGGAAACATTTGGATTCTTCAAACACCAAGCAATGCCTAAATGAGGTAGACTTACCCCCAATTCCAGTGCAAAAGTGTGTAAATTTTGCACTTTCACATGATTTTCAGGAGTTAATAAACGCTCTGCTAACCAATCCAATTCGTTGCGTTGTAAGCGAGTGCTCGAAGTGGTGTTATTTAAATATTTGCCAGTTAATAAACCCGAAGCCAGTGGACTCCAAATGGTAGTTCCCAGTCCTACCGTTTTGTAAATTTGTTTGTATTCTACTTCCACTTTATCTCGAACCAACATATTGTATTGAGGTTGTTCAACAATAGGTCCAATGAGATTATATCGCTGTGCCACCATGTGGGCTTCCATGATTTCTTGAGCACTCCATTCTGACGTTCCCCAATATAAAATTTTACCCTGCATAATTAATTGATGCATGGACCATACGGTTTCTTCAATGGGAGTGGATTTATCGGGACGGTGGCAAAAATACAAATCTAAATATTCAACTTGTAGTCGATTCAAGGCTTGATTGCATGCCTCAATAATGTGTTTTCGGTGTAGACCTTTTTGTGTGGGATGGGTGGCTCCGGCTCCAAAAAATACTTTGCTGGAAACGATGTAAGAATCGCGACTCCAACTTTTTTTCTTTAGGATTTCGCCCATCACGATTTCGGATTGTCCTGCGGCATAAACTTCGGCGTTATCGAAGAAGTTGATTCCCGCATTGTAAGCGATATCCATAAGGTTTTCGGATATTTGATTTTGAATTTGATTCCCAAAGGTGATCCAAGATCCAAAGGATAGACGAGAGATGGGTAGTCCTGATTTGCCAAGGTTTACGTATTCCATAGGGCAAATTTAGCAAAAGGAGTTCAGCGACGAGATGGATTACTCAAAAATCAGATAAAGACCATAAAAAATAAGAGCAACGGCTATGCTGGGGCAAACGTAAAGGTTGATGTGATAAATGGATTCTACCGGGTTCAGGATTGAGAGTATGCAAGAAATAAAGCCAACAAATGCTCCAATAGCAAGGAATTTTAGGCCATTTCGTTGCCGGAGTTGTATGGCGGATTTGTGGGAGTTTTCTGGGGGATTTTTTTCGATGGGATTCATAAGTTATTGGTTATAAGTTGTTGTGTAATTTTCGAAGATAGCAAAAAGAGTTGTAACTTTGCAAATTGAAATTTAGCGTTTTCAGAAAGAGGGGTTGATCGGAATAGACGGGATGAATGGAAGCGGTGTAAGCAGGTAGTGCGTTGTTGGTAGAGCACTTAAATCTGAACCTTCAAACCATAAGAGGCGAAAACAATTACGCCCTAGCTGCTT
>JACCDQ012040544.1_pt1 | contig 22664 bp, 22 predicted proteins | sample 7446031 | NCBI WGS metagenome assembly JACCDQ01 (sample SAMN15323442, study PRJNA562643) | freshwater metagenome | isolation source: river surface water | place: USA:Blue River Watershed | collected 2017-08-17 | reverse complement strand
GGTTTTTACTACCGCACTTCAGATCGAAAGAAAGTACAGCGATTTTACTGTAAGCTATGCAACCACCGTTTTTCGGTTGCGACTTTCTCGAAAAACTACGCGCAAAAGAAGAGGCATGTTAATCACAAACCTGACAAGTACTTGTGTGTTTGACCACCCCTTATTATGGCGCATGTGATCGTACAAAGGGAATCGAACATTTTTAAAAAATGGAACTTTAAAAAATCGCATAATCGCTACTTTCACGATGCCAGTGCCCCCATTGAACATTAACACGGTCGACACAATTAAAATACAAAGTGGATTACCAGACTTGATAACAAAAACTCCAAGCAAAAATCCTAAAGCCCTTGAACCTGCGTCTCCCATCAATAAAATTGAAGGATTAGCATTGTACCAAAGATAAGCCAAGATACAGCCAACCATCGAAAAAGCCATCATTCCCCAATTAGCTCCATCAGAATAATGTGGCAAAAGCAAGTGAGCAGCGATTTGTTTGTGACCTAAAATAAAATAGAGCAATGATCCAAGACTTGTAAACGCAAATGCAGTTAATGTTCCGGACAACCCATCAACACCATCTGTACAGTTTGTTGAATTGATAGTAGCCCAAAGCAAAATAGTTGCTAAGGGTACAAATAGCCAAAGGGGAACTAAAAACATTTGTGAAGTAAATGGCAACCATATTTCAACATCTTTCAAACCACTAAGTAAAAAAGCAGTTGCTATAGCTAAAACCATGTCGATGAGGCCCTTTTTATATTCGCCCCAAGAAACCAAAGCCTTGTCATCGAGCCAACCCGACATCATAGCACCAAATGTTAAAAGCAATACACCGGCAGTTTCGATCGACCAGGGCAAAAACAAAAATTCAATCACTACGAACAAAGAAATAAAAATAACCCCAGCACCCATCGGTTTACCAGCAGCTGCTGCTGATTGAACTGCATGATTACGGCCGCGATCTCGAGACAATCTATTCATAAGGCGCGGTAAAAGCAAAAAGCTCAATGCAAAACATGACAAAACACTCAGACCACAAAGAAATAAATGCGAAGTCAAAAGTCGAAAGGGTCCATAATATTGAGAAAGAATTTCACCTAACCAGTAAATCATTTATTTCGCTCCGCTATTTCAAATTTTGAACAATCAGATGCTACATCAAAATTATTAGTCTACAATCAAGAAATGATTAGACAATTATCGAAAAAAAATTTTGTCGACATGCCTTGGAAAAATGGCAAAGGAAAAACAATCGAACTTTTTCAGCTTGCTTCAGAAAATACCAATTCATTTCTGCTTCGAATTTCTATGGCGACGGTCAGTTCAGATGGACCATTTTCGGTTTTTCCAAATATTGATCGAACTCTAATTTTAATTTCAGGCCCGGGTATGATCTTGAAGAATTTAAGCTCTGAATTTACGCTAAACGAAAGGCTGCAGCCATTTAACTTTGCCGGCGAAGATTTTATAAACTGTCGTTTATTAGGTGGGCCCTGTCTAGATTTTAACGTGATGGTGGATCGTCGTTACGGAAAAGCCAAAACGATGGTCATTTCATCATCTAATCAAGAATTTAGCGGACAGTCTGATCTTAATTTTGTCTACGATACAACTTCTGATACATTGGTAGTACTAGAAAAAGGAGACTACTATCACTTTACTTCAACCGAAAAATCATTTTTAATCGTAATTAATTTTAGTTTTATTGAAAAGCAAATCTAAGGAAATAACTATGACCCAGAATTCTCAAAACCCTCTCCGAATTTCATCTCAACTTACGATTCTTTCAAAATTATTACTGATCTTTTTAGGGTTACCAATTTCAGCTATTGTTTCTTTTCAAACTCAATTTGCTTGGTGGGGAATTCTTATTTCATTCAGTCTTTTCGCTTTTTGTATTTGGGCTTCTTACATTACGGTCAACGCATACCTCGAAGAAAAACATATGATTATTAAGGGACTTTTTAAAGCTCAACAACGTGTGCCTTTAGAATCAATAAAAAGCGTAAAAAAACTTAGATCTAGACAGCATACTTATTTTTACTTCACTACGACTGACCTTAAATTTTTGGTTATTTCGCCCGTCTGGGGAAAAGAAAAAGAAGCCCTTTTTAGTTTGTATGAAAAGCTTACCTCAAAAAATCAGTGATCTTTTTCGCTACCTTTTCAATAATTCATTGACAGCGAACCTATTAAAAATCTAATTGCAACACGCTGAAGTTGTTTAGCAACGAGACATATCTAATTTTTTTAGAAAATGAAAAACTTTTGAACGTCTTAACTTGATACCCGTATTAAAATATAGCAGCCCTCATAACAAAATTTGCCATTTTGTCCCAATCGAAGAGCTCTTCGCGAAACCTCCATTTTTACAACATAGAATCCAGAATTTCAAAATATAAACTGGTCTCAACAACTAAATTGAATTCAATGTCGAAGGTGGCACGTTTATGAAAAGACATTTGTTTATCGTTGAAATTTACAATCAATATCACGGCAGACCAGAGCTATTCGCGGCGCATTTTAACAAGGACGTTAACGATGTTTGCCAATAATGAAAAAAATAACACTCTTGAACAACGCCCAACTGTCATGATCATAGAAGACAATGCCGATCAATCGGCCTACTTAACTTATATTCTTAGTTTGCATGATTACCAAGTCGTTCAGATTCGCGACCCTCGAAAGGCTCTACAGATGATGAAAGGCGGAATGCTTCCAGACGCAATACTGACTGATATACAGATGCCATTGATGAATGGCTTTGAATTGATGGAAAAAATGCGAGCCCTAGAAATCGAAATACCGACAATCATCATTTCTGGAATTCAAAACGAACAAGCTTTTGAAAAAGCATTTGTACTTGGAGCTGAAGACTATTTTGTAAAACCATTTTCACCACTAAGTCTATTGTCGAGATTACAAAAAGTGCTTTTATCTAAATTAGCTTGCTAAGAAAAACTTTTAACCAAAGAAAGGTGTTTGCATGAAAACGAATGTAATTGACCAAGCAACCATCCAAGGTATCCGAAAGTTACAAAAACCTGGACGCCCCGACTTGTTGAAAGAATTAATTTCTCTTTTTATTAAATCTAACGATGAGAATATGAAGGTCCTGCGAGCTTCTGTTGAAAACGAAGACTTTGGAACAGTTGTACACATAGCTCATACAATTAAATCGAGCGCCGCTAACTTAGGTGCTTTGAAATTATCACAGTGCTGTTTTGAACTTGAAAAAATTGGCAACGGAAGCCATAGGCCAGAAAGGCTTTCAAGCACTCTGTCGCAAACCGAGCAAGCTTATCTAGAGGCAAAAGAACATTTAAAGAACTATTAGGTGTCACCACAATTTTTCGGATGTAATTTGGGTCTCATATCCTGAGTCCTTGAACAGTATTCATCGAGATTTCACAACAATTACATTTCAGTTGCAGCCTATTGTTTTTTATCAACCATCCAGCAATCCGGAATATTCACCGCATGAAAAAGGTCGAAAAATAGAATTAGAAAGTTCCCACAGAACAGGAGGTCTAATGGCAAAAATATTACTAGTCGATGATGACGAGCAACTTCGTGAACTTTTAGTTGAGACATTAACAGAATCAGGCCATTCCGTTACAGTTGCGGTCAATGGCAGGGATGCCCAGCTTATTCTTGAACACCAAATCTACGATCTTATAGTTAGCGATGTACAAATGCCCGTGATGAATGGAATTGAACTGCTTCAGTGGGTCAGAAGCAACTCAAAGACTCCAATGATTTTAATGAGCGGGTTCTCACGCCTACTTGAGCTCATGAAGCCAAAAGATATAGGAGCCAAAGCTTTTCTACCCAAACCCTTCCAGCCCGAAGATCTGGTTGCGCTGGTAAACCAGTCGCTCATCAGCCGGTTCGAGGCAGAGGCCGTGCCCCTTGCCTCTGCCATTGATACTTTACGGGGCAACAAAGTCTAATTAAGTGCGTCAGTTTAATCCCTGTACAAACTGTCTCACCTTGTGACATTTTCTAATGTAAGCATGGGTTCAATACTAATTAAGTTTTTTACTTTTCTATCTAAGTAGAATGAATTGAAAATCGATTGATAACTGGGATATTTCATGAGTTACGTCCGTACAATTGAAAAATACAACCTACCCTTAATCAATGGACTTGTTGTGATTTTCATTGGCCTAACAGTCATTTTAGGTTGGCACCTTGACAGTACGATTTTAAAATGTGTGATTCCCGGTTTTATCTCAATGAAAGTGAACACAGCCATCGCTTTGATGTTTTTCGCGGGTGTTCTATTGTGCGTCGGCACTGAACTACCAAACCAAAAAAAATTGCCATATTATCTTGCCCGGATATTAACACTTGGCGGTGCCGCCATCGGAATCGCCACCTTAGCTCAATATATTTTAAATAAAAATTTAGGTATCGATGAATTCTTCTTCAGAGACTTAGAAAATTCGGCGCTGACGGGCTTCCCTTCAGGCCGGCTAGCTCCAATTACGGCGATTAATTTTATTCTGCTTAGCCTGGGTTTAATGGTTGGCCCCTTTGCTCGAGTCCCTAAGTTTCGCCTAAGCCAAATTTTATTCTTCATGGTGGCCCTATCGGCTTTTCAAGCGCTGATTGAATACCTGCTGGGCATGCAAACCGCGTTTGGTTCCGATTCTTTTACTCGCATCGCCATTCACACAGCATTGTCATTTATCTTACTGAGCGCAGGGCTTTTATCTTTAAACCCGGATCGCGGCTTAATGCGTATTTTTTTGAGCCGCAGCGAATCGGGCAAGCTGGCGCGAAATCTAGTCTTGGCTTTGATTTTTATGCCACCGGTATTCAAGTTTATTGCTATCGCGGCAGAGCACCTTAAGCTAATAGACGAAAATTTTAGTGTCTTGCTGCGCTCGCTGTTAAGTATTACATTTTTTGTCGTACTCGTATTGCGAAGTGCAGAACAAATGTATCGTTCGGATCGACTTCGAAAACGCAGCGCACGCTTTTTAGAAAAACAACAACTTGAGCGAGAAAAAATCAAATCAAATCTTTTAATCGCCGAAGCTATACAGGCCAGCGAAGCCCGGCTGCGCATGATTTTCAACAACAGCTTTGATGCCATCGTTGGTTTTGATCAAAGCGTTATTGTAAAAGAATGGAACCCACAGGCTGAAAAATTATTTGGATGGAAGCGCGAAGAGATTATTGGTCAAAGCATGGTCAAATTCTTTTACCCCGAAGCACAATGGGAAATCCATTTCAGCAGTTTCAAAGCAATGTGCAACGCCTACGATTTTTCTACGTTCGATAAGCCTCTTGATGTCGACACGCTAACAAAATCTGGAAAAATGATTTCAGTGCGTATGGGAGTTTCTCATATGCATATTGCCGGAGAACTTTTATTTATCGCAATCATACAAGATATTTCTAGCGAAAAACGTGTACAAAAAGAATTGGTCCGTTCACGCGAACAGGCTTTAATGGCCACTCGGTCAAAATCTGACTTCCTTGCAAACATGAGCCATGAAATTCGCACACCGATGAATGGCGTCATCGGGATGTCGACCTTACTACTTGATTCTTCATTAAATGAAAGCCAGCGCGAATCTGCACGCTTAATCAAGCAATCTGCAGAATCTCTGCTAGTACTTATCAACGGAATCTTAGATCATTCTAAAATTGAGGCCGGAAAGCTAGAGCTTGATCAACGCGACTTCAATTTTGCTGAAGTTGTGCAGGATGTAGCACGAACGATGAAAATTTCCGCCGATGAAAAAGGAATAGTTTTAAAACTTAATTTTATAAACATCTCACATGTTAATGTGGTCGGAGACGCCAATCGGCTTCGGCAAATTATAGTGAACTTTATGAGTAATGCGATCAAGTTCACTGAAGTCGGTGAGGTGGTTTTAAAAGTTTCAAGCCAACCTGCTGCCGACGAAAAAATTTTAATTCGATTCGAAGTAATTGATTCGGGACCTGGCCTTTCAAATGAAGAAATGAATCGCCTATTTCAAGTCTACGGGCAAACCGAACGTGGCTTTAAAAAGGGTGGCACAGGATTGGGTTTATATATTTCAAGAGAGCTCGTAAAACTTATGAATGGCCAATGTGGTGTCAGCAGTAAGGTCGGAGTAGGTTCTACATTCTGGTTTGAAGTGCCCTTTGCTAAGGGCTTAGCGCAGAAAATTTCACAAAAGGGCGAACGCGCTTTAAATTTAGCAGGACATGTTCTTTTAGTCGAAGATCAAGTGATCAACCAGCGGGTCATCGGAAGCTACCTTGCAAAATTAGGAATCAGCTTTGACATTGCCGCGAATGGGGCACTGGCCTTACAAATGCTTGAAAATAATAAATATGATTTGATTCTTATGGATTGCCGAATGCCCGTTATGGATGGCTATGAAGCCACCGCAAAAATTCGAGAAAAAGAAAAAGACACGGGTCAGCATATTCCAATCGTAGCCCTATCGGCCGAAATCTCTACTGACGACCGACAGCGTTGTATCGAACTCGGAATGGACGAGTTTCTAGGCAAGCCTTTGGATTTTCAAAAATTTGCTCACTTTCTTTCGCAGTGGCTTTCCAAAGCACGAGAAAAGTCTTTTGTAATTGACGCAAAAGCTATTGAAAAACTATCGGGCTTTTCTACGGGAAATCAGAGCTTAGTGAATGCATTAATAGAAGAATTTTCGCGCTCAGCACCTCAAGTCGTCGAAAATATGCATTTGGCCGCTCAGCAAAATGATTTAAAGGGAATTTCAGATTTGGCGCACGGCTTAAAATCGACGAGTGCCACCTTGGGATTGGTTCGCGTCGCCGAATTGTGTCAGATCATTGAAGCACTAGATGGCATACCGACAAATTTTTTAGCTTTGGTCTCTCGTCTTGAAGTAGAAATTCTTTTGGCCGAAACAGATCTATCACGCCTGAAGTCCAACCAGCTTGATTAATAAGTTGCAGACTTAACAAAACAAAAATATATTTCAATATAACTTATGAGTAAATCGTTATGAAAAAAGAAAAAATCCTTTTAGTTGAAGATACACGCGCAATGCAAATCGTAGTGCAGTCTCTTTTGGGACCTCTTTACGACTTAACTTGTGTAGACAGCTTAGCCCAAGCTGAGGCCGCTTTGAAGGCAGATAGTTTTTCATTATTATTATTGGATGTCGTTCTTCCGGACGGCGACGGTTTTGATTTTTGTGAAAAATTAAGAAAAAATAGCGCCATGTTGAACTTACCAATTATATTTCTAACCAGTAAGAATGAAGTCCAGGACCGCGTTCGAGGATTCAACTTAGGGGCAGATGATTACGTTGTAAAACCATTAGAACCGAATGAGTTTACGGCGCGAGTAAAAGCTAAATTGGTTCGCAGTCAATTTTCAAAACCTGCAGATGTATTTACAAAAGGCGAATTTAAGATCGATTCAATTTCTCAGAAAGCCTATCTCGGTGAAACCGAATTAGGATTAACTCCTATTGAATATAAGCTTTTTTCTTTGTTTCTTAAAAACGAATCAGAAGTCTATTCGCGCGCTTTACTTAAAAAGTCTGTTTGGGGACCTTCAATACATTTGTCAGATCATACAGTTGATACCCATGTTTCATCTTTACGCAAAAAATTGGGTGCATACTCGACTTGCTTGAAGTCCGTGGTCAAAACGGGTTATGTGTTTAAGCTTAGCGAATTTGATTCTACCCTTAACAAAGATACGACCAGCTCTACTGACTAGATGTCGTAATTGATAGTCGATAGGTACCTTGCTTTAAAGTGCGCTCATTAGTTCGGTTAATTTTTGAAAAGTTAACCGCAGATTGCATTTATTTTCTTCAATACAGTTTATTTGCTCAACAAGAAAAGATCCAGATATCTGGAGAAGACTCTACGATTAAATTCTCGATAAGGTGTTGGGTCGAAATATTCTTATGTGGAGCGAGTTTGATGTCTAATGGTACTGAATACTTCAAAATTCCGGTGACGGACTTTGCTGAAGAAAGCTCTTTACCTGTAGATGTTTATTTTGAATCTCAACCCGATAAGTTTCAGCGTTTGGCTCAAACAGGAAGCTTTTTCAGCCTACGTCACATTCCATTTTCAACCCAAAAACAACTTCAGTGGCTCTTTTTAAAAAAAGAAGACTATCGTCAATATGTGAATTTTTCTGTAGGACAAAGTGGACTTGAGTTAACTCCAAAATTTGATGTCCACACAAAACTAGACCTCCTCAATAAAAAAATTGATGAAAAAATATCGCACTATCTCGAACAGGGAATTAGCAAGTCCTCTTTAGAAATTGTTCAGAATACCCTTCAAAACATTCTTCATCTTGTGATTGAAAACCCAGTAACCAATAAACTCTTCGAAAAAATTGAATTGATCGAATCACAACACTATCATTCGTTAAGCGTGGCAATATGGTCACAAATCTTGGCAGAAAGATTAGGATGGTCAGGAGAACCCACAGCATTTCGAGTTGCTTTTTGCGCTCTTTTCCATGACGTGGGCTTCAACGACAACGTCGATGCGCTTTTACAAAAAGATCCCACCGAATTGAATTCACAAGATGTTCGAATTTTAGAGGGACATGTTTACAGAGGGCGCGACATATTAACTTCAATTTCAGGGCTACCTTCAGAAGTCATTACTGTCGCATTTCAACATCATGAATTAGTCAATGGGACTGGCTATCCAGAAAAACTTTTTTTAGATGAGATTCACCCTATCGCAAGATTAATTTCTCTAACAAACCGATTTTACGAAATCTATTTTAATTCAAAATTAGATTCTCTTATCGAAGCATTTCACATACTGAAAAAAGATCAAATACATTTCGATTTAAGGTTTTTTAAAACTCTCGAAGATGTCCTTTTTCGAAAATAAATTAACGATTTGACTCCTCCAATCGCCCTATACGTTGAAATGACCGATTTCGTCTCATAAAAAGACAAGTCTTTCCACACTTTCTTAAACCTTTTTACTTATTCTTTTCGACAACAAGGAGTTCTTTATGTCTTCAGACCATAGCGATTTTAAAACAACGGCTCTCGATCGCAGAAAACTACTTTCCGCACTAGGACTTATGGGTGCATCTATGCTCGTGGGACAAGCCTGCAGTAACACAGGATTCACGACTACAAATACAGACTCAACAACTGATAGCACAGACACTTCATCGGGTACAACCGGTTCTGAAGTCTGCTCCGAAGCCGCAAATGAAACGAATGGTCCCTTTCCGGCCGACGGAAGCAATTCAGCCGGAGACGGTAATTCAGCACGATTGGATTACGTTTATTCAGGCTCGCCGATATTGCGTAAAAATATTATCGACGGGCAAACCGGCGGAATTCCATTAACTTTGAACATCACTTTAGAAAACACCAAAAACAGCTGCGCGGTTTTAAGCGGATACTATGTCTACATTTGGCATTGCACCATTCAAGGACAGTACTCGGCCTACACAGGATCTGGCAACGGAACTCATTCAAGAACTGAAACTTACTTTCGCGGCATACAACAAGCTGATTCAAATGGCGTTGTGACTTTCGAAACAGTATATCCAGGATGGTATAATGGACGGGCCGTTCATATTCATGTTGAAATTTACAAAAATATCGACGACGCCAACCCAATCAAAACCACTCAAATTGCATTTCCGACAGCAGTAACTCAAACCGTGAATAACGCAACTTCATTCGGTTACAAAGGAACCAACGGTATGCTTTATAATAACAACGACAATATTTTTAGTGATGGAACCAACACCCAGATGCTATCCGTCACCGGATCCAACTTGCAGGGCTATACAGGTAGCATCGTTTTTGGAGTAACGGTGTAGATTAAACTTTTCTAGAATCGTACTCAATTTTTCCGGCCCGAGAGCGGAAGTCATTTAATTGCTCGAGGTAATCCTTATGCGAGCAAAATACTTTAATTTCCGCTTCTGATAGACCTTCACAAATACCAATACAATTTGCGGTTTCATGCAATGTCACCCGCTCGAGCTTTAAATTATCGCTACTTAGTAATGTGTAAATTGCAAAAAAGATTTCTTTCGCAATGTTTTCGACCGTCGGGTTACAAGAACCTTTCAAATCTGTTAAGTGCATTTTAAAAATGTTCGAACCAAGCTCTTCTGCTAAAGAGATCACCTTCATATCCAGCGGATTAGCCAAAAAGCTATGATCCATTTGCGAGTCAATCCAAGCACAACCAATACGTTTGATTTCAGAAAAATCGATCGCATAACCCAGATCTTGCATTTCACTGTAACTAAACTCGAGCTGGTATTCATAACGGTGACCATGCATATGAGAGCACTTAAAGCGCTGAAACATCACGCGATGACCGGCATCAAAACTGCCCTTACGAATGATTTTATTCACAGAAGCCTCCGAATGATTGCTTTGACGCCCAGGTCATGTTTTAAGGGTTAACAAAGCTCATATTCATAAGGGAACTTTCAAAAAATGGCTATCGAAAATCGAATCACCGAGCAATTTTTAACCGTTCAAGGCGAAGGGCGCTCTGTCGGGCGCTTGGCCTATTTCATTAGGTTAGCGGGTTGCAATTTATGGTGTCGGTGGTGCGATAGCCTTCATTCTGTCGACCCAACTTTATTTAAAGGCAAAACCCTTCCGATCGATTACTCACAAATTCCAACAGACTGCCATTTAGTCGTCATCACCGGCGGAGAGCCTACTTTATTCGACCTTCAATCAATTCGGGCGCAGGCCTTACAAAATAATCCAAATCGAGAAATCGAGATCGAATCGAACGCAACTCGTTTTCAACCCGATATTGCTGACCTCTTTTGCTGGAATTTGTCGCCTAAGCTGAAATCTTCTCAGCAAAAAAGCCCTGATTTGGATCAAAAACGCTTGATCGGACTGCACGCATGGGCTGAATATGCTCGCCAAACGAAACTGAATAACGTCAGCTTTAAGTTTGTAATAACCTCGCCTGCTGATTTAGATGAGGTTTTAGAACTTACCGAAAAGTATCAAATTCTAAAGAATCTGGTTTTCTTAATGGCCGAAGGGCAAACACCTGAATCTCAAACTTTATCAGCCGTTGAATACATTCTTGAATTCGCTAAAAAGCACGGGTTTAATTTTAGCCCGCGCCTACATATCATGTTTTGGGGACAAAAACGCGGAGTCTAAACTAGCTTGGACTCCACATAACCAAAATTGCTCCGGTCATCGCTAAAAAGGCTCCAGCCATTTTCAAAGCGGGAATTTCCGAACCAAAAAAGAACTTTTCAGCAAGCAAGCTAAAAACTATTTGCGCGACAATAAATAGAATAAAAGTTTTCGAAGGCCCCATCATCTGAATCGACCAAGGAATACCAAGAACTAATAAAAAACCACAAAGCGCAGGAAGCGAATACCACCACTTCAATTTCTCTAACGAAAAAGTATTCACGCGTAAATACTCTGGCAAAACTTGTGGAGCAAACTGCATAAAGCCCAATAGAATCATGCTATAGACTATAAAAAGAACAGCGTTCAGAGCGACAGCCCAAGACAATCCCCAACTAGCCGAAATCTGCCTATTGAGTATCCCTTGAGTCACTCCTGCTAATCCAATTAAAATAGGCAAAATAATATAAGAGTTCACAGACTAAAATTCCCTTCCATAGACAAGTCCACGCACACGCAACAGCTGAGACGCAATACTGATCGCCATCTCGGGTGGAGTATTATTTCCTATGGGTTCTCCGATAGGACAGAAAAAAGATTCGCTTTGTTCGGTTGTAAAATTTGAATCTAGAATATTCTGTCTTAACTTCTTAGCCTTTACATCGCTACCGATGACCCCTAAATAAGGAAACTGCAAATTTTGACTGAAGATCTTTTGCAGAATAGGTAAATCTGTCGAATGCCCCATTGTCGCAACAACCACATAATTTTCAGGCGATAATTTCTGAACATAATCTGGCATATGCGGCACGTGCCTTTTTTCTAAACGCGGATCTTCCGGAAGTTTACTAAGCCATTCTTCACGACTGTCGACACAAGTCAGATGACATTCCATTCTTAAAAGCACTCGCGCAAGCTCTTGTCCTACGTGACCTGCGCCGAACATCACAATTGACCATTGACGTTTTGGGTGGTGAATTTCAAAAAATAAATTCACTAATCCACCACAGCTCATACCGATATCTTTTTGTAAATTCCATTCGTGAAAGAATGAAAGCACCTGATTTTGTTTTAAATACTCTTTGGCTTTTTGAATAGCGGCGTTTTCAAGTTTGCCTCCACCAATGGTCCCTGAAACATATCCGGCTTCATTCACGATTAAACGTGCCCCCAATTCTTGCGGTACACTGCCTTTGTGGCCAACTAAAGTCACAACTACAAACGGCTTATTCGCCTCTTTCGCTTGCTGAAAATCGATTAAAAAGTTTTCAAAGTTCATACTTCGAAAGCTCCATTAAAATTTCTTCTGAAGTGGCTGGTGCGTTTAGCTTTACAATTTTATGATCTTTGTTTTTTGAATGCTCAGCTAAGTAAGATAAGGCATTCTTAATGGCCATAAAGACACTTCCACCAAGTAGCAAAGGTGGCTCACCCACGGCTTTTGATCCCAGAATATTGTGATCTTTGTTCAAATCATTTTCGAGCAAATCAAATCTAAAATCACGTGGCATATCTTGAATATTCGGAATTTTATAAGTCGTCGGAGAGTGCGAGACCAAAGACCCTTTGGCATTGTAATAAAGCTTCTCTGAAGTCAGCCAACCCACGCCTTGAATAAAGGCCCCCGTGACTTGACCCAAATCAATGCCTTTATCGATTGATCGCCCCAGATCCATTAAAATATCAGATCTTAAAATTTTCATATCGCCCGTGTAGGTGTCGATCAAAACTTCTGATACTGCCAAACCCGGAGTAAAATATTTAAAAGCCTTACCGAAACCTTTGACGCGATCAAAAGCTAAACCCGTGGTTTTAATATGGCCATAATCACTAATCGAAATACGATTCATGTATGTCTTGTTGATTAAATCCAACCAAGAAATACTTTGATTTTTATAAGAAATTTTTCCATTGGCGAACTTAATTTCAGATAAATCATCCTGAGAAAAGTCACTGACTTCAATTTCGTCTTCTAACTTTAAAGTCTTTCCTGAAAATTGAAATCTTGCAACCTGTTTTAGGCGCTTTAAAATTTTATCACAAGCTGCTTGTGCCGCCGCCCCGTTGATGTCAGAACCACTTGAAGCCGCTGTCGGAGACGTGTTTGCATTTTTTTCGGTCGAAGTGGTCATCACTTGAATATCTTCAACCGGAATTCCAAAAGCGCGCGCAACGATTTTTTGAATTTTCGTATTCACGCCTTGACCCATTTCGGTTGCACCTGTTGAAACTTGAACTGTTCCATCACGATGAACATTCACCAAAGCATTACCTTGATTTAAAAATCGAGCGGTAAAAGAAATTCCAAACTTGCAACCCGTCAACGCAAGGCCTTTAACCTGACCCTTTGCAGAGCGATTGAATTGATTCACTTCTTCACGGCGTTTTTTATAGTCTGAGGTTTTTAAAAGATTTTCGAAAAGTTCAGGTAATAAATTATTTTCGACGATCTGACCATACGGCGTCTGATTACGTTCAGTCTTTTGATAGCAATTCGCTTGGCGAATATACGCCGCATCTTTTTTAAGATACTGAGAAATCTCTTCGATGATATTTTCCATCGTTAGATTTCCTTGCGGTCCACCAAAGCCACGAAAAGCTGTGTTTGAATGTGAATTCGTTTTACAAACCCAGGCCTCGATTAAAGCGTTTTCAACAAAATAAGAACCATCTACGTGAAACATCGCACGATCAATAATCGAAGGCGAAAGATCTGTGTAAGCACCACCATCAGCGTACAACTTCACTTTAAGTCCCAGAATTTTGCCTTGATCGTCAAAAGCGACATCGTAGTAATTGATAAATGGATGACGTTTACCAGTAACCTTCATGTCGTCATCTTTCGACAACACAATACGTGCAGGTCTTTTCAGTTTATGCGCTACAAGAGCCGCCATCGCCGCAAACGGCGCAGCTCGGCTTTCTTTTCCACCGAAAGCGCCGCCCATACGTTTCACTTCGCAAACAACTTGATGAAACGGTAACCCAACTGCTTCAGCCACCAAATGCTGAGTTTCAGTTGGATGCTGAGAAGAAGAAATAATCTTTAACTGAGAAGAATCTTCGGGATAAACAATCGACGCCTGCGATTCAAGATAGAAGTGTTCTTGCCCGCCGATTTCAAACTTTCCCTGCAAACGGTGCTTAGCATTCTTGAATGCAGCATCAACATCGCCACAGCGAAATGGCAGCGGACTGTGAAGAAACTGCTTTTTTTCGATCGCTTCCGCTAAGGTCAAAACGGGCTTCTTCTCTTCGATCGTAAACTTCACAAGCTTTCTGGCTTTTTCTAAAGACTCGCGAGTTTCAGCCGCGATCACACACAGAGGTTCGTCGATGTATCCAATTTCATCTTCAACAAGCACGGGCTGATCTTTAACGATTGTTCCCCACAAATTATGATGAACATCTTTCGCCGAGAAAACTCCCACGACTCCAGGAACCTTAAGAACTTCTTTGAAGTCAATTTTTTTTAGTCTTCCAGCTGCAACTGGGCTTCCCACGTAATTAACAAATAACTCGCCCTTCACTGGCGCGATATCATCGATAAAAATACTTTCACCTGTTACATGAGTTTCGCTTAATGATTTCATAGCGAAGCCTCCGAAGTTTTACCCTCTTCAAGTTCGTCAGCAAATTTCTTTAAAAGATTCTGACAAAGTAAAAGACGATATTCTTTCGAACCACGCACGTCCGACAATGGAGCAATAAATTGAGGAAGCTCTTCAGCAGCACGACGAATCATCGCCGAAGAAAGCTCTTGGGCTGTCCAGGCTTCTTCGACTGTTTTTAAACGTGCGACCGTGGGACCAACGCCTCCAAAAGCTAAACGTGCTTCTTCAATCTTATTTCCCTTAATTTTTAAACGCGCCGCCATCGTTACGGCCGAAATATCTAAATCTTTTCTAACGGAAACTTTATAAAGCTTAGAAATTTGTTTCCCTTTTGGAATTGGGATATGAACCGCCGTTACAATTTCTTGAGACTTCAAAGCTAACTTTTTATAGCCTAAAAAGAATTCATCAATAGCGATTAATCTTTTACCGCCAGCTTTTTGCACTTCAATCTTCGCGTCTGAAATCATTAGAAATGGAATCGTATCTGAAATAGGCGAAGCATTGACAAGATTTCCAACTAAAGTTCCCGAGTTCTTAATTTGCGGCGAAGCAAAGATGTTTAACATTCTGTCCATCTCCGGAAATTCTTTTTCTAAATACTTTTGTAGCTTAGTCAAAGTCACTCGACTCGGAACTATTAAAAAATCTTTCGCTTTTTTAATTTCAGTCATTTCTTCAATGTTTTGCAAAGACATGACAGCTTCGTATTGAAAGCGACATTTATTCACCATAACGCCAAGATCAGTGGCTCCAGCGACAATTTTAGTCGTTGGATACTTTTTCTGAATTTCTAAGGCTCGTTTTAAGGTCGTCGGCAAAAAAACTTTCAATTTATCCACTTGAATCTCAACATCTTTTTGCACAACTGATTTCAACTCAGACATTTTTTTTGAATCATGATAACGATCCTGCAAAGTTTCAACTTTGTTCAAATCGATCGCCAACGCAGACTTCACAATTGGATCATATCCCGTACAACGACATAAATTTCCGGTGAGATAATTTTTCGTACGTTTTTCAGTGATTTCTTTTTTTTGTAAAACCGAATCTTCAACTAAGCCCGCCATCGCACAAACAAAACCCGGCGTGCAAAACCCACACTGCGATCCAAAGTTATCCACCATCGATTTTTGCACCGGGTGTAATTCAGCTTCTTTTTTTAAACCCTCTACCGTGACCAATTGGCAGCCATCTAAGCTCAATACCGGCATGATGCAAGAATTCACAGATTTAAACACAAAGCGATTTCGATTCAGCTCATGCACGCTGGCTTTCAAAACGGTGCAAGCACCACAGTCACCTTCTGCGCAGACCACTTTAGTTCCTGTTAGGCTCTGTTCGTAGCGCAAAAAATCGGACAAATTCATTAGTGTTTGTTTGCCAAACACTTCATAACGTTTTTCATTGATGTAAAATAAGACACTCTGACGGGTTTTCATTATCCCTCTAGGATTTCATAGGATACGTCTATAGGCCATGAAAAAGGCTTTTTTCGCCGCTTGGTGTCTGTTTGTCGATTGACTCTATGTCGGAAGCATTGAAGAATAGCCCTCCCATGAACTCAGAATTTATGAAAAAAGCCATTCAGTTGTCCGAAGAGAAAATGCAAGCCGGCGTAGGCGGGCCTTTCGGAGCCGTTGTTGTTAAAAATCAAAAAATCATTGCTGAAGGATGGAACAAAGTCACTTCAAGTAACGATCCAACAGCTCACGCTGAAGTTGTGGCCATTCGCAAGGCCGCTGAAGTTTTAGGTACTTTCGATCTTTCGGGCTGTGAAATTTACTCTAGCTGCGAACCATGTCCAATGTGCCTTTCTGCTATTTACTGGGCGCGCTTAGAAAAAATTTATTTTGCTAACACTCGCTTTGAAGCCGCTAAAATTGGTTTTGATGATAACTTTCTTTACGAAGAGGTTGTTAAACCGATTGAAACTCGTTCAATCCCAACTCTGCACACCCCTGACAAAGAAGCTCAGCGCGTGTTTTCAGATTGGGAAAACAAATCGGATAAAATCGAATACTAAAAATAATCTGGTAATGCCATTTCGCACCAGTCTCGAATTTTGTCGTTCTAGGACGGCAATTGCGGTCGTTCGCAAAGTAGCTTTTACAAAAAACTGCTTCAGCTAAAAAATAAACGCATCTCGCAAAATTTCCGACCGGGAATCAGCATTGCAACTTCGCATTTTGAAAAAGCTTAAAACTTTTTTAAATTTACGGGGGTAAAAATGGGATTTCTATCAAACTTAGTTCAAGCTTTTAATCACGGCGGATTCGTCATGTGGATTATTTTTGCGGGACAAATCGTTTCAATCGCTATCATTATTGAAAGAGCTGCTGCTCTTTATTTGAAGCGCGCTACAAACAATCGTGCGTTAGCGAAATCATTTGAAGACGACATTAAAAAGGGCCGCCTTGAATCAGTCATGAATCGCGCTCAGCTTATGGCTGCTAGCGGTAGCGCTTTAGGAAAAACAATTTTGGCTGGAACTCAAGCGGCTTATCACTTCGGTGGCAAAGACGAAATTCAGTCTAAAATGGATGAAGTTCTACTAAGTGAATCTTCAGCCCTTGAAAAACGCACGGGTTTTTTAGCAGCCATCGGTAATATCGGAACTTTAGCGGGCCTTCTAGGAACAATCTTAGGTTTGATCGACGCTTTCCAAGCGGTAGCGCAGAGTAATCCTGTCGATAAGGCTAATCTTCTTTCACAAGGTATTTCAATGGCGATGCACGCTACGGCTTACGGTTTAATTATGGCGATTCCGGCTTTGGTGATGTACGCCGTATTTCAAAATCGTGCGAACGCTTTAGCCGAAGATCTAAACCAAACTTCTTTGATGGTTTATAACTGGCTTTCATACAGTTACGAACCTTCAAAAGAAAAAAGACCTACACGTCTTAATGCTCACGCTTAGTTAAATTATTTCTTTATTTGTATTGTCAACCGGGGGGTTAATATGGCATTTGCACAAAGCTCTAAAGATAAAAAAGATCTTAATGTTGAATTGAATCTTCTGCCAGTATTCGACGTTCTTTCAGTTTGTATCTGTTTTTTGCTGATGACTGTCGTTTGGGTCGAAGTTCGCTCTTTAGAAACAAAGCAAGCTTTGGGAAGCCAAAGCGAAGCTGAAAGTGCAAAAGGCGCCAGCCTCTCTGTGATCATTGATGAACAAAATAATTTAAAAGTCGTTTTGAAAAATGCCGCTGGGGCTGAAACAAAAAAATTAGCACCGGCTAAAAAAGGAATGATCGACTTTCAGTACGCTGAAAACATCTATTCATTTGCGGCCAGTCAAAACGTAAAAACGATGCAAATTCTTCCTTCGAAAAATACGCAGTACGACCAGATCATTCACATTATGGATTTGGCTAAGAAGGCCGGAATTATCAATATCGGACTTTCTCCAATTTAGGAGTTTACATGCAATCAAGTATTCTTAGAAAACAAAAACAACACAGCCCGATCCTTTCTTTAAAAAGAATTAATCCAGATCAAGCTCAAGGTAACAAAAAGTCTTTGTTCTTTTCTTTGAACTTAACAACCTTGATTGATGCGTTTTGTATCTTGGTTATTTTTCTTCTTTCAAACATGAATGGTCGAGTTCAAAATCTTCAGCACGATAAGGTGACACTTCCAACAGCAGCGCAAACGGATACATTATCTGAAGGCTTAGTTGTTCGTCTTGAAAAAGACACTATTTTTATTGATGACCAGGCCGTTTCTGAAAAAAACGTTGTAGATACATTAGTTAAGTCTTACCAAAAAGAAAAAAGACCTTTGGTGATTCAGGCTGACAAAAAATCAAACTATGAAAGCATCGCTTTTATCATGAGAGCTGGCGGACAGGCTGGTTTCGAAAAGTATGTTTTCGCTGTTCTTCCAGGAACCTAAAAGGATAAAATATGAAACAAGTTTTAATTTCGGTTGCCATTTATATTCTCGCAATCAGCTTGGCAAGAGCGGAAAAACTTGATCTATCTGCTCATGATTCAATTATCCAAAAACTAGAATCAGCAGCCAATGTTGCTAGCGAAGATTCAATGGTGCAGACCATTCAATTGAATCACCGTTTAGCCGATCTTTATGCCGAAAGAGCCCGCTTACTTTCAATAGAAGATGAAGGCAAAGGCGCGCAAACTTACAAAACTCAGATCGAAACTGATCGCAACAAAGCCGTCACGACTTTAAACAAAATTCTTAATCGTTTGGCACAAACTAAAAAGGGCCCTGCCTTATTGCAAATGGCCCATTTATACGAATTGCTTTCTCAAAACGAAGAAGCCTTGAAAATTTATAATTCGATCGAAAAAAATTCGAAATCTTATGATGAGCAAACCAATGCCTTAAGCCAAATCAAACTTGGTGATTTTGCGTTTGTTGCTAATGAGCTAAAAAAGTCTCAAAAACATTTCGAAAAATCATTAAGTTATAAAACGAATCCCCGCAAAGCTTACGCGCAATATCGTTTAGCTTGGGTTCACTACAACCAAGGACAAACTCGACTTGGCGAAAAAATGCTTCTTTCTTTGCTACAAGGTAAAGGCCAAAAAGATGCAGCCTTCATTGATGAGGTTTCTCATGACCTTGCCACTTTTCTGGCTCGCAATGATTTAGCTCAAACGGATCTTAAAACTTATTTAAAAGTCACCCCAGAACCTTTGCGTAAAAGAAATTTAATTTATTTGGCGCAAGAACTTGACCGCACCGCCAAAAAACAAAACGCTTTAAAAGTTTGGGCCCTTGTAGGAACTCAAAATATATCTTTTGAAGACCAAATCGAAAGACAGATCAACATCACTCGTATCGAATACGATTTAGGTCGTTTAGATGCAGTTAACCTTGAAATCAGCAAATCGATTGTTCTATTGAAAAAATCGGCTTGTACCGACAATCCGAATTGCACGATCGGACAACAAAATCTTCGCAAAGTTATTACCGACTGGGCCCGCGCTGAAGAAAGAAAAGTTTCGGCCGAATTGATCACGGCCTTTAATAAATACACTGAAAGTTTCGAAGACTATGAAATGAACTTCTGGGCGGCCGGACTTGCTTCAAAAAGACAACAACATCAAGACGCTTTCGCCTTCTACTTACGTGCATCGACATTATTAAAAGATATCAATCCAAAAAACGCCCAACAACAAAAGCTATTTGAACTCTCTTTGGTCGGCGGAATCGAAATGGCCGAGTACGCTAAAGATCCTCAAATGAAACTTCAGGCTTACCGCCGCTATCTTGAATTTAATCCTAAAGGAGCGCAAAGAAATGAAGTTCGTTACCAAATCGCACAATGGTACTACAATCAAAACAACTACACTCAGGCTCGTGACGATTTCAAAACTTTAAGTTTAGATTCTACGGTGTCTAAAGAGCTTCGCGAAAAATCAGCTGATCTTTGCCTAGACACGAACGTTCTACTTAAAGATGAAAAACGCATCGAAAAAGATTCATTCGAATTTTCAGAAGCTATTCCTTCTAAAAAAGGCGAATATCTAGCGATCTACCGCAAATCAATCTTGAATCACACGGCATTATTATTGAATTCAAAATCAACTGCTTCAGCCTTAGATGAAGAACAAAAAAAATTGAACAAAATCGATTCCCAGTCTTTTGCTGGTCGCGAAAAACAACAGCTTTTAAAAAATAAAATAGAGATCGCCTACCGTCTTAAAGATTTAAATTCTTTATCTACTTTCTCACAACAGCTTTTAAAAGAAAAAGACCTTAAAAAAGAAGACGAGCATAAAGCATTTCACTATTTAGCTTGGATGGCTGAAATTCGTATGAATTTTAAAGAAGCTTTAAAATACATGAAGCTTATTCTGCCTTCACCGAAAGACCTAGCTGCTTATTATTTAAAAGTGGCCATGTTGAAAGAACTTTCAAATCAAAACCCGGTGACCGAGTACGAACAGTTTTTAGGCTTCTCAAGAGATTCTCAAAAGAATGCATTTGCTGCTCACCAAATCGTGTTGCATTCAACTAAGCCTCTTAAACCTTTTAATAAGTACGAAAAAGTCTTAAAGGCAAAACCTGATCTTTATGCTTCAGCTGCTTTGTTTATTTATGAAGAAACAAAAGATCAAAATTTTGCTCGACGTATTTTATCAGTTAAAGAATTTAATAAATCGGCTGAATCTGATTTAGTTAGACATCAAAAAACGATTTCGGATTTTAAAGAAATGGCGACTCAGCTATCACGGGCTAAAATGCGCACGGGCTCAGACGCTGCCATGAGAAAATCAATCGTGCAAAGAAATGAACTTCTTCGTAAAGTTGAAAAAACCGCAAATCGCTCAATTGCCAAAAAAGACACTGTTGAACAATTGTTATTTCTACCTTTGCTTGCTTTTGAAAATAAACGCTTAGCTTCAGAAATCTTAGCTTTACCAAAGCCAAAAGGCTTAAACAATGCTGATAAACTGAAATACGACGAGCAATTAAAGGCCTTGGTTGCACCTTATGAAAAACAAAGCGTGGCCATTAACACAAAAGTAAAAGAGATCTGGAATCAATCTGCCACCGAAAATCTTTTGTCAGCATTGGTTGCGTGGAGCACTCAAATTCAACGTCCTGGTCACAGCTTGGCATTACAAGAATTGTCTCTTTTAAAAGCCTCAGTTCAAAACCTTGGCCTTACCAGCCCTGTTTTTGAAAACCTTTCTGAAAGACGCCAGAAACTGTCTTCAGAGCTGCAAACCGAGGCTTCTACCCTCCAATCGAAAATCAATAGAAGTCCCTTTGATTTCAACTACTTAGAAAAAATGAAGTCCCTGCAAAATTCTTTAGGAAGCGGCACCATGGTTGCTTACTTAGATTCTCGTATCGGGGAACTAAGCACTGAATTGAATTCTCGGGGGAGATAATCAATGAAGACAATTTTAATTTCACTTTTGCTGTTGATCGGTGTTGATCACGCACAAGCAAATCCACAGACAAAACCCCAAAAAACTTTACAGCTGAGTACTGATATTAAGTTCGATGGCCAAACTGTTGGTGGAAAAATGCAAGCTCCATTTGAATCTTTAACCGAAGTCGAAAATGAAAAATTGATCGATCAATTAATCGGAGCTCGTAAGAATTTCAACGATCGAATTCTGAAATCAAATCAATTGAGGTAAGCCATGTACTACTTAAAAGACGCTCAAGGAAATACAGTTCGTGCAGTTCAGTGGACATCAGATAATCTGATCTTCATCCGTCGTCACGATAATAATCGCATCGAAACATGTAGCGATTTGAAATATTATGATTCGCAAAAAATTAAATACACAGTTTTAGATAAAGTTTCACAAAAGCAATTCGAAAAAACGTCCAATTTTTCTTTAGCCCATAAAGGCGCTCAACTTACTTTAGTGAAAGACGCCGAGCAAATTTTAAAAAATATCGCTCTTGTTGAAGACGATGAAAAGAAATTTAAATTCATTCTTGAACAAACAGGTTTATCGGCAGCAATCTTAGCCGCTTTAACAGTTGTTGTTATTTTATTGAAACCGAAAACTGAAAACAAAGCTGAACTAGAAGTCGTTCAAGTGATGGATCGCCAGCAAATGGAACGCACTTTTGCAGTTCCTCCTCGCGAGCAAAAGCCAGTAGCTGTGAAGCCTGTGCAAGTTCAACCAACTCAAGCTCGTCCGACGACAAAACCTAAATTAGCAAAAAGAACCACTCCTTCTAAATCAAGCGGAGTTCTTGGAATCTTAGGAAGCTTAAACAAGTCCCAACAAAAAGGTGGCTTGAATTTAGATCAAGCTGAAAGTTCTCCAGGAATTGGTCGCGGCGGACGCGAAGGCAGCGGAGGAGTTCAAACTTCTGTTTACGCCAAAGGACTTTTCTCAGCTCCACTTGGATCTGGCGGAAAAGTAAATGGCGGAGGCGGATACGGCACCAAAGGAAAAGGCGGCGGCAAAGC
>JACCDQ011155488.1_pt1 | contig 22669 bp, 11 predicted proteins | sample 7446031 | NCBI WGS metagenome assembly JACCDQ01 (sample SAMN15323442, study PRJNA562643) | freshwater metagenome | isolation source: river surface water | place: USA:Blue River Watershed | collected 2017-08-17 | reverse complement strand
GGTGTAGTCGCCCGCCCGGGCGGCGGAGAAGTCGGCCAGGGCCAGCGATGCGGCGGTGGCGCCGGGGACGGCGGTGCCGTCACGAAACCATTGATACGCGGGATCGGTGCCGGTCGCGGCGGCATGCACCGTGACCGCGGAGCCGGCGGCGAAGGTGCCGCCGGTCGGCTGCAGGGTCAGCGCCGGAGGTCCGCTGCGGGCGGGCGGAGCAGTCAGGCCGAGGGTGCGCTCCAACGGCGCCGCGGCGGTGAATCCGGGATGCGTGGCCCGGACGGTCAGGCCGAGCGGGCCGGGCGTCGTGCCGAGCGGGAGGGCGAGCGGGAGCAAGGCGCGCCCGTCGGGGCCGGACAGGAGGCGCAGCGGGGCGGAGGCGAGCCGATGGGTGACCTCGAATTCGACGCCGGCGACGGGGTCGCCGGCGGAATCCACGGCGACGAGCGTGAGATCGGCGCGCGTGCCGTCGGTCGCGGTGGCGTTTTCGGGCGTCAGGGCGAGCCGGAGCGCCGGAAGGCCGCCGGCGGCGACGGTCGCGGTGGCTTCATTGGAGGGCACGACGGATGCGGTCGCGCCGTTGAGGCTGAAAACCCGGTAGGCGTAGGTGGCGCCGGGGGTGACGGCGGCGTCGCGGTAAGTGGTCACATCGGAGGCGACGGTCGCGAGCGCGGTCCAGGCGGTGGCGGCGGCAAGGCGACGTTCGATCCGGAAGCCCGTTTCGTTGGCCGCCAAGTCCGTCCACGCGAGGGCAACGGCGGCGGCGTCACCGGTGGCGCGCAAACCCGCGGGGGCGGCGGCGGTGGCGGTGCCGCCGGTCTCGAGGTATTCGCGGATGCCGTCGCGGATGGCCTCGACGACGAGCGTGCGGAACCGCGCGTCCTGGAGCGCGGCGTTGTCGGGGGTCGGCCGATCCATGAACGCGAGCTCGATCAAGATCGCGGGACGGGCGGCGAGGCGGTTCTCGCCGTAGGAGCCGTTGAAGCCCTGGACGCGGCGGTCGGCCCAGGTCGGGTTGTAGTCGCGCCGGATGGCGGCGATGATCTTGCCGTGGACGAGGTCGGCGAGGCGTTTGCTCTCGGCGCCGAAGCCGTTGTTGGTGTCGTAGAGCGTCTCGGTGCCGGTGCCGCCGCCGCCGTTGTTGTGGAGGCTGACGAGAATTTCCGCGCCGACGGCGTTGGCGTAGCGCGGGCGGCAACGGATGTCCTGCTCGAGGTGGGTGAAACCGGACTCGTTCCAGACCGAGGGGTCGGCGCCGAGCGCCTTCACGTGGTAACGGGCGGCTTCCTGCCACCGGGGAAAGCCGGATTCGCCGGCGCCGGCGGTGCGGTCGAGATTGCGGGTGGGGCGCACATCGGCGCCGGCGGCGGAGAGCAAACCGGCGAGTTCGGTGATGAGCTCGTGGTTGATGAAATCCTCGACGATGCCCTGGAAGTAGGAGCGCTGGAGAACCCAGGCGTTGGCCGGGTTGAGGTAGTAACCGTGGCCGGGGCTGACCGCGATGCGGCGCGCGAGCAGCGCGGCCGTGGCGGGCGAAGGCGGCGGCAGAACCGGAGCGAGTTGCCGGGCGACCGGCGGGAGCGGGGCGGAGAGGGCCGCGGCGGAGGCCGGGGCGAGCAGCCGGTCAAGCGGGGTGCCCGCGATCGCGGTGTGCACTTCGAACGCGTCGAAGTGTTCGCGCAGGACATCGCCGACGGCCAGGTGCACGCGGCGGGAAAGCGCCTCGAACGCGAGCGAACCGGGTGCGGCGGCGAGCATCCCGGCGCCGAAATCGAGATGCAGGCGCCGGCCCTCGAGCCGGGCGCCGAGCACGGTCACGTGCGGCGCGTGGTCGCGGAGGACGGCTTCGGTCGCGGCGCGGGCGGCGTCCGCGACTGCCGCGGGATCCGCGGCGAAGAGGCGCCCGGCGCAGGAGAGCGCGAGGGCCAGGACGACGAGGACGGGGCGGCGGAGGCGGGACGCGGACGACATGGGGCGGCGCGATTCCCGCGTCGCCGTGAGGACGCGTCAACGGGGTTCTGGCAGAGGGCGACGCGCGGGGTGGCCCCGGCGCGCCGGATCGAAGACAACGGAGGGACGTCGCGTCAGAACACCACCTGCATCCGGGTCATGAAGCGGCCCTGGTTTTTCAGCGGGCCGGCCGGATCGCCGAGGGTGTAGTCGAAGGTCAGCTTGAGGTCGTCGCCCTTGATGTAATAGCTGGCGCCGAAGATCCAGGAGCGGCTGAGCAAGCCGGCGACGGCGGTGTTGGCGTCGTATTTCTGGTAGCGGACGACGCCCTGGAGGGTTTTCGGGACGAAGAACCAGGCGGCGAGCGCATACCAGCCGTCCGCGGTGGTATCGGTGCCGGTCCGGCGGTTCTGGAGCAGGCTGAGGTATTCGGCGTGCAACTCGAGGCGCGGGGAGACGAATTGCACGTCGACGCCGCGGCCGGTGCGGTGACCGGTGAAGGTGCCGGTGTCCGCCGAGGAATAGCCGTTGACGGCGACGGAGACGCGCCGGTCGGCCTGCGACCAGACGTTCGCGGCGACCCGGCCCGCATACATGAACTGGTCGTTGTCGTTGTTGCCGTTGTTGACGCCGTTGCCGTTGAAGACGCCGACGGAATAGGAAACGGCCTTCTTGAACGTAGTGCCGAGCAGGCCGAGACCGATCTGGCGCCCGACGGTGAGCGCGTCGTTGGGGTGGGCGCGCTCGGTGAAAAGGGTCTTGGTGTCGGAGGTGAGCTGCTCGAAGCCGAAGGGCGTCTTGAACTGGCCGAGCTGGAGATTGGCGGCCTCGTATTTGGTCCAGGCGAGGTAGGCGTCGGCGAAGCCGCCGCGGTAGCCGGTGTTGCCGGAGATCGAGTTGTTGCCGAAGTCGGGCTGGAGCACGAAGTCGAAGGCCTCCTTGAAGGCGCCCTTGAACGTGATGCGGGCGCGGCGGATCAGAAACCGGTCGTTGATGCCGGTGTAGCGGGCGTCGGGCGCATCGCCGAACTCCGCGTGGGCGTGGACGAAGCCGCCGATGCTGAATTTCTGCTCCTTGCCGGCGGCCTTGACCACCACGAGCGGGGACTTGCCGTCCCAGCCGAGTTGCTGGGTGAGGGCGGAAAACTCGCGGACGGCGGGCGCGAGGTCGGCGGCGGTGCCGGGGGCGCCGAGCCGGGACTCGATCCGGGCGAGCTGCTGCTCGAGCCGGGCGAGGCGTTCCTCGACCGAAGCGGCGGGTTGGGCGCGGAGAGCGGCGGCGACGAGCAGCAGGAGGGCGGCGAAGGGCAAGCGGGCGTGCATGGCGGATTGGGGAGGTTGGCGAGGCGCGGGTCAGTTGAAACTCAGTTCGGCCGGGGCCGGATTGCGGGCGACGGTCCGGGTGGAGCGCCCGGCGCGGCGCGGGGCGGCCGGCGGGTTGTCGTGCGACCCCTCGTCCGGAGTGGCCGCGGGGGCAGCGGAGGCGGCGCTGCGGGCGCCGACGAGGGCGAGCAGGTCGCCGACGGCGGCGTTGAGCGCGACCGCCTGGCTGTTGAGCTCCTCGGAGGAGCTGGCGCTCTCCTCGGCGGTGGCGGCGAGGGACTGGGTGATCTTGTCCATGCGGGACACGGCGGTATTGACCTGATCGATACCCTGGGACTGTTCGGCGGAGGCGGTGGCGATCTCGGCCACGAGCGAATCCACCTCGCGGGCGCGCTGGACGATCTCGGCGAGGGAGGCGGCGACGCGGCGGGAGATGGCGACGCCGTGTTCGCTCTTGGCGATCGAGCCCTCGATCTTGGCGGAGGTCTCGCGGGCGGACTGGGCGGCGCGCTGGGCGAGGTTGCGGACCTCGTCGGCGACGACGGCGAAGCCCATGCCGGCCTCGCCGGCGCGGGCGGCTTCGACGGCGGCGTTGAGCGCGAGAATATTGGTCTGGAAGGCGATCTCGTCGATGGTGCGGATGATCTTCGCGATGTCGTCGGAGGAGGCCTTGATGTCGTCCATGGCGCGGCGCATGCCGTCCATCTCGGTGGCGCCGTGGTCGGCCGCGGCGCGGGTGCGGGCGGCGACGTCCTTGGCGCGGGTCGCGCTGTCGGCGTTGCGCTTGGTCATGGAGGCCATCTCCTCGAGGGAGGCGCTGGTTTCCTCGAGGGAGGCGGCCTGGTCGGAGGAGCCGGACGAGAGCGTCTGGCTGGCCTGCGAAAGCTGGGTGCTGGCGGCGAGCACTTCGGCGGCGCCGTGGCCGATCTGGGTGCCGACGGTGCGGATGCCGCGGTTGAGGCTGCCGAGGCTGAACGCGATCCAGACCGCCATGGCGGCGCCGATCAAGCCGGACGCGACGCCGAGAACGAGACCGATGCGGCGGCCGTCGGCGAGTCGACCCAAGGTGCCGGCCTGGGCCGCGGTGATTTCACGATCGAGGGTCTCGGAGATGGCCGACATCGCAGCCTCGATGGCATCGCCGTCGGCGAGGAGCCGGGCGGACACGGTGCGCAAATTGCGGTCCCCGGCCACGAGATCCTGGAAGGCGGTGAAGTAGGCGTTCCAGGCTTCCTTGAGCTCCGCCTGCACGCGGGCCGGCAGCGCGAGGCGCACGGCCTCGCGGTGGAATTCCTCGATTCGCTTCGCGATTTCGGCGGTGTATTTTTCGTCGTTCCGGAGGAGATAGTCCTTCTCGTGGCGACGGGCCATGAGCATCGGGACGGTGAGTTCGAGGTGGTTGATCTCGCGGATCTTGCTCTCGACGGTGTGAACGGCCTTGCGCAGGGTGCCCTCGAGGCCCTGTTCCGGGGTGAGACCGCGGCGGACGTAGCCGGAAACGAGGTCTTCGAAACTGACCAGATAGGCATCCGCGCGGGTGTTCATCGCGGCGTAGGCGCGGTCGCGCTCCGGGTCGGAGCTGGCGTCCTGCGCGATTTTCAGCTGGGCCTTGAACTTCGCGACTTGATTCCGGGTGGCCACCGCGTCGGCCTCGGCGAGGCGATTGGCGAAACGCTGCTCGTGGATCCGGGCCATGGAGATGGCCTCGTCCGCCGCGCCGGCCGCGAGGGCCTGGGTCACGTATTCGCGGACGAGGTGGGAGCTTGTCGTCTCGGCGTTGCGGGAGTTCAGGTAGCTCAGGGCGGAGCCGACGCCGACGAGCGCGAGAACGGAGCCGAAGCCGAGCCAGATTTTCTGATTGATGTTCACGGAGGGATGAAGCGTTGGCGTGGAGAACGCGACGAAGGGACGTCGCAAGGTAGGTTGAGCGGCGTGCCGGAGGCGGCCCGCGGCGGCCGATACGTCGGTCCGGGAGACAAAAAAGGCACGGGCGGGCCTCCGCGGAGCGCGGGGGCGGGCACGTGCCTTCGTCTCGCCGGCCAAGTGCCGGCCCGTGAGGGCTACCTACGGTCAAACCGATGGTCTGGCAGGTATATCGGCCCGCCGGGACAAGACTTAAGCGCGATCCCGTGCGGACGGACCGCAGGTCAAGGCAGTCGCGAGTGGACGCCGACCGCGTCCGGGCGGACGGTGCCGTCGAGCGCGATCAACGGGCGGGGAACGTCGACCCGACCGAGCGGGCGGCAGCCGGGACCGACCCCGGTGGGGCCCAGGTCGGCAGCGCCGGCGGCGGCGAGATCCCGGAGACGCTTTGCGACGTCGGAATGGCGGGCGGCGAGGTTGGTCGCCTCACCCGGATCGGCGCGCAGATCGTAGAGTTCGCCGGACGCGAGGTGAAGTTTCCACGGGCCGGAACGGACGGCCTCCAGCACGAGACCGCGCCAATAGAGATAGCCATCGCGCGGGGGCGCGGCCGGGGCGCCGAAGAGAATCGGGGACTGGTCCACGCCGTCGAGCTTGCGACCGGCCGGCAGGGGCGCGCCGGCCAGGGCGGCGAAGGTGGGCAAGACGTCGAGCATGCCGGCGACGGCGTCGGTCGACGACGCGGCGGGGATGCGGCCGGGCCACCAGGCGAGAGCGGGGACGCGAATGCCGCCTTCCCACGTCGTGCCTTTGGAGCCGCGCAGGGGCGTGTTGACGGCGCCCTGGTTCACCGGGCCGCCGTTGTCGGAGACGAAGAGGACGAGGGTGTTGCGGTCGAGGCCGGCCGCCCGGAGCGCGCCGAGAACGGCGCCGACGGACGCATCGACCTCCTGGATCCAGTCGCCCAGCAGGCCGTTCCCGGATTTTCCGCGGTAGTCGGAGGAAGGATACAGCGGAAAATGGACGGCGCTGTGGGCGAGATAGAGAAAAAAGGGACGGTCGCGGCGCTCGCGGATGAAGGCGACGGCGCGTTCGGTGTAGCGGCGGGTCAAGTCGAGCTGATCCTCGGCCCGGATGCGCGCGACGACTTTGTCGCCCTCGAGCAGGGCGAGCGGGGGTTGGTCGGCCCCGCGCACGCCGACGAGATCGTCGGACGGGCCGGGAGCCGGCGCGGGCGCGGCTTGCTTGGCCGTCTTTTTCTTCGCGGCCTCCGCGGCCGGGGCGGCCTTGGCCTTCGCGGCCGGCGGCGGGGCGCCGAAGTTGGACCGCGTGCCGTCGGCGGCCGGGCCCATGTCGTTGGAGTAGGGCAGACCGAAATAGGAATCGAACCCCTGGGCGAGCGGGAGAAAGTCGCGCTGGTCGCCGAGGTGCCACTTGCCGACGCAGGCGGTGGCATAGCCCGCGGCTTTCAGGACGTCGGCGATCGTGGCCTCGTCGGGGTGGAGGCCGACGGCGGCATTGGGGAAGAGGACGTGGGAGACGGGCAGGACGCGCTTGGGATAGCAGCCGGTGAGCAGCGAAGCGCGCGACGGGGAGCAGACGGGGGCGGCATAGAAGCTCGTGAGCTTGCGGCCCTCGGCGGCCATGCGGTCGAGGGCCGGCGTGCGGTTGCGGCCGCCGAAGGGGCCGATCTCGGCGTAGCCGAGGTCGTCGATGTTGATGACGACGAGATTGGGGCGGTCGGCGGCGACGGCGCAGGACGCGGCCAGCAGAAAACCGAGCAGACGGACGGACCGGGAGAAGGGCAGGAGTCGGGACATGGCGAAGCGGCGGAGGCGGGGGAGGGCGCCTACTGTTTCTTCTTTTTCTTGGCCGCCTTGGGCGCGGCGGCATCGGCCGCGGCGGGCGGCGAAAGATCGGGGAGCGGGAGGTAGTCCCAATCGAGGATCATCTTCTCGGCGAGCGCGGTGCGCAGGGCGTATTCGATTTCGCGATGCGCGGGCGAACCGCTGAGGTTGTCGAGTTCGGACGGATCGGCCTGCAGGTCGTAGAGTTCGTAGACGGGGCGCGGCGCGGTGAAGTAGGTGGCGCGGAGACCGGCGGAGAGCTTGCCGGCATCGTTGGCGGCGGACATCTCGCGCCACGCGGCGCCGCCGGCGGAGTCGACCGGGGAATACGGAATCCACGGCGTGCAGTTGTAGATGAGCTTGTAGCGGTCGCTGCGGACGGCGCGGCCGAGATCGTAGGTGCTGCTGCGGATCTGGGCGGTGACGGGGCCGGAGCCGTGGGGGCCCCGCTCGATGAAGACATGGGTGCGGGGCGTCTGGGCCTCGCCGCGCAGGAGCGGCAGGAAACTGATGCCGGACATCTTCGGGCCGGGCGGGAGCCCGGCGGCGGCGAGCAGCGTGGGGGCGATGTCCTCGTTGCTGAGCAGCGCGCGCGACTCGCCGCCGGGCCGCACGACGCCGGGCCAGCGGACGACGAGCGGGACGTTGGAGCCGGGATCGTAGAGGGAGCCCTTGCCGTGGGGGAGGGCGGCGCCGTTGTCTCCCGCGAAGACGACCACGGTGTCCTGCGCGTGCCCCTGGGACGCGAGGAGGTCGAGGACGGCCTGCATGGAGGCGTCGACGCGGTTGACCTCGGCGCAGTAGTCGGCGAGCTGCTCGCGCATGCCGGGCAGGTCGGGCCAGTGGGCGGGGAGTTTGAGCGAGGCGGGGTCGGGCCGGAACGAGGCGGCGGCCGTCCAGGGGTGGTGCGGGTCGCTGAAATTGAGCCAGAGGCAGAAGGGCTTGCCGGCGGGTTTGGCGGCGAGGAATTCCCGCATCTGGGCGAGGGCCTCGGTGTCGGAGCCCTGTTTCACGTAGTCGACCCGGGAGGCGAACGTGCGGAGATTGTGCTTCGCGACGAGCGAACCGATGCCCTCCGTGCCGGCGCGGGCACCGGAGCCGTCGAGGTGGTAGGAGCGGCCCGCGATGCCGGTGTAGTAGCCGGCTTTCTCGCGGAGCAATTCGGGAAAGGTGATCTCGTCGGCCGGCAGCGGGGCGGAGAAGCGCGTCATGCGGGCGGCGACGGCGGAGCGGCCGGTGAGGTAGGCCGCCCGCGCCGGGACGCATTGGGGCGCGGCGGTGAAGAAGCGGTGGAACTTCATGCCCTCGGCGGCAAGGCGGTCGAGGGCGGGCGTGCGGACGTTGGTGTCGCCGTAGCAACCGAGGAACGGGTAGCTGTGGTCGTCGGAGAGGACGAGGAGGATGTTGGGGCGGGCGGCCGGCGCGGGAGCGGCCGCACGGACCAAGGCGGGGAGCGAAAGCGCGACCGCGAGCGCGAGGAGGAGGGAGAGCCGGAGGACGGCGGCACGAGGGAGGAGCGAATCGGACATGGGGAGGAAAGGGACGGGGGCCGGAGAGGCGGAGACGTTCAGGCGAGAAGATCGGTGACGATCTTTCCGTGCACATCGGTGAGGCGGAACTCGCGCCCCTGATACCGGTAGGTAAGCCGCTCGTGATCGAGGCCGAGCAGGTGCAGCACGGTGGCGTTGAGGTCGTGGACGTGGACGGGCCGGTCGACCACGTGGTAGCCGAGGTCGTCGGTGGCGCCGTAGGCAAGGCCGGCTTTCACGCCGCCGCCGGCGAGCCACATGGTGAAGGCATCCTTGTGATGATCGCGGCCCGGTTTGGTGGCGGCGCCGCTGCCGGAGTCGACCTGGGCCATGGGCGTGCGGCCGAACTCGCCGCCCCAAACGACGAGCGTGTCGTCGAGCAGGCCGCGCTGGCGGAGATCGCGGATCAGCGCGGCCATGCCGCGGTCGACGTCGAGGCACTTGCGGGGCAGGCGGGTGGCGAGATCGGCATGGTGATCCCAATCGGCGTCGTAGAGCTGGACCATGCGGACGCCGCGCTCGATTAGGCGGCGGGCAAGCAGGCAGTTGTTGCCGAAAGAGGCGGCCCCGGGCTTCGCGCCGTAGAGTTCGAGGGTGGCGGCGGACTCCTTCGAGATGTCCATGAGCTCGGGCACGGAGGTCTGCATGCGGAACGCCATCTCGTATTGGCTGATGCGCGTCGCGATCTCGGGGTCGCCGACGTCGGCGAGTTGGGCGCGGTTGAGTTCGCCGACAGTATCCAGGACCCGGCGACGATCGGCGGCGCCGTGGCCGGCGGGATTGTTGAGAAACAGCACGGGCTCGCCCGAGGCGCGGAACTGCACGCCCTGGTGGACGCTGGGGAGGAAGCCGGAGGACCAGAGGCTGGTGCCGGCGCCGGCGAGAGGTCCGGACAGGAGAACGACGTAGGCGGGCAGGTCGCTGTTTTCGGAGCCGAGTCCGTAGGTGACCCACGACCCGAAACTCGGGCGGCCGAGGCGGCCGAAGCCGGTGTGGAGGAAGAGCTGGGCCGGGGCGTGGTTGAACTCGTCGGTCGAGAGCGAGCGGACGATGGCGAGTTCGTCGGCGACGCCGGCGAGGTGCGGGAGCAGCTCGGAGATCTCGGCGCCGCTGCGGCCGTGCTTCCGGAAGGCGTAGCGCGAAGCGGTGATCGTCGGGTGGCCGCGGAGAAAGGCGAAACGCTTGCCCTTGATGAAATCGTCGGGGGCGGGCTTGCCGTCGAATTTGGCGAGGGCGGGCTTGGGGTCGAAGAGGTCGAGCTGCGACGGGGCGCCGACCATGTGCAGATAGATCACGCGCTTGGCGCGCGGGGCGAAGTGCGGGGGGCGGGCGGCGTGGGGGTTGGCGGCGGAGGGCGGGAAGCCGAGCGAGGGGCCGGCGGCCGAGGCGGCCAGGAGGCGCTGCGAAAGGAGCGAGCCGAGGGCCATGCCGCCGAGGTTGAAGCCGGCGCTGCGCAGAAAGGTGCGGCGGGTGACGGAGCGCAGATGGGATTCGAGGGGCGACATGGAACGGGGAGGGCGGGACGGGGCGCGGACTCAGCCTTTCGTGATGGTTTCGTCGAGATTCAGGAGCGCGGTGGCGATGTCGTGCCAGACGGTGGCCTCGTCGCGGCCGGCGGCGGTGCGATCGGCGTGGAGGCGGCGCAGCGCCGCGAGTTCGATCTCGGCGGGCGGGCGGGTGAGGCAGAGCTGGAAGGCGTGGCGGAGCCGGGCGTCGAGGGGAGAGTCGGCGCGCTCCGCGAGCACGCGGCGGGCGAGGGCGCGGGCGGCTTCGACGTAGACGGGGTCGTTGAGCAGGGTGAGGGCCTGCAGCGGCGTATTTGTCCGGGAGCGCCGGACGGTGCAGGCGGTGCGCGCGGTGGCGTCGAAATTCATGAAGCTCGGGTAGGGCGAGGCGCGTTTCCACACGGTGTAGAGCCCGCGCCGATACGCGTCCTCGCCGGTGCTGACCTCGTAGGTCACGCGGTCGCCGCCGACCTTGCTCTCCCAGAGGCCGGGCGGCTGGTAGGGCCGGACGGGCGGGCCGCCCAGCTTGGGGCTGAGCAGGCCGGCGACGGCGAGGGCGTTGTCGCGGATGGTCTCGGCGTCGAGGCGGAAGCGCGGGCCGCGCCCGAGCCATTTGTTCTGGTCGTCGTGGGCGAGCTGCGCGGGCGAGACGCGGGACGACTGGGCGTAGACGGCGGACAGCGCGATCAGCCGGTGGATGTGTTTCGCGCTCCAGCCGGAGGCCATGAACTCGACGGCGAGCCAATCGAGCAGTTCGGGATGGGTGGGCGGTTCGCCCTTGATGCCGAAATCCTCGGGCGTGGCGACGAGGCCGCGGCCGAAAAACTCGGCCCACCAGCGGTTGACGACCACGCGGGCCACGAGCGGATTCTCGGGGGAAACGAGCCACCGCGCGAGGCCGAGGCGGTTGGGCGGCAGCGCGGGATCGAGCGGGTGGAGCGTGGCGGGGGTGCCGGGCGAAACCGGATCGCCCGGATCGAGAAAGTTGCCGCGCCTTAGGATGTGCGTGGGCCGCGGAGCGGGGAGCTCCGACATCACCAGCGCCTGCGGGGCCCGGCGACGGCCGAGCTCGTCGGCGATCTTTTCGCGTTCGGACTGCAGCGCGCGGGCCGCGGGATCCTGGGCGAGGAAGTGGCTGCGGAGCGCCGCGGTCTGTTTCGCCGTGCGGCGGTCGGCGGGCAGGCGCAGGGCGGCGGCGACCTCGGCCGGGAACGTGGCGCCGTCGAGGCGACCGGTGAGGGCGGACAGGCGGAGGCGTCCGATGGTGCGGCCGCCGCCGAAGTTCTGCTCGAGCGTGAACGTGTAGGTGACACCGCGGGCGTCGCCCAGCGGAGCGGCGGTCTCGAACGCGGCCCAGTGGTCGCGCTTGAACTGCGGATTGATCGCCCAGCCGCCGCGGGCGGTATTGTCCGTGCGGAGAAGATTGGCGACGGGGAACGTGTTTTGGGAAAACGAAGCGGTGGCGCGGACAAAGGCGACGGGCACGGCCGCGGCGTCGCCGACGGCGGCGGTGACGCGGAAATTGTTGAGGACAAAATTGGGCCGGGCAGCGTCGCCTCGACCCGGGCCGGTGCCGGGGAGGGCGGGGTCGGTGAGAGCCTCGAGCTTGAAGCCGGTGATACCGGTGAGCGTCGAGCGCACCGTGACGATGTAGGTGTCGCGATCCGGGGCATCGTCGACCAGCAACACGGAGCGATCGCGGAGGAGGCGATGGTTGGACTCGCCGGTGGAGGTGAATTCGGCGATCTCGAGCGGATGGACCGCGCCGGTCTCGGCAAGCGCGGCGGCGGACGCGGATACCCAGGCTTCGAAGGCGGGCGACGGGGCCGCGGCGAGGGCGGCGAGCCGGGCGTCGAGGTCGGTCTGGCGCGCGAGGAGCGCCGAACGGGCGGCGGCATCGGTCGCGGACTCGACGTCGACGAACGGGCCGGCGAACTTGAGGGTCGCCTGGGCCTTGGCGGAGGCGAAGGCGGTCTCCTGGGCGGTGTGGTTAAAGTAGGCGAAGAGACGGTAGTAGTCGGCCTGGGAAAACGGATCGTATTTGTGGTTGTGGCACTGGGCGCACTCGAGCGTGGTGCCGAGCCAGACGGCGCCGGTGGTGTTGACGCGGTCGAAGACCTGGTTGACCCGGCCCTCCTCCTGATCGGTCCCGGCTTCGACATTGGTGGGCGCGGCGCGGTGGAAGCCGGTGGCGACGAGCGCCGACGTGCGCGCGGCGGCGGTGCCCGCGCCCGGAGGAACGAGCGAGGCGGCAAGGGCGGGCAATTCGGAATCGGGGACGAGATCGCCGGCCAATTGAAGGATCGTGAAGCGATCGAAGGGCAGGTCGGCGTTGAGCGCGCGCACGACCCAATCGCGGTAAGGCCAACTTTCGCGCAGGTCGTCGCGCTGGAAGCCGTGGGAATCGGCGTAGCGGGCCAAGTCGAGCCACGGGCGGGCCCAGCGTTCGCCGTAGTGCGGCGAGGCGAGAAGGCGGTCGACCACGCGGGCGTTGGCGCCGGGGCCGGTATCCGCGAGGAAGTCCGCCAATTCGGACGGCGTGGGCGGAAGCCCGATGAGGTCGAGCGAGACGCGCCGCAGCCACCGCGGTTTGTCGGCGGACGGTGAGAGCGTGAAGCCGTCGCGAGCGAGGCGGGCCGCGACGAAAGCGTCGATCGGCGCGGAGGGCCCGGCGGGCGCGGTCGGGGCGGAATCGAGCGGGGGGAGGGGCGCGCGCACGGGCTTGGCGTAAGCCCAGTGGCGGAGGTCATCGGGCCAGGGGGCGCCGGCGTCGACCCACCGGCGCAGGAGCGCGATCTCGGCGACCGTGAGGCGCGGTCCCTTTTGCGGCATCACTTCTTCGGGATCGTCGGCCAGCAGTCGCGCGATGAGCTCGCTGCCGGCGGCGTCGCCGGGGATGACGGCGGGGACACCGGACTTGCCGCCGCGGAGGACTTGGGCGCGGGAAGTGAGGGGCAAGCCGCCCTTGGGACTTTCGGGGCCGTGGCAATCGTAGCACCGGCTCGCGAGCAGCGGCTGGATTTCGCGGGCAAAATCGGGGACCGGGCCGGCAGGGGACGCAGATCGGGCGGGGAGGGTGAGGCCGCAGGCGATCAGGAGAAACGCGCCGGCGCGGCGCGCGATCCGGAGCAGCTTGGTTCCGGCCGGGGCGTGGCGAAGGCGGAACGGCAAAAAGCAGGGCGAGGGGGGCATGGGGGAGCCGAAACAGACGGAGCCTCGGCGACCCGGCGGCGATAGCCAAGACGCATTCGCATCGGACCGGGCCTTCGCGGAGAAAGCCGCGCGGCGAAGATCGGCTCCGGCCCTTGTGTTCCGGGATTGTCGGACGGGTGCGGGCTCCGGTAGCGTCGCGCCACACTTACCCCGAGCATGCGGCAACCGACTTTTCGACGGCGGATTTTTTGGACGTTGGCTCTGGGCATGGGACTCGCGACGGCGCTGGCGCGCGCGGCGGAACGGCCCGGGCCGCGGGCCGTCCCGCGGGCGACGGTGCCGGACGGGACGGAGCTGATCGTGGCGGCGGCGGCGCCCCTGGTGGCCCATCCGATCATGGGCGCGCTCGATCCGCGCGGACGGCTTTATCTCGGCGACGCGGCGGGGCTGAACCTGGATCGCAAGGGCCTCGAGGCCCAGCTGCCGAACCGGGTGCTGCGGCTCGAAGATGCGGACGGCGACGGGGTGTTCGACCGGAGCACGGTGTTTGCGGACAAGATGACGTTTCCGCAGGGAGCGTGCTGGCTGGGCGACGCGCTGTATGTGGCGTCGCCGCCGGGCTTGTGGAAGTTGACGGATGCGGACGGCGACGGCGGGGCGGAGAAACGCGAGATGCTCGTGGGCGGATTCGACTACGACGGGAACGCGGCGGACGTGCACGGCCCGTTTTTTAATCCGACGAACGGCCGCTTGTATTGGTGCCACGGCCGCAAAGGTCACCGGGTGACGCAACGCGACGGGACGCCGGTGCACGAAGGAAGGGCCGCGGGAATCTGGTCGTGCCACCCGGACGGCAGCGAGGTGCGCTGGGACGCGCTGGGGAGCATGGATAATCCGGTGGAAGTCGATTTTCTGCCGGACGGCCGGATGATCGGGACGGTCAACCTGTATTACAACCAGCCCCGCGGGGACACCTTGATCCACTGGCTTTACGGCGGCGTCTACGAGCGGCCCGACCAGCTCGGCGCGATCGCCGGACTGCCGCGCATGCGGGAAAAAATGCCGGTCGTGCACAACTTCGGGCACGTGGCGGTGTCCGGCATGACGGTGTATCGCTCGGGGGCGTTGGACGCCGGTTGGCGGGGCGACGTGCTGGTCACGTATTTCAACACGCAGAAGGTCATCCGGGCGCGATTGGTGCCGGAGGGAGCGACCTTCACCGCGACGGAGCATCCGTTGCTGGCCCTGGAGGATCCGGACATCCACCTGACCGACGTGATGGAGGACCACGACGGCTCGCTGCTGGTGCTCGATACCGGCGGTTGGTTTCGCAAGGGCTGTCCGAGCAGTCTGGTGGAAAAACCGGACCTGCGCGGCGCGGTGTATCGCCTGCGGCGGAAAGACGCCGGGACCGGTGGGCGCGGCGGTGCGCGGACGACGGTTGCGCCGGTCGCGGCGCCGGCGGCGCCCGTCGGGGTGTCGACGTCGGATGCGGCGCAGGACCCCGTAGCCCGGCTGCGGGCCTGCGAGGCGATCGCGGTGCGCAAATCGGCCACGCCGGCGGAACGCGCGATGTTGCGGCGCCTGCTGGGCGAACCGCTGGACGCGGCCCTCGAACATGCGGCGATGTTCGCGGCGATGGAGGCGGCGGCGGTGAGTGTCGACGATCTGGCCGAGCTCGAGCCCGCGAACGCGACGCAGGTGCGGCGATTGCTCGTGATTCTCGACCGCGGGGGCACCGCGACCGGCCCGCAGGATTTGCTGCGGGTCCATGCGCGCCGCTTTCTCGAGCATGCGGACGAGGCCTTGGTGCGGACCGCGGTGGCTATTTTGGTGCGGGACGGCGAGGCGTTTCCGCGGCTAGAACGGGAGTTCGGCCGGCGTCTCGATGGCGGGGCCGTGCCGCCGGGGGAGTTGCGGTTGTTGACCGAGGTCGTGGGCGCCAATCTGGCGAAGCCGGGGGCGCGGGCCCTGCTGGGCACCATGCTCGCCCATCCGCTGCAGCGGGTGCGCGCGGCGGCCTGGGGCGCGCTGTTGCGGCGGAGCGGCGGGACGACGGAGGAGGCGTGGATCGCGCCCGTGGCGGCGAGCCTGGAACAGGCGGTGGCGGCCCGGGCCGGCGCCGACCTCGCGACGCTGCTGGAGGTGGTCGGGCGGATGCCGGCGCGGCGGTTCGACCCCGCCCTGCGCGCGCTGTTGGCGGACCCGCGGCAGGCGCCGGCCGTGAAAGTCAAGGCGCTGGGGGCGCTCGCCCGGGCCGGCGAGACATTGGACGCGACGACGTGGGACTTCGCCTTGGCAACCCTGCGGGCAGGGTCATCGCCGGCGGTGCGCGTGGACGTCGCACGGCAGATCGGGCGCACGAAATTGACCCCCGAGCAGGCGCGGGCGCTCGCACCGGAGCTCGAGACCGCGGGTGCGCTCGAACTGCGCGAGCTGGTCAAAATCGTGCGGCGGCTGGATGCCGCGACGGCACGGATTTGGGCCGGTCACCTCGTGAAAGCGCCGGGCCTGGGGGCGCTCGAGGAAAGCGTGTTGCGCACGGTGTTCAGCAATGCGCCGCCGGACGTTTTCGAAGGGATCGTGGGGCCGGCGATCCGGGCTCTGGCAGCCCGCGGGGACGAACGGCGCCGCACCATGGAGACGATGGCGGCGCGGGCGGCGGCCGGGCACGGTGACGTGGCGCGCGGCGCGGCGCGGTTTGCCGGCAGCGCCTGTGCGGCCTGCCATCGGGTGGGGGAGGTCGGTCAGGCGCTCGGGCCCGATCTATCGCGGATTGGACGAATTCGCAGCGCGCGGGATCTCCTGGAGTCGATTTTCTTCCCGGACGCGACCCTCGCCCGGGACTACGAGACGTGGAACGTCGAGACGGCGGACGGGCAGTCGCACACCGGGATGTTGCGCCGCGACACGGCGGAGGGGCTGGTGCTGGCGGACGCGACGGGCGCCGAGAAGACGGTGCCCCACGGGGCGGTCGTGACCAAGGCGATGCTGGCGACAAGCCTGATGCCCGCGGGGTTGGACGAGGCGTTTGCAGGCGATGCCCTGCTGGACCTGATTGCCTGGCTGTCGGCGCAGAAGTGATGCCTCGGCGGCAGGCGGGCCGGCTGGGGCGCTGCGGCGGGGGGGAAGCGCGCGGGGCGAGACGTTGTTCGAATTTGGCCGGCGCGGTGCGCCGAGAGTGGCTGCCCGACTAGGACTCGAACCTAGACAGAACGAGTCAGAGTCGTTCGTGCTACCATTACACCATCGGGCAAAAAGTTTGAAGGAGGCGCGGGCGGTGCACCCGGTCGGAGCCGGCGATGGGATTCGAACCCGCAACCGCCTGTTTACAAAACAGGTGCTCTACCGTTGAGCTACGCCGGCGAACCGAGCCGCCTGCCAAATCCGGACTGGAAAACAACGCCTGAAGTGGTGGCTCCCCGGGGACTCGAACCCCGAACCAATTGATTAAGAGTCAACTGCTCTACCATTGAGCTAGGAAGCCGACCGACAAGAGGCGGAAACGCTCATGAACGACGCACGCTTGTCAACTGCGATTTCCGCGCGGGCGAAAATCTGCGAAGAAAGTCGGGGTTTCCGTGCCCGATCCAGGCGGAGTTTGTCGACTGACTGTGGGGCCGGGCGGGAGTTTGCGAGGCGCGAAGGCGGACGTTCGGCTGCGGTTTGGACTCACTCTTTCCGGGACGCGGTTGGATGGTGTCGCTGGCGATCTGGTGCGGAGCCGGTGCCGGGACACCGGCGGCGAGCGGACCGGCGGCGGATGGGAGCGCCGCATTCCGGACTATCCGTGCCGCGATCGACGCGGCGCCGCAGATCACGAGCGACACCGGGCGGCGCTGGACCATCCTGGTCCAGGCGGGAACGTATCGGGAGAGTGTCTACGTGCAGCGCGAGACGCGCTTTGTCCGGCTCGTCGGAAAAGACGCGGCCCGGACCACGCTCACGTTCGACCTGTTCAACGACTATGTCGGGCCGGACGGGAAGATCATCGGGACGTTCTGCGCGCCGGCCCTGATCGTGGACGCGGACGATTTCACGGTGGAAAACCTGACCATCGAAAATTCCGCCGGGCCGAAGGGGCAGGCGCTGGCAATCCGGGTAGACGGCGACCGGGTGGCCTTCCGCAAGTGCCGGTTTCTCGGATGGCAGGACACGATCCTCGCCAACCGGGGGCGGCACTATTTCGAGGACTGCCACATCGCCGGTGCGGTGGATTTCATTTTCGGCGGCGCGACCGCTTGGTTCGAACGATGCGAACTCCACGTGGCGGGGGACGGCGACATCACGGCGGCGTCGACGCCGCATTTCCAGCGCCACGGCTTTGTCTTCTCCCGGTGCCGCATCACCGCAAGCGATCCCAAGGTGCGGACCTATGTTGGGCGACCGTGGCGGGATTTTGCCAAGACGATCTTCCTGAACACCGAGATGGACGCGGTGGTGCGGCCCGCGGGGTGGGACAACTGGAACAAGCCCCAGGCGGAGCAGGCGACGTTCCATGCCGAATCCGGGAGCACGGGGCCGGGGGCGGCTGGGGCGGCCCGGGTGCCGTGGACCCGCCATCTCAGGCAGGCCGAGGCGACGCGCTTCACCCCCGCGACCGTGCTCGGCGGCGACGACGGGTGGGATCCGACGCGAGTGGCACGGGCACAGTGACGCCCGCGCCGGCGGCCGGCAGGAGACGCCGGCTTCGCAGCGGCCAGTGCCGCGCTGCCGCCGCGATATTCGGCTGCCGCCGGAGCCGGCGGATCAGAGGTAGGTCGCGTGCAGCCGTCCGACGGTCGCCCGCAGCCGTTCGCGGAGTTCTTTCGGCTGCACGACCTCCGCCTCGGCGCCCCAGGACAGCACCCAGCGTTCGATCTCGGCCAAGGCGCCGAGGCGAAGTTCGAGTTCGATCCGACCGTCGGCGAGTGTGCGGATCTCCTGGGATTCGTGCCATTCGCGCTCGCAAATCGGGTCGGCGGCGGCGGCGGAGAAGCGGATGACGACGCGGTAGTCGCGGTCGCCTCCGAGCACGCCGAGCGCCCGGGCGAAGAACTTCTCCGGCGAGAAGTCGGCCGGCCGGACGAACGTGGTCTGCGACACGACCGGCGCGCTGATCCGGGGCAGCGCGAAGGTCCGGAGCGCGCGCCGTGCGATGTCGAACCCGACGAGATACCACAGGTTTTCCCGGTGCGCGAGGTGGTAGGGTTGGACCCGACGGTGCTCGGCCTGCCGGGCGCCTGACTTCCGGTAGTCGAAGCCGATCTCCAACTGGCGCAGGGTCGCGGTGCTGAGGAGATTGAAGACCGCAAGGTCGGCCTTGCCGAGGCCGACGTTCCGGAAGGAAACGGATTGCAGCTCGTCGGACGGGGAAAAGGTGATGCGGTCCTTCAGTCCGGCGGTGAGCTTGTCGAAGGAGTTTTCCAGCTGCCGGTGAAACGGCGTGCCGCGGTATTGTTCGAGGGCCTTGCGGGCGACGAGCAGGGCGAGGAGTTCGCCCTCGCTGACCTTCACGGTGGGAAACGCGGAGACGGGCTGGGTGTAGCGGTAGGCGTTGAGCGCGGGATCGAACTCGACCGGTAGGTCCATGCGGTCGCGCATGAATGCGATATCGCGTCCGATGGTCTTCGTCGAAACCTCGAGCAACGCGGCGAGCTTGCGGCAATTGGTGAAGGCGCCGCGACGCAGTTCGTCGTGAATGCGCAGCATGCGCTCGAGGGGCGGGCGGGAGGAGGGGAGCGCGGACGGCATGATGCAGGCGATACTATCCGGGAGGGTGGGACAAGCTATGTCCGACCCGGTCGGGTAAGGTGGTCGCATGAACTCCTCTTCCCTTCTCCGCTTCGGATTCAACCGGCCCGATGAAACCGCCGTGGCGGCGCCGCGGGACCGCAGGTTGCGCCGGGCCCGCCCGGTCGGAACCATGGTGCGGTTTCCCGGCGTGCCGGCGGGCGGCGAGGCCGATGCCGGACCGGCGCTGGTGTGGATCCACGACGGGCTGCTGCACCGGGTGAGCGTGTGGCCCGACCTGGCCTTCCAACGCCGGAGCGCGGGGGGGCGCTGGATGCGGGCGGAGCCCTCGGAGGCGGCGCTGGCGTCGGCCGCGCTCGGTGTCTCGGCGTCAAAGTGGAAGCGTTTTCTCGAGTTTGCACCGGCGGCGGAACGGGAGTGGCTGGGGCGCTTTGGCTTCGACCGGATGGCGGCGCTGTGGGTGCTGGCCCGGTGCCCGCAGCTTTTCCCGGAATTGCAGGAGACGCCCGTGCTGGTGGCGTTTTTGGCCAGTCACCGGTGGCTCCGCGGCGGCGAGTTTCCGGCGTGGGACGCGGCGGGTGCGATCCATGAACGGGACGGAATTTTCGGGGTGCTGCAGTGGCTCGGGTTGCCGGCGTCCCGGCAGACGCTCGGGATTCTCCGCCAAATTGCGGAGCCCGACCTGCCGCGGCGCCTGATCGAGCCGTTGCGCTCCGCGCTCTGGGATCCGGAAGCGATCTGGGCGTTGGCCCACACGGCGGAACTCACCGAGGCGCGTCTGGCGGCGACCTGCCACGCGCGGGCGGCGTAAGGAATCGCGGTGCTCAGGTCGTCGCGCCGGAAACGAAGACCGGTTCGAAGATGCGGGCCGCGGCGTCGGCGTCGGGGCGCCCAAGCATTTCCGCCGCGGCGCGTCCCATAGCGCGGAAATCGTAGCGCAGGCAGCTCAGATCGGCTTTGGCCGCGAACGCGGTGCCCATGACGGAGAGGAGACCGACCCGCCCGGGGAGATCGATCCCGGCCTGGCGCAGGGCTTCGAGGGTCAAGCGGGCGATATTGTCTTCCGGGCTGATCAGCGCGGTGCGCCGCGATTCGAGCTGCAGCCTTTGCCCGAGGGCGATGCGTTCGGCGTCGGTGCCGACAGGAACCGGGCGGGCCAGCCGGGCCAAGCAGTCGAGTTCGCCGGCGGCGACGGTGAGGGCGCGTTCGAATTCGTCGACCGCCGGATCGCCGGCGAACGGTCGGAGCGGAACAATCGTTTCAAACCCCCGGCCGAGCAAATGTCCGAGCGCCTTGAAGGCGCCGGCGCGGAAATCCGCACGCACGTTGCCGATGCCGGGCACCTTCGTTTCGCGGAACAGCAGGACGGCGGGGCGGAGGGCCGCGCGGTGGGCGGCGAGCGCGCGGTCGCCCCAGAGGTGATCGAGGATGAAGCCGCCGGCGGCGTCGGCGTGGCGGTCGATAAAATCGGCGAGGATGGCGTCCTGCCGGCTGGCGGAGGCGAAGGCCGGGGGCTCGGCCGGGTCGGGATGGTTCACGAGCAATTCGTCGTGCCAAAGCAGCATGGTGCGCCGGGCCGCCCCGCACCCGGCGCTGATGCCCTCAAGGAATTCGCGATACAACTCGCTGCCCAGTTCGAGGCGGCGCAGCAGGCAAGCGACCGGTTTCGGACGATCCAGCCGGGCGCGGGCGGCGGCGGGAAAATAGCGGCCGCTCACGGGGTGCTGCCAGATGTCCCCGCGGGCAGCGAGGTCGCGCAGCGCCCGGAAGACGGTGGTGTTGGCGACCCCGAAACGCTCGCCCAATTCGCGGGTCGTCGGCAGCGGACCATCGGCCGGAGCACCCGCCGCCAGATGGCGCACCCGGCCGGCGAGATCCGAATCGCTGGTCCGGGCGACGGCCGGTCGGGAGCGAGGAGTGGAGCGGGCCATGGGATGCGGGACGAAGCAGGTGAGGAGTGGCGACCGGAGTGGGAATTGCAACAAAAGAAATTTGTTGCGCAACGGGGAGTCGACCTGTTGTCTGCCGCGGATGTCCCCGCACCCTTCCACGCAACCCGACCTGCGCGCGATTGCCGCCGCTTTCCGTCTGCACGGCAACTACAACGGCGGCGGGCCCTATGGCAACGGTCACATCAACGACACGTATGCGGTCACCTTCGACCAAGGCGGCGTGTTGGTCCGCTACATTCTGCAGCGCATCAACGAGAACGTTTTCCGGCAGGTCGACCGGGTGATGGAGAACGTGGCCCGGGTCACGGCGCACGCCGCGCGCCGGGCGGTGGCCTCGGGTGCACCCGACGCGGTGCGGCGGGCGCTGACTCTGGTGCCGACGCGCCGGGGCGGCAACTTGCACCGGGATGAAACCGGAGCCTGGCGCTGCTACCTGTTCATCGAGGGCGCGCTCAGCCATGACATCATCGAGACACCCGAGATCGCGCGCGAGGCCGCCAAGGCGTTCGGGGAATTCCAAAAGATGTTGGTCGACCTGCCCGGCGACCGCCTGCACGAGACAATTCCGAATTTCCACCACACCCGGGAGCGTTTCGAGGCGTTGCGCCGGGCCATCGCGGCGGCGCCGGCCGAGCGGACGAAGGCGGCGGCGGCGGACATCGCGTTTGCCCTGGAGCACGAATCCATGGTCGACGTGCTGCTGAACCTGCAGGCGAGCGGGGCGATTCCGGAGCGGGTGACGCACAACGACACCAAGCTGAACAATGTGCTGATCGACACGACCACGCAGGCCGGCGTGTGTGTGATCGATCTGGATACCGTGATGCCGGGCCTGGCGCTTTACGATTTCGGCGACATGGTGCGTTCGGCCACCAACGCCGCCGCGGAGGACGAGCGCGACCTGGCGAAGGTGCATGCGCGCCTGCCGATCTTCGAGGCGTTGGCCGAGGGCTATCTGAGCACGGCGCGCTCCTTCCTGAACGATGCCGAGATCGCCCACCTGGCGTTTGCGGGGCGGCTGATCACGTTCGAAATCGGAATTCGTTTCCTCACGGATTTTCTGGAGGGCGACGTCTATTTCAAAGTCCACCGTCCGGGCCACAACCTTGACCGTGCCCGCAACCAGTTCGCGCTGCTCAGAAGCCTCGAGTCGCAGCGGGAAAAAATGGCGGCCATCGTGCAAAAATATGCGCGGCGCGGCCAGTCCGGCGCGGCCGATGCCGGGGCGGCGGCCTCGGTCTCCGGAGCGGAGGCGCAACAGCGGGAGCGCATCGCCACGGAGGTTTTCGCGTCGGCCGACGAGGCGTGTCACCAGCTGGCGGGCGAGATCGAGGAAATGATCCGCAAGAACGACGCCGCCGGAAAGCCGACGGTGCTGGGGCTCGCGACCGGATCGACGCCCGTCCGGCTCTACAAGCAACTCATTCGCCTGCATCGGGAGAAGGGATTGAGTTTCAAGAACGTCATCACGTTCAACCTCGACGAATACTACGGGCTCGGGCGCGAGCATCCGGAGAGCTACTGGCGCTTCATGCACGAGCAGCTCTTCAACCACATCGATATCCCGTCCGGAAACGTGAACGTGCCGGACGGCACGGTGGCGCGGGGCGACGTGTTCGCGTGGTGCCGCGGTTACGAGGAGAAGGCCAAGGCCTGCGGCGGTCTCGACCTGCAGGTTCTGGGCATCGGCCGCACCGGCCACATCGGATTCAACGAGCCCGGATCCACGCGCGAGTCGCGCACCCGGATGGTGACGCTCGACGGGCTGACCCGGCGCGACGCGGCCCGCGACTTTCTCGGCGAAGCCAACGTGCCGCGCCACGC
>JACCDQ010205099.1_pt1 | contig 22674 bp, 18 predicted proteins | sample 7446031 | NCBI WGS metagenome assembly JACCDQ01 (sample SAMN15323442, study PRJNA562643) | freshwater metagenome | isolation source: river surface water | place: USA:Blue River Watershed | collected 2017-08-17 | reverse complement strand
CTCAAGGAAAGATTGAAGCCATTGAAATAGATACAGGGAAGCAGAAAGGTGAAATTAAGTGTTTCGAAACGAAACCAATTGATCCAAAAAATTGATTTAGGACAAGAGGTTTTAACATTTGACTATTCGGAGACAATCTTCTTAATTGGAAGATCGAAGGACTGTCATGTCGTTTTAGATGATAAACAAATTTCAAGAGAGCACTCACATTTAATTCACAAAAATGGGAAATGGGAAATAGAACAAAAGGCAGATGAATCGGCTGGAATATTTTTAAATGGTGAAAAAGTTACCAAGTCTGAATTAGTTGCTGGAGATGTTTTATCGATCGGACCATTTCAAATTACGATAGAAGAAATTGCAGTTCTTAATCCACCTAAAGAAGTAACTAAAACTACAGAAATTGTAACTCAAGAACCAATCATTAAAGAAGTTATAAAGATAGTTGAAGTTCCAGTAAAAGTCGAAGTTCCAGTTGAGGCACCAAAAACTAAAGCTGAATTAGGTGAAGTCACACAAGAAATACAAATACCAGAAGAATTAAATTCACCTTCAGTGGAAGAAACTGGAGATTTAGAAAGTGAATTTGCTTCTGAGTCGGACGATGTAACTGAAGAGCAGTTAACAAGTGCAAGTCTAGAAGCATTAAACAATTCAGAGTCTGAATTTTCGGAAAGCTTAGATTCAGGTATGGGGGAGGCCGAAGGTTCTCTCGAGGCACCGGTTGAAGATCAAGCTTATTCCTTAGAGAATATAGATTCTGAAAGTTCTGATGATGATAGTACAAAAGTATTAAATACTTTTGCGACTGCACATCTAGAGTTATTTGGTGAAACAGCACCATACGACAAATTTTTAATAGAGAAAGATAAAACCTTTATTGGTAGAGACCCAAGTAAATGTCAGATTGTGTTAAATGATCCAGAAGTATCTTCTGTACATGCGGTCATCACCAAAACGAAGATTAATTTAACCATAGAAGATTTAAAATCAGGTAACGGTACGCTTTTAAATGGAAAAAGAATAAACCAATCGATTTTAAATCATAATGATGAGTTTATCGTTGGTGGAGTAACTTTCACTGTAAAATTTAGATCACAATTTTTAAAAGAAGAAAATGATGTTCTAATGCCAGTGGCCGATGATCAATCAATTGAAGTTGAAGAAGTTGTTGAAGTTGAAGCGGAAGACGGAGAAGAGGTTGATGCTTTAGGAGAATCTGTTGATTCTGGGCCTGAAGAAAAATCAATTATTAAGAGAATACTGAAAGATGAAAAGAAAAGAAAAATGGCATTGTATGCAATTGTTGGTGCAGCTGCATATTGGTTTTTAAGTGAAGACCCGCCACCGCCACCTAAACCAACTCCGGCTGAACAAAGTAAAACCAAAGACGATGGCAAAAATGCCAAAAATGTTAAAGATAAAAAAGCAGATCCAAATAGGAAAATTTTAACAGAAGAAGAAAGAAGAAGTCTTTCACCGCATTTCCAAATTGGAAAAAAGCATTTTCAAGAGGGAAGGTATACAGAAGCTTTAGATAAATTAGAATTTGTAGCTTCAAAAGATCCACTTTTCCATCCTTCATTACCAACTTTAATAGCAGGGGCTAAAGAGGGATTGAAAAAAATTGAAGAACTCGAAAGAAAAAGAAAAGAAGCAGAAGAATTAGAAATAAAAAGAAAAAAACTGAAAGATTTATTAGAGAGTGCTAGAAAATATACCGCTGAAAGAAACGTAGTACTAGCTCAAGATGTTTTTAATAAAATCATTCAACTTGATCCAGATAATTATGAAGCTGCTAGATTAAAGCGAGAACTAGAATCTTGGGAAAGAGAGAATGAGAGAAAGGCAGAAGAAGAAAAAAGAAAGAAAAAAGAACGGGAAGATAAAATAGAAAAATTTAAACCAGCTAAAAACTTGTATATTCAAGGTGAGTGGTTTAAGGCAATCGCAAAGCTAGATGATTTCTTAAAAATTCAAGGAATGGATGAGGATTTAGTTAAAGAAGCCTCAGATTATTTAAAAATTTCAAAAGAAAAAATTAACGAAGCTGTTGGACCCTTAATGGGTAAGGCAAAATCACTTCAAGAAGGACAAGATTTAAAAGGTGCTTATGAAGTATATCAACAAGTGATTAGAGTTGAGCCTTCAAACACTGAAGCTATCTCTCAAATTACAGAAATTAGAGATCAGTTAACAATTAAAGCTAGAAGAGTGTATCGCGAAGCAATTATTTCAGAATCATTAAGCTTGTTTCAAGATGCTAAAGAGAAATTTCAAGAGGTACAGCAAATTTCACCTGTTGATAGTGAGTATTACAAAAAAGCCTCTGATAAACTTAAAGATTATTTGGATTAATTTATGATTGAACTAAAAAGCTATGTATTTAAAACGCATCAAGGACCTCATTTGAATTTAAATGAAGATTTGGTTGATGCAGATTTGAGTAATAAATTATTTATGCTAATAGATGGTTTTGGTGGATCGAATGTTGGTGATAGAATTTCGAATCTGGTTAAAGATGTTTTAAAAAGATCTTATACTAAAATTTCCATTGACCCAGATTCAACACTTCCATTTTTTTATAGTCACAAATATTTAATTGAAGGTAATGCATTAATCAATGCGATGTATTCGGTTCATAATAATGTACTTAAGGAAAATGATGAAAAAGCTTTTTCAAGTAAAGGAGGAGCATCAATCATTGCAGCCGCTGCTTCAGAAAACATACTTTCTGTAGTGGCTACTGGTAATTGTGCTGGCTATCTTTTGCGAAGAGGAGTTTTTGTACCAATTATTATTCCTGATATTCTTGGATCTTATGGTTTAGATAAATTTGGAACCTTTTTTCAATCGATACCAATGTCCGGTATCGGCTTATTTGAAGATCTGCATATACAAACCCGCGAGGTTAAAGTTTTACCAGGAGATAAGTTTTTATTTTTATCCGATGGCGTTTATGCCAGAGTGGATGAAAGTGATTTGAAGTTTCTTCTTGAGAAAAACAAAGACAAAGAAGCTGAAGCTATCAAGGAAATGTTTAAACTAGCAAACGATAGAGGTAATTTAGATAATCAATCGGCATTAATTCTATCATTTTAATAGTGGATGGATTTGATAGGGAATTGCCTTTTTTATTGATTATCAGAATGATTTAGTTGAAAATAGATTCTAAAGGAAAATCGAATGGCATCAAAAGTTTTAATCGCAGATGATAGTTTAACAATTCAAAAAGTCATCAATATAACACTAGCAAATTCTGGATATGAATTAATTGAATGTACTAAAGAAGATGACCTTTATAGAAAAATACAGAATGAAAAATTTGATTTAGTCTTACTTGATTTTAATCTTTCTGATTCAAAATCAGGATATGATCTTGCAAAGTATATATTTGAGAAAAATTCTCAATGTAAAATAATTGTAATGCTTGGAACTTTTGATACTGTCGATGAATCAAAGTTTTCAGCAAATGGAATTCAAGATAAAATTATCAAGCCTTTTGAAAGCAGTAAGTTGGTTCAAAAATGTAAAGATTGCTTAGATGGAGTAGAGGCTCAAGCTTTATCGGAAGAAGTTCAAAATTTATCTGAAGAAGAGACATTCATTCATGAAGAACCTAAAAATGACCTAGATTCTTGGAAAATTGATGCTCCTGAAACGAAGGAAAGTGAATTTGCAGAGGAATCGAGCGAAGAAAATATTCAAGAGCAAATAGAAAAAAATGTTTTAGAATCTGAAGTAAGTGGTTGGGGGTTTGAACCTGGATCTATCGAAGAAAAATTTAATAAAACTTTTCCAGATGCGATCGAAGAGAATATTTCAAGTACGGCTTCAGAAAGCTACCATCCAACAAGCGCCTTAATCGTTTCTGATGAGTTAAGCATTGATTTAGAGTCTCCTACTTCTTTAATGTTAGAAACCAATGAAGAACCAAGCAGAATAACGGAAGAACTTTTGGGTGAAATTGATGAAGAATTATCTCCCGATTCTTTTTGGGCTGTCGATGATGTTGTTCAAGTAGAATCAGAAGAAACTGAAGAAATTGCTAAAACAAATTTAGATGAAATAACCGAAGATCTAACTGAAACAGTTGCAGCTTTTAAATTGAGTGAAGACTACAATCAAAAACCAGTCGAGCAAAAACCAGTTGAACTCGCAGTTGAAAAAACAACTGGATCTAATTTAGGTGTTCAATCTTTAGAAAATTTAGACATGGATTTATTGGTTGAAAAATTAAAAATTGCCCTAAAGCCTGAAATTGAAAAGATGCTTAAAGAAGAATATCGATCGCTCGCTGAAAAAGTTGCTTGGGAAATAATTCCTGATTTGGCTGAAAATTTAATCAAAAAAGAAATTAGAGAAATTTCGGATTCAATTAATTAAGGTAACCGAGCCACTGATAAAACTTTTTATTTCGGAATTAATCTCGATTAGGGCTCGCCCATCTTTATCAATTCCTTTGAAAATACCTTCAAAGTTTTGCTGATCATCACTGAATTTAATTGATTTATTGTAGTGAATACATTGAGAGTTAAATTTGTTTATTAATTCCTCAGTATCATGAATTCGATTAGATAAAACGAAATTATAAAATTCCTCACTTAATTCTTTTAAATTATCAAAATTAAAATGAGCGCTATCAATGCCATAGCGATATTCATTAGATTGCGCTAAATTCTCTAGATTTAAATTTATTCCAACACCAAATATGAGTACTTCTGGGTTAACAAATTGACTTATCATTCCACCGCATTTCTTGCCATCAAGTGAAACTAAATCATTAGGCCATTTTAAAAAGAATTCATGTTGAGTTTTTCTTTTTAAAAATGATAAGCAAATTAATCCGAGCTCAATTGTGCTCAAAGTTAGTTGTGAATTTGGTTTTAAGGTAAATGAAACTGCCAGGCTATTAGAGTGATGAATCCAGGCATTATCTTTACTGCCATAACCACTTGTTTGGCGGTTGCAAGAAATTAAAATATGCTGATCTGACAGGATAAGTGATTGAATGTTTTCTTTTAGATAACTTTGGGTTGAATTAATTTCTTCAAAGTGCAAGTGTTTCATTGTATAAATTTATTATAATTTTTTTATTAATACGCCAAGGAATAAATATGTCTTTGATTTTAAGAAACTCACCAAGGAAAATTCAATATACTATTAATCCAAATCCTTATGCTAAAGGTTCAGTTATTGTTGAGTGCGGGAATACAAAAGTTTATGTCACCGCAACGGTAGAAGAATCAGTCCCTCCATTTTTAAAGGGAAAGGGTGAAGGTTGGCTTACAGCTGAATATTCAATGCTTCCCTCGTCAACTCATTCAAGAATTAAAAGAGAGAGAAATGGGGCGAGTGGAAGAACTCAAGAAATTCAGCGTCTGATCGGAAGAGCTTTAAGAGCTTCTATTGATTTAAAGAAATTAGGGGAGAGAACGATTCAAATCGATTGTGATGTTATTGTGGCAGATGGTGGAACAAGAACCACATCTATTTCAGGAGCATTTGTTGCTCTTCAGTTGGCCGTAAATAAACTCATTAGTGACAAATTGTTAATTGAAAGCCCGATAATTGAACAAATTGCAGCGATCAGTGTAGGTGTGAATAAAGAAGGGAAAATCATCGGGGATTTGAATTACGAAGAAGATTCTAGTTGTGAAACCGACATGAATATAGTCATGACTAAATCTGGAAAATTTGTAGAAATCCAAGGTACAGCTGAAGGCCATCCATTTGATGCAAATCAATTAAATGCTCTTCTAGAATGTGCAAGAGATTGTTTAAAAATTGTTTTTGAAAAGCAAGATGAGGTCATTTCAAAGTGAAATTTTTTTTAGCTTCATCTAATCAGCATAAAGCAGAAGAATTTAATGAATTATTTTCTGATTCATCTCTAGCCATTCTTCCAGCTACAAACAAATTAGAAGTAGAAGAAAGTGGATTAACTTATTTTGAAAATGCTCTGATAAAAGCTAAGGCTTATTATGACTATTTTAAAGTCCCAGTTTTAGCAGATGATTCAGGATTAACGGTCTTCTCCCTTCCCGAAAAATTGGGAATTTATTCAGCTCGCTACGGTGGAGCAGGGTTAACCGATGAACAAAGAGCCAAAACATTATTAGAAGAATTAAAAAATTTAGAGGTTGAAGACCGATCTGCATATTTCACTTGTGTCCTTTGTTTTTATTTTAATCCCGATGAAATATATTTCTTCGAAGGTCGAATGAATGGCAAAATCGGATTGGAATATGTTGGAGCAGGTGGCTTTGGATATGACCCCATTTTTATTCCAGATGACTACAAGCCAAATCCAATGAATTTAACAGTTTCAGAGTTGCCTGAGTGGAAGAATGTGAATTCACATCGTGCAGTTGCTAGTATTTTGGCTAAGAAATTTTTCCGTGAAAAATCGTTGCCAAAGTAAACTGGATCATTTATACCTTAGACCTATTTTCTTTTCTCGATTTAATGTCGGAGCGTAGCGCAGTTGGTAGCGCATCTGCTTTGGGAGCAGAGGGTCGGAGGTTCAAATCCTCTCGCTCCGACCATCTTTAAAAATAAAAATTTCACTCTTACATTATCTTAATTTTGTCTATTTTCTTATGACTTTTCGATCTCAATATGACAAATTTTATCTAGCTTTTTATATAAGCACACACACAATATTAACACACAGCAAAGGATAAGCTAGTGAAGTTAAAAAGACTTATACTGCAAGGATTTAAATCCTTCAAAGACCGAACTATTATTCATTTCGACGAAGGTATCACTGGTATCGTCGGCCCTAACGGATGTGGAAAATCAAATGTCGTCGATGCTCTTTTTTGGGTAATGGGCGAACAGTCTGCAAAGCATTTACGTGGTTCAACTATGAAAGACGTAATTTTTGCAGGTTCATCAAAATATACTCCAGCTGCTTTTGCTGAAGTTTCTTTGGTTTTAGAGAATGATGATGGAAAACATATTCACATTGGTCATCAAGTTTCTTCACCATCAGAAATTCAATTAACCAGAAAGCTATATCGAAATGGTGAAACGGAATACAGAATCAATGATGTTCCTTGCCGATTAAAAGATATTCAAGAAGTATTCATGGATACTGGAGCAGGAGCAAAATCTTATTCTATTATTGCTCAAGGTGAAATTCATCGATTAGTAAATGCTAAGCCTGAAGAAAGAAGAGTAATGATTGAAGAAGTTGCAGGGATCACAAAATTTAAATTAAGAAAAAGAGAATCACTTAAAAAAATTGAAGCGACAGAGCAGAACCTATCTCGTTTAAATGATTTGCAACAAGAAATCGAAAAGAATTTAGCGGCACTTTCAAAGCAAGCTGAAAAAGCAGAAAAAGCGAGAGAATTAAAAGCGAAAGTAAAAAAGTATGATTTAATTGTTCATGCACATAAAGAATTTGATCTTTTAAAAAACTACAAAGAATCTAAAAAGTTTGTAGAAGAAAAAGCTATTGAAAATGAAAATTTTCTTGCTAGAAAAAGTGTAATTGAGATCGGTTTAGAAGAAGAGCGCTTTAGAAAAGATGAAGAAATGCAAAAGGTTGAAGAATTACAAAAAGAATTCAACCAAATTTCAAAAGAACTAGCTGCAAGTGAAGAGCGCTTAAATTATTTAGCAAAATCTCAAGTAGAAAAAGAAAAATTAATCGAAACACGTTCAAAAGAAATTTCAGAAATTAAATCTGATTTAGAAAATAGACAGAGTAAGCTATCAGAACTTTCAGCTGAATTAGAAAACTGGGAAAAGAAAGGTCAGGAAGAACATGATTTTTCAATGCTCGAAGAAAAAGTAGAAAATCTAAAAGCTGAGCTTGATTTCAAGCAAGAGTCATATAACGATTTACTAAATGAAATTCAAAAGTCGAGAGAAGAAGTTGTAAAACTAGAGCAAGAAATATTTAGAAACACTTCTAGACTTGAAGAATATGCAAATAATTTACAAGATATGACAAAAGAGATTGAAGCTTTAGAAGCTCAATACTCTGGAGTTTCTACTCAAATTGTAGCAGAAAGAGAAGCAGTTGCAGCTTCGGAAAAACTAGCTTCGGAATTAAAAGATCATGAAGCAAAATCAAGAATTGAAATTGATGAACTTCAAAATCTGGTACGTGAGTTAGAAAGAAGCTTTCAAGAGAAAAATAAGTCTCTGATTCAAAGTGATAGCAAACTTCAATCTTTAGTAGAGCTAAATAAAACTATCGCGCTTAAAAAAGAAGGTTTGGCAGAGTTTTTAAGAGTTAATCCAGAAGGATTTTCACTTTTAGGAACTTTGGTAAAGTGTGGCGATGAATACTCTAAAGCTGTTCAAACTGTTTTAGGTGATGTTCTAGAAACATTAGTGGTGACCAGCGGTAGTGAAAATGAATTGGTACAATGGTTAAACGAAAGTGAGAAGCCATTTGAATATTTAAAAGGATATTCGGCTGATTTGATTTCAGTTGAGTCGAAAGAGCGATTGAATTTAGCAGTTGGAGAAACCTTGGTTTCTTTAAAAGATATCTTAACGATCAATGGGGTTCAATCAGATTTAGCAGCATTTTTAGATGGTTATTTTGTGGCCGAGAATTTATCGGCAGATACAATGAGTGCTTTGTCTGGAGAGTTAAAATTTAAGGCGATAGTTTCTAAAGATGGTACGAAATTAATTCGAAATATTAACGGTGCAAAAATTATTTCACAGTTAAGCATTGCTGATGATTCAATGAATTTTGCCCATAGAAATAACTTAATTGAAGAATTAAAAGTGTTAGTTGAAAAATTAGGCTTAGAAGTTGCTGAGCTTGAAAGTCAGTCAACTTTAAAGCGTGCAGAACTTGAAGCTTTAAAAATTGATTTTGATAAAATTCGTGATGCATCAGCTGAAGCGAAGGCTAATTTTTCAGGTAAAAAGTCAGCTTTAGATGCAAAACTTTCAAGTTTTGAGTCTGGGTTTACGAGATTAGACATTCTAAAAAATAGAAAAAATGAAATTTCAAAATCGAGATTAGATTTAATCGAGTCTGAAGAAAAATTAGCAAAAAAAGAAGAAAGCTTAAAACATAGCTTAACTGATAAAGAAGAAAGACTAGCGAATATTCAAGAAGAATTAGAGTTACAAAAAGAAACTTACGAAGGTGAGCGTTCTGATTTAACTCAAAAGAAACTTGAAGCGAAATCTTTTGAATCAACTTTAAAATCGCTTCAATCTCAAATTGATGATGTTAATACTCAAATAGAGAGATTATCTCAGAGATTAAGTTCTAATGAAGAGTTGGTTAATACATACAATACTGATATTGATCAATTAATTAGTGAGCATGAGTCTTTAAGTGAAAGCAATCAAGACACTGCTCAAGTTTTAGCTGATAAAGAAGATGTATTGAATTTATTAAAAGATTCACTGTCTCAACTTTTACTATCAATGAAAGATAGAGAAGATGAAGTGAAAGAATTAAATCAGAAGATCAATAGAAATGAGAAAGAGTCAGCAGAGCATGAAATGAAACTTTCTCAGTGGATCATTGAAGAAGAACAAAACACCAGAAATCTTTTTGAAAAATATCAAGTGGATCTTCGAGATGTGCTTGGCAAATTTATTGGTTACGAAGCTTCAGATTATGAAGAGCTTAAAGATGTTAATTCAATGTATTTCATGGAAACAGAAGAAGGCATCAAGGAAATTGATAAAGTCGAATTTGAATTTGTCAGAAGATATGGGCAAGACTTAAAAGAATGTGAAGTTAAATATAAAAACTATAAATTAGAATTTGGAAGACTTGGAGATATCAACTGGCAAGCAATTGAAGATTATGAAAGACAAAAGCTTCGTGCTGATTTCTTAAAAACACAAGAGCAAGAACTAAAACTTTCTCTTGAAGACTTGCAAAAAGCTATCGCACACATTGATGAGAAATCTAAAGTTAGATTTCAAGCGGCATATGATGAAGTTAATTCAAGATTTCAAAAAGTATTCCCAATTATTTTTGGTGGCGGGTCTGCTGATTTAAGAATAGTTGGTGATTTAAATGATCCTGAATGCGGAATTGAAATCATTGCGCAACCTCCAGGTAAGAAAATGCAGAATATTAACTTAATGTCAGGTGGTGAAAAGGCCATGACAGCAGTAAGTTTAATCTTTTCTATTTTCTTAGTTAAACCATCTCCATTCTGTTTACTAGATGAGGTTGATGCCCCTCTAGATGATGCCAACGTTGGTAGATTTAATGAGTTATTAAGAGAAATGAGTTCAGATTCTCAATTTATTTTAATTACTCACAATAAGAAAACTATGGAGCTTAACGATACACTGTATGGTGTTACAATGCAGGAACCAGGTGTATCAAAAGCCGTATCTGTTCAATTACATTAAATATAATTATGGCCCTCTAAAAGAGGGCTTTTTTTTATGAGAAATTTTACTAAAAGATATCAATATAAAATTAGAGATTCTGCATTAAAAGAATTTATTGAAATACAAACTAATGCAAAAAAATTCTATCAAGATAGAGTAAATGTTAAATTAAACTTTTATATTAATGATAATTTTGAAGTCACAGAGTACAACACTTATTTGAAAAAAGAAGATTATATAAAGATGTCTAAAAATACAGATAAAGAGTTATTGAATCTTTATGAGCGTTTTAAAGATTTAGTAATTGGTGAAATTTTAGAAGATGATGTTGATGAATTAATTGTGGAGGTTGATCATGGCAAAAATTAAAGAAATCGCAGTAGCAACAATTTATGTAGATCAATACGAGAATGCTCTAAGTTTTTATTCAAAATTTTTAGGCTTTGAGAAAAAAGCGGATATGGGACCAAGTTCTTGCTGGGGAAAAGCAGGCAATATCAATATGTATATTGAGGGAGGAAATAAAAAAACCGACCAAAGTGAAAAAGGAACGCGCGTTGGAATTGTATTGGTCGTTGATTCTGCTTCAGAAGTTTTCAGTGAATTTAAAAATGGTGGCGTTGAACTTTTAAGCGAAGCTCCAATAGAAATGAGTGCAAATGAATATTGGTTTTTATTTAAAGACCCTGCAGGAAATATATTAGAAATTTACGGAGATAAGTAATTATCTATAGTACTGGCATTGAGCGGTACCATTTACAAATACCAATGGATCATACATTGGATTTTGAGCGTAAACATAAGCCCAAGCATATTGACCAGGATATAAAGTCACGGTTTCAAATCCATTAAAAAATGCGCCAGAATAAGTTCTACCTTGAATAGTTAAATTGCAAGTAATGGTTCTTGGGGTGTTGTTAAATGCCGTACACTCGCCACGAGCACGATCAAAGTGACATTGAGTATTGATAAAAAATGCATGAGAAGCAAATGAAAAGCAAGCTAATGCCAACAGGATCAATTTTTTCATAATTCCCCCTTAAAAGTTAATTTTTACCTAAATAAATGAACTTGAAAATGCGGAGAGTGTTAAAAAATCTAATATTTCTAAAGCAAAGTATGTAAAAATTTCATTTAAAAACCAATATTTAGCTAAATATGATTGAATAGAATGGCCATGAAAAACAAGCGATTTTTAAACATTTTAAATTGGTTAACCTCAACTGCTCTCTTGTTGGGTATTTTTGCTTTTATTTTAAAAAATGGATCGATGAGTTTTAAAAATATTCACTTTAATTATATGGTCATCGCTCTCTTGCCCATAATTTCACTCATCCATTCTTGGTTAACCAGTATTCTTCAAAGAAATATTTTATTCACTCAAAAAATAAATTTGAATCATCAAGATAGTTTTTCACTATCGGCTATCGCTGATTTGTACAATTTCTTATTACCAGCAAAAAGTGGATCACTCCTAAGGATGATTTACTTGAAAGAAAACTTTAATTTTTCCAAAAGAAAATTTCTTTCGATGAGTTTAGCTAGCGCGATGGCGGGCTTATCAAGTTTGGGTTTAGTTGGTTTTTTGTATACACACTTTTTCTTTTCCAATAAAGACCTTATTTTTGTAGCTTTGGAATCGCTTTTTTTAGCTCTGATGATTGCTGCCTTTTTCTTAGTTTTTTCAACTGAAATGGTGGTGCGAATATTTAAATTGGATAAAAACAATACTCCTCAAAAATATTTAAGTGACTTTAGTCTGGTAAGTAATTCAATTACAATGTATTTGATTTCTGCATTGGTTGTTCCTATAAGATTATTTATTTCATTTTATGCAATAGGCTTAACACTTAGCCCTCTTGAAGCTCTAAATCTTTCACTCATTTTAATTGTCATTTCTTGGATACAAATCCTGCCTGGTAATTTAGGTATAAAAGAAATAGCCCTAGCATACTTGGCTCAGAAATTTGGGATAAGTTATGAACTTTCATTGATTGCGAGTTTAATAGATAGAGGTCTTGCCTTAGGTTACATGGTCATTGTTGGAAAAATTTCTTATTGGAGATTATTTAATAACAAAAACTTCTATTTAGTTAATGTAACTTTAGATAAATTGATAGGGTTATCTGGATTTTTACCTAAAGATTTAGCCAAAGAATCGAGCATTAAATAAAAACTTAAAATTGCAGTGATTATATCGAGCTCTTCTGAGTGAGTGCTTTGAATTTCTACATCCTTTTCTTTAACAAAGGCAGGGGCCGCTAAAATAACATTAGCGCCTTTATTTTTTAAGTCCATTGCTAATTCAATTAGGCTTAGTAGTGCTGGTCCTCTGGTTGCAAAAATTAATATAGGATAATTTTTTTCAACTAGTGCCATCGGCCCATGCTTAATTTCAGCTGCGCTAAATGCTTCAGCTTGAATGCCGCAAGTTTCTTTAAGCTTCAATGAGGCTTCTAGGGCTAAGGATAATCCATATCCTCTGCCAACAACCATTATTCGGTCAGCATCTTTTAATTTATCAACTATGGAATCCCAATTTAATTTTGCTGCTTTATTTAAATCATCTGGAAGATGATGAATAGATTTGATCAAATTTTGATTTTGCGACCAATAGGCTACCAGCATTGCAGAAGCACCCAAAGAGCCTATAAAGCTTTTGGTTGCAGCTACAGCGTTTTCTTTTCCCGCAAGAATTGGAATAGTAAACATGGCTTTTTCAGAAAGTGGGGATGTTTGATCATTTACTATAGCAATACTTGGGCGATTATTTTTTTGAAAATATTCTATCGGGTAAATGATATCAGGACTTCGACCAGACTGAGAGATCGCTATTGCTAATGATTTAGAGATATCTATTGAGCTGTTATATAAAGTGAGTGCACTCATAGAAAAAGAGGTTGTAAGTTTACCTAGCTGATGAGTGATTAAAAAATTCAAATATTGAGCGGCATGATCAGAACTTCCTCGTGCAATACTTACTACGGAATAGGGATTTTTTTGATTTAGTAGCATGCAAACTTCATCAATGACTTTTTCATTTTGATCGATTTGATTTTGGATCGTTGAAGAAGATTCAAGAGCTTCAAAGTACATTTTAGATTTCATCATTATCGACCTTCATTTTCTATTAAATAAATTGCACCCATTGCAGAATCATTGATTGGAGATACTAGCTTTTCTTGCAACTCGATATTTAAGTAGGGAATGAGTTTTTCACCAAGTCTGCCACAGATTGCAATTGGTAAATGAAAATTTGGGTCCAGTGTTTTAATCATTAATTCAATTTCTAAAGCCGCTTTTTCAAGAAGTTTTTTAGCTTTGATGACTTTTTCAGCAACTTCAAAAACTAGTGGAGCTAGAGTTGCAAAGGTATTTTGATTAGCATTACCGAGCCATTTTAAAAATGCTTCTTCATTGTTTCCACATTGATTTAAAATTATTTCAGATAAATAGCTTTTTTCTTCTCTACCGTCTAAAACTTTCTCGGTAATTTGGCTTGCTTTTAAACCTAACCAAGCACCAGAAGCTTCATCGCCAGAGGGAAAACCCCAGCCAGAAACAGTTTTTCTTAAACCAGACTCGTCAATACACAAGCCAACACTTCCGGTTCCAATGGCGATGATCAATCCAAAAGCTTTTCCATGGGCACCGAGTAAAGTAGTAAAGCCATCCGTGTCCACAATGAGTTTATTAAATCCAGGATTTCTAATGATAAATTCATTTTTCCAATTAATATTGTTCGCACCAGATATTCCAATTCCTATGGCACACTCTGAAAGCATTGGAGGCACAATTTTTTTTTCGGTGAAAGCTTTTACCGTACAATCAATAATAGCTTTCCAGGCTTTTTCGATTCCTTGGCCTAAAGCTGAAGGTTCACCTTGAACTATATTTATAATTTTTTTTTGATAATCGGCGAGAACTAAACGAGTACCACTTCCACCACCATCGACACCGATATAATATTTAAACTTATTTTCCATACTATCATTCTAAAAGTGAAGAGTATGAGGGTCAAGTGATCATAAGACCAACTGATATTGTCTAATGTTTAACTTCTACAAAAGTTGTTTTGATAGTTGGATCTTTAATGATGTTAGGCGTTCCCGGTTCTTTAGGCTTACGGCTTAAAATATAGGTAGCTTGAATTAAGATTAATGCAAAGACAAAATAAACTATTTTTTTCATAAATTCCTCTATAATTCTAATATAGACAAAATGAACCTTAAAAGCTTTCTTTGTGCGATGGGCTTTTAAAAAAAGGAGTCATTTGTTAGACTTTTCTTGATTCTTACAGAGAAATTATTTTTTTAGTGCCAAAATGACCGGGAGAAATTCAGTGAAATTAACTTTTTTTATATTTTTAATTAGCCTTGCTGGCCAGTCTGCATGGGCGGATTTTATTCCCACATCATTTTCGGCTAAATTTGAACAAGTTTATTTGAGTAAATTAAAAGGAAAAGTGAAAAAAGGGACGGGGAAGCTTGATTATTATTATCCTTCAAGGGTGAAGTTTGAAACTGAGACGCCAAGTCACGTGCTATTTGTGAGTAATGGCGAGAAAAATTGGTACTATACTTTTCCATTTATTAAAGGGGAAAAGGGAGAGTTAACTACTGGTAGCGCGAAGGAAGGTAATTTTCATTTGGTAAAATTATTTGACCGCTTAAAAGCTGACTTAAAAACTAATGAGTTTTTTAGTGTTACTGAAAATGGTGAAAAGGTAGAATTAATTTTCACAAGTTTAGGTTTAGAAAAGATTGGAATTAAAAAGGCTTTACTAATTTTTAAAAATTCTTCAAAAAAGTTTGAAAGCTTAACAAAAATTGAATTTCAATTAGCAGATGATAAAAAATCTGAATTACAATTAAAAGAAATTAAGAGCAAGGTTGAATTTGATTCAAATTATTTTAATTTCAAAGAACCTAATTAAATTCTTTCTCAAAAAAATCTCTTTCAAGCAGGAAGGAATCATTTTTAAGAATTCGTTTGTAGGTAACATAATTTCTAAAAACTAATTTAATATAATTACGAGTTTCTTCGTAGGGAATGAGTTCAATAAATTCAAAGTAATCACCACTGAAGCGCTCGGTTTGCCATTTGTTAATAGCCTCTTCGCTGGCATTATAAGCAGCAGTAGAGTGTATAAATTTTCCTTCAAACCTATCTCTGAGTGATTTTAATAAAGCGACACCTAGTTCGATGTTCTTCTCAGGGACATAAAGCTCTTCTATGTTTTGATAAGGGATCTGAAAGTCTTTAGAAATTTTATGTGCAGATTCAGGAGTTAATTGCATTAAACCAAAAGCATCGGCCCATGATCTTTCCGTTGGAACAAAAGATGATTCTTGGCGAATTATACTAAAAATATATTCAAGTGGAACTTGGTATTTCTGGCTCATTTCAAGAGCCTTATTGGTGTATGGATAAGGAAAGATTAAGTGCGAATATTTAGCTGTGATTTCGTTTCTTTTTTCATTGGGAAAATAATAAATCTGTCTTAGGGCGCCTTGATACCAATTAGTGTGAAAATAATATTGATAAGCATTTTCTCTTTCTTTGTAAGTTTTAAATTTACCATCAATTTGTTTTAAATAGTCTTGAGCATATTTTTGTTCTTCTAGTGCTAGTAACCAGTCAAATGTGTTGTCGCCAGATTCAGTAAGTACAGGGTTAAAGTTTTTTAGAGGTTCGAGTGGATATTTTAATTCCATGGAAGAAAGGATGCCATAATAGCTAAAAGTATCTAAGTCTAGTAGTTCTTGAAAGATTTTATTTGCTTCTGTATCTTTTTGAATTTTTTGAAGTGCTTTTCCATGCCAATATTTTAATTTACTTGAGAAATTTATATTAGAATGGTTTTTATAAAATTTAGGTGCAAGATGAGTGATGTCTTGGAATTTTTTAGCAAGGTAAGAGTTAAAAATTAAATTCCATTGAATGTTTTCCTTGAGGCTAGGGTCTTTGATGTCAAACTTTAAAGCGTTCTTCAAGTTTTTTAAAGCTAGACTATAATCTTTTTCTTCTAAGGCAATCTGAGCCTTGATGAATGTAGCTTGTGAGCATTGATTTTCATTGCAAATTTTTTTGTCTAATATTTTATCCAAAACCGATTGAGCTTCTGCGTTTAAATGTTCAGTCCATAAAGCACGAGCAAGACTAATGGCCGAGTCGTTCCAAATTTCATTGAGTCTTTTATTGGAACTATTTTCTCGAGTTAGGTTATCAAAGAAGGATTCCATTTCTTTAGTTTTTACAAGAAAACTTTTTAAGTCGCGATTAACTTTAAAGCTCATCCTATAGGCATTAAACGCTTTTTCTTTTAAATCAACTTCAACATCACTATTAATAATTTCTTGATAAATCGCTTGGGCCTTTTCAAAATTTCTTTTGGATTCAAAATCCTTTGCAACATTAAATTTATTTTCCGTATTAATAGGAGTGTACTTAGAAGGATTTAGTTTTTTTAGCTTTTCAATTATGTTTTGATTAATTTGCTCAGAATCATTGCTAGATTCTTCACGAGCAAGACCAAGTGTTTCTTCGAGTAAGGTGATTTTTTCTTTTGAAGATTTTTTATAATCAGCTAATTCAAAAAGGAGTGAAGTGAGCACATCGGTAAGTTCTAGTTGCCTTGCATGTTTGATGGCAATGATTAAAAAGTCTTCTTTGAAATATTTTTTTCCCTGATTTAATTTTACAAAACGTTTGAGCTTAGATTTTGAAACTGGGCAGTTTTCTAGAAAGAAGATGGTGACAAGGTCATTTAAGGGAAATTCCGGCGAATCTATTAAATCTTCAAAATCATCACAAGCTCGATCCGTTTGCCTTTTTTCCAAGAAGTTTTTGGCCATAAAATATTTTTTGGCATAAAAATCTGTATCCATCCCACTTAAGGACTTGATATCACTGGACTTTATGCGAGAGACTTGAGAAAAAAGGGGGGCTTTTAGCGGCGGTTTTGAAGTAGACGTACAAGCTGTGATGAATATTAATGATAAAATCCAAAGAATTTTTTTCATAGTCGTACCTAGTTTTTTGCATATTTTCTAAATCTATACTATTAAGACACAGTAATTTTTTATTAGGAAACAAATTGTGCAAGAGACATCAAAATTATTTAATGAAAAAACGGTCTATTTTACTTCTTTGGGTTGCTCAAAGAACTTAGTAGATTCACAAGTCATGTTAGGCTACATGGGCTTAGATGGATTCACTATTTCTGAATCACCAGATTCAGCAGAAGTGATTGTCGTAAATACTTGCTCATTTATTGATGCGGCAAAAAAAGAATCTGTTGAAACAATTTTAGATATGGCCGACTTTAAAAATCCAGAAGCTGGGCAATGTAAGGCCTTAGTCGTTTCAGGATGTATGGCCCAAAGATACTCATTGCAACTTGAAGAAGAATTACCTGAAGTAGATCTAATTATTGGTACAGGTGAATACAATAAAATTACCATGCTATTAAAAGCAATGGAGCAAGGAAAATTAGAAAAGAAATCTTTTGTAGAAATTCCAAGATTTATTCACACTGAATATGATCCAAGATTAAATACTTCACCTTTTTATACAGCTTGGTTAAAAATTTCTGAAGGCTGTAATAGAAATTGTACTTTTTGTATTATTCCAAAGTTACGTGGAAAATTAAGATCGAGAACAGTTGAGTCTCTTGTAAATGAAGCAAAGAATTTAGCTTCTACAGGGGTACGAGAGCTCAACTTAATCTCACAAGATCTTTCTGACTATGGCGTAGACTTAGACGAAAATAATAAGTTGTTTCATTTGTTAAGTGGACTTGAAACAGTGGATGGAATCGACTGGATTAGATTATTTTACTTTTATCCAGATGAACTTACCGATGAAGTAATCGAAAAGATGGCCACTTCAACCAAGATCAATAAATATCTCGATATGCCAGTACAGCATTTTTCAGATCATGTTTTAAAACGCATGAATAGAAAAATTACCGGTGAGAGAATTCATAATCGTATTGAAAGATTGCGTGAACGAATTCCAGGCATTGTTCTTAGAACTTCTATTATCGTTGGTTTCCCTGGAGAAACTGAAGAAGATTTTGAACTTCTATTAGAAGGAATTAAAAAAGCCAAATTTAATCATTTAGGAATTTTTAGATATTCAGACGAAGAAGGTACTCCAGCATTTAAACTTGAACCCAAAGTTTCTCAAGAAGTAATTGATGAGCGCTTTGATATTTTATTTGAAACACAACAAGAAATTGTTCGTGAGTTAAATCAAAGCTATATTGGCAAAGTCATTGATGTATTAATTGAAGGTGAACACGAAGAGACAGAACTATTAATTTCTGGAAGACATCAAGGCCAAGCACCAGATATCGACGGCAAAGTTATTATCAATGATTTAAATGGTGTTGAAGTAAAAATCGGTGATCTCGTTAAAGTTGAGATCACCGAAGCACTTGATTATGATTTAGTTGGTAAAATTATATCTTAGAGACTATCGGCAGGGAAATTGAAATGACTTCCAGGTTTCCATTTTTTTCCAGCAGCATAACAAGCTTTTGGAGTCGTAATAGATGGATCTTGAGCACCAGCAGATGAATAACAATCTAATCCTGCACCATCTTCAGGGGTCGTTACGTTACCGCAGGAACCGCTGTAACTGATTGAAGGAGGAAGTTCATAACTTCTTCCGTCGCCGTCGGTGTCTGTTATATCATCATCCCAGTCTGGATAAGCATTGTAGGCATTACTAAATCCATCTAAGCCATGATTGTCTTTTAATGAGTTGGCTCCATCTGTTGTAGTATTGTAATCAATATTATCAGCAATCGAGAAATTTCTATCCCAATCTCTTACGATGAAACGTATTCTCGCTTTGATATCTCTAGCAGCATCTAAGCAGTTTATAACGTAATATGGCTGGCCATACTCTTTTGGTGATTCGGTAGAAGCACCTGCTGCAAAAGGCATTATGTATGCAGATGAAGCGGTTGCAATTCCATAATTGTAAACACTAGAAGTCCAGGATGTGAAATCATTATTATTGTCACTACAAAAATTCTTTTCAGCATCATTGGCAATTCTAACGTTTGTTAAATCTAAAGACTTATAAGGTGTTGAGTGTTCAATTGGTGTAATTGGTTCCCCTGCTGATGTACTATAAAGAACAGATCTTGCTCCCTTAGAAAGTTCTGTTGAGTTTATTAAGTCAGTAATAGGACCTTGAATACATGTTGTTTTTTTACCATTACATTTTACTTCTGATGGTAAAGATGTAGATGAGGTTGTACAAACACCAGCATTATCTACTGTGGTAATTGTTGTAACCATGACTGAGCCTTCATCGCAATTGAATTCATCGTTGTAATAATAGTCACAAATATCTTTAGGCGTTTGAGTTTGTACATATGAAGGTAGTCCACCATGTGTACAACTTCCTGGTGCTAAATAGTTAATTGATTTTGAAGTCTTTCCTGGTTTAAATTTATTAAAATAATATGGAGCATACTGAGTATACTGACATATTCCTCCGCCAACACTGAGTTGTAATCTTAATTTTTCAAAATAAAGATCTTCTTCTTGTCCATCAAGGTAACAACGAATGTCTAGTGCTCTTGAGTTGGTATTATTTAAAATGTCTTTGGCATTAATTCGGCAAGGTCGGATGTTTTGTGCTGTACCCGTTTTATGTAACTGAAATGAAGATGCATTAGAGTTAACATCATTTATTTTCAAGAATTCTCTTACTTCAACATCAAACTTATATGAAGTTGAACCAAGTAAATTTTTAGCTCTTACGATATAGGTTTTTCTTGGAGTTGAAGAAGTTGGAGTACCTGAAATTTCTCCAGTTGAAGTATTTAAAGTTAAGCCCAATGGAAGTGTTTTATCAACACTGTAAACTGCAGCCCCTTTAGATAAATTAGCTCTGATCTGCTGATTGACTCTGTTTTCGAAATAAAATGCAACGTCATGACTAACATTAGAGATCGTCGTAGTAGCTGGATCAGCATATCTTTCACCAACATCAACGCTATAGCCATTCATCCAATAAGTAGAACCTTTTTTGTTTGTATCTGAAATGTATAAATCGTTGGTCGATTTATCATTAACATAACCTGAAACCCAAAGTGTTGGACCGGCTGAAACGTCAACTCCTGTAATATCATCTCCGGCTGCAAATGAAGCAGCACTTGTTAAGGTTAATTTATAGTTGGTTGCTTCTATAGCCGTAATTGTAACTCCAGCCTCATTCGCATTCCATGTTTTTGCATTATCAACACCATCACCTTGATTAAAGTAGTAAACAGAAGAAGTAGATGGAGTTAAAAACTGGACATAAAGTGTATTAGTATCTTTAGCGACGATTCGGCCCAATGCCCTAGTTGTATTAGCAACGACACCTGTTGAAATATATCCACCTACAGAAAAATTGGTTGCATCAGATAATTTTAAAACTAAATTTGCTTCAGCGATTGTAACATCTGGATCAACTTGAGCTTTTTCACTAAAGTATCTTTTTCCAGAGTCAAGTGAATTTCCTGCAACATAAGCCCCGTTTAAAGTGGTGATGTAGAGTTTATTTGTCGAAACTTTGGAAATAATTCTTCCGTTGACCGGATTGTTTTCAGACGCAAGTTTCGGTCTAAAAATTCTTTCACCTTCGATGAATATTGCGTTTGGATTTGAAGTATTAGCATTTAACACTCCAAGTAATGTTGAGTTTGTGTAACTTAAATCTTCTGGTGGGTAATAGGCTTCTAAGGTAACATTGGCTGAAGCACTACCAAGGAGGTTGGTCGCGGTAATAGTAAATGTTGCTTTGTTGAAAGGTTCAGTAAATGTACCTGAAAGAGTACCAGTACTCGTGCTAAATGAAAGCCCTGTTGGTGGTGCTGGTGAAATAGAATATGTAACTCCATTTGCTGTAGATAAAGTTGTGTCGGATATAACCGAGATATTATCTATTGCTTTACTTACTTCATAGACTTGTACAATTTCTCTTATTCTTCCACGTTCAGAATAAAATTGCGTATCAGAATCAACTTTATTACCAATTTTAAATGCTTCCGAGGAGCCTACAGCTGAAATAGTAGCATTTACAGGTGAAGTAATCGTATCACCTGTTGTGAAAGATGCACTTGATGGATTTCTTACAACTCGGATTATGTTGTTAGTTGAGTCAACAGATAAAACAACCCCTGACTTTGTACCAGTACTAACTGCAGTTCCTTGAGAGAAACTTCCAATACTTGCTGCAGGAACAGTGAGCGGAACGGCTCTATAGACAGATACAGAAGAAGTGGCCGAGTCGGCAATTTCCACAAAACCCTTCGCACCGTTTTCTGATGAAATAACATCTGTTCGAGTTGTATTAACACTATCATTTTCTGTAAAAGTAAAAGAAGAGCCCATAGATAATGGCATAACTAAAACATCATTTTGAGCTAATTGCATACTGGTTGTTGGCTTCATGTACGATGCTAGATCGATCTCAGAAGAGACAACGCACTCATCACCAGGGCAAATATTTTTAGCATCCTTATAGTAAGCATTAATTTTGTAACGAATTAAACCACCAACTGGAGAAGGTGCAACATTTGAATAAACAACTAATGGTGTACCTCTTAGTGTACAATTGCTTGCATTTAAAATAAGTCCATTCGGCAGAGCCTGAGTAACAGGTGCTCCCGATTGTTCAATTTCACATCTTATCAGCATTGAAGTTCTTAATGCTTCAATTTGCATACTACCATCAAAAACCGGAACGATTGTATATTGCTTATTTACCTCTAATGGGTAGCTGGTTGATGGAGCCAAGTCAGCTTGGTTTCGAAATTGCAAAAGAGTAGGATAAATTATTGTGTTTGGATCAAGCGTATTTCCAGATGCATCGGTTACCGGAACACCAGTTACAGATTTAGGTTTTGCGGGAGTGTCTTTCTTAAATTGCGTAAGACTGTCCGGCATACATCCAGTTAAAAGGGTTGATAAAATAATACTAAAAATAAATAAATTTATAGTTTTCATACTTCTATTATCGTTAATTTCTTTAGAAAATTTAGGTTTCTCTTTAAAATTCATGAATTTGAGGACTTAGAATCAAGTTTTCCGGCTAGGTTTAGTCAATTTTGACATTAAAAGTTGGCAGTTGAGTAAAAAATATAAGGATTTTAGTCAGTTATTGATTCAAATTAGAAATTTATTTAAGATGTTTAAAAAACGTTAGGACTTTATAATTATGCACTTAAAGAAACTCCTTTTAGTTGAAGATGACTTATTAAGCAGAATAAATTTTTGCGAGAGATTTAAACATCTATTTGAGATAGAGATTGCCCATTCT